>ENA-OOXC01000140-OOXC01000140.1-human-gut-metagenome-genome-assembly--contig:-NODE-140-length-62288-cov-3.888564_pt1 | contig 62288 bp, 50 predicted proteins | sample MGYA00241578_ERZ501325 | MGnify/ENA primary metagenome ERZ501325 (study PRJEB25962, sample SAMEA2042737) | human gut metagenome | biome: human gut; feature: human-associated habitat; material: faeces...
GGGCTTTGCCCACACCCACGACCTTTGAAAAGGTCGACCAAACTTTTATAATTGATTGGCAAATCAATTTGCTAAGCCATAATTTACTCCACAAAGCAGATAACTTTTGTGAGGTCGTTTCATCATATTTTATTTACAAACAAACTGCCATTAAAAATTCCACGCATATATGAAATTGCTATGCCGTAGTTTGTAAACGGTACGCCTGCGTTTTCGGCCTTTTGTCTGCGGCTGTCAACTTCTTTTTCGTTAAGCATACAGCCGCCGCAATGTATTACAAGTTTATATTTTGTAAGGTCAGAGGGAAAATCTCTGCCCGAGCTTGTTTCTGTTTTTATGCTCTTACCCGTGTATTTTCTTAAAAGCCGTGGAAGTTTTACCGTGCCGATGTCGTCGCATTGGCGGTGGTGAGTACATCCCTCGCTTATAAGAATCGTGTCACCGTCACAAAGCGAATCTATAGCTTTTGCACCCTTTGCGGCAGTGTCAAGCACGCCCTTATACCTTGCCATAAGAATTGAAAAAGAAGTAAGTCTGATGTCTTTCGGGGTGAGCTTTGCAATTACTGCAAAAGCCTGACTGTCGGTAATTACAAGCGACGGCTTTTGGGCAAGCGAGTTCAAAGTCTGTTCAAATTCACTGTCCCTCGTTACAACGGCGATTGCGCCCGAATCGAGAATTTCCCGTATTACCATTTGCTGTGGCAAAATTATTCTGCCTTTTGGCGCAGCCTTGTCTATCGGCACAACAAGCACTACCGTATCACCTGCGCTAATTAAATCCGAGCAAAGCGTTCTCTGCTCTCTGTCGGATTTTAACAGGCTTGCTATTCTTTCTTTCAACTCAAAAACGCCTGTATTTTGTTCTGCGCTTACAAACATTCCGTCATCTGTATGCGGTGGATTTTTCAGCAAATCAGCCTTGTTATAAGCCACAACATACGGTATGTTTTTCTGTTCAAACAGATTTATAAGTTCAGAATCTTCCGCTGCTTTTCCCATCGAACCGTCAACCACAAGCACTGCAATATCCGTTCCGTCAAGCACTTGTCTTGCCTTTTCAATCCGCATTTCACCAAGACTGCCCTCATCGTCAATACCCGGTGTATCAATTATTACAACAGGGCCGAGCGGCAACAGTTCCATAGCTTTCATTACAGGGTCCGTAGTAGTGCCCTTAATATCGGATACAACCGACAAATTCTGCCCCGTAACCGCATTTACAAGGCTTGATTTTCCTGCATTGCGCTTGCCGAAAAATGCAATATGCACTCTTTCTGCAAGCGGTGTGTCATTAAGTCCCATAAGCACCTCTTAAAAACGAAAATCCCGACTGCCGTTTTCTATCTCTGCAATGTGTTGTGCGGCAATTTTTCTTACTTTTTCATTGGGAATTTTCAAAAGCTCCTTTTCAATCAGCTTTTCTCCGATTTTTCTTGTGTCCTCGCTTGCGTAGTCCATAAGATACTCCTTAAGCGTCATAAGCGCATTTGGATGACAGCAGTTTTGAATCTGACCGCTTTTGCAAAGCGACATAAATCTGTCGCCCGTCCTGCCCTCACGATAACAAGCCGTGCAGAATGACGGGATATATCCAAGGCCCATAAGCCAATTTACAACCTCGTCAAGCGTACGATTGTCCGACACATCAAATTGAGCCGTATTCTCGTCCTCTTCTTCGGGTTCGGCATAACCGCCAACGCTTGTGCAGGACGCACCGCTGATTTGCGACACACCGAGTCTTATTACCTTTTCACGCACCGCCTTACTCTCTCTGGTCGAAATAATCATACCCGTGTACGGTACGGAAATTCTTATCAGTGCGCAAATTTTCGCAAAAGTTTCATCATCTATTCCGTTGTCAAATGAATCGGGGTCTATATCGTCTGCGTGCTTAATTCGTGGGACGCTGATTGTATGCGGGCCTACTCCGTGAACCGCCTCAAGATGCTCTGCGTGCATTAAAAGTCCCGCAAATTCATAGCGGTAAAGTTCCAATCCAAACAGCACGCCAATTCCCACATCGTCAATTCCTCCCTGCATTGCCCTGTCCATTGCCTCTGTGTGGTAGTCATAATTATGCTTTGGCCCTGTGGGGTGCAATTCCTCGTAGCTCTTTTTGTTGTAGGTTTCCTGAAAAAGAATATAAGTTCCTATGCCGGCATCCTTTAGCTTTCTGTAATTTTCAACCGTGGTGGCGGCAATATTTACATTAACTCGTCTGATTGCGCCGTTTTTATGGTTAATTGAATAAATCGTCTTTATGCACTCAAGAATGTACTCAATCGGATTGTTTACGGGGTCTTCGCCCGCTTCAATCGCAAGCCTTTTGTGCCCCATATCCTGCAATGCGATAACCTCGCTCTTCACTTCTTCCTGCGTAAGTTTTTTACGGCAGATATGTTTATTTTTAAGATGATACGGGCAGTAAACACAACCGTTTACACAATAATTTGAAAGATAAAGAGGAGCGAACATAACGATTCTGTCGCCGTAAAAATCTTTTTTTATCTGCTCGGCAAGGTCGTAAATCTGCGCAAGCCTGTCGCTGTCCTCGCACGCAAGCAATACGCTTGCCTCCCTGTGGTCAAGTCCTTTTCTAAGCCTTGCCTTGTCGATGATTTTGTCTATGAGCGCAAGGTTATCTTTGTTTTCGTCTGCATATTTTAGGGTGTCGAGAATTTCACCGTCGTTAATAAATTCCTCTGCTTTAAGAGATTTTTTGTCATACATTTCATATTTCCTTTCCTGTCGCAACTAAGGAGCAATATAATTTCCCACATCGGTCACAACTTCGTAGCCGATTGACTTCATTCTGTTTTTCATACAACTTATGCACTGCGCCGACTCGTCACCCGTACAAATTTTATTATCGTACAGAGAGTAGTCCTTTCTGTGCTCAAGCGGAGAAAGGTTTGGCATAACCACATTTGCGCCGTGCAGTATCCCCTTTTCCCTGCCGTTGATGTCCGCCGTACCGAGTGCGGTTGTTGACGGCAACAGTACGCTCGGCAACAGCAGTCTTATTATTGAGATGAGCATAAGGCAAAGCCGCACACTGCCTGTGTGATAACTTGCAAAGGGTGTGTCTTTATGCGGAATAAACGGGCCTATACCGCACATCTGCGGATTAAGGTTTTTTATAAAAATCAGATCATCCGCAAGATTTTCGGAGGTCTGAAAAGGCGAGCCGACCATAAAACCTGCACCTGTCTGATAACCTATTTTTTTAAGATTGTACAGGCAATCAAGCCTGTTTTGATGCGACATACTGCTTGGGTGCAGTTTTTCATAATGGCTTTTGTCGGCTGTTTCGTGGCGGAGAAGATAGCGGTCTGCGCCCGAATCATACAGTCTTTTGTAACTTTTGTAACTGCGTTCGCCGAGAGAAAGCGTTACTGCGCAGTCGGGATATTTTTGCTTGATTTTTTGCACAATATCGCACATAACATCATCGGTAAAATATCCGTCCTCTCCGCCCTGCAAAACAAAGGTGCGAAAACCGAGCGGGTAGCCTGTATCGCAGCACTGCAAAATCTGCTCTTTTGAGAGGCGGTAACGAACGGCATTTGCATTTGACCTGCGTATACCGCAGTAAAGGCAGTCATTTTTACAAATACTTGAAATCTCAATCAAACCACGGATATACACCTTGTTACCGTAGTATTTTTGTGCCGTCTGCTGTGCCTTTTTGCGCAGGTACTCAAGTTCTTCGTCTGTAACAGTATTTATTAATGCTGTAAACTCTGCTCTGTCTGCATTGTGATAGGCGTAGAGCTTATCTATAATTTCATAATTTTTCATATTCTTTAATAAAACGCTGTACGGGTAATACTTTTGCATTGCCTGTTGGGATTTGGTTTGGAGTAATGATTAAATAATTTTTAAAATTTAGCTCAAGCCTTTAAAAAGGTTTACCAAACTTTTATAATTTTGTAAAAAGTATGTTTTATTAAACCGCAACTCATCTGCATCAAAAATATTCTTTTAAAAATCGGCAGGAACAAAATTCCTGCCGACAGTTTGTAAAAATTCTGATTTTGTTCTTAAGCCGATATAAAGAACGCCGTTGTTGCAAATTTAAAAATGTCTGCCACCGCCGCCGTGTGATGAATGACTTGAACGGTGACTGCTGCTGCTCCTGTGACTTCTGTGCGACGACGAGCTTGAGCTTGAACTCGACACGGTAGTATAAGTCACATTTTTGTCTAAGAACTGATCCCTGCTTTCGGTGAGATTCAGTGAGCTGTTCTTTTCAAGGTCGTAGTTTGCACCCTTACCGTTCTGACTGTATTTATAACGGATAATAACGCACGCACCTGCCGCAAATGCTCCCACCGCAAGTGCAAGCACCGCTCCGGTGTACATACCTTTTAAAAATCTGTCTGCAAGCGTAAGCGGCTCGTCTTGAATCTTAACATTGTTATATGTTGAGTTGCCGGTGCTTTTGCCAACAGAGTGATAGTACTGCACAGAATCAATAAATTCGTTGCACGCACCCTGATAGTTGCCATCTGCAAGCTCCGCCTGAACATCGTCAAGCATAGTATCCATACGACTGTCATCAAAATAATACATAGCCTCGCCCTTGGTGATTATATACATTTCACGGGAACTCATATCTATAGTGAGCATAACTCCGCTTTTTTTATCACCGCAGCCGTAATTATGATTATCAAAATAATCGTTGCAATAGTCCTCTATATCGTATGATGAAACATTGTTGTTGTTTGTATAGATTATAGTGTCCCAGCCTGTTGCGAGCGTACACTTTTTGAGATTATTCTCAATGCTTTCTTCCTGTGAATCAAGCAAAATGTCCGCATCGTCCGTAAGCTTTTTTGTGCTTTCGGCAAATGCCGTATTAGCAGAAACCGCAAGCATTGCACTTACCGCCAACGCTGTGGCGGCAACGGAAAGTATATTTTTCAGCATAAGAATATACCTCCCAGCATACCGAGAATAAATCCGATTCCCGCCAAAATGCAGGAGAATATAACAAGCTTATCGGTTGCGGCAGGCAGACTGCCGTAAATTTTGCCGGTTTGACCGTTAATTGCGAACGGATAAATTTTGCCCTTATAATTATAGGTCATAATCCACACCGGCAAAAGCGTGTAGCTCCAGCTTTCTATGTCTGTGCGGTCATAGTAATTGGTTACTTCAATACCCGAATATTCACTGCAAGCGCCCTTAAGCACCTCTTTGCAATACTCGTCAATCTTTTGGTCAACCATCATCTAAATATCGGACTTTTCTATATCTCTTTTTTCTGCCTGAAAACCCGACAGGTACGACATTGAAAACGGCTGTGCCTCTGACAAATCAAACGGATGTATGCACTGCAGCATTTATCTGTCGGTAGATGAAAGCGCCCTTTCAAAAACATTGCGTATATAAACATCGCCGCTTCTGAACAGGTCATAATACGAAGTTTCGGTATATCGTCTGTCACCGGATTTCCAGTGCCTGTACTTTTTGCCCCTTGCCGTCATATGAGAATCCTGTTGAGTATCTATGTACCAATATGGGAAATATACTCCTGTCATTTTCTCAATATTTGAGTCGCTTAAAAAATCTTTGGGCAAAAACTTTTTACCTTTTGTTTTATCCATAAAGCTGAAACAGCTTGTTCTCGTGACAACTTAAACGGAATAATTCTGTCGGGTCTGAAATCTCCCGACAATCTGCCCTTCATTACAACAGGATTGTGGCAGTAAAAGCAGGTTGTTGCCGCTGTAGATGAAGTGGTAACAACCTCTGCGCCGCAGGAATCACAATGGAACACATAACCGTCGTGCAATTCCTCTTTAAATTCCTGTTGGCTGTCAGCACCGCTTTGTTCCCTTTCGGCGTAAATTTGCTGAATCTTCTCCGGAGAAAACTCCGAAAGGCAGTATTCACAACAAAATCTCTGCCTTTCGGGGTTAAATGTCAGTGGTGCGGCGCAGGATGGACAGTTATAATTGACTGTACCCATCTATTACCTTATCCCTCTTAAATTATTCTGCCTTTGTACCGCATTCAGGACAGAACTTCTGATTTTCTTTTAATTCATATCCGCAGTTTACACAGAAATGCTTTTTAGGTGCGTCAGGCTTTTTTGCGCCGCATTCAGGGCAGAATTTGCCTGTATTTACCGCACCGCAAGCGCAAGTCCAGCTGTCTGCCGACTGAGGCTGTACAGGCTGTTGAGCATTCTGCTGCGGCTGAGCAGGCTGTGCGCCGCCAAGCGGATTGCCCTGTGGCTGTTGAGGCTGCTGTGGCTGCTGATTGTTGTAGTGTGGGTTCTGCTGATAGCCGCCGAGGATATTACCGCCTGCATTCATACCCATGCCCATACCCATAAAGCCTGCCATTGCGCCGTTTGAGTTTGAGCCTGCCGCTTTCATACCTTCCGCAACATTAGCTGCTACATAGCCCTGCTGAACCGCTGCGTCCGAAAGCATTGCGCCCTTGTTTCTCATATTGATAAGCTCTGTGCTCTCGTCATTGTAAGAAATGTTGATAGCAACTGCCTGAACCTGGAAACCACGCTGCTGCTCCCATTCCTGGTCGAGAGTTTTAGCCATATACTGACCGAATTCACGGGATTTACCCTTAATAAAGCTGATTCTGTAACCGTCAGCAGAGAAGTTGTTGATAGCAGAACTTAAAGCTGCCTCAAACTCTGTGTTATACTGGATTGACTTTGACTTGTAGTCAAACGGCTGACAAGCTGTTACAAGGCCCTTGTCGATTACTTCCTGATAGAACTTAAGCGGGTCGGTAATCTTAATAGAATATGTACCGTGCGCACGGAGGAAAAGTTCTGCATTGTAGAAACTGTCAAAGTAGTTTACAACATTCTTTGTGCCGAAAAGAATACCTGTGATTTCGGCAAGGTTGATGTAAATTACATACTGCGACTGTGACGGAATTCCGCCGTATTTAATACGGGAGAATGTTTCTTTAAGAGAGTCGCCAAACTGACCGCAGAAAAGTGACGGCATTGAACTGTTGCTTACCTGGTAATAACCCGGTTCCGCAGTAAAGTCAACTACCTTACCGCCGTCAATAAGGAGCATACACTGGTTGTCATATACCTGAATAACCGAACCGTTTGATACGATGTTTGGTGTGCCCTTTGTGTTTTGAGATGTGCCGTGTGTTATCTTTTCACCGGGAACCATTGCGAGAGTTCCGCTCATTGGTCTTGGCTGGATAACCTCCTGCCAAGAATCTGCCAATCCGCCTTTAACCGAGTTAATGGCTGCTCTGATAATGCCCATAGTCTTATCTCCTTTACAAGAAATTTTCTTTATTTTTAAATTTTTGTGAGCTGATATAATTGCACTGAAACGAAGGTTTTTGCTTTAGATTAAATCTTCTTAATCTGTTACAGGTTTGGTTTCAAAAATGTTGGGGTAACAAATAAATTATTATTTAACACACAAGTTAAACAAAGCAATTTGCTAAACCATAATTCACTCTGATTTTCAACATCGCCTAAGTGCAATTGTTTATAAATTAATATGGTCTTGTAGCGTTGGTTTGTTCTCTTATTGACGAGAATTTCCACGCTCTTATGTTGATTTCCGTAATGCCTGTGCCGCAGTATTCACAGAATTTCTGACCTAAGTTCTTAATCGGTGCGCCGCAGTTAGGGCAATTAATACCAAGTCCCTCACTGCCGTTTGCAACCATGTCAACATTCTGTATGTACACAAGCTCGGTTTCGTAAACACTTTGAGTTTTCATATCCCTGCTGCCGTAAACCACACTGCCTGCGGCGTCGGTGGTATAGGCATAAGAACCTACAGACGATACAAACAAAATCCTTGCGGTTGCGCCGTCCTTTGTGTATCGTGAAATCTCCGTACGGTGAATTACAATATCATCGTAATTCTGCTTGTAGCCTCTGTTTGACAGGTCGGTAATAATACTCTTTACGCTGTCTTTTAAGGCTGTGGAGCACTCGCCGTACAAAAGCTTCGGATTTTTTTCCTCAATTGAGTTCATATAACTGCGCAGTACGGTTTCTGACTTTTGTTTGTAATCGTCATAGTCAAACTCCGGGAAATCTCTTTGTATTCTCGGCAGGCAAAGACCCGTCATAGCCTGCAAAGAGCGTGGAGTTTCACTCATTTCCCTTTTCTGATTATTGATTCCCTGTACAAAAGAATCCGTACCGAACATATTTCTTGAAATCTGTCTGATTCCGTGTTTTATTTTATAGACTGCCACCGCAATGGCAATGACAAGTGCCGCTATTATAACAAGCGTTACAATAAGTCCGACAGGCACTCCGCCCGAAGAAACCGCTGCACTTTTCGCCAAAAAAGCTGATACGATAAAATTCATCGTTTACTCCTGCGGTTTTACTGAAATTCCGAGAACATCGAGGCTCTCATCGTCAACAACAGACGGGCAAGCTGACATAAGCTCGCTTGCATTCTGAACCTTAGGGAATGCCGTAACATCACGAAGGCTGTCTGTACCGCACATAAGCATTGTAACACGGTCAAGGCCAATGCCCATACCGCCGTGTGGCGGAGCGCCGTACTTATACGCTTCTACAAGGAAGCCGAATTTTGCTTCAATTTCCTCGTCGGTAAGTTTTAATGCCTTAAACATTCTCTGCTGTAACTCATAATCTGTAATACGCATTGAACCGCTTGAAAGCTCTGTTCCGTTAAGAGTGAGGTCGTAAGCCTTTGCAATAACCTTTGACGGGTCTGTGTCAAGGTACTGCAAGCACTCCTCTTTAGGCATTGTAAATGGATGATGCATTGCAAGCCACTCACCGCTCTCTTCGTCATACTCAAAGAACGGGAAGTCAACAATCCAGAGGAACTTAAATTCATCAGGAATAATGTCGAGAACCTTTGCAACCTTAAGTCTTAATGCACCGAGAGTTGTAAGAACTGTGCTGTTCTTGTCGGCAACAATGAAGATTACATCGCCCTTCTCTGCGCCGAGTCTTTCGTAAATAGCGGAAAGCTCTTCCTCTGTCATAAACTTCTTAAATGATGCATTCGGCTCGTCAACCCATCTTACATAGGCAAGACCCTTTGCACCGATGCCCTTTACATACTCTGTAAGTTTGTCAATTTCTTTTCTTGTATATACAGACGCCGCATTCTTTGCAACAATGGCACGAACAGAACCGCCGTTTTCAACAGCACTTGTAAATACGCTGAAGCCGCAGTCCTTTACGAGGTCGGAGATATTCTGAATCTTCATATCGAAACGAATATCAGGCTTATCCGAACCGTAGTTCTCCATAGCGTCGTTGTATGTCATTTTCTCAAACGGAGTTACAAGCTCTTTGCCAAGCACTTCTTTAAACAAACGCTTGAAAAGTCCCTCGTTGATTTCCATAATTTCGTCCATATCAACAAACGAAAGCTCCATATCAATCTGTGTAAACTCAGGCTGACGGTCGGCTCTTAAGTCCTCATCTCTGAAACAACGGGCAAGCTGAATGTAACGGTCAAAACCCGATACCATCAAAAGCTGCTTGTAAATCTGCGGTGACTGCGGAAGAGCATAGAACTTTCCCTTGTGGATTCTTGACGGTACAAGGTAATCTCTTGCGCCCTCCGGAGTTGATTTAATCATCATCGGAGTTTCAATCTCGATAAAGCCGTTCTCGTAGAAATAATCTCTTGCAACCTTTGCAATCTTACTTCTCATAATAATGTTGTTCTGAATAGGACGGCGGCGAAGATCAAGATAACGGTATTTAAGTCTTAACTCCTCGTTTGTGCTTGTTTCGTCAACAATTTCAAAAGGCGGTGTCTGTGCCTTTGAAAGAACTCTAAGGTCTGTTACCATAACCTCAATATCGCCTGTAGGAATATCCTTGTTCTTGGAACTTCTCTCACATACTATGCCTTTTGCCGCCAAAACATACTCACTGCGGCAAGCAAAAGCTTTATCAAAAATTTCTTTATCCGTCTTATCGTTAAAAGCAAGCTGAACAATGCCTGTGCGGTCACGAAGGTCAATAAAAATAAGCTGACCGAGGTCACGGCAACGCTGTACCCAACCGCAAACTGTTACTTCTCTGCCGACATCGCCGATTCTAAGGTCGGAGCAATAGTCGGTTCGTTTAAGTCCTGTCATAAATTCTGCCATTTTTGTATATCTCCTTAAATTAAGTTGTCAACGCTTACAGCTTAAAGCTGTCAACATCGGCAAGCTGAAGTACCATAAATTTATCTGCAAATGTATCGTCAAGTACAATTTCAGTCTGCTCGCCGCTCGACATATTCTTAATAACTGCCTTGCCCTGCTCAATCTCATTGTCGCCGAGCACCATAGAGAACTTTGCACCGATTTTGTCGGCATATTTCATCTGTGCTCTTAATCCTCTGCCTACAATATCGGTTTCGGCAATAAGTCCGCAGGAACGGACAGCTTTGATAATTTCAAATGATTTAAGCGACGCACTCTCGCCCATAACAGCAACATAGAGGTCGCAGGTTGACGGTTTCGGAATTTCAATGCCCTGTTTGTCCATAAGCATTAAAAGTCTTTCAATGCCCATTGCAAATCCGAGTGACGGCAAGTGCTTTCCGCCGAGCTCCTCAATAAGTCCGTCGTATCTGCCGCCGCCGCAAACTGTGCCTTGAGCACCGATAAAGTCGGTAACGAACTCAAAAACAGTCTTTGTGTAGTAGTCAAGTCCACGAACGATTGTAGGATTTACCGTATATTCAACACCTGCGGCATCAAGGTATTTCTGAACGCTTGCAAAGTGCTCTTTACACTCGTCGCAAAGATAATCTGTAATTTTAGGTGCGCCCTGTGCAATCTTTGAACATACGGGACTTTTGCAGTCGAGTATTCTCATAGGATTTTTTTCAAGTCTTGAATTGCAGGTTTCGCAAAGCTCGTCTTTGTATCCGTAAAAATACTCCTTGAGCGCCTTGTGGTACTCGGCACGACAAGTAGGACAGCCGATAGAATTAATTTCAAGTCTGAGCTGTTTAATGCCAAGGCGGTCAAAAATAGACTGTGCGGCGCAAATAAGTTCCGCATCGGCAACAGGTGACTGTGTACCGTAGCACTCAAGACCGAATTGGTGGAACTCTCTTAATCTGCCTGCCTGCGGCTTTTCGTAGCGGTAGCAAGACACAAAATAGCTTGCCTTGATAGGTAAGCTGTCATTTACAAGACCGTGCTCAAGCACTGCTCTTGCTGCGCCTGCTGTGCCCTCGGGGCGAAGGGTAACACTTTCTCCGCCCTTTGTATCGAATGTGTACATTTCTTTCTGAACAACATCTGTTGTCTGACCCACACCTCTTGCAAAAAGCTCTGTGTGCTCAAAAACAGGTGTGCGAATCTCTTTAAATCCGTAAGCCGCCGATTCTTTACGCATAACATCTTCAACGAACTGCCAGCGGTAGCTGTCCTTTGGCAAAACATCTTCCGTGCCCTTAATCTTTTTGGTGATTACTCCCATTATTTCCTCCAAATTATAAAACCTTTTATATTAATCGAAAATTCCGTATAAACACAATTATCGGGCAGCACAAAACCGCCCGACAATGAAATCGTTTTTTACTTTAAAATATTTCTCCAGTCAAGGTCGCCACGCTCAAGACCGTGAATAAGTACCTCTGCGGTTGCGATGTTTGTAGCAACAGGAATATTGTGCATATCGCAAAGTCTGAGCATATTCATATCGTTAGGCTCATTAGGCTTTGGATTGAGCGGATCTCTGAAAAAGAGAAGCATATCAACTTCGTTGCAGGCAATTCTTGCCGCAATCTGCTGACTGCCGCCCTGTGAGCCTGCCAAAAACTTCTGAATTGTAAGGCCTGTTGCCTCTGAAACCATTTTGCCCGTAGTGCCTGTCGCACAAAGGTTATTTCTGCTTAAAACACCGCAGTAAGCAATGCAGAACTGAACCATAAGTTCCTTTTTTTCATCGTGCGCAATAAGAGCAATATTCATACACAAATTCCTCCCTATATATTAAAAGGCTTATCCTTTAAATGCCAAGGGAACTCTCTGCCCCTCAAGCCTTCGTGCCAGACAATCGAAAACCGATGCTGCGGCACTCCAGTTAAGCCCTGCAACTCCACGCTGCATAATAACTGATATTCTTATGTCAAACGGTACAAGTGCGATAAGTTGAGTTTGTACCGCATCAATAACTTCGTCAAGGTCGGCATAAAAACCGAGCTCGGTAAAAGTTTTTCTGTCAAAGCGGTTTATAACAAGCCTTTGATTTTTTATACCCAAAGCGTCAAGCTTGTTTTTTACTTTTAATCCGCCTCTTACGCTTGTCGGCTCTGCGTTGGCTACAATAAGCGCCCTGTCGGCGGGCGTAGCAGCTGTAACAAAGCCCGAGCCGATGCCTGCGGGTGAATCAATAATAACAAAATCATAGTCAGCTTTTAATGTATCGACAAGCTGACGGAATACCCCGGGACTAAGCTCGTTATCGGTGTCAAAAGGTGCCGCCATAAGATAAAGATTCTCATTGTTTTTGCTTTTATAAACTGCGTCTGTAAAAGAACAGTTACCGCTTACGGCATCTGCCGCATCAAAAACAATGTCGTTTTCCATATCGAGCATAATATCAAGACCGCGCATACCGCAGTCGCAGTCGATAAGCAAAACTTTTTTGCCCTGTTTAATAAGGGCAACCGAAAGGCAAATGCACACTGTTGACTTTCCCGTGCCTCCTTTTCCGGAGGCTACAACTATAACATTATCCATAATACATACTACCTCTGAATTATTCTATCATATTTTTGTCAAAAGAGCAATAAAAGTAAGTAATTTTATCAAACAAAAATTATATAGACTTTTTATGCAAAATATATAATTTTATCGTTATACTTTTTGGGTTTTTACATTTTTACCATAATTTAATGGTAAAATTATACTAAATTATCGTTTGATTTTTTCTGTTATAAAATCTCTTGCGAATTTGCAGTCCGTTATTTTAAATGCAAGTACAGCTTGTATATAATTCTTAATTGCTCGTATTCGATTTTTATGTAAATAAAAATTTTAAAAATGCAGTTTGTTTTTAAATTATATCACCTTTTGCCGTCAAAACAAGTATTATTTTGGGAGCGATTAAATTTCGTGTACAAGCAAGGTTTATATGCCGCTATCGGCAAGAAATATCGGTTTTGCAAGTGAATAATCTGTTGATTTCTTGCCGATAATATGATATACTTAATATCGTACGGAGGTGTGATATGAAATTTTTATCAGTTGCTCAAACAGCACAAAAATGGAATTTATCCGAAAGAACTGTAAGAAACTACTGTGCCAACGGCAAGATACCCGACGCTTTTTTAACAGGTAAAAAATGGAATATCCCCGAAAACACCGAACGACCCAAAAAAGCTAAAAAAAGCACGCCCCCTCCAAGAACTCTTTTAGAAGTTTTAAAAGCCGAAAAAGCAAGCAAAATAAAAGGCGGTATATACCACAAAATTCAAGTTGAATTAACCTATAATTCAAACCATATTGAGGGCAGCAAATTGACCCACGACCAAACACGCTACATTTACGAAACAAATACAATCGGCTTTACCGACAGTACGATAAATGTAGATGACATCGTTGAAACCGCAAACCATTTTAAGTGCATAGATATGGTGATTGACAAGACAGCAAAGCCTCTGAGTGAAACTTTTATAAAACAGCTGCATATGGTGTTGAAAAACGGAACAAGTGACTCTCGCAAGGATTGGTTTGCCGTCGGTGATTATAAAAAATATCCGAATGAAGTCGGAGGTAAAATTACCACTCCTCCTGAGGAAGTGCACGATAAAATAAAAGCTCTGATTTCTGCCTACAACAAGACCGACAATAAATCTTTTGATGATTTAATCAGATTTCATTATGAATTTGAATGTATTCACCCTTTTCAGGACGGCAACGGTCGCATAGGCAGATTAATTCTTTTTAAAGAATGTTTAAAAAACAATATTGTTCCGTTTATCATTGACGAAAATTTAAAAATGTTTTATTACAGAGGACTTAATGAGTGGAAAAGCGAAAAAGGTTATTTGATTGATACCTGTTTAACCGCACAAGACAAATTCAAGAAATATCTTGAGTATTTCAGAATACCGTATACAGATTAAAATTCCAAATTACAACAAGGGCAGACACAGCATAAACTGATGTCTGCCCTTTCAGACTGTCAACAAGCGATATCTTGATTTATACTATCGCTTGCTCATTTATTTCTTCTTTTTCGGATTTACCCCAACTATTGACATAGAGCCTTTTATGTAAAAGCGAAAAGGTCTATTGTCTTACGACAATAGACCTTTTTATGGTGCCGGTGACCGGACTTGAACCGGTACGGTCGCAATGACCGAGGGATTTTAAGTCCCTTGTGTCTGCCTATTCCACCACACCGGCTAATTGTTTGGTGACCCGGACGAGAATCGAACTCGTGTTACCGCCGTGAAAGGGCGGTGTCTTAACCGCTTGACCACCGGGCCGTATGGTAGCGGAAATAGGACTTGAACCTACGACACCTCGGGTATGAACCGAGTGCTCTAGCCAGCTGAGCTATTCCGCCATCTGTTCGCCAACATCAAATCAGCAAGATAGATTATAATATAACAGCCCCGATTTGTCAAGGGCTTTTTTAAAGTTTTTTGAAATTTTTTTAATTTTTTTCAAAAAACTTAAAAGCATCTGTATTTTACTGCCTTTTTCGTGGAGAAAAACACAGAAAGCAACGGTTGCTGTCGTTTTAATACATATCTTTACGCTGTTTTTATTGTTAGCCGATAAATAATTTTTATTCTTAAAAATAAAATCAGTGCGGTTGCCCCCTACTTTTAAAGCAGGGAGCAACGCAAATTTATTAAATTTTATTTATTACTTTATAAAATTACTCTGCATCAGGAAGGCTTGCAAGTTTTTCAAGGTGAGCGTACTTCTCTTCTGCAACCTTTTCAGCCTTAGCAAAGAGCTGTTCTGCTCTTTCAGGGAATGAACGGGTAAGTGAGTTGTAACGAACTTCGCCCATAATAAAGTCACGATAAGATGCGCTTGGAGCCTTGCAATCGAGCATAAACGGATTCTTGCCCTCATCGGCACGGCGTGGGTCATAACGGAAGATATTCCAATAACCTGCCTCAACAGCCTTCTTCTCTTCCTGCTGAGCAATGCTCATACCGCCCTTAATACCATGGTTGATACACGGAGCGTAGCAGATGATAAGTGACGGACCGTTGTAGCTTTCAGCCTCTACCATAGCCTTAAGAACCTGATTATTGTCAGCACCCATTGCACACTGTGCTACATATACATAGCCGTAGCTCATAGCGATAGCGGCAAGGTCTTTCTTCTTAACAGACTTACCTGCAGCGGCAAACTGTGCAACAGAACCTACAGGAGTAGCCTTAGAAGCCTGTCCGCCTGTATTTGAGTAAACCTCTGTATCAAATACGAGGATATTTACATTTTCGCCTGATGCGATAACATGGTCAAGACCGCCGAAACCGATATCGTAAGCCCAACCGTCACCGCCGAAGATCCACATTGACTTCTTAGCAAGTTCGTCTTTGTCGATAAGTGTCTTCTTGGCAAGTTCGCCAACCTTAGCGTCATCAACATTCTTTTCAAGTTCTGCAATAAGAGCGTCTGTTGCAGGACGGCTTGCGGTTGAATCGCAAACTGTGTCAAGGTAGTTCTGACAAGCTGTCTTTAACTCGTCGCTGTCTGTATCTTTCTGAATGTTCTCAACATACTCTACAAGTCTGTTACGGATAGCTTTCTGACCGAGAGCCATACCAAGACCAAACTCGGCGTTATCCTCAAAGAGTGAGTTCTGCCAAGCAGGGCCAAAGCCTTTCTTGTTCTTTGTGTAAGGTGTTGCCGGAGCAGATGCACCCCAAATTGATGAACAGCCTGTTGCATTGGCAATGAACATTCTATCGCCAAAGAGCTGTGTAACGAGCTTAGCATAAGGTGTTTCACCACAACCTGCGCAAGCGCCTGAGAACTCAAGGAGCGGCTGCTTAAACTGGCTGCCCTTAACTGTAGAGAACTTAAACTTAGCGGCTACTTCAGGCTTTTCGTCAAGAGTTACCGCATAATCAAATACAGCTTGCTCTGCACGCTGGCTGTCGATTGACTTCATTGTAAGAGCCTTTTCGCCCTTCTTGCCCGGACATACATTAGCGCAAGCGCCACAGCCTGTACAGTCAAGTGTAGATACAGTCATAACAAACTTAAGTTCCTTAAGACCGATCATTGGAATGCTCTTTGTGCCCTGCGGAGCAGCAGCAAGCTCGTCCTCTGTCATAGCAACAGGACGGATTACAGCGTGAGGACATACGATAGCACACTTGTTACACTGAATACAGTTGTCTGAATTCCACTCAGGAACATCAACTGCGATACCACGCTTTTCATAAGCGGCTGAACCGTTAGGAGCAGTACCGTCAACATGGTCCATAAATGCAGATACAGGGAGCTTGTTGCCCTTGTACTCATTTACAGGCTTGAGGATACCGTTTACATACTCAACGAGTGCGCCCTCGCCCGGAACTACATCGCTTGCCTTATCGTCAGCGGCATTTGCCCAATCAGCAGGAATTTCAACCTTCTTGAGGTCTTCCATACCACGGTCAATGGCAGCGTAGTTCATATCTACGATAGCCTGACCTTTCTTCATATATGACTTCTTAGCGGCTGCCTTCATAAGCTCCTTAGCCTTTTCGGCAGGAATGATGTCTGCAATCTTAAAGAAAGCTGACTGAAGAACTGTGTTAATTCTGCCGCCAAGTCCGATTTCCTTACCGATCTTGATACCGTCGATTGTGTAGAAATTGATATTTCTTGTAGCAAGGATTCTCTTCATCTTGCCCGGAAGTCTTTCTGAAAGCTCTTCAACATTCCAAGGACAGTTGAGGAGGAATGAACCGCCTTCCTTGAGGTCGTCAACGATGTCGTACTTGTCAACATATGATGGGTTATGACAAGCAACGAAGTCAGCCTTAGAAATGTAATAAGTTGATTTGATAGGCTGATTACCAAAACGGAGGTGAGAAACCGTAAGACCGCCCGACTTCTTTGAGTCATAAGCAAAGTAGCCCTGTGCGTACATATCGGTATTGTCACCGATAATCTTAATTGAGTTCTTGTTTGCACCTACTGTACCGTCGGCGCCAAGACCCCAGAACTTACATGAATGTGTACCCTTTGGAGTTGTGTCAGGGTTTTCAACAATCAGGAGTGAAAGGTTTGTAACATCATCAACAATGCCGATTGTAAATCTTCTCTTAGGAGCGTCGCTCTCTGCGTTTCTGTAAACGGCAATGATGTCGGCAGGAGTTGTATCCTTAGAACCAAGACCGTATCTGCCTGTGTAAACCTTTACGCCGGCAAAGTCAGAACCGTTGATAGCAGCAAGAACATCAAGATAAAGAGGCTCACCGATTGAACCAGGCTCTTTTGTTCTGTCAAGAACAGAGATAGTTTTAACTGTCTTAGGAAGCTCGCTTAAGAGATAGTCTGCAACGAAAGGTCTGTAAAGGTGAACCTTTAAAAGACCAACCTTTTCGCCTGCAGCGTTAAGGAAGTCAACAACTTCTTCCGCACAGTCACATACAGAACCCATAGCAACGATAATGTGCTCTGCGTCCTCTGCGCCATAGTAGTTAAATGGCTTGTAGTTTGTGCCGATCTTCTCGTTTACCTTGTTCATATATTCAACAACAACTTCGGGTACTGCATCGTAGTACTTGTTGCAGGCCTCTCTTGCCTGGAAGAAGATGTCGTCATTCTGAGCTGTACCTCTTGTTACAGGGTGCTCAGGGTTAAGTGCTCTTCTGCGGAACGCTTCTACTGCGTCCCAATCGAGCATATCTGCGAGATCCGCATAATCCCACTCTTCAATCTTCTGAATCTCGTGAGAGGTTCTGAAACCGTCAAAGAAGTGGAGGAAAGGAACTCTGCCCTTGATAGCCGAAAGATGTGCAACGGCAGCAAGGTCCATACATTCCTGTGGGTTGTTTGAACAGAGCATTGCATAGCCTGTCTGACGGCAAGCATAAATATCTGAATGGTCACCGAAAATTGAAAGAGCGTGGCTTGTAAGAGCACGGGCAGATACATGAATTACGCCCGGTAAAAGCTCGCCTGCCATCTTGTACATATTCGGAATCATAAGAAGCAAGCCCTGTGAAGCTGTGTAAGTTGTGGTTAAAGCACCGGCTGCAAGCGAACCGTGAACCGCACCGGAAGCACCGCCTTCCGACTGCATTTCCGTAACCTGTACTTCTCTGCCGAAAAGGTTTTTAGTGCCCATTGCCGAGAACTTGTCGGTAAGGTCAGCCATTACGGAAGAAGGTGTGATAGGATAGATAGCAGCAACATCTGTAAACGCATAAGAAACATGAGCAACAGCGCTGTTACCGTCCATAGTTTTCATTTTTCTTGCCATTGGAATTGTCCTCCTTAAAGTATGTCAGCGACAACACCGTTTGCCGCATTTAATACAATTTTTAAAGATACATACTGTATCATAATAAATTTTAACACTTAAATGTTAATTTGTAAAGAGGTTTTCAACAATAACGCATATGTTTTCGCCCGATTTTTCTAAAACTTTACCAAATATTTTAAATTTCCGCATAAAACCGAGTTTTTCGCCGATTCAGGTGATTTTTAGACAAAACAAAAGTTTGTTAATTGCCATAAAACCGTAAAATTCGTCAATAATTTTTATACGCAAAAAATTGTTATACATACATTATGCGAAAATTGTATTATTTTGGCAAGAAAACATACAACTTAACGGCTGATATTTTTGTAAATAATAGTCATTTTTATTAAAGAAATTATATTGCGATTAAAGAATTAAAATTAAATAAAAAAAGCGTATAATAGTTTGGATAATCAATTGACATAATATGACTTTATATAACTTTATAAGGCACGGAGGCAGTATGTTGAAATTAGGACTTGACATTGGCTCAACTACAATAAAATGCGTTGTTTTGGACGAAGAAAATAAAATTATATACAGCACCTACGAACGACATTATTCTCAAATAACCGAGAAAATTGCCGAAATTCTCGCAACTGTACGCAGTAAGGTAAAGGGTGTTGAAAACGCAGCCGTTGCGCTTTCCGGTTCTGCCGGTATGGGCGTTGCGGAGTCAAGCAACATTGACTTTGTGCAGGAAGTTTACGCAACAAGAGTTGCTACAAATACATTTATTCCGGGCACAGATGTTGTCATTGAACTCGGCGGTGAGGACGCAAAAATTCTGTTCCTCACAAACGGTCTTGAAGTGCGTATGAACGGTACCTGTGCCGGCGGTACCGGTGCATTCATCGACCAGATGGCAACACTGCTCAATGTTCCGCTTGAAGATCTTGACGAACTTGCAAAGCAGTACGAAAAAACATACACTATCGCATCACGCTGCGGCGTATTTGCAAAGACGGATATTCAGCCTCTTTTAAACCAAGGTGCGAGAAAGAGCGATATAGCCGAAAGTATCTTCAACGCCGTTGTAAGCCAGACTGTCGCAGGTCTTGCACAGGGACGGGAAATCGAAGGTCAGGTTGTATATCTCGGCGGTCCTCTCACTTTTATGAGCGAGCTTAGAAACTGCTTTGACAGAACTTTAAACACAAAGGGTATATGCCCTGAAAATTCACTTTACTTTGTTGCCTGCGGTGCGGCACTTTGCGCCGAAAAAACAATTGACTTTGACAAGGTAATCGAAGAAGTAAAAAATTACCGTGGAAGCGGCAACTTTGCCTTTAACCCTCCGCTTTTCAAAGACGAAGAAGATTACAAAAAATTCTCTGACCGTCACGCAAAAGCAACCGTTCTGCAAAAGGAACTTAAAGGCTACAAAGGCAAGGCTTATGTGGGTATGGACGCAGGCTCTACCACCGTTAAGGGCGTTGTTCTCAACGACGACGGCGAACTTCTTTATTCAAAATATCTTCCGTCAAAAGGAAATCCCGTAGAGATTATCAAAGGTTTTCTTGAGGAAGTCTATGCAATCAACCCCGAAATCAACATAGTTTCTTCTGCCGTTACAGGTTACGGCGAAGAGATTATAAAGAACGCTTTTGATGTTGACTACGGCATAGTAGAAACAATTGCGCATTTCACTGCCGCAAAATACTTTATGCCCGATGTTGAATTTATCATCGACATCGGCGGTCAGGACATCAAATGCTTTAAAATTCACAACGGCGCAATCGACAACATCTTCCTTAACGAGGCTTGTTCTTCCGGATGCGGCAGTTTCTTGCAGACATTCGCAAACGCTCTCGGTTACGAAATTGCCGACTTTGCAAAGCTCGGACTTTTTGCAAAGCGCCCTGTTGACCTCGGTTCGAGATGTACGGTATTTATGAACTCGAGCGTTAAACAGGCTCAAAAGGACGGCGCAACAATCGAGGATATTTCCGCAGGTCTTTCCTTAAGCGTTGTAAAGAATGCACTCTACAAAGTTATCAGAGCGTCAAGCCCTGACGAACTCGGCAAAAGAGTTGTTGTACAGGGCGGCACATTCCTTAACGACGCCGTACTCCGTGCATTTGAGCAGGAAATGGGCGTTGAGGTTGTTCGACCTAACATTGCGGGTCTTATGGGCGCATACGGTGCGGCGCTATATTCAAAAAACAAATCAAAAGGCAACGGCAAGAGTAAACTTGCAAATAAAGAGACTCTCAAAAACTTTGTTCACGATATAAAGGTAACAAACTGCGGTATGTGCAGCAACAACTGCCGACTTACAATCAACAGCTTTGGCGGCGGCAGAAGATTTATTGCAGGCAACCGTTGTGAGCGTCCGATTACAAAGAAATCGCAGTCGAGCGAACTCAATATGTACGCTCAAAAGCTCAAAATGCTCGAAGAGTACAAACCTGTAGAGGGACTTCGTGGCAAGCTCGGTATGCCTATGGCGCTCAATATGTTTGAAATGTACCCGTTCTGGTACAGATTCTTTACAGAACTTAAGTTTGAAGTATTCCACTCACCGTTCTCGACAAGAAAGATATATCAGCGCGGACAGCAGACAATTCCGAGTGATACAATTTGTTTCCCTGCAAAACTTGTGCACGGACACATTCAGACTTTGATTGACGAGGGAGCAGAAACTATTTTCTACCCTTGTATGTCATACAACTTTGACGAACACCTCGGCGATAACCACTACAACTGTCCTGTTGTTGCCTACTATCCCGAAGTTATCAATAACAATATGAAAGATGTGCAGAAAATCTGCTTTATAAAGGAATATTTCGGCGTACATATGCCAAAGCATTTCCCGCAGAAAGCATATGAGGCACTTTCTAAATATTTCCCCGATCTTACACTTAACGAGGTAAGAAAAGCCGCAAAACTTGCTTATGACGAACAGGATAAGTACAGAAAAAAGGTAATCGCAAAGGGCAACGAGATTATTGAAAAAGCCGAAAAAGAGGGCAAAAAGATAATGGTGCTTGCCGGCAGACCTTACCATGTAGACCCCGAAATCAACCACGGCATTGATAAACTTATTTCAAGTTTTAATGTAGCAATCGTCAGCGAAGATGTTGTATCTCCGAGGGTTGAAAAATTCCACACCAATGTACTTAACCAGTGGACATATCATTCAAGACTGTACGCTGCCGCTAAGTATGTTACAACAAGAAAGGATATGGAGCTTATACAGCTTGTTTCCTTTGGCTGCGGCGTAGATGCCATTACTACTGACGAAGTAAGAGAAATTCTTGAAAAAGAGGGCAAAATTTACACACAGATTAAAATTGACGAAATCACAAATCTTGGTGCAGTTAAAATTCGTATCCGCAGCTTGCTTGCTGCTATCGACAACGATTAACCACCGTTTGAAAGGTTGTGCTTTAAATGGCTGAACTTAAATATGACAGCAAAACAGGTCGTTTGCTTTTTACAAAAGAAATGAAAAAGGAATACACAATCCTTATGCCGAATATGGCACCTATTCATTTCAATATACTTCAGAATGTTTTTAACTACTACGGCTACAAGTCGGAACTTCTCGACACTTGCGGCCCTGAAATTGCACAGACAGGTCTTAAATATGTTCATAACGACACCTGCTACCCTGCGCTCCTTGTAATCGGACAGTTTATACACGCTTTACAGAGCGGCAAATACGATGTGCATAAAACAGCGCTTATGATTACCCAAACAGGCGGCGGCTGTCGTGCCTCAAACTATATCTTCCTGTTAAGAAAAGCGCTTAAAAAAGCAGGTTTTGAGTTTGTACCCGTAATCTCGCTTTCTTTCGGTATGGAAAAGAACAGCGGTTTTTCGCTCACGCTTCCGCTTATCAGAAGATTTGTCGGCGGTCTTGTTTACGGCGATCAGCTTATGCTCCTTTCTAACCAGACAAAGCCTTATGAGGTAAATAAAGGCGAAAGTATGGCGCTTGTTGCCGATTGGAGCGATAAGATTTCTAAAATGCTTATCGAAGGCAACGGATATACGCTTGAAGAAATTGACGAAAATCTTGATAAAATCACAAAATCTTTTTCGGAAATTAAGCTTAATAAAGTGCCAAAGGTTAAAGTCGGCATCGTAGGCGAAATTTATGTAAAATATTCTAAAATGGCGAATAACGGACTTGAGGAATTTTTGGCTTCACAGGACTGCGAGGTTTGTGTGCCGGGTCTTATGGGCTTTGCTTCATTTAAGGTTGACAACCGAATTGAGGACGCCAAACTTTACGGCGGTGCAAAGATTAAATCCACATTTTGTAAAATGCTGCTTGACTACCTCACAAAACTCGAAGCACTTATGATTGAATCGGCAAAGAAATATAACTTCGTTCCGCCGCACGAATACGCTCATACAAAACAGCTTGTAAAGGGCATTATCGGATACGGCAGCAAAATGGGCGAGGGTTGGTTACTTACCGCAGAAATGCTTGAGCTTGCCGAAACAGGCTACGAAAACATTGTTTGTACACAGCCCTTCGGCTGTCTGCCGAACCACATCAACGGCAAGGGCGCTATCCGCAGAATCAAGGAAGTAAACCCGAAAGCAAACATTGTTACAATAGACTATGACCCGGGTGCGCCAAAGGTAAACCAGGAAAACAGAATCAAGCTTATGCTTGCTGTAGCAAAAGAGGAGCTTAATAAAGAGCTTGCCGAAAAACAGGACGCAGAGCAAAAATCTTAACAAAAAGCAGTCCGAGAATAAATAAATCGGACTGACTTATTTTTAGGTTCTTTATCAAAAGTCGGAGTAAATTTGATTTAGCGCACGAGTTAAGCGAAATGATTTAAAAATTTAGGTCAAACCTTTATAATTGCTTGGCAAAACAGTTTGCTGAATAATATACCCAAAATTTAAAACAGAATCTTTTTAGAAAATAAACATCAACACTTACATATAATAATGTATGACAAAATTTTAAGAGGTGAAGCGAGTGAAAAAAAATAAAAACAAGGCACAAAAGGCAAAAAAGCCGCACACTTTGCTTATCAGTGTTAAGCAAAACAAGGAGCTTGCCGCACTTTACTTTATACTAAGGCTTGTAATTATATTTATATTTGTTCTCAACATCATCCGTGGCAAATACGAAAGCGCAATGACTTGCGGACTTACATTTATACTTATGTTGATTCCGTCGTTCATTGACCGCAGTCTTCACATAGAACTGCCGAGCGTGCTTGAAACCTTTATGATACTGTTTGTATTCTCGGCAAATATTCTCGGTGAAATCGGTTCATTCTATGAAAAAATACCTTTTCTCGACACAATTCTTCATACGCTGAACGGTTTTATCTGCGCAGGCGTGGGATTCGGACTTACAGATATTTTGAACCGCAGTAAAAGGGTTAAATTTAACCTTTCCCCTATCTTTGTATGCCTGTTCTCGTTCTGCTTTTCAATGACGGCAGGTACAGTTTGGGAATTTTTCGAGTTTGGCGTTGACACTTTTCTCAGCAAAGATATGCAGAAAGACACAATCGTCACAACAATCAACTCTACCCTGCTTTCGGGCAACGATACAAACGCCGTTACCCATATAAGCGGAATAACATCTACAACCGTAAACGGCAAAGACCTCGGCATCAACGGCTACCTCGACATCGGTCTTATTGATACAATGAAAGATTTGATGGTAAACTTTGTCGGCGCAGTTGTGTTTAACGGTTTGGGATTTATCTACCTTAAAAACAGAGGCAAAAAAGCAAGTTTCCTAAATAACTTTATCCCGAAAAAATCCGAAGATATTACAGAAGAATAAGTTTAACAATCAAAAATCCGACAGTAGTAAAAACTATTGTCGGATTTTTTGTTGCATCCTAATTATTGGTAATATTTATAAATTATGACTTATCAAACTAAGTAATAAAATGTAGCCAATTAACGTTTAGATAGCACAGGCAAATGAATTTCAATAATTCTTTCAAAATAACATAATCACTTTAATATAAATAAGTTATGTTATTTTAAAATATATCTGCCCTCTTCTTTATATATTTCTTGCTTACCGTCAACACAAAATGCTGGCCTGATACCATTCATATCGCATGCATTCGTGCTTCCAATTTCACCTTCCGGTCCTACTGCATATACACAAGAATCATATGTAGAATCCGCACTTCTTAACCACCAACTTACAGTAAACTTTCCATTATTCGTAGTAGCAAAACGATTCTTATTATCTTTAAAATACAACAATGGCACCCCTTCAACTCCGACATGCCCATTTTTTTTATATCCAAGTTCAGTAAAAGACAACAAAAACACTTTTCTTACAATAGTTATCACGCTATCATCTATTTGATTCAAGCATCGTTCATCTAAAATCTCTATTTCCGAATCTTGAATTAAGCAACGAGTTTGAATAGGTAAATTATCAAAAAACTCTCCCATTAAGTAATTATCAATTTCGCTTTCTTCATAGTAAGCCGAATAATCACTAACTCTTCTATTCTCTGGAAGAATTTCTTTTCTTAACAAAAGTGTTTTACCATTATAATCATTAGTTAATACAATATATGGAACAAATCCTGTTTTTTCTTCAATATATATGATTGGTTCAATTTTACATTTTTCAGAATACGCCAAATCACTTATTGTATTATATTCCTCGGTTACTGTTTGTCTTTTACTACAAGCATTTAATAGAACTCCAAGAACAATTGCTAATACTACTACTTTTAATACTACTTTATACTTTTTTCTGAACACTTATGTGGCTCCTTAATTTTTCTGCTTTTTACGTCTTATTTTTGTAAATGCCATACACATCACTATACTTACCATGATTACAGCCATTAGGCTCCAAAATCCAACTGCAGATTCGTCTCCTGTTGAAACAGATTCTATCTTTTCTCCTCCATTTTCATTTGTTCCCGAACCAGAATTGTTACCTGTATTATTATCTTTTCCCGAATCAGGATTTTCTGGTTGAATATCAACAAATGGCAGGGGCTGTGTGCTTTGAGATACTGTTTTAATTTTCAGTTTATTATTATAATATTTTTTATTGCTGAAATCTATTATAGCTTTATTACAGCGATAATGATAGCTTAGCAAAATCTCGTTACTTATCGTATCACTTTTGTTTTTATACTCTATATAAAGCCACTTGCCCTCATGAATAGCTTTAAATATATTTCTTCCTATGCTGTTAATTGTCCTCACCGCCTTTAGTTCTTATATTTCACTGAAATCATTATAGCATAAATATTTCATAAAACAACAATTTTATACTAAAAATATTAAAATTTATCCACGCAAAAATAAACACCCGACTAAAAAGCCGAGTGTCAATTTTACCGCTATTAATCATTTTACGACAGCCACGCAATGTCGGTATCGGTTGCAAGGTTATCTATGCCGTAGAGCACCAGGATATTATCGGGTTTTTCCTGCTGTGCAAGTTCTGAAATGCTGTTTTTGTAATAACGCATATCGACGAGTATTACCTCACTGTAATTTTCTGCAAGGAACGGCGCAAGACAATGTGAAAAGCTGTCCTTTACAAGGATAATTTTTCCGCCTGCGGCATTTGTATTCTTAATTCTTGTCATTGCGTGGTTTCCGTCTATGAATACAGGGTATTTATCGTCCTCTTCAAGATGATTGTAGAAATACATTGAGTGGTAATCCTGTTTTTCGTCGCCCTCAATAATCTCTACGCTTATATTCTTTTCGGTGTTGTTTTTGTTGTTCCACACCTCAATGGTGTCGGGCTTAGTAAGCCAAAAACCACTTGTCGAATATGTTGTGCCGTAGAAATCGTTGTACTTTTCGACCGTAAACAGGCTCTTGGCGGCAGGAGTAATTCCAAGCGCCTTGCATATCTCTGTGTAGCCTGTATATGCACCTGCCGTTGTCCAATGGTGGTCGGTTTTGTAGTAAAGCTGTGTGCCGTTTGCATAGGCATTTTTGAATGCGGAACGCAAATCCACAAAATCCGCACCGCTTTCGGTAAGCACTTTATGTGCGTTCTCGATTTTTTCGTCATCTGTATATGTATCGTGAACCGCAGGAAGAACATCATTTGCTATGTATCCTGTTGACGGCACAAGTGTTACCGTTACGGGAACATCGACTGATTTTGCAAAATCTGCGATTGTCTGCACATTGCTCTCAAGTGTGTCAGTATCAAGTATCGGCTTATTTATAAGGTAGCCGTTCTTACAATTATAAACACCGTCTGCGCCGTTGTTGCCGACAGAGAGATTAAAGTAAGCGTTTGCGCCTACCCATTGGGTACGCATAGGAAAATGGTCGGCAAAGTATTTTTCAAAATCAGTGCCGAATTTGCCGTCAAGCACAGAATTTACCGACACTGTCGGAAATTTTTGCAAATATCTCTTTTCGCTTGAGCTGTAGTCGGCTTTTGGATTTATCAAAAACCAAATTGCAAAGCCGAATATAAAAATTATAAATACAAAGCTCGGCAGATGGCGGCAGACAGGCTTTGAGGATTCCATATGTTTTGCTGAATGTTTTGCTGCATATTTCATAAAGACTCTCCTTTCCTACCGTTAAAATCTGAAATATAGGAACGGGTTATAGCTTTGGTTTACAAGTGAGGCTGTGCAAAGTATAAGCACAATTGCAACAAATGCGGTCTGCGCAAAACCGATATACTTTGTGTTCTGCACCTTTGCGTAGAGCTTTGCCGCAAGCGGTGTGCTTGCAACAGCCGCCGCAATAATAAGCGGCAGGTACGAAAGTATAAGATTGAGCGCCTGCTCTCCGCAGATACCGTTGCCGAAGTTAAACAAATCTCCGAGGAATGTACCGAGCTTGCTCATATCTGTAAAGTAGAAAAGTCCCCAGCCGATAACTACTATAAACATTGTGTAGATATGCTGAATTGCCGACGGCAGTTTGTCGAGAACCTTTTTGAAAACAAATTTTTCAAAAATAAGCAAAACGCCGTAGTAAAGTCCCCATAATACAAAGTTCCATGACGCACCGTGCCAAATACCCGTAAGTCCCCATACGATAATAAGGTTAAGTATCTGTCTTTTTGCGCCTTTTCTGTTGCCGCCGAGCGGAATATAAACATATTCCTTAAACCATGTTGAAAGTGAAATATGCCATCTTCTCCAAAATTCCGTAACGGATTTAGAAATGTACGGGTAGTTAAAGTTCTTAAGAAACTCAAAGCCGAGCATATTGCCAAGACCGCAAGCCATATCGGAATAGCCCGAAAAGTCAAAATAAAGCTGAAAGCTGTAGGCTATAATTCCTACCCAAGTGCCGACAACGCCGTTCTCGTCAGTGGTAGCAAACATTGCCGTGCTAAATTTGCAATCAAAACTTTCTTGCCAAGACCGATTATAAACAGATTTACACCCTTTGTAAACTCGTCCAAGGTTTCTTTTCTGTTTGTGAGCTGTTCGGCAACATCACGGTAACGAACGATAGGGCCTGCAATCAACTGCGGAAAAAGCGCTACATATGTACCGAAGTTAATCGGATTTTTGGATACGGGTGCGTCACCCCTGTAAACATCAATTACATAACTCATTGTCTGGAATGTATAGAAGCTGATACCGATCGGCAAAGAAATCTGCGGAGTCGGCAGATTCAGGAACGGCAGCATATTAACGGTTTCCACAATCATTCCCGTGTACTTAAACACCGCAAGTGTACCTATGTCGATAACGCAGGTAAGTATCAGCACAAGTTTCCGCTTTTTCGGGTCATCTTTAAATTTATCTACAAGGTATCCGCCTATGTAGTTTACGGCTATGTTTATGAGCATAAGCACGATAAGTTTCGGCTCGCCCCAGCCGTAGAACAAAAGGTTTATAAAGAACAGAAAAATGTTTCTGCCTTTTCTCGGCACAATGTAATATATGAGCAGAGTAAGCGGCAGATACGCAAACATAAATACAAGGCTTGAAAAAACCAATCTGTATACCCCAAAATATTCTATAAAATAAGTGCAGAATCAAGCGTTATATATCCTTTTTAACCTGACAATTCATTGCTCTGAACGCAGTATAATAATTGTCGGGATTTGCACACCATAAAATACCCTCACCGCTTTTGGTGAGGGCGATTACTGTTTATTTTACATTATTTTTATGGTACAGTCACTGAAATTAAAGCAAATATAATTGCTGTCCTCGAATTTTGGAATTATCAACTAATTTCTTTAAAAGAAAACTCTCTTTTAAACTCTTTTGTTTCACTGTTTCTGACGGTTGAGCTTTTATGCTGTTCAAGGGTACTTATGAGTGCGTACATATCCACCCATATTTCGTTGTCGCTTTCCTTTTGGCTTTCGTCAAAAACAAGCTCAAGCCCTATATGAAGATGGCTTTCGGTAATTCCGTTTATGTTTTCGGTATCGCTGTATCCTGTTCTGCCCACATAGCCTATAACATCGCCTGCCGTAACCGTATCGCCCTCCTTGAGATTCTCGGCATAGGGGCGGTTCTGCCGCAAATGCGCATAATACCAATACCTTTTATTGTCAAGCGAGCGTATGCCGATTCGCCAACCGCCGTATCTGTTCCAGCCGAGGCACTCGACCTTGCCCGATTCAACGGCTATAACAGGAGTACCGACTGCCGACATTAAATCGTGCCCCAGATGCGGTCTTGTGTAGCCGAATGTCCGCTTTGCACCGAAGTCATCGTAATGCGAATACGGAAAAGTCTTTGCAATCGGCGAAAACCACCGCACTCCGTAGTCCTTCTTTATACTGCCGTCAGACTGTTCTTCCTCAAAATTTCCAACCATACCGTTCAGCACTGCCGTGTACACATTATAATAATATGTATAGTATTTCATATCTTTGGTAAGTTCGGCTATCGTCTTGCCGTCCTTTAACCGGCTGCAAAGGTTATCCATATCGCTTTGCTTGTATTTTGAAAAATCGCCGCCGTATTTTGCGCCGAGGTACGATAAAATTTCTATATAATTCAGTTTGGTATCTTCCGACTGTGAAGAAACATCGTAACTGACGGCTTTTTGCAGAGCGTCTGCCGTAACATTAAATTCCGCATACTTTATAAAATTATCGGTTTCCTTTCCGCCGACAATCGTCATAACCGAACAGGCAAGCACAAAAGCAGAAATAAGCAATAAAATAATCCGTTTCATATATAATCACCCGATTATATATATGAAACGGATTTCAAATTAATTTCTCATTAAATGTATTGCGGTTTCGGCTTTTTCTATAATTCTTAAATCGTTGTCATATGTGCAAAGTTTTCGTGCCTGCTGGAGGTCAACCCAGATGTAACTGTCGATTTCTTCCTCCTGAATTTTTACGCTGTCGGTAAAAGCCTGTGCAAGGAAGAACACTACCCGCTTGCGAATTTTGCCGAACGGGCAATACTCGCTGATTTCTCTAAATCCCTTTGCAAGGGTAACATCAAGCCCTGTTTCCTCTTTGATTTCTCTCAAAGCGGTTTCCTGCTCGTTTTCGTCGTTTTCTATATGACCTTTCGGAAAACTCCAATATCTGCCGTTGCTGTTCTTCACAAGCAATACCTTTGTATTCTGCTTGTTGCGGTAAAAAATCACCGCACCGCAGGATTTTTCGTAAAGACAGCTTATACTCTCCACTTTTACATTACGCAAGCGGGCAAGTATTTTTTTAAGCTCCGGCTCGTAATAAATCTCTCCGTACGGAGCGACTATGAATTTATCGCCCTTGAGTCCCTCAAATTTGGCAACGGCAATAACCACACCGTCAAAGTATTCTTCAACTCTGTCCTTGCGTGTAACAAGATAAGCGCTTTTGTTTGAAAAGGAATTGCCCGAAACATAGGCGGAGAAAAAACCTTTTCCGACCTTGCCAAACACATTTACTCTTACATTTTCCGCAAGCATTGCCGCTACCTCCTTTCTTAATTCAAATAAAAATCAACAATTAATTCAGTAAGCCGTCCATACTGTCGAGCTGTACCCGAGTATTTGCACTCATAATGCCGTTGAGATAAAGAACCTCTGTAATGCCGTTCTGCTTGCAGTAGTCTGCAAGATTCTGTCCGAAATATCTGAAATCTATAATATGAACTTCGGAATAGTTATTTGTAAGATACGGTGAGAATGCGTTGCCGTAGCTTTCTTTGACAACGGCAATCTTCTTGCCCGTACCGTTTTCGGAATCGGAATGTAAAACCGTGAGCGGATTGTCACCCATAATAAATACACCGTATGTATTTGAACCCGCCTCCGCATACTGATAATAAGGCGAATCGTAGTTTGATGTAGTGCCGTTTGAATCCGTAATATCCATTGTAACATTATAAGGGAATGTCCAATAGCTTACGGTATCGGTTGTAAGTCCGTCATTTGTGTTTGCAAACGAACCCGTAAAGCCCTCAATTTTATTTTCCGTGCAAGTGCTTAAATCAAGAACAGCCTGATTTGTTGCCTCCGCAAACGCTGTATATGCGTAATATGCGCCAAGTCCTGTCCAGTGGTGGTCGGAATTGTAATAAACATATTCGTTGCAGTGCTCGGCAATTTTGTTGTAAGCATTTATCGGTGTTACAGAGCTGTTTAGCTTTGAATAAATCTGCTTGATGTTCTCTGCCTGTGAATCCGACGGAGCGGAGCTGTTTTTAAGTCTTTGCGGAAGTCCCATTTCCGTATGGTTGGGAACAACCATATTGTAAACCTTAATTCCGCTTAACTTCTGCTGATAGCTGTTGATTGAATCGGCATAAAGCTGTGCTCTGTATTCATCGCCGCCGAAAAGCTCATATGCGGCGCCGTTCCAGATGTAAGCGTTTGTACCCATATATCCTGTTGTGTTATCGTCCTGAATATTAGGCGTAACAAAATTAAGTGCCGCTGCGTTTGCTGCTTGTGTTGCGGGTTGAGTTGTTGCTGCCTGTGTAGGCGGTATTGTTTCATCGGAATTATTGTTAACTTTTTTGTCCGAACCGGTACAAGCTCTGAACATTGAAGAAATCATTGTAATTATAAGTATTAATATAAGTATTCCAACACTTACAATAATAATGCGGTTTCTAAGTCTTCTGCTGAATCTTTTTCTTTTAGGCGGCTTGCGATGCACATTATTTCGATTATTAGGTACAGGCCCTCTGCCGTTTTGCGGCGGTCTGTTCATCGGCTGACGGTATTCTCTCCTGTATTGACTGCGTTGAGCCGCAACTCTGTCGTCATCAAAATAGTCTAAGTTGTATTTATCTGCCATATATACACTCTCCCGTCTTAAAAAAAGCAACAGATAATTAAACGCTGTTTCCTCATTATATCATTATATTAATTAAAGCATATTTTATTATACAACATCTTTAGTCTAAAAACAATACAATTTTTCATTTTTCGAGTAAATCCGCAAATGCGGCAAATATTTACATCCATAAGCAAAACAGATTTAAAAATAGAGTTGAAACAAAAGGAAAAATACGATATAATTTAGAGTTGCAGGATGTTTTTTCCAAGCAATTACAATGAGGTGATATTTATGTTGCTTTGCACGGATGTGGGCAATACAAATATAAAATTTGCACTTTACAAAGGTGAAAAACTGCTTATGAAGTTAAGATTTTCCACTAATCGCAGTAAAACCGCCGACGATTACGCAGTTGACCTTTATACTATATTCAGAATAAACAATGTTGATGTAAACGAAATTAACGGCTCAATAATCTCAAGCGTAGTACCCATAGTAACCGATCTGCTCGGAAAAGCTATTTTTACTGTGGCAAATGTAGAAAGTTTGGTTGTCGGACCGGGCATTAAAACAGGTCTTGACATTCGCCTTGACAACCCCGGCGCCGTAGGCTCGGACATTGTATGTATGTGCGTTGCTTTAAAAGAACAGTACCCTTGCCCGGTAATCGTAATCGGAATGGGCACTGCCACAACCATTCTTTATATGAACGAGCACAAGGCTTATTGCGGCGGAGTTATTTTGCCGGGTGTGCAGATTTCACTTGACGCACTTACCGCAAAATGCGCACTTTTGCCGTCGGTCAGTTTTTCTGCGCCGCAAAAGGCAATCGGAACAAATACTGCCGACTGTATACGCAGCGGCATAATTTACGGCAATGCCGCAATGATTGACGGCGTAATCGACCGCTTTGAAGCGGAAACGGGTCAGAAATGCACTCTTGTTGCAACAGGCGGATTTGCACCGCACATTGTAAAGTTCTGCAAAAAAGACATTACCGTAAACGATGACCTTGTACTCGAGGGATTAAGACTTATATACGAAAAGAATCTGTAATTATTCGATTTTCAATAATATACAATTTTGTTTTAAACCGCATATCTGTTTGCGCACCCTTTTGAATTATTGCATCAAAAGGGTGTTTTTATTATTCCTTTTATAAATTTGTATTTGATGTTCACATCATTTTTACTAAAAAAGCAAACTCGTTAAACACATACAATTTTGTATGTGTAGAAATTTTGCTGATAAACATTTTTGTTTTTGTATAATTTTATTTATTAGTGTGGCGGTTATTTGTTTTTTGTTTCAAAAATATATACATAATTACCAAATAATAAAATTTTGCATTTTTTAATTTAACAAATATAACAAAGATTTTGTTATATTTGTACAAAATTCTCTTGTTCGCATATAAAATCGTCAAATTTACCGCATTTTAGCAGTATTGATTTTTAAGTTGTTTTCAAATATAATAGTAATGTTATATTTTGAATAATTATCGGCTTTTATGTTGATTATGGCAACTGCGAAAATGCATTTGCGTTTGCCGTAAAAGCTGGGAGGAGAATCATTTTAATGGAAATATCGTTTAAGGACATAACAAGAATTATCAAGAAAAATATAGTTTTCATCATAGTTGTATCTCTTTTGTTCGCAACTGTATCGTTTTTTATAACAACATTTTTTATTCCGAAAACATACACATCAAACCTCAAACTTTATGTTGAAACAAACTACAAAACCTCAACCGCCGCAGAGGACTATCAGAGTATAAACTACGCTAAAAACCTTGTACTTACATATATCGAACTTCTCGATTCCAATACATTCTACAGCGAAGTTTCAAAAACTCTCAACGAAAAATACACAGCCTCTCAGCTTAAATCTATGATTAAATTTGAAAGCATCGAAAACACAGAGGTATTCAAAGCAATTGTTACATCTTCAAGTCCGTATGAGGCGAAAAATATAGGCGATGCCATTGCTAAGACCGCACCTGATACAATCGCAAATGTTAAGGACAATGCAAAACTCAAAATTGTTGATGAGGCAACTGTTCCGAAGGAGCCCACATCACCTAATGTAATAAAAAATGTTCTTATTGCATTTGCCGCAGGTCTTATAATTTCACTTATTATTTCGTTTGTTCGTGACTTCCTTGATGTTAAAATCAAATACAACGAAGAAATGACTACAATTCTCGGACTTCCTATACTTGCCGCAATTCCTGATTTTGAATATTTTTCAAATCCGAAAAAAGCAAGCAAAGCAGACAGTTACGGATACGGCAAATAATTTAAAGGAGTAACAAAAGATGAAGAAAAACAAAGCAATTGAGCGTTCAATAGATACCGATGTTCTTGGCTTTCAGGTTCGTGAATCATATAAAGCCGCAAGAACAAATATTGCATATTCTATATTTAAAAAAGGATGTAAGAAAATAGCTTTTACATCATCAACAAAAAGCGAAGGCAAAACCGTAACTTCAATAAATGTAGCCTCCGCACTTGCTCAGCAGGTTGGCACAAAGGTACTTGTTATAGAATGCGACCTTCGCCGTCCGAGAGTAAATACCGCTCTCAAAATTGAGCCTACACCGGGACTTACAAACTATCTTAACGAAGAATGTGCGCTTGAAGACATTATAAAGGATACAAAAATTGAAAATCTTAAGGCTATCACTTACGGCGCAATTCCGCCAAACCCCTCGGAACTTCTTGCGAGCGAGGCAATGTCGGAACTTATCAAAACCGTTGAAAAGCAGTTCGATTACATAATTTTTGACACACCTCCTGTAGGTATCGTAATCGATGCAGTTCCGATTCTTAAGGCAGCGGACGGTGTTGTAATTGTTGCAAGAAGCAACTCAACAACATATCCGGAGCTTGCAAAAGCCGTAGAAACAGTTGAGCGTACAGACGCAAAAATCCTCGGAGTTATTCTTAACAGAGTTAAGCCGCAGGAAACAAGAAAAAGCAAGGGTTACTACTCAAGATACGGCGGATATTACAGCAATTCAACCAAATACTAAGCTTTATACTTCAGAGCAATTTTATTTAATTACACAGGTAATTAATTGGGTATGATAAAAATTTACGGAGGAGAAAACGGAAGCAATTATGGGAAAAGCAAACATCACCGACACATCGAAAGCGGCAGCATCAAACACACATTCAGTTAAACCGAAGCCGATTTACGATTTTGTAAAGCGTGTTTTCGATATTGTATGTTCACTCATCGGTTTGATTGTTCTTTCACCTGTTTTTATCATTCTTTCCATACTTATAAAAACCACAAGCGAAGGTCCTGCTTTCTTTGCGCACAAGCGTGTCGGCAAAGGCGGCAAAACAATAAAAATCTATAAGTTCAGAAGTATGGTAACAAATGCGGAAGAACTTATAAATCAGTTTACCCCCGAGCAAAAAGCCGAATACGAAAAAAACTTTAAACTTGAAAACGACCCTCGAGTTACAAAAGTAGGAAAATTTATGAGAAAAACAAGTCTTGACGAGCTTCCACAGCTTATTAACATTCTTAAGGGCGATATTTCTGTTGTAGGCCCTCGCCCCGTTATGGATGTTGAAACTCAGATATACGGTAACTACCGTGATATGCTGCTTAGCGTAAAGCCGGGTCTTACAGGATTTTGGGCTGCAAACGGTAGAAGCGCCACTACATACACACGCAGAAGAGCTATGGAAATTTACTATGTAAAGAACCGTTCCGTATTACTTGATTTAAAAATAATTTTCAAAACATTTATTTCTGTTTTTAAGCGTGTAGGTGCGGTTTAAGGAGGAAAAGCAATGAAAGCTGTATTACTTGCAGGTGGCTTTGGAACAAGAATTTCCGAAGAATCGCAGTTCAAGCCAAAGCCTATGGTTGAAATAGGCGGTATGCCGATTTTGTGGCATATTATGAAACTTTATTCATATTACGGAGTAAACGAATTTATTATATGCGCAGGATACAAACAGCATGTAATTAAAGAATGGTTTGCGGATTATTTTCTGCATACTTCGGACATAACATTTGATTTTACACAGGACGATAAAATAATCGTACATAACAAAAGGGCCGAACAGTGGAAGGTCACGGTTGTTGATACGGGACTTAACACAATGACAGGCGGTCGACTTAAGAGAGTGCGTGACTTTATAGGCGATGAACCTTTCTTTATGACATACGGTGACGGTGTGTCTGATGTGGATATTAATGCTCTTTATGAATTTCACAAGAAGAACGGCAGACTTGCAACTATGTCGGCGGTAAAACCCGAGAGCCGTTTCGGCGTGCTTGACCTTTCAAACGAAAACGAGGTTAAGGCATTCCGTGAAAAAAGCGACATTGACTCCGGTTGGATAAACGCAGGATTTATGGTGCTCGAACCAAAGGTACTCGACTATGTAAAGGACGACACCATAATGTTTGAGCATGAGCCTATGGAACAGCTTGCAAAAGAAGGTCAGATTATGTGCTGGAAACACAACGGTTTCTGGCAGTGTATGGACACTCTTCGTGACAAAGAAAAGCTCGAAAAACTCTGGAGCACAAACAACGCTCCATGGAAGGTATGGAAAGATTAATGCTTAATTTTTATAAAGGTAAAAGAGTATTTGTTACGGGTCACACAGGCTTTAAGGGCAGTTGGCTCTGCAAAATCCTTGCAAATGCGGGCGCACAGGTTACCGGCTACTCTCTTAACCCACCTACAAACCCGAATTTATTTGAGATTGCAAATATCGAGGGCGACATTAAGTCCGTTATCGGCGATATTCGTGATTTTGATTTACTTAAAAAGACATTTGACGAGGCACAGCCTGAGATTGTTCTCCATCTGGCAGCACAGCCGATTGTGCGTGACAGCTACAAAATGCCTGCTTATACATACGAAACAAATGTTATGGGCACTGTAAATATTCTTGAGTGCGTAAGGCAGTCGGACTGCGTAAAATCATTTTTGAATGTTACCACAGACAAGGTTTACGAAAATAAGGAGTGGCAGTGGGGCTACCGTGAAAACGAGCCGCTCGACGGCTTTGACCCGTATTCAAACAGCAAAAGCTGTTCGGAGCTTGTAACTCACAGCTACAAAAATTCGTTCTTTGCAGACGGCAGAGTGGCAATTTCAACCGCAAGAGCAGGCAATGTTATTGGCGGCGGCGATTTTGCAAACGACAGAATTATTCCCGACTGCGTTCGTGCACTTGAAAAAGGCGAAGATATAATCGTTCGTAATCCTCATTCAACAAGACCGTATCAGCATGTGCTTGAGCCGTTGTTTGCATACCTTATGATTGCAAAAGCACAATACGAAGATATTAAATTTGCGGACTACTACAATGTAGGTCCCGACGAATGTGACTGCGTTACTACAGGCGAGCTTGTTGACTTGTTTGTAAAGTACGCCGACGGCAAAATCAATTGGATAAACAAAAGTGAGAAAAATGCCGTACACGAAGCAAATTTCTTAAAACTCGACTGCTCAAAGCTCAAGGCTGTATTTGGCTGGAAACCGCATTGGCATGTAACAGAGGCCGTTGAAAAAACTGTTGAATGGTCACGCTGTTATATGGAAAAAGGCGATGTCAGAAAATGTATGGACAAACAGATTGAGGAATTTTTAGCAAGCAGAATTTAAATATATCATCAACAAAAGAGGTTTAGTGATGAAAAAGGCGATTGTAACAGGCTCAAACGGCTTTGTCGGCTCAAATGTATGCAAAAGACTTTGCGCTGACGGAGTAAAAGTTTTTGCCGTTGTAAAAGACAAAAACGAAAAAATCGACAACATAGAAAAACTTGACGGTATTGAAATTGTGTACTGCGAGCTTGATGAAATTGAAACTCTCTTTGACAAGATTTCGGACAGAGATGTTGATGTTTTCTACCACTTTGCGTGGGTAGGCTCGGCAGGCCCGTTAAGATGCGACGAGAACATTCAGTTGCAGAATGCGCTTTGGACAGCCCGTGCACTCAGAACAGCTGACAAAATGCAGTGCAAAAAGTTTGTAAACGCAGGTTCGATTATGGAAAAAGAAACCTACACAGCCGTTTACACACAGGAAAGCAAACCGGGTTTGCCGTACATTTACGGCGCAGGCAAACTTATTGCCCGTTCAATCTGCAAACCGATTGCAAACAGCCTTTCAATTGACCTTTGCTGGGCGGTAATTACCAACGCTTACGGCGCAGGCGAGTTTTCGCCGAGATTTGTTAATTCAACAATTCGCAAAATTATTGCAGGCGAACCTTTACAGTTTACAGCCGCAACACAGAACTACGATTTCATTTATATAGACGATGTTGCAAGAGCCTTTGAGGCGATCGGCGAATACGGCATCGCAAACAAAGAGTACACAATAGGCAGTGGCAACGCAAGACCGCTTAAGGAGTTCATTCTCGAAATGCAGAATGAGCTTGCACCCGACGCAAAACCGATTTTCGGTAATGTACCGTTTACAGGTGTAAATATGCCGCTTGAAGCATTTGACACAACCGACATAGAAACCGACTGCCACTTTAAGCCTGAAATTTCCTTTGCTAAGGGAACAAGACTTACTATGGAGTGGATAAAGTCTGTTGACTAAAAATATCAGGGCGAAATTTATCTTTCGCCCTTTATATTCGTAACGCTATTTGCATACTCTGTTCTAAATGTGGTGTAGCATTAATACACATTTTCAGTTAAATTATTAAATAATAAATTTTTAATCGAAACAGGATTAAGGAGATTTATCTATATGATTCAGAAGTTTGAATTTTGCAATACCGATTTTGAGGGTGCATATCTTATTAAACCGTTTTGCGCAACAGATATAAGAGGCGCATTTATTAAGGATTATTCTAAGGAAGTTTTCGAGGCAAACGGCCTTGAACACAACCTTGCTGAAGTTTTCTATACAGTATCTCACAAGGGTGTTATCCGTGCTCTCCATTTTCAGCGTGTGCACGAGCAAGCAAAACTTGTAAGATGCATTAAAGGTAAGGTTTTTGATGTTATAGTTGACCTTCGCCCCGACTCACCTACTTTCAAAAAATGGCAGGGATTTTATCTTTCCGAAGAAAATATGAACGAACTTTATGTTCCCGAACATTTTGCTCATGGCTACCTTGTGCTTGAGCCGTCCGTTGTTTCATACAAGTGCGGCGAAAAATTCTACGGTGAATATGATGACGGCATTATGTACAACGACCCTGACTTCGGTGTTGAATGGCCGTTTGACGAAATCGGCGGTATTGAAAATCTTATTCTTGCCGACAAAGACAAAAATCTTCAGTCATTCAAAGAATTTGAGGAAAAGTATCTTAAATAATTAATCGGCATTTACTTACGGAGGGTATAATGAACATAGTTTACTCAAGCTCTGACAGCTATGCACCTATAGCGGGCGTATCGCTTTACTCACTGCTAAAAAACAATAAGCAGTGCAAAGAGCTTAGTGTTTTTATAATTGACAACAATATCAGTGAAAAAAATAAAGAAAAATTCACAACGCTTTGCGCTGAATTTAACAGACCGCTGTACTTTGTGCCGATTGCAGACATTGAAAAACTTACAGGCACAAGTATTGACATAGGCAGATGGAACATCAGCACATTCGGCAGACTTTTTGAGGCAAGCCTGCTCCCCGAATGGGTTGAAAAGGTTATTCACATCGACTGCGACACAATGATAATGTCATCTCTTGAGCCGTTGTGGAACACCGATATGACAGGCAAAACCGTTGCCGGTGTGCTCGAATGTATCGGCGACAGCTACAAGACAGAAATCGGTCTTACTCCAAAGGATACCTACATTAACGCAGGCAACATTATGCTCAACCTCAAAAAAATCAGAGAGGACGGCACAGAAGAAGAATTTAAGAAATACATTTCCACACATTCTCAACTTTCTTTTGTTGACCAGGCAGTGCTCAACGCTTGCGTTCCGAGCAGTGAAAAACTCATTGTACCTCTTGAATACAACGCATATTCAATTGTTTATTATGTTAAATACAAAAACCTTAAAAGGGTAAAAAGGGTTTCCTCCTATTACAGCGAGGACGAGGTTGCCCATGCAATCAAAAATCCATGTATTGTTCACTTTACCACCTGCTTTATGGACGGTACCCGTCCGTGGATGGAAAACAACTTCCACCCTATACTTGACAAATACCTTAATTTCAAGAGTGAGTCGCCATGGGCGGACGAGCCGCTTTGGAAAGACCCACGAAACAAGGTAAAGAAAACCGCATATAAAATGTTTACGGTTTTACCGGAGAGTTTTGTGACAAGCTCAATCGGCCTTGTGCACGGAGTTCTTATCCCTATGAAAAACAAACGCAAAAATAAAGCAGAGGTAAAATATGGAGCCAATCAGAGTTTTACATAACATAGTTTTAATGGATACAGGCGGAATCGAAACGCTTGTAATGAATTTATACAGACACATTGACAGAGAACAGCTTTTATTTGACTTTCTCGTTCACCGTCCGCAAGAGGGCTTTTACGAGCCTGAAATCAAAAGCTACGGCGGCAAAATTTTCCGCACACAGCCTTTTAATCCGCTCAAAACGGCAGGATTTAAAAGAGAATGTATGGAAGTTTTTGAAAATCATCCAGAATACAAGGTTCTTCACGCTCATCAGGAGTTGAACCTCTGGCCGCTCGAATACGCTCACAAGGCAGGCATTCCCACAAGAATTGCCCACAGCCACAACGCTAAGACGGTTGTAAATTTAAAATATTTCTTCTTCCGCTACGAAAAACTTTTCATTAAAAAGCATTGTACGGATATGTTTATGTGCTCAACTCCCGCCGGAGAATGGAGTTTTGGCAAAAAGGCCGTTGCAGACGGTAAGGTTCGTTTTATAAAGAACGGTATTGAAACCGACCGCTTTAAATTTGACGAAAAAACAAGAAGAGAAGTTCGTGAAGAACTCGGTGTGGGCGACAAGACGGTAATCGGTCATGTGGGCAGATTTATGCAGCAGAAGAACCATACTTTCCTGCTTGAAATATTCAGTGTTATTCACAAAAAGAATCCTAACACAGTACTTGCTCTCTGCGGCGAGGGCAGACTTGAGGACGAAATCCGTCAAAAGGCAAAGGAACTGAACATTGACGACAGCGTAATCTTCCTTGGCGTGCGCAAAGACACAAACAGAGTTTATCAGGCATACGATATGTTCCTCTTCCCGTCTTTGTGGGAGGGACTTCCGCTTACAGGAATTGAGGCGCAGACAGCGGGCTTGCCTGTACTTATGAGTGATGTAATCACTCCCGAAACTATCGTAACCGACAATGTAACTACATTTTCACTTGCAAATACAGCGGAGCAGTGGGCGGATAAAGCGCTCGACATTCTTTCGTCATATAAAAGAACAGACTGCCAAAGTCAGGTTGTAAAAGCAGGCTTTGACATTCAGGAAACAGCCGATTGGCTGCAAAATTTTTACATTGAAAGAACCTTACAGGCACGCAAAGCAGAAAAATAATTGAGGAAACAACAATGAAAGTTGCTTTTATTACAAGACACACACCGTCAAACTACGGCTCGGTACTGCAGACATTTGCCACGCAAAAGGCAATTGAGGCACTCGGTCACGAGGCAGTGTGTATAAATTACATAAGAACAGACGAACTTCCCGAAAATCAGGCTAAAACCCACCTTGCCGTTTCAAGATGGAATAAAAATGCGGCTACAAGGCTTTTGTACAAGGTAACGCAAAAGCCTGTATTTGACGCTGCAACAAAACGCTTTGATGTTTACAGAAGCAATATGCTGAAACTCACAGACGAGGTATGGAACACCCCCGAGCAGCTTGCCGAAAATCCGCCAAAGGCTGATATTTACATGACAGGCAGTGACCAGGTGTGGAATACCGTGGGTACAGGTGTTATTGACCCTGCATATTTTCTTTCTTTTGTACCCGATGACAAAAAGAAGATTGCTTATGCAGGCTGCTTCGGCACAAAAACCGTGCGTGACGAGGACAGAGATAACATTATAAAGTGGCTCAAACGCTATGACCACATCACAATTCGTGAAAAAAGCGGTGTGGAACTTGCAAAATCTCTCGGTGTGGACGCCGAGCAGGTGCTTGACCCAACATTTTTAATGACACCGCAGAATTGGCTTGATACTCTTCCGAAAAAAGAGAAAAAGGAAAGCTATGTTCTTGTGTATCAACTGCACCCAAATAAAAAATTTCAGACATATGCAAAGGAATTTGCAAAACGAAAAAATATGAAACTTATAAGGGTAAACCCTTATTTTCACCATGTGTTCAAGCCGGGCAAGTTTGTATTTTGCCCGCCTGTTGAGGAATTTTTGTGGTATATAAAGAATGCCGACTATTTCCTTACGGATTCATTCCACGGCACTTCGTTTGCCATAGGTCTGAACACTCAATTTGTTGATGTTCTGCCAAATATTTACAGCGAACGCAACAGAAGTATTCTTGCAACCGCAGGACTTGAGGAAAGAATACTTATGAGCTACGATGATTTTAAAATTGCCGACACTCCTATTGACTTTACTGCGGTTAATCAAAAAATCAATGCGGAACGCACCCGTTCTGCCGAAATTCTCAAGAAAATAATCGAGGAATAATATGAACAATATAAGCATACTCGGCAATGACTGCTGCGGTTGTACTGCGTGCGAACAGATTTGCCCCCAAAAATGCATTACCTTTAAGGAAAACAACGAGGGCTTTATGTACCCCGTTGTAGATGAGAGCGTGTGCATAAACTGCGGTGCGTGCGTTAAGCATTGCCCTGTTATGACCCCTCCCCACTCTGACGGTGTGCAAAATGTTTATGCGTCAAAATATTGTGACACACAAAAGACCAAAGAAAGCACTTCGGGCGGTATTTTTATTCCGCTTGCAAAGAGCACTCTCGAAAAGGGCGGAGTTGTTTTTGGCTGTGCGTATGATGAAAACCTTGTTGCAAGACACATTGCCGTTGAAAAAGAGGCTGACTTGCACAAGCTACAAGGTTCAAAATATGTTCAGAGCGACCTTTCCGGCATTTACAGCCGTGTAAAAAGTGAATTAAAAAGCGGCAGAAATGTACTTTTCAGCGGTACAGGCTGTCAGGTTGCAGGTCTGCGTTCTTTCCTCGGCAAGGATTTTGATAATCTCATAACCGTTGACATTGTGTGCCATGGTGTGCCAAGCCCAAAACTTTTTGAAAAATACATCGGCTACCTCGGCAGCAAACTCGGCGAGCCTGTAAAAAGCTACAATTTCAGAAGTAAAAAGCGCCACGGCTGGGGTTTGTTTTATGAAGTTGAAACCGATAATATCGGCAAAGGCGGAAGCGGATTTGACGACCCGTACTACAACGCTTTTCTTAACTGCAAAACCTATCGTGAGGGCTGCTACAACTGTCGCTTTGCAAACTGCGACCGACAGGGTGATATAACACTTGCCGACTTTTGGGGAATTGAATACATAAATCCGCCGTTTTATTCGGAAAACGGAGTTTCACTCGTCCTTGTAAATACAGACAAGGGCAAAAGACTCTGGAAATCCCTTGAAAACTGCATTGAAAGCGTTGATTCCACCGTTGAGCAGGCAGTACAAATGAACAAAAACCTGTCCTCTCCATCTCACCGCCCCGAATGCAGAGATACAATTTACGACGGCTTTGACGGAGATTTTGACAGCTATGTAATGCAAAAGCTGTATGTAAAACCGAGTTTAAAAAGAAAATTAAAGTCGCTTGTTCCTGTTTCGCTTAAAGGCAGAATCAAGCATATGTTGAAAAAATAAAAGTTTGGTCGACCTAAATTTTTTAATTATTTCGCTTAACTTGTGCGATAAACCATAATTTATTAATGTTACCCAACATAATAAAACTGAAAAAACAATATAAGCAACATTGAAATTTGGAGTATATATATGAAAAAGAAAATCGGACTTTGCTGCTGTTACAAACAGCGCAACTACGGCAGTCAGCTGCAAAGCTATGCAACTACCGTAGAAATGAAAAACAGAGGAATTGACTGCGAGGTAATTCAGTATAAAAAGAAATTCACACTTAAATTTATGCGTGAAGCAAAAATCTGGACGCTGTTTTTCAACCGTATTCTTATCAGTGAAAGAATTTTACGCTACAAAAAGCGTTTTATTTTAATGTTCCACAAAGATGTAAAGCATCAGAACGATGTGCGCAACGCAAAACTTGCGCAGTTCTCAAAGGAACGCTTTACAAATCTCTCAAAACCTTGCATAGGTCACGACGAACTTGAGGCACTCGGTGCGTCATATGACGGAGTTTTTGTAGGTTCTGACCAGCTTTGGAGTCCGGGCGGAATCAACGGCAACTTTCACAACCTTATGTTTGTTCCTGACAATGTTCCAAAGTTTTCATATGCCGCAAGTTTCGGCGTTTCTGAAATTCCAAAGGGACAGCAAAAACTTTACAAAACATTTTTAAGCCGCTTAAACTACATAAGCGTAAGAGAAAATGCAGGTCAAAAAATCGTCAAAGAGCTTACGGGCAGAGATGCACAGGTTGTAGCCGACCCTGTAATGCTGCTCACCAGAGAACAGTGGGACGAAGAAATCAAGTTTAAGAGAATGTACGATCAGCCGTATATATTCGCATATTTTCTCGGCAAAAGCGAAGAAAACAGAGAGCAGGCAAAAAAACTTGCCGAGCTTACAGGTCTTAAAATCGTTACCGTTCACCATATGGATACCTACAACAAGGCAGATGTGGGATTTGGCGATTATGCTCCGTTTGAGGTTGGTCCGGAAGAATTCCTCAACCTTATAAGAGGCGCAGAGTATGTATGTACCGACTCTTTCCACGGCTCGGTATTCTCTATGATTTATCACAAAAAACTTATGATTTTCAAGCGCTATGCCGATTCGTCAAAGACATCAAAGAACTCAAGAATATACAGCATCTGCGAGAACCTCGGCGTTACACACAGAATGTTTGACGGCAATAATCTTAACACAATCACAGACGAAATCGACTATGACGGCGTTGACAGCCGTATAGAAAAAATCCGCAGCGAATCCCAGGCTTACCTTGACAAAGCACTTGCATTCTATTGGGAGTAAATTATGATTAATATTGATAATAACAGCAAAAAGGACTGTTGCGGTTGTACCGCCTGCAGCAGTGTCTGCCCGAAAAACTGCATAACAATGACAGAGGACAACGAGGGCTTCTTCTACCCTGTTGTAGATGGGAACAGCTGTATAAACTGTGGCTTATGCGAAAAAGTCTGCCCTGTAAAAAAAGAAATATCGCAGGACAGCATACAGCAATCCTTTGTTTCACGAATCAATGACAAGGAAGTTCTTATGAACAGTTCGTCCGGCGGCGCTTTTACTGCGTTAAGCCGTTTTGCAATTAATAACGGCTACACAGTTTACGGCGGCGCATACAATGAATGTTTTGATGTTGTTCACGACAGCGCAAAAACAAATGAAGAAGCAGTAAAGTTCAGAGGCTCAAAGTATGTTCAGAGCTATATGGGCGATACATTTAAAAATATAAAAAAACAGCTTGACAAGGGTGACAAAGTTCTTTTTTCGGGTACACCCTGTCAGTGTGCCGGACTTGTGTCTTATCTCAGAAAGCCGTATGATAATCTTGTAACTGTGGATTTTGTATGTCATGCGGTTCCGTCGCCTAAAGTATGGAAATTATACCGTGATTATCTTACAAAAAAATACAAATCAAATATTAAAAGCGTAAATTTCAGAAGTAAGGTTTACGGCTACCATTGTTCTTCGATAAAAATAGATATGGAAAACGGCAAATCCCAGAAAATGGGACTTAATACCGATATGTTTCTTAAAAGTTTTTTCTTTAATGTATCGTGCCGTCCGTCCTGCTATGACTGCCACTTCAAAACAGTTGACAGAATGTGTGACATCACCGTGTTTGACTGCTGGAATATAACACGCTTTGTTCCTAACAAAAAGGACGATGACAAAGGATATTCTGCAGTTATAACACACAGTGAAAAAGGTGCAAAATTCTTTAAACAAGCGTCAACCTGTCTTGAAGTTTTTGACGCAGACCTTGACACTCTTATAAAACACGACGGAAAATATGCCGTAAAATCAATTGACTACACCCCAAAAAGAGAGGAATACTTCCGCCTTGTAAACGAGGGACTTCCGATTGACGAAGTAACAAAGAGAGTTATTCCGATTAAAGCAAAAAATAAGCTTATGGGCAAAACAAAGGGCTTTTTACACGCAACAGGTCTTATGTCACTTGCACAAAAGCTGAAAAAATAAATGCACAGGAGTAAAGTATGAATTCACCTCTTATATCTGTAATTGTTCCGATATATAATGCAGAAAACTGCCTTGAGCGCTCAATAGAATCGCTCACCAATCAGACATACGGCAACATAGAGATTATTCTTGTAAATGACGGCAGTAAAGACAACAGTCTGAAACTCTGCAACGAACTTGCAAATAAAGATAAAAGAATTAATATTATTGATAAGCCAAACGGCGGTGTTTCGTCGGCAAGAAACTACGGACTTGACAACGCAAAAGGTGAATACACAGCATTTCTTGACGCCGACGATTATGCCTGCCCGACTATGATTGAACATATGTACAATGTAATGAGCGACAATAACGCAGATATTGTTCATATGGATTTTATCAAACAGCACAGCTCAAATGCCGACTTCACCGTAAAACATCAGCTCGGTACCGTTTCTTCGCTGACAAAAGATGAGGCGGTAAAATGGATACTGACAAATAAAGACGGCCACGGTACGGCTGTATGGACATCATTGTTTAAGGCGGAAATTATAAAAAATATCCGTTTTCCCGAAGGTATGGTTATTGCCGAAGATAAATTCTTTATGTTTCTTGCTTTTCTTGAAAGCAAGAAAGTTGTCTTTGACAGCGGAAAAGAATATATTTATCTTGTGTGGGATGCTTCGGCTATACACTCAACTTACACAAAGAAAAACACTTCATCAATACTTTTGGCGCAAAAGACCTTACAAACAGTAAATGAAAAATATACTCAATATAAAGAATACGCAATAGTTAATCTGTATAAAGTTTACCTTGCAAATATGAGAGGATTTTTTGAACTTGAAAACGGAGATAATGAGATGCGGCAGCTTGCCTGTGATATGAAAAAGCTGCTGAAATCAAAAACTCCGGCTTATTTCGCTCAATACGCAAGCAAAAAAGAGGTTCTTGAGTTAAAACTTGTTAAGCTCGGACTCCCTTTCTACAAGGCATATATCAAAAGTAAAGGATTTGCAGCAAAACTGCTTAAAAGGTAAAAAATATGGACTACACAAAAAACGAAAGAATTTTATCACATCAAGTTAACAAAACCATAAATCTCGGCAGGTTACTTAACACTATATCAATCATACTGTTTATGTTGGTAATATTTGGCGGAGTAACTGTTTTGGCGCAATTCAGAAAGCCGCTGCTTATTACGGGTGCTTGCTTTTGCGGACTTTCTTTTATAGCCGCAAACACTAAATTTCGAGCACTTAATGTAGTGAGCCTTTTATGGCTGATTTCTATAGCTTATATGTTTATAGGAGCAACCCTCAGCAATTACTCGCAAGACGCCATACCCTATGTGTTGGTTTATATATGCTGCTTTGTGGCTATGATTTCCGGATTTACCAAAGAAGATTATATTTTATTTATAAAAATAGCAGAAGTCGTTTCTATAGTTTTGGCTTTCACTATTTTGCTTGAAATTATAATACAGCCTCTGTTTACAAAATATTTCAGCTTTATTTTCCCTGCCGAAACAAGAGCAAGAAGAATTGAAATGATTTTGGCCGAATTAAGCCGCGGATATTATTCGGGCTTACTCGGTGAAATAGGCGAGGCTGCATTTGCGATGAACATTCTTGTTGCAATTGAACTTTGCAAAATGTTTTCCCGCAAAAAAGCCGATAAATTCAGCATTGTTTTCCTCATTATAGGCATTGTTTCGCTTATGCTTACAGGTAAGCGTACATTGTTTGTCATTCCGTTTTTCACTACAATACTTTTCGTACTTGTAAATAAAATCAAAGGAAAATACATTAAAATTTTATTTGCAGGCTGTATAGTGTTACTTTTGTTTTATATCTTCATTATGATTATTCCGCAGGCAGGCATTATTTTTGACAGATTGTTTGATTCAAAAGGCGATGCTTTATCGGGCAGAGATGTATTGTGGAACGCTTGCAAAAGTATAAATACCCACAACCCACTGTTCGGCACCGGATTGGGTACTTTTACAAACTATGCCAACAAAATGACAGATATTCAGGTCCTTGCCGCACAGCAGGGATTTGACATATGGACTACACAGGCACACAGCATTTATTATCAATTTTACGGAGAACTCGGTGTTTTCGGTACTGTACTCGTTATAGGTACTATCGGTTACTCATTTATCAAAACAATAATGTTGAAATCAAAAACCGATGTTATGGACTCTGCACAGAAAATTATTTATCATTTCTCGCTGTATTTTCAGGCTTGGTTTTTAATATACGGTCTTACGGGTAATGTAGGACACTATACACAAGACCTTATAATTTATTTTATGAGCATAGGAATGTACCTTTACCTTAAATATACTCTTTATCCTGTAAAAAGTATATTCGACAGAGAGCAAGAACAGCAAAGGAGCAATTTATGAAAATAGCAATAACAACATTTCAGCGTGCAATTAATCATGGCGCCTCTCTTCAGATGTACGCACTTTGTAAAATGCTTGAAAAAACAGGTAATGAAGTTAAAATTATAGATTATGTTCCGGATTATCCCAATTACTCCGGCGGAATAAAACAGCAGATAGCCAATGTGCTTAACTACAGAACCGACAAAATTAAAAAGCAAAAGTATGCACAATTCAAAAAGGACTATCTTGCGAATAATATGACCAAGCCTTATACATACAATGAACTTGCAGACGCAGAAAAAGACTTTGATTTGTTCATTACAGGCAGTGACCAGCTTTGGAACTATCACTGCGGTCATTTTGACAAATATTATTTTCTCGACTTTGTATCCGATAAAAGCAAAAGATGTTCTTATGCGGTAAGTTTTAACCTTGAGTGTATTCCCAAACACGCAAAAGAGGAATATGCAAGAAGATTAAACGGAATGAACAGAATTTCCGTAAGAGAAGACGCAGGCGTAAAAGCGGTAAAAGAACTGATTGGCGTTGACTGCGAAAAGCATTGCGACCCAACATTGCTGCTCACAAAATCCGATTGGGAAAGCGTGCTACCGCCTGTAAATATAAAAGAAAAGTACATTGCAATCTATACACTCGGAAAACCGATAAATCTCATAAAACAAGCACGGGAACTTGCCAAGAAAACAGGTTGTAAGCTTTTGTATTTAAGCGATTTTTACGGAGATCTTGACATTAAGCATCTAAGAGGTTTAGGACCTATGGAGTTTGTAAGCTACCTTGCAAATGCCGAATATGTTTTTACAAATTCATTCCACGGCACAGCTTTCTCTGTAAACCTGCATAAGAACTTCTTTGCGGAAGTTAATACATTATCCCGCTACAATTACAGAGCAGAGGCTCTTTTAAAGGCTTGCGGACTTATGAACAGAACCATGGAACAATGTAAAGATGTTTTTGAGGAGTCCAAAAAGCCGATTGATTTTAATGCGGTTGAAAATGTACTTAATCTTGAGCGTAATCGTTCAGAAAAATACTTTAATGAAATCTTGTAAACGGATGTGAAAACCTTGAATAAATCAGAAAGCAGAACCAAAAAATTTATGCACAACTCTCTGACCACTGCTTTTTATCAGGTAATCATTATGGTGGCAGGTTTTATTACGCCACGAGTAATGCTGACCTGTTACGGCAGTGAAATTAACGGTCTTGTTTCATCAATTCAACAGTTCATCAACTATTTTACACTTGTTGAAGCAGGTATTTCCGGTGCTGCCGTGTTCTCGTTATATTTGCCTCTTGCCGAAAATGACCACAAAAGAATAAACTCCATTGTTTCGGCTGCCCGTAAGTTTTACTTTCAGGCAGGTTATATATTTGTAGCCCTTGTCGGCATATTGGCAATTGTATATCCGCTTATGGTATCGACTACGGCGCTTTCCCCTATACTGGTTGGATTACTTGTACTTTCGTTGGGCGGAAAAGGCTTTCTTGATTTTTTCACTTTATCCAAATACAGAGTTTTGCTTACCGCTGACCAGAGAACCTATGTTATTTCAATAGCGTCTTCGGTATATATCATACTTAACACTGTAATTATTGTTGTTCTTTCAATTTTTAAAGTAAATGTAGTTCTTGTTTATGCCCTTGCTATTCTTGCAATGTATGTGCGCTCGTTGATTTTACAGATTTATGTAAAGCATCACTATAAATATATAAATTATAAGGAAACACCTGACAAAACCGCACTCAATAAGCGTTGGTACGCACTTTATCTGCAAATTTTAGGAACCATTCAAAAAGGTGCTCCTACTGTACTTGCCACAATGCTTACTTCTCTTAAATCCGTTTCCGTATATTCAATATACAATATGGTTATATCGGGAATTAACGGTGTATTAAGTATATTCATATCAGGTCTTTCCGCTTCTTTCGGCGATGTAATTGCAAGAGGAGAAACAAAAACTCTGCAAAAATCATACAGTGAATTTTCGTTTGCGTATTATTCGCTGATAACAGTTGCCTACTCCGTAACCGTCGTAATGATAGTACCTTTTGTACTTATCTACACAAAAGGCGTAACCGATATAAGTTACAATGTTCCTATTATAGGCTTTTTATTTGCCCTTGACGGATTGCTTTATAATATGAAAACACCGCAGGGTATGCTTGTTATTTCAGCGGGGCTTTACAAAGAAACCCGAATTCAGACAACTATTCAGGCTTTGCTTATAATTATTCCGGGTATCATTCTCGGTAATCTTTGGGGACTTACGGGTATTTTAATTGCCGCTTGTATTTCCGATATTTACAGAACAATTGACCTTATGATATTTATTCCGAAGAATGTCACACATCTTCCTGTCAGTCTTACATTAAAAAGATACATAAGAATGTTTGTTCAGCTCGGAATTATTATGCTGCCGTTCTTCTTCTTTACTCCGTCGGCATCGAACTTCTTTGTATGGGCTTTGTGGGCGTTAATAGTTTTTGTTTATGCTTGTCTGGTAGTTGCGATAACAGGATTTATATTTGAACGCAAAGTATTTATGGCGGTAATAAAAAGAATTAAAGGAATGGTAAAAAGAAAGGTCTGATTATATGATTACTCTTTTTGAAACACAAAGCGAATGCTGCGGTTGTTCCGCCTGTTCTGCCGTATGCCCTAAAAATGCAATTAATATGGCTGCCGACGAAAAAGGTTTTTTATATCCTAAAATTGACGGCAATGTATGTGTAGAATGCGGAATGTGCAAAACCGTATGCCCTATTCAAAATAAATTTGAACCTGTTAAGTTTGAACAAAAAGCATATGCGTTAAAACATACAAACGAAAAAGAAAGAAAAACAAGTTCTTCCGGCGGCGCTTTTATTGAAATAGCAAAGTTGACCGTAAATAACGGCGGTTCGGTTTACGGAGCCGCTTTTGACGAAAACTTTAAGGTAAAGCATATCAGAGCCACAACAATGCAGGAACTTGAAAGACTGAAAACTTCCAAATATCTGCAAAGTAATGTTAATTCGGTCTTTAAATCGGTAAAGCAAGACCTTGAGGCAGGCAAAGAGGTACTGTTCAGCGGAACATCCTGTCAGGTTGAAGGTCTTAGAAAATATTTAAAAAAGCCGTATTCAAATTTATTGTGCATAGATATTGTATGTCACGGCGTACCAAGCCCGAAAGTATTTGAAGATTACATTGCATATCTTGAAAAGAAATACAAGAGCAAAGTGGTTTCGGTCAATTTTAGGGGCAAAGCCATAAAGAACCGTGTGCAGGATATGCTGATTCACTTTGAAAACGGGAAAATATACAGTTCCATTGCCCCGCTCGACAGTTATTATTCATTCTTTATCAAAAATTTTGATTTGCGTGAGTGTTGTTATTCGTGTAAATTTTCCTGCCCTGACAGAACAGGCGATATTTCACTTGCCGACTTTTGGGGACTGGAAAAAAAGTACCCGCAATTTCAAGACTTTAAGGGTGTTTCTCTGACGCTTGTAAATACGGAAAAAGGTAAAGAAACTTTTGAAAAAATTAAAAATTTTTACAATTATATAGAAACTCCGCTTGACCTTGCAATGTCACAAGCGCCTTTAAAAAAGCCTTTTGACAAACCGTCAAAAAGCGATTTATTCTGGCAGATATACCTTTCAAAAGGATACAGTGCCTGCGTAAAAAAATTGCACAGTATGCCGAAGCTAAAGTATTTCATAAAAAATGCTCTTAAAAAAATCAAATAAAACAAATCCCCCGAAATCCGTATAAATGATTTCGGGGGATTTTTATGATTTCTGTTAAATGCCGGGATAAATTATCGATTACTTATTTGTAAGTATCATCTGCAAAGCTGTAACATCTCTTGAATCAATTGTGCCGTCATCTGTTATATCCGCATAGCCAAGGTCGCTGTCAGGAATAATCGGTGCACCGCTCTCATCGGTAAAGCCTGCAATATATCTCTGCAAATGAGTTACATCGTTTACATCTACTTTGCCGTCATTGTTGATGTCGCCGAATTCTCTCTCATCAAAAATCAACGAATAATTAATGCCGTTTGTTTTTGCGTATTCGTGAGCATATGAATTTTCGTAACATTTGATTGTTACATTATCGCAAAATTCAAACACATCATTGCCGATTGATTCAACGCTTTTCGGAATGTTAATTGATTTAAGATTTTCGCAGTTCATAAATACTGCAGAACCAATCTGTTGAATATTTCCGTTAACGGTTACTTTCTGAAGTGAAGTGCAGTTTAAAAATGCACTGTCGTCAATACCGAATTCCACGCTTTCCGGAATAACGATATTCTTAAGGTTTATACAATGTGCAAAAGCCAACTCACCGATATTTACAACATCGGGTAAAGTGATACTTTCAAGACTTTCGCAGCCGTAAAATGTTTCTTCACAAATTGTATATAAACTCTTCGGCAGTTTTACCTCTCTAAGATTTATACATTCCTCAAAAGCCATACTGCCTATATACTCTACACTGTCGGCTATATCAATGCTTGTCAGTTCCTCGTCACCGTAGAAAAGACCGTCAGCCACAACAACCGTACCGTCTTTTATAGTTTCGTTTGCCTTAAAGTCGCCCTTATATGCACAAGCTGATTTGCCGTGATATACAATACCGTCGGGCTGGCTGTTGTACCAAGCTGTTTCTACAAATGCAGACGGCGCTGTCCATACCGCAGTTTCATTATAATTTATGTCTGTAAGACTTGAACAACCGTAAAATGCCATTGCCTGCACAGAACAACGATTAGGGATAGTAATTTCCTTTAAATTCGAACAGCTTTCAAAAGCCGACACACCGATACTTGTAAGGCTGTCGGGCAAATTGATTTTTTTAACATATTCGTTATAAGAAAGGAAATCGTCATTAATTGCGTATGTATCATCTTTAAATGTCAATGTGCTGTCTGTAAAATCACCGATTATCTTGTATGCAAAGTCGCCTGCATAAAGCACACCGTCAGGAGCACTCTGCTCCCAAAGAGTGTATTCAAAGGCAGTTTGCGGAATTGAGTATATAGAGTCGGGGAATTTTATATTAATAAGGCTTTGACATACGGAAAACGCATTTTCGCCTATAAGCGAGCAGTTCGTAAGGTCAATATCATCGAGATTTGCGCAATACACAAAGGCGCCTGCGCCAATCTGACTTACATTTTCAAGATTTATACTGTAAAGTGAGTCGCACTCATAAAAAGCACAATCGCCGATTGTTTCTGTATTTTCGGAAAGCGTTACTGAATTTAGGTTTGAACAGCCTTCAAATGCGCTTTCACCGACATAAGTAACCGACTCCGAGAGTTTTATATCTGTAAGCTGAGTACAGCCGCTGAATGTGTAATCATCAATTTCCTCTAATTTGGCAGGAATATTTACCGTTGTTAATTTTGAACAACCGTAAAATGCAGAAGGTCCGATTTTGGTTACGCCGTCGGGCAGAGTAACCTTTTTGAGGTCAACAGAATCCTCAAAAGCACTTGAGCCGATGCTCTCGACTGACTCCGGCACAACAACACTGTTTAATTTTGCTTTTTTAGATAAAGCATAGTCGCCAATGCGTACGATTTTGCGGCCGTCTATCGTCTGCGGAATTACAAGTGCGTTTGCCGAGCCTGTGTAATCCACAATGGTAGCGACATTGTCCTCTACGGTATAAGCAAAGTCACCGCTTGTTATTTTTGTGACAGTGCCAATGCTTTCTTGAGCACCTGCTGTCAGCGATACTGCGCCGAGTGAGCCTAAGGTAAGCATTGCCGACATAAAGACGGACATTACTTTTAATGATTTTTTCATAACCCGCCCACCTTTATTGATTTATATATTTCCACAGCTTGTCTGCCGAGGTTTTCTGATTGCCGATAAAGTCAAGGTCTGTACCTTGCAACTTATTCATACTGTCGCCGAATACAAGTCCCGTGCCAAAATCGCCGTTGTCGTTTCTTCCGCTGTACAGCACTATATAGTTACCGTTTGTATAAATAAAAGCCGAACGGTACAGTCCGCCGCCGTCCCAATTTGACGGATCGGACGACGGTTTGAGCACAACCTGCGCTTCGCTCCAATCAAAGCCGTTTGACGATTTTGCGTGGTAAAGGCTCATATGCTTGCGGTCTGATTTATTTTGGGTCGAGCAAGCAAGAAGTTCGTATTTTCCGTTAATTTTTTCAACATCAATATGCCATGTATATGTCGTTGTCGGGTAAGTTAATGCAGTCACCGCACTGTCCGACCAAACACCGCCCTTATACTCCTTGTACCAAACCTTGTAGCCGTTTACATACCACAGCTTGTAAGTCCCGTTTTCGTAAACGATTGCAGGACTTACCATATCGTATTTTTTGCGGTTATCGGTTTCATACACAGGTGTACGGCCGCTCCATTTATTGCCGTCATATGAGTAACGCATATAAAGAGCCATATAGTTTTTTTCGTAATCTGTATATCGCCAAAAAAGTTCCAAACGGTTTTTGTCGGGATTATACACAAGCTCGGAGTCGGAATTAAACCTTACCCCTGCCTTGTAATCATCTCGAATACCCTCGCAAAATTTGATTTCCGAATAATTTATAAGGTCATTTGAGCCGACAACAGTCGGATTTTCGTACTTATCGTTTCCGTTTGGATACGGCGTGTACGAAATCCAATAGCGGTATCCGTTCCAGCTTTTGCCCACATCCGCAACCTTTGGGTGGTAGGCATTGTTCGGATACTTACTGTCAGCGCCTATATACACGCTCTTAAAATTCAGCTTGCTTTTTGAATTTGACTGAAGTTTAAAATCAGGTTTTACATAAAAACTGCCGTTTATAATATTCTGCGCATAGGTAACATCGTTTACATTTATAGTGCCCGATTTATCAAAATCGGCTTTGCTGTCGAGCGTATCTCCGTTTGCTATTCCCTCTTGCAGGTAGGTGACATCCCGTACATCAAAAATGCCGTCACTGTTTAAATCGTATTTATTTATGTCATACGCAGACGCACTGATTGCAACAGACGAAACTGCAACAACCGCAAGCAATGCCGATACTGCTTTTTTTAACATCTTATTGTTCATTTGTTAAATACTCCTTTGTAAAATTTTGCATTAATATTTTCTCATATATTTACCATTATGTCAATAATAAACAAAATTGTTTGTGGGTATTTTTATCAAATTTTGTAATTCATATTATAAAAATGTGGCTAAAAATAACCTTTTAATCTGTTTTTCCGTAAAATACTAATTTGTTTTATTTTGTTTTGTATGATACACTTTTTTTATTATCACTTTTAAAGAGCTTTTATGTTTAAAGAAACAGACTATTATGACCGGAAAATGAATATATGGGACTGCGACAAAAAGATTGACCTTGAAAAACCTGCGCCACAGAATCTCAGATACACAAACACGATTGATGCCATTATCGAATTTTATAAACCCGCGCGAAGCCTATTATTTTTATCGGAATTTTAACATCAAACTTTTTTTCTTTATAAATTAATATTCATTTATCACCTCTTTGCAACAAACATCTTATAATTATAAAAATATTGACTTTTTTGCTGTTATTATGTAAAATAAAAGGTAACGTATATTTAAAGAATTTAAATCTGATGGCATTTTGATATAATAGATTTGTAAGCCATATAAAGAGGATTGGAGAGAGGTTAAATGCAGCTTTCAGGTGCAGAAATTATTTGTGAGTGTTTGTTAGAGCAAGGAGTTGATACCGTATTCGGTTATCCGGGCGGTGCGGCTCTTAATACATATGACGCTCTTTATAAGTACAGCGACAAAATCAACCATATTCTTACCGCTCACGAGCAGGGTGCGTCACACGCTGCCGACGGTTACGCAAGAGCTACAGGCAAAACAGGTGTTGTAATTACAACTTCAGGTCCGGGTGCCACTAATATTGTTACAGGTATTGCTACCGCAAATATCGACAGTATACCTGTTGTTGCAATCACAGGTAATGTTACTACCGACCAGCTTGGCAGGGACAGTTTTCAGGAAGTTGATATTGTAAACATTGTAAAGCCAATCACAAAAGCAAGTTTCCTTGTAGAAAAAGTCGAAGACCTTGCTCCTACTCTCCGTAAGGCTTTTGAAATTGCTCAATCAGGCAGAAAAGGTCCTGTTTTGGTTGATGTACCAAAGGATGTTACCGCAAACAAAACCGAATTTGAGGTTGTAAAGCCTAAAGAAGTTGAAAGAGTAAGCATTAAAAATCCCGAAAAAATCAAAAAAGTTCAGGATATGATAAGAAATGCCAAACAGCCTATTATATACGCAGGCGGCGGTATTATCAGCGCAAACGCAACGGAAATTTTCAAAAAATTTGCAGAGCTTACAGATATTCCCGTTTGCTGTTCGCTTATGGGACTTGGCTGTATTCCTGCCGACCACCCGCTTTGTATGGGTAATATAGGTATGCACGGCGGCTATGAAACAGGTATGGCTACCGACAAGTGCGACCTTATTATTGCGTGCGGTGCAAGATTTTCTGACCGTGTTGCTGGCGACAGAGATAAATTCGGCGCACAGGCTGAAATTGTACAGCTTGAAATTGACGAAAAAGAAATCAATAAAAATGTTAAGGTAAGCGAGTATGTGCTCGGCGACCTTGAATATATACTTGAGGCACTCTGCGACGGTATGGAACAGCAGAATCACGCAGAATGGCTTGAAATTCTCGGCGAATGGAAACATTATCTTGATAATAAAATTCCTGTCGACGACAAGTATCCGCAGCCGAAAGAAATTCTCGGCGCACTCAATGAAATAAAGAGTGACGATGACATTGTTGCTACCGATGTAGGACAGCATCAGATGTGGGTTGCGCAGTTCAATAAAGCACAGACACCACGCACACTCCTTACTTCGGGCGGACTTGGCACAATGGGCTTTGGTATGGGCGCAGCAATCGGCGCACAAACAGCTCATCCCGACAAGCGAGTTGTACTTGTTACGGGTGACGGAAGTTTTCATATGAACTTAAACGAGCTTGTTACTATGAAATCATACGACTTGCCTGTTGTAATCCTTGTTATGAACAACACAGTTCTCGGTATGGTTCGTCAGTGGCAGAAGTTGTTTTACGGCAACCGTTTCTCACAGACCGACCCGCACCGTGCAACCGACTTTGTCGCACTTGCCAATGCCTTTGGTATTGACGGTATGAGAATTAACACAAAAGAAGATATTAAGCCTGTACTTGAAAAGGCATTTGCTCTTAATAAGCCTGTACTCGTTGATTGCAGAATCAGTCCGGACCAGAATGTACTTCCTATGATTCCTCCGGGAAAAACTGTAAATGAGATAATCACAGAGATGTAATTTTTACTCCCGACTTTAACGAAAGTTACAGTCGGGAGTTGTGCTATAAGGAGTAATAATAAAAGGTTAACCAAACTTTTATAATTATCCGATAAAACACTCTGCCAAACTATAAATAAACTGACAATTTACAACGGGGTTGTATTTATGAAAACCGCTTACCACGAATTTTACAAAGATTTTAAATGTATAGCCGACAAATGTCCCGACAGCTGCTGCAAAGAATGGGATGTTGTGGTTGACGATGACAGCTATATAAAATATAAAAACGCAGACGGGGCATTCGGAGAAAAACTAAGAAGTGTAATGACGATTGACGCTGACGGCGACAGAATTTTTACTCTTAACAACAACCGTTGCCCGTTCTGGAATAAAGATATGCTCTGCGATATTTATATAAATATGGGCGAAAACGCACTTTGCGAAACCTGCAAAAGATTTCCGAGGATAACGCTCGATTATTCGCAATTTCAGGAAAAAATACTCTCGCTTGCCTGTCCCGAAGCACTAAGATTAATGCTGAAAAACGGTGCAATGGATAAAATAATTACCACAGACAACAGAGAAGATGCCGAGCCGTGCGATTATGATTTTTCGGTAATGCAATTGTTATTGGGTGCAAGGCAAAAAATATTTGCGGTACTGAAAAATACGGATAACGATATATTCGATTGCCTGAACGGCATATATCAAATTTGCTTAAAGGTTCAGTCCGAATTTGACGGAATCTGTTACAAATCCGCTGTGATTACAGAGGATAGTTTTATAAAAGAGTACGGTCAAACTGTAAATTTGCTGTTACAGCTTGACATAATGACCGCCGAATGGAAACATCTGCTTACGGGCGCAAGCAAATATAAGCCGAATAAAGACGATATTCTGAAATTCAGAGAATACATACACAATTACGAATACGAGTATAAAAACCTGATTTATTACTATATTTTCAGATATTTTTTAAACTCAATAGACAGCTATGATGTTACGGAATGTTTTGATTTAACGGCACTTGCGGTTAAATCGGCATATATTTTACAGATGTATAAATTTGCCGAAAAGGGCATCTTGACTGCTGATGACAGACACAGAATAATCGGCTTGTACTCAAAAGAAGTTGAACATTCGTATGAGAATATTGAGTTTTTGCGAGATATTAAGTAAGGCTGTATAATTTTTAACTGTCAGCGTGCATTGCCCACACACATAACTTTTATGCATCAACCAAAAAAAGCGGTTAAAAATATTGAAAAGTACCGCCATTATTGATATAATAAAGAATAAAGCTAATTTTTATAGAGAGAGGGTAAAACTATGCCTGAGCTTACAGTTCGTACAAGATATGCTCCAAGTCCTACAGGATTTATGCATGTCGGCAACCTGCGTACCGCTCTTTACGAGTACCTTGTTGCAAAATCCCAAAACGGCAAATTTATTTTGAGAATCGAAGATACCGACCGTGAAAGACTTGTTGACGGTGCGGTTGATGTTATTTATAATACTTTAAAACTTGCAGGACTTCAACACGACGAAGGTCCTGACCTCGGCGGCGACTTTGGCCCTTATGTTCAGTCGGAAAGAAAGGATATGTATCTTCCTTATGCCGAACAGCTTATTAAAGAGGGCAAGGCTTACCGTTGCTTCTGCTCAAAAGAGCGCCTTGAAAAAATCCAGAATGAAACAGTCGGCGGCGGCTATGACAGACATTGCCGTGATCTTCCGCAGGAGGAAATCGACCGACTACTCGCCGAGGGCGTTCCTTATGTAATTCGTCAGAAAATGCCGATTGAGGGCAGTACAACCTTTACTGACGCAGTATTCGGTGAAATCACCGTTGAAAATACAGAGTTGCAGGATCAAATTCTTATTAAAACAGACGGCTACCCGACATACAACTTTGCAAATGTTATCGACGACCACACAATGGGCATTACTCATGTTGTCCGTGGCTGTGAGTACCTTAGCTCAACACCTAAGTACAATCTCCTTTACGAGGCATTCGGCTGGGAAATTCCTACTTACATCCACCTCCCGCTCATTATGGGTAAGGACGCTGACGGCAATGTATCTAAACTTTCAAAGCGTCACGGTGCAACAGGCTTTTATGATTTGATTGACGAGGGTTACTTACCGGAAGCTATCATTAACTATATTGCACTTCTCGGTTGGTGCCCGAAAGACAATCAGGAAATTTTCACTCTTAAGGAGCTTGAAAAGGCATTTGACATAAGCGGCATCAGCAAGTCACCCGCTGTATTTGACTACGATAAACTCTCTTGGTTTAACGGCGAATACATCAAGGCTATGACCCCTGAAAAATTCACCGAGGTTGCAATGCCTTACTATAAAAAGGTATTTGGCGACAAACAGATGCCATACGAAAAGTTTGCGGCAATACTCCAAAAGCGTACAACACAGCTTACACAGATTCCTGAAATGCTCGATTTCTTTGCAGAATTGCCGAGTTACACAAAGGAACTTTTCGTAAATAAAAAGAGCAAGACAAATCTTGAAAATTCACCCGTAGTTTTGAAAGAGGCTTATGACAGATTAAAGGCTATGCCTGAATGGAATGAAACTTCAATTCACGATTGCCTTATTAATATGGCTGTCGAAAAAGAGCTTAAAAACGGCACGGTAATGTGGCCTGTAAGAATTGCGGCCGCAGGCAAAACCGTTACACCGGGCGGTGCTGTTGAAATTCTTGACATTCTCGGCAGAGATGAGTCACTTGCAAGACTTGAAAAAGGTATGGCAATACTTGCAGAATAAGTAATACATCGGCAAAAGAGGGATATATATGGCAGACGAGATAAAAAACACAGAGGCTACCGAAACACCAAGCGGTAACTTTATTTATACATTCATAGAAGAGGATATTGCCGAGGGCGGCAGATTTGAGGGCAAAAAGGTACACACCCGTTTTCCTCCCGAGCCAAACGGCTACCTCCACATAGGTCACGCAAAGGCTATTTGCATTGACTTTGGCACAGCCGAGAAATTCGGCGGCATCTGCAATCTTCGTATGGACGATACAAACCCTACAAAGGAAGATGTAGAGTATGTAGACGCTATCAAAGAGGACATCAAGTGGCTCGGCTTTGACTGGGAAGACCGCTTTTACTATGCGTCAGAATATTTTGATCAGATGTACGATTATGCGGTTGAGCTTATTAAAAAGGGACTTGCCTATGTATGCGAACTCACACCCGAACAGATGAGAGAAAACAGAGGCGATACACAAACACCGGCAAAGAGCCCGTATCGTGACAGACCGATTGAAGAAAGCCTTGACCTTTTTGCAAGAATGAAAGCAGGCGAATTTGAGGACGGCAAAATGACGCTCCGTGCAAAAATTGACCTTGCGTCAGGCAACTTCAATATGCGTGACCCTGTTATTTACAGAATTAACCGTCTTACTCACCACCGCACAGGTGACAAGTGGTGCATCTACCCTATGTACGATTTTGCGCACCCTATTGAAGATGCTATCGAGGGTATCACTCACAGCCTTTGCTCACTTGAGTTTGAAGCTCACCGTCCGCTTTACGATTGGGTTATCAATAATATTTCCGTTCCTAACAAGCCTCGTCAGATTGAGTTTGCCCGTCTTGGCATTAACAACACAGTTATGTCAAAGCGTAAACTCCGTGAACTTGTTGAAAAGAATTATGTAAGCGGTTGGGATGACCCAAGAATGCCTACGCTCTGCGGACTTAGAAGAAGAGGTTATACCCCTAAGTCTATCCGTTCGTTTACGGAGCAGATCGGCGTATCAAAGGTAAATTCTATCGTTGAGTACAGTTTTCTTGAGCATTGCCTGCGTGACGATTTAAATGAGAACGCAAAGCGTGCAATGTGCGTACTCCACCCTATAAAGCTCGTTATCACAAACTATCCCGAGGGTAAGGTTGAGGAGTTTGAGGTTGAAAACAACCCGAACCGACCGGAGGACGGTACAAGAACGGTTACTTTCTCAAGAGAATGTTTTATTGAGGCAGACGACTTTATGGAAGAGCCGATTAAAAAGTACCAGCGCCTTTATCCGGGCAATGAAGTAAGACTTAAGTCAACTTACATTGTAAAATGCACAGGCTGCAAAAAGGACGAGGACGGCAATGTGGTAGAGGTTTATGCCGAGTATGACCCCGAAACCAGAGGCGGCAACACACCTGACGGCAGAAAAGTAAGAGGTACAATCCATTGGGTTGACGCAAACAACTGCGCAGATGCAGAGGTAAGACTTTACGATAACCTCTTTACAGTACCCGATCCCGATACAGGCGACAGAAACTTCCTTGACTACCTTAATCCGAAGTCACTTGAAGTTCTTACAGGCTGTAAGGCAGAGAAAAACCTTGAAACCGCTGTTGCTCCGCAGAGCTTCCAGTTTATGAGAATAGGCTACTTCTGCGTAGACAATAAGGATTCTTCACCCGAACACCTTGTATTTAACCGCAGTGTGTCACTTAAAGACGGATTTAAAAAGTAATTTTTAATAAGATTATATGATAAAACACCCGATTACACTTTTGCCGTAATCGGGTGTTTTGATTCGTTAAAGTTTAAAATTTGGTTTTATAATAAAAATTCGGGAAATTATGGTTTAGCGGAGTGTCGGTCGGGCATTGAAATTTAGCTAACACTAAATTA
>ENA-OOXC01000170-OOXC01000170.1-human-gut-metagenome-genome-assembly--contig:-NODE-170-length-55927-cov-11.111344_pt1 | contig 55927 bp, 63 predicted proteins | sample MGYA00241578_ERZ501325 | MGnify/ENA primary metagenome ERZ501325 (study PRJEB25962, sample SAMEA2042737) | human gut metagenome | biome: human gut; feature: human-associated habitat; material: faeces...
GGAACAATTCTCGTAAAATAGCCTTTACATTGGCGGAGGTTTTAATCACTCTCGGCATTATTGGAGTAGTTGCGGCATTAACTCTGCCAACTCTTATTGAAAACCATAACAAAAGAGTTGTTGAAACGAGGTTGCAAAAATTCTATTCTGCAATGAACCAAGCTATAAAAATGGCAGAATTGGATTACGGCGACCGTGATACGTGGTTTGAAGATAATACGGCATATTCTGGTAAACAAAAAATTTGGGTTGATAAATATTTAGTCCCTTATTTAAAAGTCGCTAAAACTGGTAAATTAAATGTAGATACTAATTTGTCAGAGGTGTATGCGATTTATTTCGCAGATGGCTCTGCGGTTTCTATGGTTCCGACTAATGGTAGAGATTGGTGGTTTTTCTCAAGTAATCCTGAAAAATGTATTGCAGATAATGATTATTCTTATCGTAAATTCATGGGAAAATGTGCTTTTGCCTTCTATTATAATCCGACAAGAGATGAAGATGGTAAAATAAATAATGCAGGTTGGAATTTCAACCCGTTTGGTTATGGTTGGAATGGGTATTCTGAAAATTATCTTAAAAATGATCCATCATATGGTTGTTATGCAAGTTCTTCTTGGCACGGACATTGTACGGCATTAATTCAATACAACAATTGGAAATTTCCTAAAGATTATCCGTTCAAAGTTCGTTACAGATAAAAAAATAATCCCGTTTATAAGCGGGATTATTTTTTATTATAAATTTTAATTATTATTAGTTATAGATTTTTCTAGTTAAATCTGCTTTTCTAATTCTGACGTTTTCTGGAGTAATTTCAACAAGTTCGTCATCTCCGATGTATTCCATACATTCTTCTAGTGACATTTCTTTATGAGCCTGCAATGTTACCATTACGTCAGCGGTTGCACTTCTCATGTTTGTCAATTTTTTAGTTTTACAAATATTAACTACAATATCTTGAGGTTTGTTGCATTCGCCAATAATCATTCCTCTGTATACTTTAGTCTTTGGAGTTACAAAGAATGTTCCACGATCTTCATATTGAGCTAATGCGTAAGGAATAGCTTCTCCTTGTTCGTGAGCAATGATTGAACCGTTTCTTTGACGAGGAATATCGCCGGCAAATGGTCTGTAATCCAAGAATGTGTGGTACATAATACCTTCGCCACGTGTCATTCTGATAAATTCGCTTCTGAAACCGATTAAACCACGAGCAGGAATATGGAACACCATTGTAGTTCTGCCTTTTGCGTTGTTCATTTCTTTCATTTCAGCTTTTCTGCCAGAAAGTCTGTCGATACAACTTCCAGCACAACCTTCTGGAACGTCAACAATCAAGTTTTCGAATGGTTCACATCTTACGCCATCAATAGTTTTGTAAATTACTTCCGGTTTAGAAACTTGGAATTCGTAACCTTCACGACGCATCGTTTCAATCAATATGCCTAAGTGAAGTTCGCCTCTGCCTGAAACTTTGAATACATCAGTTGAATCAGTATCTTCAACTCTCAAACTTACGTTCTTTTCAAGTTCATCATAAAGCCTTTTTCTCAATTGACGAGATGTAACAAATTTACCTTCTGTGCCTGCGAATGGACTATCATTTACTGAAAAATTCATTTGCAAAGTTGGTTCATCAACTTTAATCAAAGGTAATGGTTGAGGATCTGCTAAAGAACAAATACTTTCTCCGATTTGAATATCTGCAAAGCCAGCAATACCAACGATATCATCTGCATAAGCTTCTTCAATTTCTGTTCTTCCCAAGTCATGAAATCCGAAAAGTTTTGTGATTTTACCTTTTTCTTGACTTCCATCTGCGTGAACTACACAAACTTGTTCTTGAGATTTAACTTTTCCGTTTTCAATACGTCCGATAACAATTCTTCCGACATATTCGTTGTAGTCAAGAGTTGTTGCACGGAATTGGAAAGGTTTGTCTGCATCTCCCTTTGGTGGTTTAATGTTTTCTAAAATACAATCCAAAAGCGGAATCATATCTTTTCTTTCATCGTCCAAATCTTTAATTGCAAAACCATTTAAACTGCTTGCAAAAATGAATGGGAAGTCGATTAAATCTTCTCTATCAGTCAATTCTGTAAACAAGTCAAATACTTTGTCTAACGCTGTCAACGGTTCTGCTGCAGGTTTGTCTATTTTATTGATTACAACAATAATTCTTAAACCTAATTCCAAAGCTTTTGAAAGTACAAATCTTGTTTGAGGCATAGGACCTTCTGCTGCATCAACGATTAGTAATGCACCATCTACCATGCCTAATACACGCTCTACTTCACCGCCAAAGTCTGCGTGACCCGGAGTGTCGATAACGTTGATTTTAGTATTTTTGTAATTAATTGAAATGTTTTTAGAAAGAATAGTAATTCCACGTTCTCTTTCCAAATCGTTGCTATCCAATACACGTTCTTGCACCTGTTGGTTTGCACGGAATGCACCTGCTTGTTTCAACAAACAGTCAACAAGAGTTGTTTTGCCGTGGTCAACGTGAGCGATGATAGCGATGTTTCTAATATTTTCGTTATGTGTTGTCATATTTCCCTACTATCTATATCTTAGTAACATTAGTGTAAAATTTACACTAGTATTTTATATTGCTGATAACTATTTTTCAAGTTAAGATTTTGTAAATTTAACGGATTTGGTCAAGATAAATTGACAAAAAGTGGAAATTTGTTATAATCTGTTTATGAAAAAATTTTTGTTTCTGGGTATTTTTATTTTAGCACTTGGAATGTTTTCTTTTGCACAAGGTGCTGAACAACATGCACGTATATATAGTTATCCACCAAATGGAATTGAAACTACAAAAGAGATAATTCCGCTTGTAAGCAGGTTAAAAAAATATTTTTATTTTTTATCTTGTTCGGTAACTAATAATTCTCAAGAAACTTTATATTTAAAAATTAATAATATCGGGTTGACTGCTGATGATATGCTTACAGTATTTGCCAAAGCTGAAGAGAAAAGTCGATCAAAAAATGAATTAAAAGAAACTATTGATGGCGTAAAAGAGTTTGGCTCATGTATTGGTTCTGTTCCACTTGCGGAGTTAGGTACTATTGTTTATGTCGGTTCTTTGCCTTCTGCATTTGTTAAAACAGTTTTTAAAAAGAAAAATTTATCAAAACGTGATATGGAAGTATTGTCAGATGAATATTTAAAAATAAAAGAACTTGAAAAACAAAATGTTACAGAAATATTCATTGCTCCTGGACAAAAAATGCAGTTATATGGCATTTACTTGTTAGGATGTAAAGGTTCTCCTATTATTGAAATTAACTATAATAATGGTAAAAAACATTTCTTTAAGATTTAGCTTCATTTTTGTAAGCTACGTAAGCGAATGTCAAACAGGTCAAGCCGAATAATATTCCGAAACACATTGTTGTTCTGTATGAATATAAAAATGCGGTTTCGTATATTTTCCCGTTTTCAATAAATAAATGTCTGAAAGTTTCAAATAACGTAATTGTAACTGCAACTCCCAAAATGTTACCAAGATTTCGAGCAAGTGCCAAAATTCCAGATGCTAAGCCTAATTCCCCGTGATCAACACTTGTCATAATGGCGTTATTAGAAGGTGATTGGAATAAACCATTTCCTATTCCCATAATTCCAGATGCAAGAATTATTTGCCACATTGTTGCGTTTTTGTCATACAAGGTAAACATCAATAATGCTATGCAATACGTAGCAGGTCCTAATCGGGTTAAAATTTTACTTCCGTATTTTCCTGACAGTCTGCCTGCAATAGGTGCGGTTATTGATAAAGTTAGGGAGTATGGAAGAATTAATAAACCTGTTATAAGAGCATTGTATTTTAAAATTTCCTGCAAAAAGAATGGTAATAAAATACTATTTGTGTACATTGCCATATACGAAGTCATTACGGCAAGATTGCCAAATGTGAACGGTTTTATTTTGAACATTGAAAAATTAATTAGCGGGTAATTGATTTTATGGTCCCGAATATAAAATAAAGCTCCAAATATTAATGTAATTATTCCGAGAACAATTATTCTAATGGAGTTCCAGCCCCAACTGTGACCTTCTGATATTGCTAGTAACAGTGCAAATAAGCTGACTGTAAAATAGAAAAATCCCCTGTAATCGAATTTGAAATTTTTGATATCTGTTTTTACACTACGAGGCAGCATTCTGAGTGAATAAATTACACCGAAAATTGCAACGATTACGCAAGGATAGAATACTGAGTGCCATCCAAAATAATTGATTAAAATACCGCCTAATGCGGGGCCACTCATCCCTCCGATTGCTACAATACATCCGTTTAAGCCAAGAGCTTTGCCTCTGCGTTCTTTTTTGAAAATTGATGCAATAATGGCTTGACCATTTGACAATAAAATAGAAGCCCCGATTGCTTCTAAACATCGGTATGCAATTAGTAACGGAAATGTTGGAGCTGTAGTGTTTAGGAATGCTCCAATTCCAAACAACAAAAAACCTGTAGTGTACAATTTGTTTTTTGGAAAAATATCTCCTAATTTTCCAAAAAATGGTAAAAATACTGTTAAAATGAGCATGTAAGCAATCATTACCCACTGAATTTGCCCCATTGTTACGTGCAAATCTCTTGCCATTGGGTAAAGTGCAAGGTTTACAGATGTAGAATCAAGCATGGCAATAAAATTGCCGACTGCCGTAATTACAAACATTGTCCATTTTAATTTTTTGTGGCTCATGTTATTTGTTTTTTACCCATCCTTCAATAATTCTCAATGGCGCACGGGTTATCGCTAAAGCCCATTCTCCAATGTTTTTTGTAATAACACTGCCGGCTCCGACATTTGTACCTTCTCCTATTTCTACAGGAGCTACAAGTACTGTGTTTGAACCGATTTTAACATTGTCTTTTAAAACGGTTTTACTTTTCTTTTTGCTTATAGGGTCGTAATTTGCGGTGATTGTTCCGGCTCCGATATTTATATGAGAACCAAATTCAGAATCGCCTATGTAACTTAAATGCCCTGCATTTGTGTTGTGACCGATTTTAGCTTTTTTAACTTCAACAAAATTCCCGATTTTGCAGTTATCGTCAATTTCTACATCTCCTCTTAGGTGTGCGCAAGGACCTATTTTACAGTTTTTGCCGATTTTGTTTTTACCTTCAATATAAGTTGATGGATAAATGATTGTGTCAGCTCCAATTTCTGTATCTTCTGAAATCCAAGTAGAAGATGGATCAACGATTGTTACTCCTTCTACCATCAAATTATGTAGTTTTCTTTCGTTCATTATTCTGGTAGCTTCTGCTAGGTTAAGACGAGAATTAATTCCGTAGATTTCGTCGCTATTTTCTAAAATATAAGCGTTTACATTAAGTGAATTTTTTTTACCCCAAGCGATAATATCTGTTAGATAATATTCTCCTTGTGCATTGTTGCTTGTTAATTGAGAAAAAGCCGGTTTGATTTTTGACCAATTTAAACAGTAAATTCCGGCATTAACCTCTTTTACTGCTTTTTGTTCTGGTGTTGCATCTTTTTCTTCTACAATACATTTTAGCGAATTGTTGTTTTCTCGGATAATTCTTCCGTAATTTGTTGGGTTTTCAAAAATTGTACTCATAACAGTTAAGTCGGAATTGTTTGAGTTGTGGTATTCAATAAATTCTGTTAACGTTTTTTCTGTGATAAGCGGGGTGTCGCCACATAGGATAATGACTTGTCCGTCAAAATTGTCTAAAGAAGGACAAACCATTGATACTGCATGCCCTGTTCCTAATTGAGGAGATTGAAGAACCGTTTTGGCTGCAGAGTAATTCTTTTCAACAAATTCTGTTACTTCTTCTGCATGGTGTCCTACAATTACAAATGCTTCATTTGTAATATTTTTAACATTATCCAAAACATATCCCAACAAGGGTTTTCCAAAGATTTGATGTAAAACTTTTGGGGTATTAGATTTCATTCTTGTGCCTTTCCCTGCTGCAAGAATTACTGCTTTAATATCTTTATTCATGTTTCTCTCCTTAATTATTTCCCTATAATCTTATTTTACTATAAAAACTTTTTAGATTATAATTAAATTATGGAAAATCAAAAAATTGCAGTTGTGGCAATGAGTGGCGGTGTCGATAGTTCTGTTACTGCCCTGCTATTGCAACAACAAGGATACAACGTAATAGGTTTGACGGCAAAAATGCAGGAAACTCCTGCTGCAAATTCAGTTGTGCAGAATGCTAAAAGAGTTGCTGACAAATTAGGAATAGAATTGATTGTTTACAACACTTCAGATAAATTCAATGAAAAAGTAGTTGATTATTTTGTGAACGCTTATAAAAATGGAAAAACTCCAAATCCTTGTATTGTGTGTAATCAGTTTATAAAGTGGGGAACTTTGTTTGACTACGCAACAGAGGTTTTGAATGCGGATGTATTTGCCACAGGACATTATGCAGATATAAGATGTGTTGACGGAGTTTATAAATTGTATCCGGCAAAGGATGAACATAAAGATCAATTGTATTTTCTTTACAGATTAGGTCAAAAACAATTATCAAAGACGATTTTTCCGCTATATCATTATGAAAAATCTCAAGTTAAACAAATTGCTATTGATTATAATTTGCCACCAAAGGATTCAAAAGAAAGTCAAGATATTTGTTTTATTCAAAAACCTGAAACAACAAAGAGTTTTTTAATTAGTAAATTTGGTGCTAAAAAAGGTGATTTTATAGATGTTTTGACTGGTAAAAAATGGGGAGAACATCAAGGATGTTATCAATATACAATCGGTCAAAGAAAAGGTATTGGAATTGCTGCGCCATATCCGTTGTATGTGATTGATATTGACGCACAAAAAAATATAGTTTATTTAGGTAGGGAAGAGGATAATTACAAAAAATCTCTAAAAATAGTTGATTTGAATTGGTCTTACCATCCTCAAACTACTGAATTTGATGCTTGGGTAAAAATTAGATATAATATGCCACATAAAAAGGCGCATGTTAGTATTTGTAATGAAATAGCTGATATAGAGTTTTATGAACCTGTAAATTCTGTTACAAACGGTCAATCTTGTGTTATTTACGATTTGGAAGATAAGCATTTAATCGGTGGCGGATTTATCGCAAGAAATTAAAAAGTATTTACTTTTAATTTTTTCAGGATTATCATGTAACTGATATGGGAGAGAAAAATTATGTATAATCCAAAATCGCACAATGCTGAAGAATTTATTTCACATCAAGAAATATTAGATAGTATAAAATACGCTGATGCAAATAAAAATAACATAGAATTAATTGACAAAATTTTAGAAAAAGCTAAGTTGGGTAAAGGTTTAACCCATAAGGAAGCTTCTGTGCTTTTAGCTTGTGATATAGAAGATAAAAATAACGAAATTTTTAAACTAGCTAAAAAAATTAAACAAGACTATTATGGAAACAGGATTGTTTTGTTTGCACCGTTGTATTTGTCAAATTATTGCGTTAATGGTTGTGTGTATTGCCCTTATCATGCTAAAAATAAGCATATTCCTCGTAAAAAACTGTCTCAAGAAGATATTTCTCGTGAAGTTATGGCTTTGCAAGATATGGGACATAAAAGATTAGCGATTGAGGCTGGCGAAGATCCTGTTAATAACCCGATTGAATATATTTTGGATTCAATTAAAACGATTTATTCAATTAAGCATAAAAATGGTTCAATTCGTCGTGTAAACGTTAATATTGCGGCAACTACGGTTGAAAATTATAAAAAATTACATGATGCAGGTATTGGTACGTATATTTTGTTCCAAGAAACTTATAACAAAGAGAGTTACGAAACTCTTCACCCGACAGGACCGAAACATAATTACAAATATCATACAGAAGCTATGGATAGAGCTATGGAAGCTGGAATTGATGATGTAGGACTTGGTGTTTTATTTGGGTTGGAATCTTATAGATACGAATTTGCCGGAATATTAATGCACGCAGAACACTTGGAAGCTGCATTTGGAGTTGGACCACATACAATTAGCGTTCCTCGTATTAGAAAAGCTGATGATATTGATCCGGATGTTTTTGATAACGGAATTGATGATGATATTTTTGCCAAAATTGTTGCATGTATCAGAATAGCAGTTCCTTACACAGGCATGATTGTTTCTACAAGGGAAAGTGCTGAGTGTAGAAAACGACTTTTGGAACTCGGAATTTCTCAAGTTTCCGGTGGCTCAAAAACAAGTGTTGGTGGGTATTTCCAACCAATGCCGGAGAAAGAAGATTCTGCTCAATTTGATGTTTCAGATAGACGACCTTTAGATGAAGTTATTAAATGGCTTATGGAACTTGGGTATTTGCCTAGTTTTTGTACAGCTTGTTACAGAAACGGCAGAACAGGCGACAGATTTATGGAAATCTGTAAAGATAAGCAAATTCATAATTTCTGCCATCCGAATGCAATTTTGACATTAAAAGAGTATTTGGAAGATTACGCATCTCCTGAAACAAAGGAAGTTGGTGAAAAACTAATTTCAAAAGAACAGAAAACTCTTGAATGTCCTGAATGCGTAAAACTAAAAGTTGCTGAGGATTTAGAAAAAATAGAACAAGGTGGCAGAGATTACAATTTTTAGGTTAAAATAACTTCTAAAATATGTTAAATTTAGATGCAAAGATGCACAAGAGCGAAGCAATCCAGTGAAACAGGTGCTATGCACGTAGTCCTCTGTAATAATATTGGTGATAATGTAACATGTCCCCCAGAACTTGATGCTACGCACGTAACATTCTGTTGAGAGGTTCTTTTTTTGTTATTATAAGATATTTTTTATAAACATTTTTGTAAACGGTTTGTTGAAAAAACCGTATAATTGTGTTCCAACCATTTTTAAAGATTTCCCATCTTTGCACATTACAATGATTGTTCGAGATTTGTAGTGAGTACAAATAATGTCACCAATTTTTGGATTTTTAATATTTGATTTCTCGAGAATTTTTTGCGTGTATTCTTTATCTAAGATTTTTAATTTATATGGGTTTGGAATAAAGTATTTTGTCTTATAAGTTACATAGCAAGGTAGCCACGGATGAAAAGCTTTTATTCGAGATTGAATTTGTTCTGCTGTTTCTTTTTCAAAATTCAGCATCATATCAGGCGGTTTTATGTTTGCGAAATATGTCGCCTCTTTTTCGTTTTGTGGAACAGGTATTATCAAACCTTCGCCTAGTTTTGACAGAATTTCCGAACATAACAACCTCGCCTGATAAACAGTTCTGTCTTTCAGTTCTTTTGAGGTATCGTCAGGTAGAATTTCAATTTCTTTTTGGATTAAAATATTCCCTTTATCAAAATTTTCGTCAATTAGGTGAAATGTCACTCCAGATTTTTTTTCGTTGTGTAAAATTGTTTGCAAATACGGGTTAGGCCCTCTGTATTTTGGTAAAAAAGATGGGTGAACATTTACAGATGCGATTGTTGGAGTATCAATAATATCCTTTTTAAGTTTTTCTCTCCAAGTTCCGACAAGCAAAATATCTGCATTTAATTTTATTAATTCGTTTTTAAATTCTTTTGAATTTGCGGATTTGCAATTTATTTCATGTATTTTTTTATTTTTTATAAGAGTTACCTCATAAGAGGTTTTGAAAAAATCACGTAGTTTTAGCAAAAGTGGTGGCATTACAGTTTTTTCATAACGCAAAACTCCAACTATTTCACATCCCGCTGATAATGTACCTTCTATTAAATTAGAAAGCATTTCGCCTTTCCCAATTATAACGACTTTCATATTAACCCCATAAAATTAGTATCTGATTTTGGATGCTCTGTCCATTTCTCGTTTTTGGTCTTTTCTTGCAATATCTTCTCGTTTGTCGTGAAGCTTTTTACCTTTAGCTAAGCCTATTTCAATTTTCGCAAAACCGTGTGACAAAAATACTTCCAATGGGACAATTGTAAAACTGTCTTGTTTTACTTTGTTTTGGATTTTTAGAATTTCTTTTTTAGTCATCAAAAGTTTTCTTGTGCGTTCTGCATCGTGGTTAAAACGATTTCCTTGCTCGTAAGGAGAAATGTGACATTTGTATAGAAAAATTTCGTTATCTTCAATTTTGCAAAAACTATCTTTCAAATTTATTGCATTTTTTCTGATAGATTTAATTTCTGTTCCAGTCAAAACAATACCTGCAACGAATTTTTCTAAGATTGTAAAATCGTGAAACGCTTTTCTGTTAGTTGTAATAATTTTTCTATCCATAAGCTGATTATATCATTTAAGAATATTCTTAGCAAGTGGAGATTTTATTATTCATAAAGAAAACATTTAACTTTATGCGTTGCCCCTTTTTCTAGTGGAACACAAGTTTTACATTTCTCCATAACGTAAGGGCATCTTGTATGGAATTTACATCCACTTGGTAAGTCTGCTGGAGATGGTAAATCTCCTTTTAGTGTTATTTTTTTACCTGTTTTGTTTATTTGTGGAACTGAATTTAACAAAGCTTTTGTGTACGGATGATAAGGATTAGAAAAAATCTCATTAGTATCCCCAATTTCAACTATTTCACCCAAATACATTATTGCAACTCTGTCTGCAAGATATTCAATTACGCTCATATCGTGAGTAATTAGGAAAAATGTCAAATTGTATTTGTCTTTAAGTTCTTTGATTAAATTAATAACCTGTGCTTGAATACTTACATCTAATGCACTAACAGGTTCATCTGCAAGTATAAATTCCGGATTAAGCACTAATGCTCTTGCTATTGCAATTCTTTGTCTTTGTCCGCCTGAAAATTCGTGAGGATACAAGTCTAAACAACTTTCTTCTAAACCGACGAGTTTGATTTTTTCACTTATTATTTTTTTTATTTCTTGTTTCGAAAAATTTGTATTTATTTCAAGCGGTTCTTTTAAAATATCAAAAATTTTCATTTTAGGGTTAAGGCTTGCGTAAGGATTTTGAAAAATTATTTGTGCGTGTTTTCGAAACTCTTTTAAATCTTTTTTGCTAAAAGATAAAATATTTTTGTCTTCAAAAATTATTTCTCCTGATTTTGCGGGTTCAAGAGAAATTAACGCTTTTGCCAGAGTTGATTTTCCACAACCGGATTCACCAGCGATTGCAAGGATTTCGCCCTTGTTGATATCCAAATTTACTCCATTTACTGCGTGGATTGTTTTTTCTCCTCCTAAAGCTCCTTTGTTTGTTTTATATTCAACAAATAAATTATTAATTTTAAGAATTTTTTCTTTTTCCATACAGAAATATTAGCTTAATTTTTTAATAAATGCAATTACTCTGATGTTGACAAATAGAAAACAATATGTTATAATTAGAATGTAATATGATTTTTTATAGGAGTTGAGGATATATGACGAAATTTAATAACGGTTTTACGTTGGCTGAAGTTCTTGTAACACTCGGTATTATTGGTGTGGTATCAGCTATGACAGTTCCAACATTAATGCAAAATTATCAACGTTAAAGTTATGTAACTCAATTGCATAAGGTTTATAACGAAGTTAGTCAAGCTATGGTGCAATATCAAAATGATAGAAACGCTTTGAATTTAAATGAAGCAGGGTTAAATTCTCAAGTTGCGTTTGATGCAATGGTTCCACAGTATTTCAAAACTGTTCAAAAATGCGATAATTCATTAACTCCGTGTTTTCCTGCAACAACAAGTTATAAAAAGATGTCAGGAGTTGCCCTATCAGAGACAGTTTATGATGTTAGAACATCTTATGTATTAGCAAGTGGTGCTTCTGTGAGATTTAACTACGCAGTGAGTGGAAATAGAATTTGTTATATTCAAGTTGACGTAAATGGTAAAAAAGGTCCAAATATATTAGGTCGTGATTTATTTACACTATCAATTTACAATGATGGAACAATTGACGAAAACGGAACTTCCGCTCCTGTTTCAGAAACTGATAGAAATACCGCATTTACGGCAGGATGTAATGGCTCTACCGGTGACAATGTTTATGGATGCTTTGGTAAAATCTTAAACGATAATTGGCAGATGACTTATTAAAGTTCTCGTCTGCCTTCAATGGCTTTTGCAATTGTTATTTCGTCGGCGTATTCCAAATCTGCGCCGACCGGCAGTCCGAACGCAATTCGAGAAATTTTTATGCCGAATGGTTTAATTAATTTGTTTAGATAAAGGCTTGTTGCTTCGCCTTCTACAGAAGGGCTTAGTGCAAGGATAACCTCTTTTACGTTTTCATCAGTAAGTCTGTTTAGAAGTTCTTTTATTCTGATATCATCAGCACCAATTCCATCCATTGGCGAGATTAATCCTTGCAATACGTGATACAACCCTTTGTATTCGTTTGTTTTTTCAATAGCTATCAAATCCTTTGTTTCTGCAACTACGCAAATTGTAGATTTATCTCTTTGTGGGGATGTACAGATTTCACAAGGGCTTGTTGACGAAAGATTAAAACATATTTCGCATGTTTTGGTATTTTCTTTCGCATCAAGCATGCTTTGTGCAAATTTTTCCACCTCAGACTTTGGCATTCTAAGCAAATAAAATGCCATTCTTTGCGCAGATTTTGGTCCTACTGACGGAAATTTTTGAAAATGCTCTATTAATGATGCTATTGATTTTGGGTAAATCATTAGAAATTTAGTCCCGGAATATTAAGTCCGCCTGTAACGGCTTTCATTTTGTCTTCCATAGCTTTTGAAGCTTTATCACTTGCTTGTTTAATAGCAGAAGAAATAATATCTTCAAGCATTTCTACAGTATCAGCATCAATAGCTGAAGGATTTTCTGGGTCAATTGCTTCTGCAGTCAATTTGATAGATTTGAATTTGCCTTGACCATCGCAGATAACTTTTACTGCGCCATTAGCAGCTTCACCTGTGATTTCAAGGTTAGCAAGTTCTTGTTGAGTATCTTTCAATCTTTTTTGTATGCCTTGAGCTTGTTTCATCATTTGCATAATGTTCATAAGTTTTCTCTCCTAAGTCTAGTTATAATACACCTCGTGTACTCTTATTGTTACACAATTGGTTTTTCCCGAAATTTATTATATAATAAAAATATGAAAAAATATACCTATGTTGCAGAATCTTTAAAAAACGGACAGATTATGCGTTGGACATTTATGCCGTTAAATGTTTATATTGCTCCAATGAAGTTTTATTCAAAACAAGGTCAGGAATACAAATACCGTGATATGGTTATTAGAGCTTTGAATGAATGGCAAAATGCGACAAAGGGGAGAGTTGCTTTTAAAATTGTAAATAATTTGTTGGAATCCAATGTTAATATTGATTGGAAAAGGGTCGAAAGAAAGGCTCTCGGACATTGTTATTTTAATTTTGACGGTGCTAACAGATTGTATGGGGCAGAAGTTGCAATTGGTTTGACAGAAGGATTGGTTCACGCAGATTATATGGATGAGAGTGAAGTTTATCATACTATTTTGCATGAAATAGGGCATGCTATCGGTCTAGGGCATAGTCACAATCCTGCTGATATTATGTACACTCCGCATCAAAAGGGAATTAATACAATTTCGCAGGGTGACAAATTAACGGTTAATTGGCTTTATACACTTCCGCAAGGTGCTGATACTGCAGAAATTTCTGCAAAATACGGTATTGGCGGAAGTAATGTTGATGAAATTATTGCAAAATTTATAGACAGAAAATCTCCAACAGAGTTTGAAAAAGTAAAATCTTCAATAAAAATGCCTAAGCGTGATTTGTTGGAAGAACAAGAAACACTTGCAAATCTTCGAAAATATCACATGGCTTTGCAAAATGTTCAAATATCCGAAGATATGAAAAAATTCTTTAACAATCGCCCTAAGTATTGATTTGGTAGTCAATCCCGAATTTGTTGAACAGATTATTGTAGAAATCTTTGTTGTTTATGATATCTTTTTTAGTTAATTCCATATCAAAACCGGAATGTATATGAAACTTTGGATCTTTATGGAGGTTGTTTTTGACAACATTTTGGAGGTATTTATTTAAAATTTCATTGCCATTTTTTATGTAATCTTTTTTTGATGGGGCATTATTTGATAAGAATGTTTTTACATCTTCAACGTTTTTAGAAAATCTTGTATCATTTGAATGAACAAGTATATCTTCAAGTTTTTCGGTTAGTTCTTGTTTATCAGTTATAGCTGGTTTAAACTTAAATTTTGAGTGAAAAAATACGGCATTTCCCATAGAGAACAGTTTTATTTTGTTCATTTTAGGATTTTCAAGTAAAATAATGATTTGTCCTAAGCGCATGGTAGATCCCACTCCTTGAACATTCCAATCTTGATGAAGGTTTTGGATAATGTTGTTATATAGCGTTCCATTATCTTTTATTGTATTGCTTGTACTTATCCCAAGATGTCTGCCTTCTTTATTTTCTACATCTATAAAAAATCGTTTTGCATCGGAGCTTGCTCTCACAAAACAATCTTCCGTCAAGTTGCCAGATTTTAGTTTAATTGGAAAATCTTCAAATATATTAACATAATTGTTTATTTTTTTGAATTTTAATGCTTCAAATGATATTGAGTTATGTTGTGGGGTTGTGGTGTATTGAGTATTGTTTGATATTTTCATGATGTGAATTGTAAACCTCATAAATGTAAAAATTTGCTATTAAATTTTTTGGTTGTATAATTATTATTGTACTATAAGTTGATGATTAAGGGATATATAAAATATGACAGTTCAAGATTGGTTTGAAAAACGTAAACAAGCTCAAATTCAACGTCGTGAGCTTGAAGGTAGAGTAGAATTGGATATGGACCCTAATTTGTGGGTTAAATGTGTTCATTGTGACGCTCAGCTTTTGAAAGAAGATTTAGAAAAGAACGATATGGTATGCCCTGTTTGTGACTACCATTTCAGGATAAATGCGAGAAAGCGTATTAAACAATTATTTGATGAGAACTCTTTTGAGGAATTGTTTGCGGATGTAAGACCAACAGACCCGTTAGAATTTACGGATACTGAAAGTTATAAAAGCAGACTGGAAAAAGCACAGAAAAAAACAGGTTTAAATGATGCCGTAATTACCGGTATTGCGACTATTAAAGGAAACAAATTAGCAACTGCGGTTATGGATTTTGATTTTATGGGCGGTTCAATGGGGAGTGTAGTTGGCGAAAAAGTTACACGCATAATTGAAAAAGCTATTGAACTTCGTTTGCCTGTGCTTGCAATCACCTCATCAGGTGGGGCTAGAATGCAAGAAAGCGCACTAAGTTTGATGCAAATGGCTAAAACGTCTTGTGCAGTTTCAAAACTTGATGATGAAGGTCTTTTATACATCAATCTTTTAACAGAGCCGACATTTGGTGGAATTACTGCAAGTTTTGGCATGTTAGGTGATATTATTGTTGCGGAACAAGGAGCAAGAATTGGTTTTGCTGGTCGTCGTGTTATTGAACAGACAATCAGACAGAAGTTACCGTCAGATTTCCAAACTGCAGAATATTTGTTGAAATATGGTCAAGTTGACGTTGTTTCTGCTCGTAAGGATTTGCGTGATACTTTGGCTAAGATTTTAGAAGCACATAAGGGGGTAAAATAATGAGTGCAGTTTTAGATTTTGAAAAACCCATTATGGAAATTCAAGAAAAAATTGAAGAACTAAGAAAGATAAGTTTGGAGTCAGGCATGGATTTTAATAAAGAAATTGAAACTTTTGAACAACAGGCAGAAGATTGCAGAAAAGAATTGTATTCTAATTTGAAACCTTCTCAAAAACTTCAAATCGCAAGACACCCTGAACGCCCAAATTTCTTAGATTATGTAAATAATATTTGTGAAGATTTTGTTGAACTTCACGGTGACAGAGAAGGTATGGATGACAGAGCTATTATTGGCGGTTTAGCTAAAATTGACGGTCGCCCTGTTATGATTATCGGAACTATGAAAGGTAAGTCAACAAAAGAAAATTTGGAATATAACTTCGGCATGCCTCAACCTCAAGGGTATAGAAAAGCTTTGAGATTGTTTAAACACGCAAGTAAATTCAATATTCCGATTGTAACTTTGATTGATACTCCGGGTGCATATCCTGGAATTAGTGCAGAGGAAACTAATCAGGGTGGCGCAATCGCAGTTAACCTTAGAGAGATGGCAAAATTGAATGTCCCTGTAATTGCTATTATTACCGGTGAGGGCTGCTCAGGTGGTGCATTAGGTTTGGCAGTGGCTGATAAAGTATTCTTACTAGAACATGCTTATTACACAGTTATTTCTCCAGAAGGTTGCGCTTCAATTTTGTGGAGAGATGCCACAAAAGCTGCTGATGCCGCTGATGCTTTGAAAATTACTGCAAAAGATTTGATGAAATTTAATATTATTGATGGCGAAATTAAAGAACCTGTTGGCGGTGCGCATACCAATTATGAAGAAGTTTCAGCTAATATGAAAAAAACAATTTTAGATAGTATTGATGAATTGTTAAAATTGCCGGTTGAAAACTTGAAAGAGCAACGTTATCAAAAATTCAGAAAAATGGGTGCGTTTTTAGAAGGTTAGTTTAAAATGACAGAAAAACGAACTGATTATTATGAATTGCAGATAAAAATTAATCCTGATATGGAAGATATTATTTCTGATTTTTGTTTTGAAAATCTTCCGTGCGAAGGCGTGGTTCTTGCTGAAGAAGCTTACAAAGATTTAGAAATGATTTCAACAACAGAAGGAACTTTGAAAATCTTTTTGACATTTGAACCTGATAATTTATCTGAAATCCTAAAAGATGAACGAGATTTGTTGAAATCTCGTGGTTTTTCTGACGAAGAGTTAGGTAGCTGGGAATTTGTTATATCTAACAAACCAAACGAGGATTGGTCTAAAAAATGGAAAGAAAAATGGGATATAACGAAGGTTACAGATAAAATTATCATAGTTCCTGATTGGTTGGAATATGATGATAAAGAAAATGAGGTTGTTATTCGCTTAGAACCAGGATGTGCTTTTGGAACAGGCACTCATCAGACAACTCAACTTTGTATGAAAGCTCTTGAAAAATATATGAAAAAAGGTGACAAAGTTGCTGATATTGGTATGGGGTCAGGAATTTTGTCTATTTGTGCAAAAAAATTTGGTGCATCTTCTGTTTACGGTTGCGATATTGATGAAGATGTTATTGATGTTGCAAAAGAAAATGCAAGAAAAAATTTGCCTAACAATGGAGAAGGTTGTTATTTTGAACTCAACACTGCTGATAAAATAAATGAAAAATTTGATTTTGTAATGGCAAATATTTTACACAATGTTTTGGCTGAAATAATGGGAGATTTGAAAAATATTATGAAAAGCGGAGCTTTGATGTCGCTTTCAGGTATTTTGGATGAAAAGAAACCTGTTGTTTTAGAGGCAATAAAAAGAGAGAATTTAGAAATTATAGAAGAAATTCATCAAGATCAATGGACTTCTTTTGTTGTGAGAAAATGATTATGGCAGATTTTTTAGAATTTATTTCTATGTTTAGGATGTTTTTAACTGATGAAAAAGTCAGGATTGTTCTGTTTTTGATACTTTTTATGGTATTCATTATTGAAGTACTAAAATTTATTGCACGTAATTACGCAGAAAAAAGATTTCCGTTGAATGAGAATTATGTATTACACAAATATGGGCAACCTAAATATAAGGTAAATGCAAGGCTCAAGTATTGTGTAAAAGCAAAAAATCGAAATACTAAATTCTTTTGGAATATGCCAAAGTCTTATTGTAAAATCAACATTTATGATGATTTTGTTATGATATCTTTTAAAGGAAAATGTTTGATTGTTAATGATTTAAATAATTTTAGTTTTACACCAAATGCATTTGTAAAATATCATGCTCTAATTCTAAGGGATCGTGAGTATGAAATAGGAATGCAAGTGAAACGTTTATTTGATTTTAATTCTAGGGAAAAATATAATTTAATTAAAAATTTATTGAAAGGTGAAAAATGTCTAAAACAGCAATAATTATTCCAGCACGTTACGGCTCTAGCAGGTTGGAAGGTAAACCATTAATAGAAGTTGAAGGTAAGCCTATTATTCAATGGGTTTATGAAAAAGCGCAGCAAGCTAAACTCGCTGATATGATTATTGTGGCAACTGATGATGAAAGAATTTTTAATGCAGTTGAAAAATTCGGTGGTAATGTTGAGATGACATCAACTGAGCATAAATGTGGCTCTGACAGAATTAAAGAGGTTGTTATGCGTCATCCTGAAATTGATTATATCGTAAATCTTCAAGGTGATGAACCTTTGATTAAACCCGAAAGTATTGATGAAGTTGCTAAAAATGTTAAATTTGATGAAACTGCAGATATTTCGACTTTAATTAGAAAAATTACACCGGAAGAAGCTGAAAACCCGAATTTGGTTAAATGTATTGTTGATTGCAACGGTTTTGCAATGTACTTTTCTCGTTCAAAAATTCCTTATGAAAGAAATGTTGGAAAAGCTGACTTTTTTGGTCATTTGGGAATTTATGGATATAAGAGAGAAGCTCTTATTAAGATGACAGAAATGCCCCAAACATCTTATGAAATGGCAGAAAGCTTAGAACAACTTAGAGCATTACAAAATGGAATGCGCATAAAAACATCTGTTGTCGATTTTGTTCCTGTCGGAATTGATACCGCAGAAGATTTGGAAAAATTCAAATCAATTATTGCTAAGGCTGTTTAAAAAAAATACTTGGATTAACTTTAAAAATTTCTGCAATTTGCAAAAGCATATTTAAGCTAAGCCTTTCGTGGAAATTTTCAACTCTGCTGATAAATTCTCTTGAGCAGTTTAGTTTTTCTGCAAATTTTTCTTGAGAAAGTTTGCTTGAAACTCTTAGTTTTTTAAGATTTTGAGCAATAATATTATGATAATTTGTATCTTTATTTTTCATCGTAACTCTATTAAAGCTACATTTTACCAATATGACTATGAAGTAGTCCATCACACTTTTGACTATATTTTTTGAAAAAATATAGAAAATTTTCAGAAAAAGACTTGCAATTTTTTGTAAAATAAATTAAGATAAATATACAAATATTAAAAAAAATTTAAAAAAATCAATATTTTGTAATATTTTATATTTGTGATATATTATAGGTGTTAGATTATTATAACGAAGGAAAAAGATGACTATGACTGAAAATGCTGAAATGCCTAATGAAACAGAAGATCGTCAAAGAATACTTTTAGCTGATGATGAAGCTAGTATCAGACGTATTTTAGAAACAAGATTGAAAATGGCTGGTTATGATGTTTATACTGCACAAGACGGTGAAGAAGCTGTTAATGCGTTTAATAAATATAATCCTGATTTGGTAGTATTAGATGTAATGATGCCAAAAATGGATGGTTATGGTGTAACAAGAGAAATTAGAAGAACTTCTGATGTTCCTATTATTATCTTAACTGCATTAGGAGATGTTTCAGAAAGAATTACTGGTTTGGAGTTAGGTGCTGATGATTATGTCATTAAACCTTTCAGCCCTAAAGAATTAGAAGCTCGTGTAAAAGCAGTTTTAAGACGTACAAATAACCGTGAAACAGTTACTCCAACCGGAAAAGTAACAAAAAATGTCATTACAACAGGTAATATAAAAATTGATACTGCTCGTCGTCAAGTGTTCAGAAAGAATGAACGTATTAGACTTACTGGAATGGAATTCAGTTTATTAGAATTATTGGTTAATAATTCTGGTCAAGCATTTTCAAGAAACGAAATATTACAACATGTTTGGGCATATCCACCTGATCACAGAATTGATACAAGAGTTGTTGATGTTCATATTTCAAGATTGCGTTCTAAATTAGAAGCAGATCCTGCAAATCCAGAGTTAATCTTGACTGCTCGTGGTATTGGTTATATGTTCCAGAGAATAAGCTAGATTTTAGCAAGTAAAATAAAGTTTAAAAAGTTCCGTAATATTGCGGAACTTTTTTTATAAAAAGTCTTGATTTCAAGATTGTTTATGATATTATTAATAAGTAACGAGAATATATGGCGGGTGTCGTCAAGTGGTTAAGACCTCGGATTGTGGTTCCGATATGCATGGGTTCGAATCCCATCTCCCGCCCCATTTAAAGTTATTGGCTCTACGGAGCCATTTTTTGTATCTATACTTGGGTTTGACGGGTTCTAACTTGTTCTTTTTTCGTCTGATTTATTTTATAATAAGTTTGAAAATTATTGTAAATAAATATTAAGACGAGTTTAATAAGGCTGAAACCTAGTTATAATGCCAGATATGATATGATTTGATTTGATATGATGGAGCAAATTTACATAATTACGGTTTTTTATTATACATAGTAGGAGGAATTAAACTATGCCTGTATCTTTGCATAATATAACACAAGTCAATAATACTCAACCAATCAAACAATCAACCAAGAATACAGGTGAAAAACAAAAATCTTCGACTTCAACCAAAACCTTAGTCACAGTAGGTGCTGGTTTAATAGCCTTAGCCACTGTGGGAATTTATATTGCGACAAAAGGCAAAGCCGTCAAGGCTACACAGGATGTTGTTCAAAATTCTCAAAAAACTACAAATGCTATTAAAGAAATGACCGTTGACGCTTTTAAACAAGCAGGCAATAAGTTTAACAAGGGTAAAGCTATTACAAATACAGGTGAAGCCTTTACGGGTAATATAACTCACCAGACAAAAGACGGTAAAAATATTGTCAGAGAATATGAAAATGGGGTATTAAAAAAGTTAACTAAATATGACGGTGAAAATATTTTAAGTCAAAAAGAATATATCTACAGTAAAGATGGTGATTTATCTGTTGTTCAAGATGGTAAATTAATTTTAAAAAAAATAACAAATACTAAAGATAGTATTCAACGTATAGATAATTTAAATGGGTTTATCGTTAAAAATACCAATACGGGCAAAATAGAAACTCTACAAATCAAAGGACAAGGTCGAAAACACTTTTATTATGATGATAACGGTACTTTAAAAAAAGTAAAACACGATTATTCTTCAAAAGACGGAGTTTTTATGCATGATACCATTATCTATTCCCCAGAAGGCAACAAAAAAATGAAAATAGACGGTATTGGTAGAACGGAATTTTATGATAAAAACGGAGTTCCTATTGATGAAATACATGTTGATATTTATAGAGGTAACTCATTTTTGTATTACCATAATTTACAATACAACGAATCTCGTATGCTAGGTAAATTCGAAAGAACTTATTCTTATACAACCCCACAAGGAATTGAGGGTACTATTTTTAGATATAATAAGTATGAAAAAGATAAAAATAAAGTTAGATCTATTTTATTTTTAAAAACACCAGATAATAATGAATATGTTGTAACCAGAAATGGAAAAGATGTTCTGATAAAACGAAATATAGGACAAGAGACTATTGTAAAGGGTAGCGATGAATACAAAAATATCCTAGCTCAAAGTAATGATTTCATAAAACAATTTTTTGTTAAATATAAAACTGCACTAGGATTACAGTGCCAAGTTAATGAAAGTTTGAGAAATTTTGGTTAGTGTTTTTCTCAAACTGCGTATCAAAATACCCACACTTAACTCAATCCAATCTAGACAGTAACCTCACCATTAAAATTGGCACCTTCGGGTGCTTTTTTATTAGGAATGATAAGGACTTTCACAGGTTCAAATCTTACTTTATTTACATTATAAATTATGCTGGTTCAATATTAAATTTTTTTATTAATTCTTCTATTTCCGTTACGTTATCTTTTTTAGGTAATATATATTCTAACTCAACTTCTGTATGATTACCATTTGTGCTTTTTGAAAGCAGTCTATATTCTGCATTACGTGGCATTACCACTTCTCCACCATGTTCAAGATTTCGTGAAACTTTAGCACCTTTGGGTAACTTTATTTTAAACATCATAGTTCTACCATCACAAGAATTACTCCAATGTGATGCAAGTTCTTTTGTAAAACCAGTATAGCTGTAGCCAGTATCAGGAATAATTACATCTCCAATTTTAGCATTATCAATAATTTTAAAATCTTGATTAAACCTTTCTATAACAGGATGTTCAAATCTTCCTCTCCAAACGATACATTCTTTCTCCAGAGGTGGTAATTTAGCAAATTCTTTGTCTATTTTGAGCATACGTGGTAATCCATGTACTACATCAAACATATCGTCAGCATCTATTGTTTTACCACTCTTAGTCGCACGATATGCCTCTCGGACCATAGTATTTATACCATTCAAACCGTGATGCATTGATACTTGTGAACCTTCAAACACCGCAGGTGCAGTTGGTATAGTTGGTTTAGTTATTGCCTTTGTTACTTTTTCTCCTTTATGTGTAATTGTCACAGCATCTGACTCTAATGTTTTTAACGCTAATCCACAATTATCTGTGCTATGAGTACTAGCACTCCTTACAATACCTTTACTGTGAGTTAAGGTATTGATAAGTGCTTTACCACCTCGCAAAGTTTTCATTCCGAGTTTTTCTATAAACATATTATTTCCCCTTTATTAGAATATTCCCCCGTATTTTTATAAAGTATTTTGCCTTACAGAAATTGCCTAATTGTAACAAGCATTAAGAAGATTGTTACGATTTAAGAACTTTTTGATTTCTTTAATCGTATCTTTATCGTGCAGGCATAGGTGCAGAAATTCTGCTCAATAAGGTTCGAAGTTCAACCCATCTGGCGCCCCATTTTATGAGCATTCCTTTATGGTATGCTTTATTTGTATAAAGGAGTAAATATATAGAAAAAGTCTTGATTTTTGGTTCTCGGGCAAGAGGTAATTTTCGTAATGGGTCTGATGTTGATTTTGCGATATGGACAGATAACCATGAATATTTTTATAGAATATGGGGAGAGTTAGATGAATTGCCAACTCCCTATAAATTTGATGTGATTGATTATAAAGTTTTATCGCATGAAGGAATGAAAAATAGTATTGATAAAGATGGCATAATTTTTTATGAAAAAATTTAGTATTTTAATTTGAATTGGCAAAAAATATTTTTAGAGGGTTTTAATTCTGTATTAAGGAGAAATTATGCAGATATTAAATAATAATCAAAATACAAATTTTACAGGTGCTTTTAGGTTTAAACCTAACGAAATTAAGGCAAAAGCTGATGTGCCACAGTTATTTACTCAAGGGAAACAAGTTTTTCATGATATTTTAGAAAAAGGTGATGAAGTTATCGTTTTGCGAAATAATTATGATAAAAGGGTTGGAAATTACATAAAAGAATATAATATTGAGGGAATTGAATATTATCCTGAAATTAACACAAAATCAGGTTTAGATGATGAACATCCGGAAGGTTTGTTGGCTCTAATTAAGGATAAAGCAGTTATTGTAAAAAAGAATATGCAGGAAATATTTGAAACAATTGCCACGCAAAAATCCCCTAAAAAAATGAAAGCTCATAATGTAAACAAAGAATTGATAAAAATATCAGATGCTTTGAGATTAAATATTGAAAATCCTAAGATTGTTTCAAATAAATCGTTTACACGTGTTCGAGATGATAACAAAAAAAGAACAATTGAATTAATTGCACCAAACAAAGCGACAACCTACGTTCATGTTGTCCCTGATTCTTTGAATGAAAGTTCTACTAAGTGCATTATAAATGGAAAAGGAGAGCTTGTTAAAAAGTTTGAAACTCCGACAGATATAATACGGTTTAACAAGTTGTTCAAAAAAATGAAAACCGAAAATGTTAATCAACTTATAATAAAATAGATTATTAAGATTCTTTCAAATGTTTAACGTGTTTGTAGATATATAATGTACCTAATACCGCAAATATAACAATAATTGCAGCGTCAAATTTGTGCCAAATATGTTTGAATGCTTCCATATTTTGTCCCATTTTAATACCTACATATACAAGCACATAGCTCCAAACAAGAGAGCCTAAGAAAGTAAGTGTGAAGAATATTCTCTTTTTGGCTCTTAAAATACCGGCAGGAAGCGAAATAAATGTTCTTACGACTGGTAACATTCTGCATAAGAAAAATGCCCAATCACCATATTTTTCAACCCATTTGTCTGCTTCATCCAAATCTTTGTGAGATATAAGAAAATATTTTCCATATTTTTCAACAAATTTTCTTCCGCCGAAATAACCTAAATAGTATGAAGGGATTGAACCTAAAACGCAACCTAGCGCACCTGCAATTGCTGCTACATGGAAATTCATTTCTCCTTTGCTAACAATATAACCGGCGAAAGGTAAAATAGCTTCACTTGGTAATGGTATATTGCATGACTCAATTGCCATTAATAAACTTATTCCTAGTGGTCCCATACCTGTAACTATGTGTTCTATAAAACTAACTAAATGTCCTAAAATTAAATTGATAAATTCCATAATCCCTCTCTCTTTTCCTTAAATCATTGTAGCAGAAAAATGTTAATAGATGAATTTTTCGTTAATTTATGTTATTGTCATGTTGTAGAAAAAATAGAGAGGAATTTTTTATGAAAAAGAATTTATTTAAGCTTGTCGGGGGGGGGGCAACAGTCTAAAACCCTCTCATAATCATGGTTTATGGCAAGTTGGGGTATTTAAAAATCTCGCCCTTTGGGGAGAGAGTGGTTGTTTGAACGAAGTGAATTACAACCACGAGAGAGGGTTAAAACATGAATTGATAAATTTTGAACTCTCTCCCGAACTTCTAAGTGATAAGGTCTACTCACTATTCTCCACTCACCATTCACTTATTAATAACGATAAGGTCTTTTCACGTTTCACTTCTCACTTTTCACTTAAAAGAGCAGGTGCTACGCACGTAGCCCTCTGTGACAGAGTTGGTTCATACTACAGGCATTGGTGTGGAGCATTTACTTTAGCTGAAGTCCTCATCACTCTCGGCATAATTGGTGTAGTGGCTGCGATGACTTTACCAACATTGATAAACAATGCTCAAAATAAACAATTAGAAGTTGCTTTTAAAAAATCCTATTCTGCCTTATCTCAAATTGCGCAGCGTGTTGCATTAGAAGATTACGGTGGACAAATTCCAGATGATGCGTTAAGTGAGAGTTTGGGGTATTACGCAAAATATTTGAATGGAAAACGTTGTACTGGGATTGCTGAAAATGGATGTCCAGCAAATGCAGATGGTGATAATTATTGTAATTTTATGTATAAAACATATAAAGATTTTTCTGGAAAAGTTAACGCACCGTGTATTGGAAATGATTATGTTGTAAATGTTGTAAGTGGAAGTACATTCTATTTTGATTATGCTGGTGAGGGAGAAGATATCTATGCAAAGCAATTTGTTGTTATTGATGTAAATGGTTGGCAAAAACGCCCTAATAGATCAGGATATGATTTGTTTTTGTTTTCTATTGGCAGAGATGGCAAGATTACTGCAGGTGGTGCAGATGCAAGCTTTTACCCCAAAAGTGGATATTGTAACAGTAGCACTACTTTTTCAAGGAATGGTTATGGTTGTACAATCAATGCCATTAATGAAAAAGATTATTTCAAAAAATTGCCACATTAATACTATTTGACACAAGGAACTTCGAAAATATTTCTGTCGATTTCGTCAAAATTTTTGATAATTTGTGAAACGGCAGGAATATTTTTATATAAGTCTTCGCTTTCCATTGAGGCAATTGCAATAATTTTGCCGATATTTGCGCTCCTAGCACTTTCGATGCCTGATACTGCATCTTCTATTACAACGCAGTCTTTTGGGTTAAGATTAAGTTTTTGCGCTGCTTTTATATAAATATCAGGAGCCGGTTTGCCAGGAATTGTTCCGTCAGAATATACAATTTTGTCTAAATCAAACCATTTTGCAAGCTCAAATTCTTCAATAAAGAAATCTACATTATCTTTTTCTGACATTGTAGCAATTGTGTGCGGAATATTGTTTTTAGTTAAATAGTCTAAAAATTCAATAGCGCCGGGAGCAAGAACAGTGTTCTTTTTGTCTTTTCGGCACATATCTCTATAAACTGCTTCTTTTTCTTTTGCAAAATTTTCAACCATTTCTTTTGAGGGTTGTTTCCCGATAAGGTATTTTATGATATCTTCGTTCGTTCTGCCAAACATATAGTCACGCATTTCTTCATCCGTAAAACCAGGAGTTCTCAATCGTTTTGAAAACTCTCTCCAAGCGTCTTGGTGTTTTTCTGAATCCCAAAACAATGTCCCGTTAAAATCAAAAATTATACCTTTATACATTTATCCCTCACTGATTATTGATTATCTATTAATTTATTGTAATACTCTAAATATGTTTTTGCTTGTTTTTCTTTGCCCAGTTTTTTATAAACATAAGCTAAGTTGTAATGAAAATCTGCAACATTATTTTTGTAGTCCGTTGCCGTTAAAAGTTCAAATTTTGCCTTCCCGTATTTTTCAAGTTTAATATATGCACAACCCAAATTGTAGTGGGCGTAGGCATATTCAGGCTTAATTTTAATAACTTTTTTATATTCCTCAACAGCCATATTAGGGCGACCGTCGTTCAAATATATATTGCCTAAATTGTAATAAGCTTTATAATACTTGTCATCGACTTCAATAGCTTTGTTATACATAAAGGTTGCTTCTTCAAGTTTGCCTTGATCTTGTAAAATATTACCTAAAAGCAACCAGTTTTGAGCGGTTCTTTCTTCTTCCGGAATTGTCAGGAATAAGTTAAAAGCTCCTTTTATATCGTTTTCCGCATAAAGAACATTTGCTTGATTTGTAATATTAACAAATTTTTCAGACTGGACTATAGTGTTGTTTTGTTGTTTTGAATTTGGTTTCAAAGCAATCGCATCAGAACAGTTTGCGGTTAATATTAATAAAGCTGTAAGTGTGTATAGAAATCTTCTCATAAGAGGATTATAAGATAAATTAAAAAAAATATCCACAAAAATTTGACGAAAATTTTAAATGTTACATAATGTTATTGATGTCTCTTTTACTGATTTAATACCTGCATCTTAACTCCTTGGTGCAGGTGTTTTTTTGTACTACGTACGTAGCCTACTGTAATAATGTTGGTGTAAGCTCATTATATTATATTTGAACGGGATTACTACGTCGTTTTACTTCTCGTAATGACAATAAAAAAATAAAAGAGGTTGATTAGTTCAACCTCTACACACACAATTTGTTTTATTAGATTAGGAATTAAATTTTATAAGGATAAGTTAAGGAATTTTTATGATTTTGCACTTGATGTTCCGATTGCGGCTGCTAAACCAACTGCACCTCCGATTAAAGTTGCGATAAATGGTTTGTTTTTTAAACCTTTCAAAAAGGTTTTTAATGCCCAATTAGCTCCGATTGCGGCTGCTCCGCCAAATACAGCACCACCTGCTATGTTACCTGCAAATTTCTTGCCTTGTTCGGTTCTGCCGACAGGTTGACCTGTTAATTCAGCGATGTTTTCTTCTGCAGTTTTCTTATCAGCCATACCTAATGTTACAGTTTGCAAGAAACCTTGAGTGAATGAACCTCTACCGTGTTGGCGTATGTCATCAGTTACAGTAACTCCTGTTATTTGTTGATACAAGCTTGCCGCACGATTAGAAATTTGTTCATCACTTCCTGAGCCGTACATTGCTTTTACACTATTTTTGAAGTTTGCATAAGCAGCTTGGATTTGTTGTTGCTCATTTTGCAAGATTTTCTCATGAAGGATAGCGGCTTGTTTTTGTATTCCTTCTTGAGGTGCATTTAAGCGGAGGTCTGCATTACGCCATTTTTGTTGTTGATGAACCTGGTTATCAATCATGAAGTCTTGATACTTCTCATAGTTCTTATAATAGTCTTGGTAACTACCAGTTGAACCTCCCATTGTTGGATAACCACCGGTAACTGGGTAACCGCCCATCATTCCGCCGCCGAAGATGCTTCCGTTCATTGTCATCATTGGGTTAATTGCACCCATCATAGGATTATTTAATGATCCCATTGGTGTATACAAGTCCAAATCAGTCAAATCATTTAATGCTATCTGGTTATTGTATAAGTTCGGATAAAGTCCGTACATATTCGCAGCCATATTGAAGTCTGCCATAACCTAACCTCCAAATTGAATTTTCTAACCTACCTTACTTATATAAAAACTTTTGGCTTAAAAAAATTGCTCTTTCAAAGAAAGAAATGTTACAATTTCGTAACAATAGTGTATTGCATGTTATTATTAATATGTGTAAAATGCTTATATAATGAGGTATAGTAGGTGAAAAAGTTTTTTTCAGGATTATTTACATTTTTAATAATTTTAGCAATCGGCGCATTAGTATATTTGCATCCGGTGTTTTTTAATAAGCAATTGGACAAAGTGAGGGGAATATATTATGTTCATAAAGGCGATAAGGCGCTAAAAGAATTAAAGTTACAAAAAGCAATCGGTTATTATAACAGAGCGGTTGAGTTATATCCTGAACACTATACTGCATGGTACAATTTAGGGAATATTTATGTTGTATATGAAGATTATTATTCAGCCGTAGATGCTTATGAAAAGGCTTTTGAATACAATCCTAAAATGATTGTTGCAAGAATGAATTATGGAATTGTTTCTGCAGAAAAGTTAGGTGATTTTGATGGTGCAATTAATCAATACAACGAAATTTTGAATACTAAAAGGCATCTGCTTTCTATCCCTTTTGTTTATAGTAACAGAAAAAGTTATAAGGTTAATAAAGGTTTAGCATATTACAATAGAGGTGTTGCATATAAACAAAAATCTGTGTATTTGGAAGATGATTGGGAATATAGAAGACAATATTTAATGAAGGCTTTAAATTCGTATAAAGAAGCTTGCAAAATCTTGAAAAAGGATTACGATGCAAGATACAATTTGGCATTAACGTATCACTTGTTGGGAGATTACAAAGATGCCGGATTGTCTTATTGTAAGGCGATTGAGTTAAATCCAATGAATTATGAGGCGCATTACAATTTGGCTGTTCTTTTAAGACATTTAAAATATTACAAAGAATCTCTTGATGAATTAGAAAAAGCTACAACATTGATAACCAATGGTGGCGGAAGTAATGTTGTTTCTCGTCAAAGGTATGTTTTTGATGTTATGAATGATGTGACAAGAACGATTTTAGCAAATTCTCAAAGTGATTTAGTCGAAAAAATTGGAGATAAGCCAACTGAAACATCAAATGTAACTTACGTTAACGGAAAGATTGTTTTAACGGATGAACTCGATAATGCGATATTGAAGAATTTGAAGGTCTGTGGTGCTAAAAAAATATTCCAAGAAGATGTAGATGATGCGATGACAGAATATGACGATGTTCGTTATAATGTTCATGTGCCTGGTGTGGAATAAAAAGTAGCTTTAAGTGAGAAGTGAAAAGTGAAAAGTCCGTATCGTTGAAGATATTTTGGTTCATATTGCCAACACATTCTTCTTTCCCCTCGCCCCTTGTGGGAGAGGGTAGGGTGAGGGGTGTAATTTTTGGCAACCACTTGAAAAACAATAAAAAATCTGTTAAAATGGAAGTGTTATAGGAAGAAAGAGAGGATTTTAGTATGAAATTCAAAGAAAACAAGCTCATCGGGGGGGGGGCAATAGTCTAAAACCCTCTCATAATCAAGATTTTAGCCTAATCGAATCTTTTAATAATCTCGCCCCTTGGGGAGAGAAGAAATTTGTTAGTGAGCAAGAGCGAACTTATAAATTTCAGAGAGGGGGTTATTGTCATACTGAGGACAACAGTCCGAAGTATCGCATGGTTGGTGAAATTTTATCAATATTGCGATCTTTCGCAGTGCAAACACGAATATTTGCAAAAGAATGCAATATTATTGCAGAGGGCTACGTACGTAGCACCGCTCAAGATGACGAGAATTTAAATAGATTGCGCAACAAGTGCGCAATGACATGTGGTTTGTGTCCTCGCTCATTTTGGGAGAGGTTCAGGGGCTACTTAGCTGCTTCGCTACTTAGCCGACTAGCTGCCTTCACTCTTGCAGAGGTCTTGGTAACTCTCGGTATCATCGGTGTTGTTGCTGCAATGACGTTGCCAACGTTAATAGAAAGTCATAATAGGCAAGTTGTCGAAACAAGATTAGAAAAATTCTATTCAACAATAAATCAGGCTATTGTTCGTGCAGAGGTTGATTTTGGTGATAGGTCTGATTGGTATCAAGATACAAATAATATTGAAACTGATGAAAATGGAAAGCCTATAAATGGCTCTTCAGGTGTTGAAAAATGGTGGAATACTTATCTTGCACCGTACGTAAAAACAGTTGGAGTTGATTACGATAACGGATTGCCGGTATTTGAATTTGCAGACGGTTCTTGTTTAAAAGCAAATCAAGCTACTGCTATGCGAGATTGGATTTATTATACGACATCACGTGACAGATGTATTAAAATGGCTGGTTCAGAAGAAAATAGTAGAGGAGTTTGTTCTTTTAGTTTTATGTATGTTCCAACAGCTGATAGCCCTTATTTTTATAAAAAAGGGTTTGAACCGTATAAATCAGGGTGGAATGGAACAGAAAGCGGATTGTATAATGCTTGTAAAAAGAGTGATAATAAGATGGATAAATCATTATGTGGAGCTTTAATCCAATATAATGGTTGGAAAATTCCTAAAAACTATCCGTTAAAAGTGAAGTATTAATTGAGTTAGGCTAATAATTGCTATAACGTTTAACTTTTTATTTTCAAAATGGACTACGATACTTTTTGTATATAAGTATCTGATGGCTATTTATGATAAGTTTCGCCCTTGATGATTTTGAATGCTCTGTAGATTTGTTCGACTAGGATTAATCTTGCAAATTGGTGCAAAAACGTCATTTTTGACATGCTCATTTTTAGGTTTGCTCTAGTCGATACAATTGGAGAAATACCACATGAAGAACCTATTATAAAGATTATTTCGCTAATTCCATCATTTGTTAATTCTTCTATCTTTTGGGCAAATTCTTCTGACGAAAACATTTCCCCTTTAATTTCCAATGTGATTACGTATGATTGAGGTTTAATATGCGAAAGAATTTTTTCTCCCTCTTGCTCGAGAACTCTTTGAGTTAGGTTTTCGTCTTTTATTTCAATAGCCGGAAGTTCGATAATTTCAACAGAGGCATAAGGTGTTAGACGTTTCAAAAATTCGTCTATTCCTTCTTTCAAAAATTTTTCTTTAATTTTTCCTAATGCAATAATTTTAATGTTCATTTTTTATTTTGCCATATAAACAGTCTGTGATGGGAATGCAAATTCAATTCCTTCTGCTCTAAACTGCTTTATTACTTCAAATAATATTTCACTACGAACTTTTTCTAATGTTATAATTGATGATGTTTTTACATAACCGAACAATTTTAGATTGATAGAACTGTTATCTAAAGCATCAATGTTTACTCTAAAATCTTGTGTTACGTCATGTCGAGATTTCATAATTGATTTGATGATTGCAATTGCTTTTTGTATTTTTACTTCGCTTGTATCGTATGTAATTCCGAAAATAACTTGAATTTTTCTCTTTTTTGCACGAGAAATGTTTTCTACAACGTTGGAATCAATTATGTTATTTGGGATTGTTACCATAAAGTTGTCGAGAGTTCTTACTTTAGTTGAATGAAGTGTGATATTTTCAACATATCCTTCAATATTGTTAACTCTGATAAAATCACCAATTTTGAAAACTTTGTCTGTCAAAATTGCAAGTGTACCGAACATTGATGCGATAGTTTGTTGTGCCGCAAAACCAACTGCCAAACCGGTAATCCCGAAACCTGCGATAAGTGAAGTTAGCGAGTAACCTTGACTTTGCAAAAATGATGCGGTTATAAAGAAAAAGATTAATGTTTTAATTACTTTTTGCAATATTGGAAAAATATGACTTAATGTCGCAGAATTATCTGGGTTGATAAACTTTTCTTTTAATTTATTTATAAACATGTCTGTAAGTCTGAAAAGTACAGAAATAATAATTATGTTTACAACAATTCCGATAAACATACTAACTTTGAAAGTTGAAAGAACTTTGTTTATGTTATCTGCGTTAACCGCCATTTGTTCAAGCATGATTTTTAATCCCTAATTTTTGCACTAAAAAAGCGGAAGACGAGACTCGAACTCGCAACAGCCTGCTTGGAAGGCAGGTACTCTAGCCATTGAGTTACTTCCGCATAACTCTAATATAATATAAAAAAAAATTTTTGCAATAGCTAAACATAAAAACTAATCCTTTTGGGCTAGCTCTCTTATGTTATTCTTTTTGTGAAAAGTTATTCTCAAGAGTGGTGAAATGTTTTGAAAAAAACGTTATTATATAATTGTAAGCTTGTTATGTCCAGACACTTATTCGGGGTTGCGACAAGATTTTTTCTTTAGCGGTTTGGTTAAAACATGGCAAGCTTATTCTCTAAGACATACTATGTACAAATTTTTCATAAACAGACTCTATGTTTGATATGCAACGGCCTATTCAGCCCCCCTGAGTAGGTCTTTTTATTAGGTAAAATTGGAAAAATACTTTTTTTTATGCTATTATTTAGCGGGTTAACAGTAACAAGGAGAATAATATGTTAAAAGAAGTTAGAGCAAGTCATGTATTGGTTAAGACAGAAGACGAAGCTAAAAAGTTGAGAGAAGACATTAATGCAGGTAAAATTTCTTTTGAAGATGCTGCAAGACAAATTTCTCTTTGTCCATCAGGTCATGAAGGTGGAGATTTAGGTTTCTTTAAAAGAGGGGTTATGGTAAAACCTTTTGAAGATGCAGCTTTTGCAATGAAAGAAATAGGCGAAGTTTCTGAACCTGTTGAAACTCAATTTGGATGGCACTTGATTCAACTTACAGGCATGATTGATGAATAATTCTATTAAAAAAATTAGAGAATTTATGAATGAGCAGGGAATAAACTACCTGCTCGTAAATTCTACAAACAAATATTTGGAAGAATATACGCCGTTGGAAGAAAATTCAAGATATTTTTTGACAGGTTTTTCCGGCTCGACAGGTGATGTTTTGGTTGCGCCTGATAATATATTTCTGTTTGTTGATGGAAGATACCATATTCAAGCGGATTTGGAAGTAAATCATGATGTTGTAACAGTGGTTAAACTTCAAACAGGGCAAGTGTTTTTGGATGAATTGATTATGAAAATCCCTGAAAATGAAAGTTTAGGTGTATTTTCTAAGAAAAATTCCCAAAAACGAGTTGAATATCTTCAAGAAAAAGGTGTAAATATAAAATATTTGGATTTTGATCCTTTAGAAAAAAATATTGAATACGACAATTCTAATATTGTTCAAGTAGAAGGTGTTCCAGTTGAGGACAAAATTAAAGATATAAGTTTAGACGGTGCTGTTTTGATAACGAATTTGGAAGAAGTTTCTTATTTGTTTAATTTGAGAGATTTTTCTAAAAATTATTCGTCAAAAATAAGGGGTAAAGCCGTAATTTTAAATGGTAGAGCAAGATTGTTAGATGAAATTGATGATTTTGTTGACAGTTATAACGGAAATATTTATGTAGATAAATCTTGTATAAATGCTTATGATTACCGCCTTGTAGGTGACAAATTGAAAATTTTGCAAGATAGTCCGATAAAATTGATGAAATCTGTTAAAACAAATGACGAAATTTCTCATTATATAGATGCTTTTAAACGTACTGATATGGCGGTTAAAGCGATTAGAGAATATATTGAAAACAACGATAATATTTCTGAATACGATATTGCAGTGCAATTGGAAAAAGAGTTTAAGAGATTTGGCGCAAAGAGCTTGAGTTTCAAATCAATTGTTGCAAAGGATAAAAATTCTGCACTTGCGCATTATTCGAAGTGTTCAAAAGATGAAATTTTAACAGACGGAAGTCTGGTTTTGATTGATTGCGGTGCGTATTATGAACAGGGTTTGGCAACTGATATTACGAGAGTTTTTGTAAAAGGTAAACCGTCAGACTTACAAAGAAAAGTTTATACGACTGTTTTGAAAATGTTTTTGAATGCGTATAATTATAAACCATCATCTGATGAACAGTTTGTCGGTTATAATATTGATAGTCTAGCTCGAAAAATATATTCAGAAAATGAAATTGAAGGTTTTGTTTTTAATCATGGTTTGGGACATGGGATTGGAGTGAGTGTTCACGAATATCCTCCAAATTTGAGCAAAAACGAGATGGCGAAAGTCGAAATTAAAAATAATATGTGTTTTACGATTGAACCGGGACTTTATAACGAAAAGCATTTTGGGATAAGACTTGAAAATTCTTGTTATATGAAGGATGGAAAAATTACATCTTTTGTTCACATGAATTATGAGAAAAAGTTGATTGATTTTTCTATGTTGAATGAGCAGGAAAAAGAATGGCTGAAGGAATTTGAGGTATTATAATTGCAAGAAATTACGAGCGTAAATAATGATTTGGTAAAAGAAACCGTAAAACTTCAACAAAAAAAATATAGAGATAAAGAAAATAAATTTTTGTTGGAAGGTTACAAATGTGTTGAAGAAGCTTTTAATGCAGGATTAGAGATAGAAAATGTTTTTGTTTTGAAAGATAAAGCTGAACATTATAATTTTTTGAAAAATAAATTGATTTTGACAACTGATGCGGTTCTGAAAAAGATTTCTACAACAGATTCTGCCCCGGATGTTGTTGCAATTGCCAGTAAAAAAGAGTATTCAATAAAAGATTTGAAAAATGCTAAAAAAGTTGTTCTTTTAGAAAATATAAAAGATTTGGGAAATTTAGGTACAATTTTACGGACATCTGTTGCTTTTGGTGCTGATGCGGTGGTGCTTTTTGGAAAAGAATGTGCGGATTTGTACAACCCAAAATGCGTACGATCAACGGTTGGAAATTTATGGAAAATTCCGGTTGTTTATATTTCTGATTTTAGTGAATTGGAAAAAGTTTTTTCTAATTATGACAGAATTGCAACTCTTCCTAGAGCTACACATCTTTTGAAAAATTGTAAGATAGGTGAAAAGGTTGTTGTTATGTTTGGTTCAGAAGCGGATGGACTTTCTGAAGATTTGATAAAATTTTCTACAAAATCAGTAAAAATTGAGATGACAAAAAGTGTAGAATCTCTTAATTTGTCAGTTTCTTGCGCAGTTGTTCTATATGAATTGTTTGTTTAAAATTTGTCAGTTTTTTCAAAATTAATTTTGTAACCAATACATTTGATAAGCATTTCTGCTTCATTAAATTTCATTGTTTCGTTTTGCAATTTGCGTGACAAACTGTCTACAGTGTATTGTTTGCCTGTTGTTTCTGTTGCAATTTTTGCCAATTCTGTCAAAGTCATATTTTCTTGTAGTAATAAAGTTTTGATACTCGTTCTAACTGACATAATTCCTCTTTAGGAAAATTATAACTTTTAATTGGTTATAATTGACAAAATTTTGGGAATTTGTTATATTATTAGTAATTTATTACTAATAATATAAAATTATTACTAAGGATTTGAAACATTTGAGAGGCTGGCATGAGAAAATTTAAGTTTAGAGCATTCACACTTACAACAGATGCTACGCACGTAGCCCATAGTTATGACTTAAGATGCCTAGATGCAAAGACGCATAAAGGCAAAGTCTGTTACGAAAATAAAAATAGTCATACTGAGGACAACAGTCCGAAGTATCGCATGGTTGGTAAAATTATATTAACAATGCGATCTTTCGCTTGCGCTCAAGATGACGTTTTGCCAAATAAAACGGTCTTTTCACGTTTCACTTCTCTCTTTTCACTCAAACGACCTGCCTGTGCTACGCACGTAGCCACCTGTGACAGTGTTGGTTCATACTTCAGGCATTGGTATGGAGCTTTTACTCTTGCAGAAGTCTTAATCACTCTTGGTATCATTGGAGTAGTTGCCGCAATGACAATGCCTGCATTGATTGCAAATTATAATAATCATATTACGGAAGTTCGGTTGAAGAAATTTTATTCTATTTTCAATCAAGCAATACAACAATCTGTTGCAGAAAATGGAGATACATCTACTTGGGATTATTGGTTTAATGGAGAATATGATAATGAAAAAAATGAAACGCCTGAAGATTATTCTGGTGTTCTGAATGAAAAATTTGATAGGTATATAGCTCCTTATATGAAAATTGTTGATAAAAAAGTTGTTAATTCTCCAGTATTATATAAGATGCAATTGTATTATCTAGCTGATGGAAGTGCATTTGGCTATCCATTAATTCATAATAGGGAAATTTATTTTTATCCTAAAAATGCAATTCGTTGTATAGAAAATATAAAAACAATAGAGGATAATGGTGCTATATGTCATTTTGCATTTGAATTTTATCCAAATAATAGTAACCCAGATTGGAAATATCTTTATAGAAAAGGATTGGAGCCGTTTTTATATCTATGGGATGGCGATGTTGAAAAATTGAAAACGGGAGCGTTATATTCTTGTAATAAGCTTAATAAATCTCGATCTTATTGCACTGCATTGATTGCTTATAATGGTTGGAAAATTCCTAAAGATTTTCCTGTTAAAATAAAATATTAATTTATTTTTATAGTAAAATGAATATATGGATATTTTGGAAGTAAAAAATCTTTGGAGTGAAATAAAAAATGAATTAAAGGATAGTGTTCCGGCACCCGCTTTTCAGATGTGGTTAGATGCTCTTGAACCGGTAGATTATGACGGGAATGTGTTCTTTTTATGCTCTGTTCTTGCTCTTGCACCACAGGTTATCAGAGCAAATTATGATAATCAAATTTTAGATGCGTTGAAAAAAGTTCTTGGTAAAAATGTTAGTTATCAGATTAATTTTGATGCAGAATTAGCTGACAAGTACCAAAAGGAAAAGAGAAAAGAACTCAACAAGGCAAAACGCTCACTTCCTGAAACAGAAGAAAGTAAGATTATTGATAATCTTGCGCAGATGCAATCTTCGGCAAATCTTAATTTGAAATATAAATTTTCAAACTTTGTAGTGGGTGAAAATAGCCGTTTTGCACATGCTGCAGCGTTTGCGGTTGCTCAAAATCCTGCAAAAAAATATAACCCGTTATTTATTTATGGCGCATCAGGATTAGGTAAAACTCACCTTATGCAAGCAATTGGACATTATATTATTTTTAACAAGCCGAAATTAAAAGTTAAATATATCAAAACAGAAGAATATGTAAATGAGTTAATCAAAAATATTCAATGCGGCGGAAATGACAGAAATTCAAGAATGGACAAATTCCGTCAAAAATACAGAAATGTTGATGTTTTATTAATTGATGATATTCAGTTTTTGGAAAGTAAAACTTACACTATGGAAGAAATTTTCCATACATTTGATAGTTTGCATAACAAAAATAAACAGATCGTAATAACTTCCGATAGATTACCGAAAGATATTCCGACGCTTCCAGACAGGTTGAGAACTCGTTTTGAGATGGGGTTGATGGTTGATATTACTCCTCCTGATTTTGAAACAAGAGTTGCAATCCTTGCAAATTTGGCAGAACAAGCAGGTGTTAATGCCGGTTTTGAAGTTTTTGAGTATATTGCAAAAAACTTTGTAAATAACGTTCGAGAATTAGAAGGTGCATTTAACAAGGTTAGCGCATATGCTGATATTGAAAAAACAGATATAACCCTTGAATTTACAAAAAAAGTTTTAAATTGTGAGCAAATTAGAGAAGAACTCACTATTGAAAAAGTTGCAAGAGCGGTCGGCGATTACTACGGTGTTTCAATAAAGGACTTTTTAAGTTCCGCAAGAAATCAAAGGGTGTCATCAGCTCGTCATGTTGCGGTTTATATGGCAAGAGAATTGACTGAAAAGAGTTTTGAAAGTATTGCAGAATTTTTTAAGAAAAAACATACAACTATGCTTTACTCTTATGAAAAAATCAAGGGAGAGCTAAGAACAAATAAGGAGCTTGAAAATTCTGTGTATGAAATAAGGCGTAGTATTGAGGGTTAATATAATATGTACGATTATATAAAAGGTGTTTTAGCCAACAAAACAAATTCAACAAAAGGAACATATATTACGGTAGAAGCTGCCGGAATTGGGTATCTTTTGGAGGTTACAACAAGAGATTTTAATGAAGTTAAAGATGAAAATGTAAAAATTTATACAGTCCTTTTGCACAGAGAAGATAAGATGAGTTTGTGTGGTTTTTTGCACAAGGAAGATAGGGACATATTCAATATTTTGACATCCGTTTCTGGAGTTGGCTCAAAAATGGCTTTGACTTTGTTGGATGAATTTGAATCTTCAGAATTAATTGGTTTTGTAATTGAAGGGAATTATAAGGAAATAACTAGAGCAAAAGGTGTTGGTCCAAAGTTAGCGCAGAAGATAATTTTGGAATTAAAAGATAAGTTAATGAATTACCAAACAAAAGAACCAATAAAAATCACATCAATAACTCCGCAAAAAATTGATAATCAAGCAGTGGAAGATGCGCAAATGGTACTTGTTTCATTGGGTTATGAACGAAATGAAATCCAAAATGCGATAACAAAAGCACTTGCAACGTTGAATGACAAAGCATCTGCAGAAGAAATTCTTAAGGAAGCATTGAGAGTTTTGTCAATTTAATTTATGAGTAAGACTGAAATTAATATCAAACCCAAGATTTTTTATTATTAAAACTATAGTTGGTAATTCCGGTTTTACTTCATTTTTAAATAACTTGTAAAAATAAGTTCTGTTAATCCCTGTTTTCTTTGCAAATTCGGTAATACTGCCATGTAGTTTGATTATAGGTTTAAGTGCAGACAAAAATGCCTCTATATTACCATCTTCAATATACATGTTGAGTAATTGATTTATGTATTCTTTTTGTAAGTCTAAATCGTCTTTTAAATATTCTTCTGTTTGAAATTCTGGCATTTTAGTCATTTTTATCCCTTTCTAAAAAATCATTATAATATTTTTCAGCCTTTTTTATATCGTTGCTTTGTCGTTGTTTATTTCCGGCAGTCAAAAGGATAATTAAGATATTATTTTTTTCAGCGAAATAAATTCTATTTCCGTTAGAAAATTTAAGCTCGGAAATTCCCTTAGACAAATTTCTTGAGTTACCATACAATCCAATTTTAACTCGTTCAAGTCTGAGTAAAACTTCAATTTTTACAGTTTTGTCTAAATTTTTAAACCATTCATCAAACGGAATTTTTCCATTAGGTAATTGGTATTTGATAATAGTTTTCATATTAATATTGTATCATGTATGATACTCTTTTGCAAGTGTTACAACCTAATCGGATAATCGTTACGAATTTCCCAACCGTCAAACTCTATTAGTCTTGTACAATATCCTTTTACACCGCTCTTGCATTCGTTTTTCATTCTATCTCTATTGTTACCTACTCCATATGCAGGAGCTTGTCCTGTCATATAGAAAGAAAAAGATGTTTTGCCGTCAGAAATATTTTCTCCAGCAACTAAATTAGTTTTATCAGCTAATTCAATGCAATCTTTATAATACGGACAAAATGTTAAATATGTCCTACCTGAAGTTTCAGCTTGTCCATCCCAACGATAAAAATAAAAACCTGAACCGTTTTTTAAACTTGCGACTATTCCGTATTTTGATTTTTGAATTTCTGTTGTCTGTATATAATTACCAAAATTTTCTTTATAAAATTGTAAAGCAGAATCGGCATCTCCTGCAACTAATGTTCCCCAATAGTTCTCGTCGCCGTTTTGATTGTTTACACTGATGTAGGCTTGTTGCCAAACAGATGAAAAATGTTTCAATCTTGTTGCAATAACCTTTTTTCTATGGTTTGCCATTAATGTTGGAATGGTTAAAGCAGCAACAACACCGATGATGCCGAGAGTTACCAAGACTTCTGCAAGAGTGAAAGCTCCACACCAATGCCTGAAGTATGAACCAACACTGTCACAGAGGGCTACGTGCGTAGTACCAGTTCTTTTCGGTGAAAAGTGAGAAGTGAAACGTGAAAAGTCCGTAGCGTTAAAGATATTTTCTTTCATATTCACAACCTTTTCTTCTTTATTTTCAACACTTAATATCTTTTTATCTTCCATAAATACCCCTATAGTTTAATCATGATTAAATCAAATCTAAATCAATTATAAATTATGTTGATAATTTTGTCAACATAATTAGCACTGATATAATAGTCTTATGTATATAAAAAAGCTTATAAAAATAGGAAGAAGTTATTATGCTCTGATGCCATCAGTGCTTTTGCAATTGCTGAGTATAAATCCTGATAATGATGAAATGAAAATTACTCTTGAAGGTGATAAGATAATTTTAGAAAAAGTAAAAAAATAGCAGCATATCGCTGCTATTTTTTGTTAATTGTTTAAGTCATTAATTAATGTTTCAATATTGTGAAATGATTTACATTTTTTCTTACTATTTGTATCTTTAATTGCTCTTAAAGTCTTTTTTGCTTTAGTTTTTTTTCTCATGTTAATCCTTACAATATCAACGCAATAAATGCTGCTGCTACCATTGCAGGACCGAATGGTAAATAAGTTCTGTTTTCTGGCTTTTCTCTTAATCCTTTGAAAATAAATATGCAAGAAGTTATTCCTAATGCTGCGAGAATTAGTGCGCCGATTGTGTAAATAATAATGTTTTCAGGCGTAATTATTCTGAAATGCTGCAATGAATAGAATGTGATTGCGTATGCACAAAATAGAACGAATGAAATCAATGTTTTGAAATCTTTGTTTTGAATTAAACCTTTAACAAAAATTGGTAAAAATAAAACAACTTGAATTAAGACTGATAATGCAAGTACAACTAATAGAGTTCTCCATCCAAACAATGCGCCTAAGCCTGCAGCGATAAATGTATCTCCTTCTCCAAAAGCTCTTGTTCCTGCAACCAAATATCCGGCTCTTGCACATATTTCTAAGATTAATGCTCCTTCAATTGCGCCTAATATTGACATTGATAATGGGTTGTTTAGAAGAATATATTTTGAAAATTCTATAGGAGTACCGGCAACATGGATTTGATAGATAGCTGTTGCTGTTACAACAACTGCGTATAAAAGACCAAATCCGATAAGAGTGTATGTGTGAACATCATAAACAACTTTTTCTTTAATATCTGTGCCGGCTATAACAATTAATAATGCTGCGAAAATCCACGCAAATAATGTGTCAAAGCTTACTCCGAATTTCATAAATAAAATTGTATAAATAATACCTGTGATTAGTTCAATTATTGGATATTGAATACTGATAGGCTCTTTGCAAAAAGCGCATTTTCCTCTTAAAAGTATATATGATAAAACCGGAATATTGTGCCACCATTTTAGTGGGGTTTGGCATTTAGGGCATTTTGATGCCGGAAAAACAATTGATTCTTCTGATAAAGTTCTCAATATTACAACATTCAAAAAACTGCCTATACAAAGTCCGGTAATAAATACCAGTGCAAGTATTGCTATAAGTGCGCCCATTTGATATCTCCTTTTTGATTTTAATTTTCGTCTTTAGATTTTATAATTTCATACATTTTATTTAGAGCTTTTTTTAGCCTTCGAGAAACTTGCATTTGAGAAATATGAATTTTTTCAGAAATTTCTCGTTGGTTTAAATCTTGATAATAGCTCATTTTGATTATTTGTTGCAAATCTTCAGGTAATTTTTTTATTGCCTCTGCAAGCATAATTTTGTTTTCATAAGAGTTCATAAACTCTTGATAATCGCCTGATGGGATTTTGTCTATTAATGTAAGTTCATCATCATCTACTGATGAAATAGCTTGATCAAGAGATAAAGTACTTTTGCAAAGTTCTATTTCCATAACTTCGTGGATTTTTGTAACCGAAACTCCGACAACGTCAGCAATTTGATCTTCTGAAGGTTCTTCAATTCCTTTCTCTTTGAGGTGTTTTACAGCCGAACTTATTTTGAAAACAAGTTCTTGTAATTCTCTCGGAGCTTTAATGATTGAAGCTTTATCTCGTAAATAGTGCTTGATTTCTCCTCTGATAAAATATGAGGCATATGTTTTAAATCGGGTGTTTTTTTCTGGGTTAAAAAATTCAATAGCCTTAATTAAGCCGATTGAACCAACTTGAATTAAATCTTCATTTGAAATTCCTGATTGTGCGGAAATGTTGCCTGCAATTTTTTTGACAAGTTGCATTCCGCATTCAACAATATTCAAATGCAACATTCTCTTTTTTTTCTCATCTTTGCAGTCAATGAATGCAAGAAGTAGTTCATCTAAATCTTCGTTTGTTTTATTTTTACTCTCTAACAAGTTTTTCTCCATTATAAAATACATTATATCATAATATTTTTATTTTAAAATCATTAAATATATGTAAATAATACTTTTGCATGATATATTTTTGTGATAAGATGGTGCAATAAATGGAGTAGAAAAATGATTACAATAAAAGATGTAGAACATGTTGCAAAACTTGCAAGGCTAGAATTAACAGAAGAAGAAAAAGAACTTTATACAAAACAATTGGGTGATGTATTAAAATATGTTGATCAAATGAACGAAGTTGATACATCAAATGTTAAACCAATGACACAAGTTATTGATTTTTGCAATGTTATGAGAGAAGACAAAGTTGTTCAAGAAATCAGCAAAGAAGCTTTGATGTCAAACGCTCCAGAAGTTGAAGGTGATTTCTTTAAAGTTCCAAAAATCAACTAGTATTTTAACTTTATTTTTAAATTTGATGTATAATTGCCACGCTCCTCTCTCCTATGGGGAGAGTTAGAGAGGGTTTTATTTGAGGTTAGCATGACAAAATATATTTTTATAACAGGTGGTGTAGTTAGTTCTTTAGGAAAGGGAATTGTGGCTGCATCTTTAGGTAGATTGTTAAGAGCAAGAGGCTTTTCTGTTATCAACCAGAAGTTTGATCCTTATATAAATGTTGATCCCGGAACAATGAGTCCTTTTCAACATGGTGAAGTTTTTGTAACTGATGATGGTGCAGAAACAGATCTTGATTTAGGTCATTATGAAAGGTTTACTGATACTTCTTTGGGTAAGTTTAATAACGTAACATCCGGAAGTGTTTATCAAACTGTTATAGAAAAAGAGCGTCGTGGTGATTATCTTGGGGCGACTGTGCAGGTAATTCCTCACATTACAAATGAGATTAAATCAAGAGTGTTGGGTGCTACAAAACAATTTAAACCTGACTTTCAATTGATTGAAATTGGCGGGACTATCGGTGATATTGAAAGTTTACCGTTTATTGAGGCTATTAGACAGTTTAAAACAGAAATCGGTATTGGAAATGCAATTTCAATTCATACGACGTTGTTGCCGTATTTGCCAACATCAGGAGAGTTAAAAACTAAACCTTCTCAACATAGTGTTCAAGTTTTGAGAAGTTATGGTATTCAACCTGAAATTTTGGTTTGTCGTACTGCAAAACCTATTCCAAAGACAGAAAAAGAAAAATTGGCTTTGTTCTGTTCTGTTCCAAAAGAGGCGGTTATTGAATGTCGTGATATGAAAAGTATTTACGAAGTACCTTTGGCTTTGGAAGATCAAAACATGGCGCATGTTGTGCTTGATATGCTGAGAGTTGAGGATAGAGAAGCTGATTTAACTAATTGGAAAAAATTAGTAGAAAATATTAAAAATCCACATGGAGTTGTAAAAGTTGCGATTGCCGGTAAATACACAAAGCTTTCTGATGCGTATATTTCTGTTGTAGAATCTTTGAAACATGCAGGATACGCAGATGATGTCAAGGTTGAAATCAAATGGATTAACTCAGAAGAATGCGTTGATATGAAAAAATGCAAAGAGTTGTTATCTGATGTTCAAGCTGTTGTAGTTCCTGGCGGATTTGGTATAAGAGGAATTGAAGGAAAATTGAATGTAATTCGTTATGCACGAGAAAACAATCTTCCGTTTTTAGGCTTGTGTTTAGGTATGCAGTGTGCAGTTATTGAATACGCTCGTAATGTTGTTGGTATTAAAGATGCAAATTCAAAAGAATTTGATGAAAATGCTCAAAATCCTGTAATTGACTTGATGTTAGAACAGAAAAATGTTCATGGTTATGGCGGAACAATGAGATTGGGAGCTTATGATTGTGTTTTGAAAAAAGGTTCTAAAGCTGAAAAGGCTTATGGAACTGAAAGAATTTCTGAACGTCATAGACACAGATATGAAGTTAATAATGAATATATTGATAGAATTGCCGAAAAAGGTCTTGTATTTTCAGGGATGTCGCCAGACGGAATGTTGGCTGAAGTAGTTGAATTGCCTCAATTGGATTGGTTTGTGGCATGTCAGTTCCACCCCGAATTTAAGTCAAGGCCAGAAAGACCTCATCCGTTGTTCAAGGGATTGATTGACGCAGTTGTTGCAAAAATGTAGTTGAATATTAGATGCCGAGAGGTATCTAAGAAACAATATATGGTTAAGTGTGTAGTACTAACCATACACGAATATTGTCAAAAGAATGCAATATTATGGCAGAGGTCTGAGTGCGTAGCACCTTGACTATTGGTTTTGTTACGTGTATCTTAGTTATACGAGAGATTTTGGGGAGAAATTAATATGGAAGAAAACAATGTTTTAAAGAAATTTACTACAGCTCAGTTTTTGAACTTTGCGTTAGGATTTTTTGGATTACAATTCGCTTGGCAAATGAGGATTATTTTGTCAGGACCGGTAACGGAAGGGCTTGGAGCTTCTCCGTTTATATATGGTTTAATATGGTTGGCAGGTCCTTTTACGGGAATGGTTGTTCAACCGCTTGTTGGAGCATTGAGTGACAAGACAGTTTCCCCTTTGGGCAGAAGAAGACCATATTTGTTAGGAGGAGCTTTATTAGCATCTTTGGCATTGTGGATTTTTCCTAATTCTGCTAATGTTGCGGAGTTTTTACATAAGGTTACAGGTTTAAATTTGCCACCGTTGACAGCACTATTGATTGCTGCGATTATGATTTGGGTAATTGATGCGTGCGTGAATGTTGCACAAGGTCCTTATAGAGCATTAATTCCTGATGTTGTTCCGGAAGAACAGTACTCTATTGCAAACTCTTACATTAGTTTGGCAATTGGTTTAGGATCTGTCGTTGCTGCAGGTACTGCTCCATTTTTAAAATGGGCTTTTGGTTATCAAATGTCTATTCCTGCTCAATTTATAATGGCGGCTTTGGCATTTACACTCGGTATGATTTGGACTTGTATTACGATAAAAGAAGCTCAACAAAAAAGAGAAGTTGAAGAAATGGCTGAAACAAATGTTGTAGAAGAAAAATCTTTTTTGCAGTCTTTGAAAGAATTTTTTGCGCTTTCTCCTGAAATTTCAAAAATTTGTACAATGCAATTTTTCACTTGGATTGGTACTATGTGTATGATGATTTTCTTTACACAGTATGCGGTTCACACAATTTATTTTGTTCCTGATTTGACAACTGCATCTGAGGCTGCAAAAGAAGCTTATGCGTCAGCAACTTTAGCAGGAACAAATTTCTCATCAATTTGTTTTGCGATTTTTAATTTGATTTGTTTTGTTGTTGCAATACCTATAGGATTTTTGTCTGCAAAATATACTAATAAAAAAGTTCATATTATTTCAATAATTACAATGATTTTGGCTTATTTAGGAATGTTTATTGTTAGAGAGCCAAAAGCAGTTGCAGCATTAATGGGTTTGGCAGGTATCGGTTGGGCTAGTATTTGTGCTTTACCGTTTGCGATGCTTTCTCAGTTCATAAAAAAAGGAACTGAAGGTTCTGTTATGGGAATTTTTAATATTTTTATTGCAGGTCCGCAGGTATTTGTTTGTACATTGGTCGCTTGGATAATTTCAAAATGCTCATTCACAATGGGGGCTGAACATATCAATTATCATTGGGAATATGCATTTGTAATTGGTGCAATTTGCTTGGCTATTGCTGCAGTAATCGCTTCTATGATTAAAGAGAAAAAGGCATAGTATGACAGAAAAAAAACGTATTCTTTTAATATATCCGCCGTCACCTGTAATGAATAGGGAAGATAGGTGTCAGCAACCGACAAAGGATTTGATTGTAATTCCTCCTTTGCCACCAACTGATTTAATGTACTTGGCAGCCATTGCAGAGAGGGAAGGTTTAGAGGCAAAGATTAAAGATTATAGCCAAAGTGGTAATTTGGAGCAAGATTTGCGAGAATTTAAACCTGATTATTTGGTTGTAAATATTGCAACTCCGTCATTAGAACATGATTTGGATGCTATTAGAAAAGCAAAAGAAATTAATCCTGAAATCATCACTATTGCTAAGGGGGCGGCGTTCTTGACGTTAGGTGAAAAAATTCTTGCGGAACATGAGTTCCTTGATTTTGGAATTTTGGGTGAGGCAGAAGAAACTCTTAAAGAAATTCTTGAAGAACAAGAAAAAACAAGAATTTTAGGTATATATTATAAAGAGAATGGAAATGTTAAATTTACAGGTAATAGAGCCTTTATTGAAGATTTGGATAGTTTGCCTTTCCCTGCTCGTCATTTGGTTGATAATTCAATTTACAGACGACCTGATAATAATAAAGTTCAAGCAACTATCAAGGTTGAGAGAGGTTGCCCGTTTCATTGCTTTTTCTGTTTGGCAACTCCGGTTTCTGGGGCAAAAGTGAGAAGGCGCAGTGTTGAAAACATTGTGGCAGAGATTAGAGAATGCGTTGAAAAATATAATATTCGTAATTTTTTGTTTTGGTCAGATATTTTTAATCTTGACAAAAAATGGACAATGGATTTGTGTCAGGCAATAATTGATAGTGGATTGAAAATTACTTGGTCTGCCAATACGAGGGCTGATACGGCTGATTTAGAAATGGCAAAAATAATGTATAAATCAGGTTGTCGTTTAGTAAGTATCGGAGTTGAAAGCGGATCTCAAGAAATGCTTGAAAAAATGGGCAAAAAGATTACGTTGAATGATGTTCGCCGTACTGTGAAAGTTTTTAAACAAGCAAAAATTAGGATTTATAACTATTTTGTAATTGGTTTACCATGGGAAACAGAAGAAACAGTTGAAGAAACAATAAAATTTGCGATTGAATTGAATAGTGATTTTATAAGTTTTTACACTGCAACGCCTTTACCAGGATCAAGATTTTATGATTATGCTAAGGAACATAATTTGTTTGATAAAGAGACATCTTTTGAGAGTGCTTATTTCTATCCGGCTGTAAACACTCATTATTTGACAAAAGAGAGAGTGTTTGAGTTACATAAATCGGCAATAAAAAGATTTTATTTAAGACCTTTGTATATATTAAAAATGTTGTCAAGAATAAGATCTTTTGCGGAAATTCGGAACTATTTTGTTGCAGGAATGAATGTTTTGCTAAGAAAATAGGGTTGAAAAGCTCAAAATAATATGTTATACTGTATAAGTATAGTTTTTATGAGAGGATTTAATTTTATGGAAAAGTTTAAAGCTTTTACTTTGGCTGAGGTTCTTGTAACACTTGGTATTATTGGAGTTGTTTCTGCGATGACAGTACCGACATTGATGCAAAATTATCAACGCCAATCTTATGTAACTCAATTGCATAAGATTTATAATGAATTTGGACAGGCTGCAGAAAGATATAAAGCTGATAACAATTTAGTTTCAATTCGAGAAGGTCGTATTATTGGAAATGCCGATGAGTTGAATGCGTTTTTAAAAAGATATTTTAAGGTTGTAAAAGATTGTGGTGGTAGATATTGGAGTTCTGCAAGTAATGCTTGTTTTGCTCAGGTATATCATTCAATAGATGGTGCGCATTCTGTAGATTTGGCTAGTAATTCTTGTATGGTTACAGGAGTTCTCGCAAGTGGAGCAGCTGTTTGTTTGGGGACAGGTTCTGCTACTTCTGTAAAAGCAAATGAAGATGTCAACCACGATGGTGTAGTCGATGAAAATGATGTAATAAATGACACAGGTGTAAATGCCGGAATGGCAATAAGTATTGAAGTAGATATCAATGGAACAAAAGGTCCAAATATTGCAGGAAGGGACTTATTTTCATTTGATATAGCTCCCGATGGACTTGTGTTGGATAGTCGGTGGACAGATAGTTCTACGGTTGATACTGCTCATGCTTGGCCGGTTGGTATCGGTAAAATCATTGCTGATGGATGGCAAATGACGTATTAAATAACTCCTTCACTTGTTATGGAAGGTAGGGATGGGTGATGTCCAGCAAGAGAAACATGAAAATTAAAATTAGCACCCACCTAAATTACCTCTCACAAAACGTGACATTTAGTCACCTTTTGTTCGGCAGAGTCTCACAAGTGAGGAAACATTAACTAATGAGATTACGACGCAAACAAGAGTTTGTTTGTAATGACCGATATATGTAAGTAAAAAAAAGAAGCTCATAAATTTAATCTATGAGCTTCCTTTTTTGGTGATTGTGATTATGAAATTTGTTTTTAGTTTAAAATAAATCCGCCTTTATCAGCGTTTTGAAGGTTTTCTCCTTCAATTTTTGCTCTAAGGTTTTTGATGTATTTATATACATAATCTCTTGGTAATTCTAATAAAGCTGCCAAATCTTTGGCATAAACAATTTTACCTTTGTTTTGTACAAAGTGATCAAAAACTCTTTGTTCTCTATCAGTTAGAGCTTTTTTGAAAACAACTCTTACTTCTTCTCTCAAGTTTTGAGTTTTTGGAGCTTCAACTTCTTTTTTTACAGTTGATTTTTTAGCAGTAGTTGCTTTCTTTTCAGTCTTTGGTTTAACTGTGTTTTCAGGTTTTGCCGGAGTTTCTTCTTCGTGAATTTTGTGAATAGCAAATGGTGTCGGAGCGATTTCTCGTTCTCTTTCATAAGCACGTTCTGCAATTGCACTAATTCTTTCTGCGTGGTTTTGTTTCCATTCAGGTTCTGTTGAAACAACAGGTTTGCCCTTCAAAACTATATCTATTAAATCGTTGGTAGGCTTAGCCTCCTCTATCTTCTTCCCTAATCTAGCAGCAAATTCTTCTAATGTAATCTTTTCTAATGAGCTTCTCCATTGTTTAATCTCTTCCTTGCTCAAATATTCAGACATTCATAATCTCCTATAAACTATAATCTGTGTCTCTTTACATTTTCTAATGTAGCATAAACCATGCCCCATGATTCAAAATGTTTCGCAACGTAAATTTTTGTTTTTTATTGTAACAATTCGATAAAGGCGATAAGTTAATAAGGCGTTAAGGCAATAAGTTTTTTCGTGAAATTTCACCTTAATATTCTCGTAAATTTTTAATAAAGCACGCCAGAATCCAAAATCTTTTGAACTTCATTGTTCATTATAGAATGGATTTCGTTAACGGATTTTGTGCCGTCAATGCTGATAAAATTGTACTCAGATTTCATTTTTTCATACTGCTCAAGACATTTGTTTTGATATATTTCAAAACTTTTGTAAAAGTCTGTTGAAAATCCGACATCTCGACCACTTTCATAGTAATTCAAGCCTGTTGTACCAATAATTCTTTTTAGTAAAACATCAACCGGCATATCAAGATAAAATATTAAATCCGGTTCCGGAGCGTAATCATACAAATTTTTTACCCACTCAATATCCTGCCCTCTTACAACATCACGAGCAAGCGCAGTGTAATAATACCTGTCTAAAAGTACAATAAAACCAGATTTTAGAGCCGGTATAATTTTGTTTTCCAGTCTATCTGCAAAATCTGCTGCATACAAAAGGCTATAAGTTGTTGCGTTAAGCAAGTTTCTGTCTTTAGCATCATCAATTACGTTTGCAATAAGTCTTGATGTTTTCCACTCAGAAACCATTACTCCATAAGATTTTGCTTGAATAGATTTTTTCAAAAGTTGCAATTGGGTGGATTTGCCGGAGCCGTCTGTTCCTTCAATTACGACAAGTAAACCTTCGTATCCGTGTTTTGTTTTGAATTGTCCCATTATAAGTTTACTCCTTTTTCTGCTAAAATTTCTTTTAGCATTCTTCTTATTGCAACTTGTTTTGAGTGTATTGAATCCATTGCATCCAGTTTCACTAAGCCAAATTCGTCTACCATTTTTTGATATTCATTTATAACTCTGCCTTGAAAAATCATATAGCTTTCGTAAGGGTCATTACTTAATTTTAAATCCATTCCGGCTTCATAGAATTTTGGCGCACGATTGGCGCAAATTCTTGCCATAGAATCTTTTGGATTTATGTCAAAATATATTGCCAAATCCGGCTTTATGGCAAAACTGTAAACATTTCGTACCCAGTTTGGATCAACTCCTCTTGCTACATCTCTTGCAAATGCAGTGTATGCGTATCTGTCTGCAAGTACAATAAATCCGGCTTTTAATGCAGGAGCAATAACTTGTTTTAATCTATCTGCAAAATCTACAGCGTGCAATAAAGAAAAAGTTCTTGGCGACAACATATTTTTCTTTTTTGCAAGTTTGGTTGTTTGGCTGATAAGTTCAGAAGAATTCCATTCTGTAAAAATTACATCTTGTCCTATAGATTTCAGCCAATCTCTTAATAGTGCAAGTTGGGTGGATTTACCAGAGCCGTCAATCCCTTCTACGCATATTAAAGTTCCGCTATAGTTGTGTTTTGTCGTAAGTTTAGACAATTGTTATACTCCTTTTTCTTCCAAAAGTCGTGTGTTTATTTTTCCAAATTTTGCTGACAAATTATCAACAATATGAATAAAATAAAGTTCCGGTTCTAAATCTTTTTCGTCAAGGTCGATAATTGCTCCCCAATCGCTTCTTCCGTGATGTGCAGCAATCATTCTTGCTATTTCTTTAAAACCATTATTCATACAAAGAGAAAAACCATATTGAGAGTGAGTTAACCACTCTTTTCTAAAGTTTTCATCATAATCAATTAAACCTGTTTCAAGATTAATTGTGTACTCATAAATTTTACCGATATCGTGCAAAATACAAGCAGCATAGATATTATCTTGGTTGAATTTGTAAACAGAGTTGTTCATGTTGCATTCTGCATATTGAAGGCATTCAAGAATGTGAACCATAAGTCCGCCAACATAGTTATGGTGCATCATTTTGGCTGCCGGCATAATTTTTATTAGGTCTTTGTGTTCTATAAAATATGTAGTTAAAAAGTTGTTTAATTTTTCATCTTTGATTTTGTCGAAATACAAAAGGATTTGAGAATAAACTTTTTCTCTTTCGTTTTCTGCCAGTCCCATTTTAGCCTCTTTAACCAAAGAAAGCGTTGAAACAAGACAGTTATTGTACCTTTCGTTAAAACTTGCTGATACTATTCTAACAATATTTCCGGCTCTGAATACTTTGCTATCAAAGCGGTTAAGAGTTTCTTCCCATAAAATACAGTTCAAAGTTGAGTTATCTTCCATGTTTTTAAGTTGGAGTTTTCCCATTTTTGTTCCTGCTTTTGTGTCGCCTACTGAAAAATTTACTATTTCATAATCTACATCTGTACTGAACATTGTTTATTTCCTTGTTTTTGTTTTATTTTGATGTCGGGGGAGATACTCCGACCTACTTTCTTTTCTCTATTATTCGTTAACGATTATGTCAATTTCTTTTTCTGTCAATAATCTTGTTATCGTTTCCCCATACGAAAGATGAACGAATTTCTTCACCGACTTTTTCTATTAAATGATCTGCATTTTCTTTTCTTAGTTTATTGAATTTTTTACAACCTGTTTCCATTTCGTTCAAAAATTCATCTGCAAATGCTCCACTTTGAATATCTTTCAACAAATCTTTCATTGCTTGGCGAGATTGTTCTCCGATAACTTTTGGCCCTCGTGTCATATCACCATATTCTGCGGTGTTGGAAATGGAATATCTCATATCTGCTAAACCACCTTGATTAATCAAATCAACAAGAAGTTTCATTTCATGCAAAACCTCAAAATATGCCATATATGGAGAATATCCAGCATCTACTAACACTTCAAAACCCGTTTTGATTAAAGCTGAAACACCACCACAAATTACTGCTTGTTCGCCAAATAGGTCAGTTTCTGTTTCTTCTTTAAATGTTGTTTCAATAATTCCAGCTCTACCTGCTCCGATTGCAGATGCGTAAGATAATGCTACATCTTTTGAATTTCCTGATGGGTCTTGGTAAACTGCTATTAATGATGGAACCCCTCTGCCTATTTGAAATTCACTTCTTACAGTATGTCCTGGACCTTTTGGCGCAACCATGATTACGTTAACCCCATCAGGTGCAACAATTTTTTTGTAATGGATATTAAATCCGTGTGAAAACATCAAATATTGACCTTTCTTCATATAAGGTTTAATTTGTTCTTCGTAAACTTTTGCTTGGATTTCGTCTGGTATAAGAATTTGGATTATGTCAGCATCTTTTACGGCATCTTCGATAGACATTGTTTTGAAACCGTAATCACGAGCTTTGACATCGGATTTGCCACCCAATCTTAATCCTAAAACGACATCGCAACCGGAATCCTTAAGGTTCATTGACTGTCCATAGCCTTGAGATCCAAAACCGATTACTGCAATTTTTTTAGTTTTAATTAAATCTTTGTTTATATCTTTATCAAGATAAATATGTAATTTATTCATATTATGCCTCTTTTCCCTTTAACCGATTTTAACACAAAAATAAATTCGAAACTTTAATTGTAAATATATGTTAGTTTGTTTGTATTGACGTAGAATTTGCTTTAAAATACGAAACTAAAGATTATTATTCTCATTATGATAAATATACTTATGACACAAATCCATTAGCGGCATCAAAATTCAGAAAATTTTATATTTGGAACATACTAATTTGAAGCTAGTTCGTTTTCACCTAATAAGAACACTTGCAAAGCGTTTTCCTGTTGTTTTATTGGTCTGTAGAAATCCTTAATCAAAACACACTGAGTTTGAATACAGTTCAAATCTCTTTCGTGGAGATATTTTTCTAAAATATCAGCGTTAACAGTATATTGTCTATGTTTTAAAAAGGCATAAAAAGTTGTTTTCCTCCGAGAAATCTCTCCAAGCGCAAAATTTATAACTTCATCATAAGGGATGTTATATGCGTCATTCATCGACATATCTATTATGAAATTGAAATTGTCACTTGTTGTTATTGACAGATATGCTACAATTCTATGATTTGAAGGTTCTTCTAAAACATATCTGTTTTTATAAAAATTAGTTAATCCCTCAAAGACAGGTTCTTTGTATTCGGTTTTAATTCTTTGCAACGACGGCTTATATAAATTTTTTAATTCATTATTGTATAGTTGTGCAACTTGTTTTGCATCAGAGTTTTGACAACATCTGAAATTTGCTTTGTCATTTGTTTCCGGTTTAAAATTATCTAATTTCCACAAGTTTTCGTAACTGCATTGTCTAAATCCGCAACCTTGCATAAATAGGTTCAAAAGCTCTTCGTGAGATTGGTCAACAGTGACTTTAAATGACGTTGCTCCTTTTGCGCCAAATCGTGCAATAACAAATTCAACTAATCTTTTGCCAACATCATACATATTTTGTTGAAAAATTAATCGTGTAATGTTTACCTTGTATGGATTTCCGTTTGTTGGGACAACGGTAATAAGTCCTAAAATTTCTTTTTTTTCTAATAAAATATAAGATTCGGGTAAAAAACGATATTTTAAGGGTAACAATCCGTGAATTAAACCAAAAGCTTCATTAGATAAACCTTTAGAAATCTTTTCATTATCTCCCAGATATGAAATCATTTTTTTTATTTTGGGTGCATCAAAACAATTTAATCTTCTTATTAACGTCATACATATATTATATAATTAATTTTTTTTCTTTTCAAGTTTGTGATAAAATCTTAACCAAGAGGGATGTTATGAAAATTGCAGTAATTGATAATGATAAAATTATAACAAAACAAGTCGAAGATGAAAAATTAAATGGCAGAAAAGGTGCAATAGTAAAAGTTTTAGGCTGCGGATTATGTGGCTCTGATATTGTAAAATTTGTGCATAAAATTTCCAAAAATGGGTCAGTTTTGGGGCATGAAATTGTTGCCCAAATTGTTGATATAAATTCTGATACGGATTTCAAAATAGGAGATGAAATAGTTACATCTCATCATATTCCATGTGGAGAATGTGTTTATTGTAAACACGGAAATGTTTCCATGTGTAAGCATTTTAAAGCTACAAATATCAGACCAGGTGGGTTTTCGGAATTTGTTTATTTGAGCGAAGAACATCTTAAAAATGTTGCGCATTTAAAACCCGAAAATTTGACAGATATCGAAGCTTCTTTTTACGAACCTTTAGGTTGTATTGTTAGGGCTGTAAAAAGAGCAAATTTGCTAAAAGGTGATGAAGTTCTGGTTGTTGGGTTAGGTTCTATTGGGATATTGACGGCGCAAGCACTAAAAGCTTATGGTGCGAAAGTAACAGGATGTGACTTAATTCCTGAAAGAATAGAAATTTTAAAATCTTTTGGAATTGATGCGATAGATGTTAGAGATTTGTCGGAAGAATATAAAGCGGATGCAATTTATATGACATCAGGTGCGGATAAGGCTATAGATACGGCTCTAAAATATGTTCGTAACGGAGGGAAAATTGTTGTATTTTCAAGCACTCCGCATGATGAAACTTCTTATCCAAACAATGAAATTTACTACAGAGAATTAACTGTTATGGGAAGCTATTCTCCATCGCCTGCGGATTTGAGAGATTCATTAGAGCTTTTAAAAACTGGGAAAGTTAAAGTTAATGGGTTATCAACAGAATACAAACTAGACGATATTGAGCAAGCCTTTGAGGACACAATGGCGAATAAAATTATGAAGGCGTACATTGTTGTTACGAGTAATAGGGCAATAGGGCGATAGGTAAATAAGTAGGTTGGGGTTTCTACCCCCCAACAATCAAAAAGGGAAAACAATGAAAGCAATTCAATATTACGGACCACAAAATATTAAATATGAAGAAGTTATGGTAAAACCGCCGGAAGAAGGCGAAGTTGTTGTAAAAGTTATGTCGGCTTTGACTTGCGGTACTGATGTAAAAACATTTAGGCGTGGACATCCGGTTTTGATAAAATCTGTACCATCAGGTTTTGGTCACGAGTTTGCCGGAATTGTTGATAGAGTTGGAAAAGGTGTCGAAAATGTAAAAGTTGGTGATAGAGTAGTTGCTGCCAACTCTGCTCCTTGTGGAAAATGTTTTTATTGCAGGCATGAAGAATATAATTTGTGCGAAAATCTAGACTTGTTAAACGGCGCTTATGCGGAATATATTACAGTTCCGGCTCGAATTGTTAAAAAGAATATGTTGATTTTGCCAGATAATTTGAGTTTTGATAAAGCTGCTTTTTGTGAACCTTTGGCAAATGTTGTTCACGGCGTTGAAAGAACTGATATAAAAGCAGGTCAAACCGTCGGCATTATTGGGATTGGACCTATTGGTTTGATGTTTGCAAGATTAGCAAAATTAAAAGGTGCAAGGGTTATTGTCGCTGGAAGAAATCCAATAAAATTGAAGGCTGCAGAAGAATTTGCGCATGCAGATGAAATTGTTGATTTAACGAAATATCCTAACCCTGAAAAGATTTTCAGAGAATATACGGAAGAACATAAAGGTTTGGATGTTGCTGTTGAGTGTGTTGGTTTACCTGAAATTTGGGAGAGAATTTTTTCCTGTGTTAGACCTGGAGGAACTGTACATTTCTTTGGCGGTTGTAAATCTGGCTCTACAGTGACTTTTGATACTACCAAGATGCACTATGGCGATATAAAATTGATGAGTGTTTTCCATCATACTCCAAAATATTTTAGAATGGCTTTGGATTATATCGCATCCGGAGATGTAGAGGTAGAAAAACTTATAACTGATACCTTGCCGTTAGATAAAGTAGAATGGGCAATGCACCAACACATTGAGGGAAAAGCAATTAAGTTTTTAATTAAACCGGAATTGCATAGCTAAAATTATAAGGTGCTTAGAGGTAAAGTCTGTTTTTTTAGTGAAAAGTGAAACGTGAAAAGTCCGTATCGTTGAAGATATTTTTGTTCATATCGCCAACACATTCTTCTTTCCCCTCGCCCCTTGTGGGAGAGGGTAGG
>ENA-OOXC01000178-OOXC01000178.1-human-gut-metagenome-genome-assembly--contig:-NODE-178-length-54662-cov-4.946930_pt1 | contig 54662 bp, 70 predicted proteins | sample MGYA00241578_ERZ501325 | MGnify/ENA primary metagenome ERZ501325 (study PRJEB25962, sample SAMEA2042737) | human gut metagenome | biome: human gut; feature: human-associated habitat; material: faeces...
GCTTCCATGGAGAAGGCTGCTGTAGTTCCGTCTTCGAATACCATTTCACTTACGAAATGATCCGGCTGGTTGTTGTCGCAATGGTATACGCAACGTCCCCAAACATTGTTCGGATCGGAAATCTTGCGCATAATTTCAGCTTCATCCTTATTATTTTTCAGGTCGAACACGCCGAGATGTGCTTTTCTCTTCACGTAAATGTCGATGGCTGAGAACGGACATGTGCTCTCATGAGGACAGCCGTCGGTACAACGCATCGGAGCACCCGCAGGTGCATTCTCCGGCTTGAACCAGGTCAATGAACCGTCAGCGACAATGGTCTTGCAATGTTTGCCTACGAACCAACGGAGGATGTCCAGGTCGTGGCAGCTCTTCGCGAGGATGATAGGGGTAGTTTCCTTGGAATCTCTCCAGTTTCCTCTTACATAAGAATGTGCCATGTGACGGCACTCGATAGGCTCCATGTGCTGGATACTGATGAGTTTACCGATCATTCCGGTATGGATGGCCTGATACATCGCCCTGAAATATGGGCTATAGCGGAGCACATGGCAGACTGCTACGATGTGTCCGTATTTGTGAGCCTGCTTGGCGATATCTGTACACTCTTTTTCACTCTGGGCCACAGGTTTCTCAAGAAGGACATCATATCCCCACTCAAGAGCCTTCATACATGGTCCATAGTGGGTATCATCAGGTGTCGCGATGACTACTGCGTCAGCGAATTTAGGAACGGTAAAGACTTCACCGAAACGATGCTCCTCAGGCACATTGAACTTGTCTCCTGTAGCATTCTTTCTCGATTCGCGGATATCGGACACGCCGACAATCTGCATGCATTCAGGATATTTCTTCGCGTAATTGGAATAAGTACGTCCCCTGTTGCCGGCTCCGATGATGATAACCTTTACAGGACCATTCTTGACATTTGCTTTCAATCCCTTGACAGGGAAATCCACTTCCACATCTGTAGTCGCTGAACTGCCGGCAGATACGCCCAAAGCTTTGTCTGCTGCCTTGACTGTTTCCCCAGGTCCGAGGATTGTGGCCCCGGCTGTCAGTACGCCGAGACTCTTGAGAAAGTCTTTTCGATTCATGAATAGAGAAATTATGTGTTTCTTACTTTATCACGCTAATTTAATAGTTTTTTTGCGGACTTTCGAGACGAAACACATATTTTTTCATCCCAAAACGACAAGAGGAGTGACTAAAACTGAATTTAGTCACTCCTCCGGGTAGCCCCGACAGGAATCGAACCTGTATTTAAAGTTTAGGAAACTTTTATTCCAATTCTCTATATCAGCAACTTAGGGAGTTTTTTTGCAATTTTGTAGAACTATAGTAGAATTTCTGCTATTTCTACTAAATCCCAGCCCCTCCGAAAAGGTAACTGGGATCTCTCTTTGCAACACCGATTTTCAGATCGGTGCGACAAAGGTATAACATTTTTTTGAAACGACAAAAAGTAACCGCATGGGCTTCACAGCAGATGCGGTTTTTGAACGAAATAAAGTTGTTCTACAGAAAGCTATTTCTTTTTTCGCCCTTTCAGCTCTATATATTCAGAGTACACTATCTTAGTGTGAGGGTTACTGCTTGTAATCTCTTGTCGGATCGCTTTGGTACCATACCTTATAAACAAGAATTTCTTTGGTACCCTGTGAACGACCTGGAATAGTGTATCCACAGATTGTATTGAAAGATCCACCGTACTATCAGGCTTAATAATACCATCCACATTTACCCAGGGATCCTGCCACTTGATTGCTGGCAATACCAACATACCAGTATCTCTATATATAATGGTATCTTTTATAATGGTCTTAATCTCTACATTTGTCTGTGTTGCAGTCGTTGTAGCTGCTTGCACACGCTTCAACTTGATATTAAGATCCTCAATCCTCTTGGTAAGCTCACCATTGTAAGCCTCCAGCTCAGCCTTGCTCAGCTCCAGCCTCTGTACGGAGGCAGCATTTCTGCCAGCCTCATCCTGATAGTATTGCACCTCATCCATCAGAGCCTCCTGGTTGCCTGTCAGCCGTTCCTTTTCCTGGCGTAAATTACTGTTCACTCCCCACAGGGAGGCACACGCTACCGCCAATATAACGCACGCTATGCAAAGATACTTATTCATTGCTTTGGATGTACTTGATTATAGCCTCTACATGAGTAGCAACCACAGCATTTCTTCCATCAGGAGAAACCAGGTAGGCTACATCATCCTTGTTATCCATAAAGAAATTCTCCGTAAGCACTGCTGGGCACTTTGTTTTTTTGAGCATATAGAAGCCAGCCTCCCAGTCAGGATCACCATCGGTAAGATCCTTTCTGATTTTCCTGCCAGCAAATTGCTCCTCTGCTACCTTGTAGAAACAATCTGCCAGCTTATCAGCTTTGGTTTGCCCTATACTGGTGTAGCAGCTCCATCCTTTGGCATTCATCCACTCACCGTTTCCAGCAGCGTTGATGTGTATGGAAACCAGGATAACATTCTTTGTTCCCAGCCTACCACATACCTCATTTACACGCTTGGCTCTCTCTGCCAGTGCCACATCCGAGAACTCCATTACGATCCTTTCCGCATCGTACCCTCTCTGCCTGAGTTGAGCCACTACCTGATCGGCAATCTCACGCACATACAGGTACTCACGAAACTTTCCATCTGGAGAGCGTTTACCTGGTGTATTCTCTCCGTGTCCTGTGTCTATCAAAATTTTCATCAGTCATTCATTTTGTGGTAAAAGTCAAGTTTGATTCTCTCATATACAGCAGATACATTGGTGTACGCTCTGCTGTTGTTAGGGGTTTCTGAATAAACCTCCTTTATAACAACCTCCTCTACCCAGTCTATCCACACAGGAGAGGTGTAGCTGGTGAGCCTCTTTCCCCTGTATGTGTAGTAATCAAATCGGCTGTTACGATCTTCGTGTAGGTTTATCAGCAGTGTACGGATCTTAGCTTTTGTAGCATCCCTATCAATGATATGGTTTTCCTCCCTTACCTTTTTAATGATACGGCATACCTTTTCTACAGCGAAATCAAAATATATTCCTGAGGTGTTCTTTATCCTGAGTTGGGTTTCTGGTCGTAAGCCCTCCGATATATCGGTAAGCTGCTCATTCTGGCGTTTGGTTTCATCCAGCAACTCCTCCATGAGCTTCTTATTATCGGTTATCATACCGTTAATGATAGACTTAAACCACTTGAAGCACGTCACCATCAGACCACCAGCCAGCAGGAGAAAGAATGCAGCCGTTACTGCCATCATACCGAAATCTCCGATACCCCTGGCAATATCTGTTACATTTGATACATTTTCCATTAACGGCTCCTCCTGTTTTTGCTTCGTTTGTAGAAATCAAAATTCTCTTTATCCTCATGGGAGATCGGAGTGTTAGGAGAAAAGAATTTGAAACCGTACATAGTACCATAGCAGACAACCTTAATCACAGCACGGAAAGGAAATTTCCTGGCTGGGTTAGCTACTACCTCTTTCAGCTTTTTGCTATCGGTGTAGAATGCTGATCTGTTGTTCCCCTCTCCATAGGCTATGAGTGTTCTTAGCCCATTCTCCGTTTGTCGCTCAGTCCACCCTGTAAACACTGTTACCTCATTGATAACAGCATCTACAGAGGTGTACTCACAATCAAACAGATCGTTTGAGGTTTCATTTTCTTCTACAAAATCCTCAATCATAGATCCGTTGGAATGTTATAAGTTTCACAATCGGCATCCACCATAGCACGGATAGCCAGGCGATCTTTCAAGAACTCCTGATAAGGGATCTTAGCATCCTCAGGGAGCAAACCAATCTCTGCACTCTGGTACTCGTTCACCAGCTTGCTCTCTGTCTTAGCTGGGTATTTTGCAGTGAGCAGCGTGCTGAAAATGTTATCAGCAGTCTTTGGGTACTCTACTCTGAGGCTGTCATACTGTACCATAGTGCCAGTAGCCTCTTTCTCATCGGTTACGATCTCAATACCTCCGTGCTCATCCTCTTTAACAAGCACTGTGGTAATGTTGTGGTTGTACAGGAATGTACCCTGTCCGTTGTTCAGATTATCAATAACGGCTGGCGTTTCCTTAGCCAACAGCCCTGTTGTTAAAGCATTTCTTTCCATTGTTTATACAATTATTAAATATGAATTTACTATGTTCCTCCGAGCATCTGATTATCCAGCCATATTCAGATGGAAAGAGGTGTTTAATCGCTGTTTCATCGTTGATCTCATATTGTTTCTGTACCTTTTTGAGCTTTATATAGAATCGCTTTAGAATACCTTTCCTCAGCAGGATCCCATAGTGATTTTGCACAAAACCTACATAATCAATACTACGAGCATCAACAGGGAAGATCTGCCAGTTCGGTTTTATCTCCACTTTCAGCTCAGCAGCCAGGTAAAGCCCCATCATATCCAGTATAAAATGCAGTGCCTCCTTGCCTTCGCATAGCATCACCATATCATCCATATATCGGAAATAGTAGAACTTAACCCCATACCTTGCCATAACAATCTTACTCAGCTCCTCCTTAACCCAGTGATCAAAATATGCCAGGTAGAGGTTAGCCATGTATTGACTGGTAAAGTTTCCGATAGGCAAACCCTTTTCTTTACCGTTACTATCTATAATCTTATCCAACAGCCTCAGCATTTGCTCATCAGCTATGCCATAGCGTATGATCTTTTTCATTGCCGAGTGATCTACATTGTCATAGAACTTTCTTATGTCTGTCTTTAGGCAGTAGCGTGTTCCTTTTCTATCCGTTATCAGAGCAGTATGCACATCCTCCATACATTTGTGAATACCACGCCCCTTGATACAGGCGTATGTGTTTCCGATAAACAGGTTAGTCCAGTATCGCCCCATCACATTGATAATACAGTGGTGAACAATCCTATCAGGATAGAAAGGAGCTATCATAATCACCCTTTCCTTAGGATCTTTAATCACCTTTACCCTGTACTCTCCAGGTGTATAAGTTTCATTCCTGAGCATCCAGTAGAGATCATCAAGATTCTCCATAAGATTCTCATTGAATTTCCTTATTTCAGTGCGATCACCTTTGCCTTTCTGAGCGTTGTATTGAGCCTTACACAGATTTTCATTACTGTATAACAGGTGATAGATATTCTTTACTTTCTTGCCTGGTGAATCATAGAATTTGCCTGTATCTCCTATGTAATAACCGCAATCATCGTAATCAGAATATATACCTGATATGTCCTGATATGTGCAATACTCTCCACTCATAATGTGCCGTTGGTCTAAAACGGAGCTTTCAATTACCTTACTCACACCGATCTAACTTATATTATTTTACCAGCTACCAGCGTACCGATAGCCCCTGTGTGGTAAGGTTGTGGTGTTCAACAGTCTATATCTTATTGTAAGGAAAACCACGGTAAAAGCGGAACCCAATGTTCGCATTCGCATTCGAGGAGCGATTATTCGTATTCAGATAACCGAAACCCGCATTCGCACCATTATTCGCATTAGCAGACAGGAGGGCACCCCTGAACACCACAACCAATTATTTCAAAGAATTTCAATTAACACATTTTTCGTTGCTCCGTGCATTGAGTTTTGCAGTCCGTTTAATTACGGCACAAGCGGAACCCAAGGGACGCAGGCGCACCCGAGGAGCGATAAGACGTATCCAGAGAACCGAAACCCGCACGCGCACCAATATGCGCAGGAGCAGACAGGAGGGCACCATACCAGCCATAGGCTGTTGTTCCAGGGTGATAGAAATAATCACAGCCACCCTTGTTGGAGCTTCCACCTATAGCATCTGGGAACGAGTAACCCTTTGTGGATATACCAAATGTTTTGATATACTCTGAGGAGCGAGGCAGATTTGTGATAGCTACATATCCATCAGGCACGGTTGTAGCACTATCTGAGTGAGAGGTAAACTTAGCAGGATCCTCACACACATACGCTGTACTCCTGGCTTCTGCTGAATCTGGAGAGTGATAGATCAGCACATCATCAGCAAGCATCCAGAGATATTCAAAAGGTACCTCAAAGCCTCTGTAAGATGTAACCTGTACCACCTTATCGCCACCAGTCCAGCCCTTGATCGTGTAGGAAACCTTACCAGTGTTGTTACCCAGAACAGCAGTAACGCCACCAGGCACGAAAGGTCTGTAACCACCCCAGGTATTCCACTGATCGCCATTCACGCTACAGCCAGAACCAAGTCCTCCCTGGTGGAAGCCATCTTCTGTGAGTGTTTCAGTGTATGTGTCCTGGCAATGGAGTGAAGCATACTCAATCCTCTGGAGCCATGCGATAGTGTTGTAGGCTCTGTAGGCTCCGTGATGTGTGCCGTTCTTGCAGTACGGTCTGACACCAGCCTTACTGATTGAGGTACGCCCCATTCCGAGCTGAGAGTTATATGTACCATCCTTAGAGGCATCCGAGCTACCAGATCCACCTCTAAACTGGGCAGCGTTGTCAGTGTAGATAACATAGCCGTTAGAATCCCTGGCAATCTCATCACCATCCCATGTAAGGAAACAGCCTGATACAGCCACGCTGTTTGTCATGTCAATAGTTGAAAACCACGGAGCAATAGATTTACGCTCCAGCTTGATAAATCCAGGCAGAGGGTACTCAGAGATCGCATAGATCCACTTGGTGCCAGAGATCTCCAAACGGAAATACATTTCTGGTACCTCCAGCATAACATTACCATCCGTTGTGTCAAGTTTGGCAGCAGCTCCACCATCCTTTTTACGGCTGTCATTCTGGTGTAGATAATACTTAACTGAGCCATCTGTATTTTCCACAAATCGCCTGAGCTTCGCCTGAATAGGCAGTGTACGGTGCAAGTCCAAATTACCAACTCTGGTGAGCTTGTAATCCTGGCTTGTGAAATCACCCTGTACCCCATACCACATATCGTAAGGGTACTGTGGCTTAGTGTTGCCACTTCCTAAAAGTAATCCCATTGTCGTTAATTATTTAATAGATTCACCTGCTCCCCAATAAACATCGTATTCTGTCAGGTTAATAGCATCTGGGGAAATCTCTACTATTACTCCTGGTGTCCAGTCGTTCAATGGCACTGGGAAATCGCCAGCTTTGTTGTCGCAAATGAGCTTACAGGGTAAGATCACATTTGTTTCCATAGTGGCATTCTTAGGTCGTACAAACACTGAGAATGGCACACCTCCCAGTTTGAAGCCCTTAGAAATATCCTCTACTTTGCCTTTTGAGAGGATTCGTAAACTATACATTTCTTTATCCATCTTTAATGTTTACTTAGTAAATCAACTGCAAATATAATAAATCTGTGTCTGATAAACACACTTTTGAGCAAAGAAAGAAGCTCTCCAGGATTAAATAAGCCAATAGTTCCTATGTTCACCTGATTTAAGCACCTCCTTTCATATAAAATATACCACCAAACACTGGAGCATTTGCCCCACCAATCCACCCAGGAGAGTAGCAGCGAGATCCAGCCAATCCCACTTACCGCCCCAGGCACGATCCTTATACTCCATTCCAGCAGCCAGCCCTGCCACGAATAGAATTGTTAGGAGAAAAGCACAGGGTACAGCGTACCCAAAGTGCTTTAATCTGTTGCTTTCAGTTATCCATTTCATAGGCTCATCAGTTCAGCTTGTTTAGCCTCAATTTGGTTTATTTTATCCCTAATAGCCTGTCTTTCGCTCCGAATAGCCTTAATATCGTATGGCATTTCTTCACCACACAGCGAGGCTTCATAGCATTTGATAACCTTATAATCACTATTATTCAGTGATTCTTTCAGGGTATTTATTTCATTTCTTACTTTCTGGATGTCTGGCACCTCCACATAGCGAAACGAAATGCGATCTCCAGCATCATAGGGAATAATGCGAACAGTGTAATCCTCCTTACTGGTTTCCTGCTTGCTTTCATCAATAGGATCTACAGGTTTGTAATGAGGAGGTAAGGCTGCAATCTGCTCATCTATAGAGATCGTTTTCTGCTTTATCTCCCCAGAATCCTCATCCCTATATCTGTGTACTATAGGCTCTATCTCCTTAACCCTTAGAAACCCATCTTCAATAAATCCATAATGTACCATATTCAAAAATTTAGAATTTCCACCTACTTACAACCCAAGCCTCAGTTTTAACACTGTTGATGTAGCCAATGGTAAACACAGCCATACCTCCTCGACCTTCTCCAAAATCGTAATAGTCGTTTTTGGATGTATCATCGTATAGTACATGACCTGTGTAAGGTCTTACACGCATATAACCACTCCACCACTGTTTGAAAAACACCACTTGCCCCTCTTTTGGAGAGGATGGTAGGTAAACTGTAGCAGCAGCAGATGTGTAGCCGATTACCATTGTATCACCAGCAGCGAGATACCAAGTGTTATTAGATGTACCAGTAATACATTTCCTATTCAGTGTTAATCCAGCAGCAAATAACTGGTTAAAGTAGCCTCCGAATGCTGGTGCATCACCACTATTAGATGCACTACCATATACTCCAGCAACAATAGTTTCGTATGCGTTTACATCCCAGGAACTCTTAGATACATTTGCAAATCCAAGCCCTACTATTGCTCCCCTGTGTGTATATCCTGATGATAATGGAACAGCGTTAGTTCCTGCCAGGTTTGCAAAGATTCCATTAGGGGACATATAAGCTGTGCCAGTAGAATATGATGGAGAGTTTTTAGCTTTTACCTCCAACAATCCCTCGCTGGCACTGATCTTGATAATAGCTCCGAAATTATTCATGGAGTAACCACCACCATCGTTGGAGCTTTCAATCAGTAGCTGAGCCATTGAAGCATCCAGAGTTACTTTGTTAGTTCCTGTAAGGGTAGATACGATCTTACCTCCAGACATAAACCAATCACCTATGTTTGCACCCTCAGCCAGCAACAAGTTAGTTGCTATGGTTTCAAATTGAGATCCAAATGTATTCCAATATCCTGTATTGGTTGGTACTATATCAGAGCATTCTCCGTTAGGCATATCAATACGAGCGATATAATACACACCGTTGTATTTTACTGCATCCAAACGCTTTGAATTGCCATAATATGTTTTGCTGCTATCATACACACCCCTATAAACAAGTACAGGACTATCACCTTTGTTTCCTTGATCTCCCTTATCGCCCTTATCTCCTTTATCACCTTTGGAGCCTGTTACACAGATAGCTGCTGTGGTTGTGCTTGTACCATTTGTATATGTGATAACTGAGCGTGTCCAGATATACCATTTATCTTTCCACTCAGGGCGTGTCGTACTCCAGGATCCATTAAGCAGGGATGTAGCAGAGCTGGATAGATAGTATTGCTCAACGATTGAAGATACACCAACACCAGATCCACCAGTTGCACCCTTTCCTCCTGTAATACAAGCTGCTTTTGTGGTGCTTGTAGTACCATCAGAATAGGTTGTTTTTGTCCTACTCCAGATATACTTACCATCTTCCCAGGTTGGTGCTGTAGTCTGCCAGCCAGAGGTTGGTGCTGTAGTGTTTGAGGTACTGATAGCGTACTCCACATCAACAAGTGTTACAGCCTTTCCATCCTTACCATCCTTACCATCATACGGATTTACTCTTACAGGATTGCTCCAGTTCTGAATGAGAGTATCAGCGTTGCCATTCATTACCTTTGTTATATCAGATATTGGCAAAGCTCCGCTCAGGATCCTTATATCATCAAACAATATGGTGGATCCAAACATATTATCATCATACAGAGAGAAACCCACTGGGTGCTCACTCAGGTTTGCCGAATTAAGCAGCACTCCATTCTTGAACACAGATACAGTGCGATCATTGAAGCGGAAAGCCAGGTGTAGCCATGTGTTAGCTGCTACATCTATACTGTTCTCCTCATAATCCCTACCATTGTAGCCGTTGAACATCCATTTTATCAGCTTTTGATCTGTATTGATCCAGAAACACAAAGTGAAGCTCTCACCGAAAGGCAGATTATAAGGTATTGTAGCCTCAGCAGTACCAGCTAATTGTAGTGCATATCTGCTCCCATCAGCAACAATAGAAGCCCCTGTACCAAGTACACCATTATATCCATTACCTGAGGTATCAGCTAACGATCCAGCATTGACAGGAACATATACCTGTGTTCTATCTATTATGCCTGATTTCTTAGCCATAGTACACCAGACATATTCCAGTTCACCAGGTGTAGGCATTACCGTACTCCATCCAGCAGGCTCTGTTGCAGTCGCATCCAGGGCTGGAGGCTCAGTAGTAGATCCGTTCTTAGCGTACCTGTATTCATAGTATTCTCCAGAAGCAGCATCGGTACCAGCCGATCCTGAATCGCCTTTGATTTTAGCCCAGGTGTACCTTGTAGGATCATCACTATCCATCTGCTCATAGTCCGTATATTGTCCTATGTAGCTACCAGGCTCCTCTCCATTGCCAGCAGTAAACGACAAACCGCCATCATTGGAATACTTGATATGGAGGTATGTAGTTCTACCATCCTCTCCTGGCTCTCCAGGGATTCCTTGCTCTCCCTTTGTATCATTCCATGTGTACTTAGCTGGATCATCGCTATCTGTTGCTATCTGATCCACATACAAACCGAGCCATCTACCAGGCGTTTCTCCGTTGCCAGCAGTGAAATTCTTACCTCCATCATCAGAGTATTTCTTATGGAGGTAGCTGCTCTTTCCAGCCTCTCCCTGAATCTTACCTACATTACTCCAGCTCGTTCCAGTCCAGATATACAGATAACCATCCAACAGGTAAGCATCGCCATTCTCATTGCCAGTGGTAGGGAGCTGTGAAACACTTGTAACGGTACCCTTAATCGTGATACTGGTACCATCAGCACCTCTCACACGGAAAGGAGTACCCCAGGTGCCATCAGCTATAGTTTTGGCAGTCTTAATACTCATCCATACAACACTCTCTGTAGAATCCGTATGCCAGCCATTGGTGTTACCACTGCCTGTAGGTGTCGCTGGCTTACTCTGGCTATCATTGTAGGTGTAGAATACCGAGTTACCAGCTTCTCCCTTACTACCCTTAGCGACAACAGCCCAGTACACTGAGTTTGTAGGAGCATTGCCAGCCGTTGGATTAGCATTGATATAGCGATAGGTGCAGGTTTCACCTCCATTGGTGTATGAAACCTCATCACCTTTGTAATACACATAGTTGGAATTATATGTACCTCTATATACACCGATCTCCGACAAATCCCCAGAGGAGCTTTGCAGTAATGTACCTTTCAGGATCAGTTTCTTTTCTCTCCACTCCAGGCTGGCAGTAGAATCACCAATACGGAATGTATTGCCATCCAGATCCAGCCAACACTCACCATCGGAGGTTACAATCTTACCAGTGGTGATGGTGTTTCCGTTAATCCTGGTGAAGCCGTATGTAGTTACAAAATCCCTGAAACCATCCTCATAGAGTGAGGATAGTATGCCCACCTGGAAATAATAGTTATTCGGATCTTCTGTAGGCTCAAATTTTAGCTGCTTTTGTGTCAGATACCAAACACCACTATCACCAGTCTTAGAGCACTTAGCAAACAGGTAGTAACCTCCAGAGTTTGCCATAGTAAACTCAGAGGCTCCCATGCTCCACTGTCTTACTCCATCCTCCTCTATAGATAGGTGTGCAAGCACTCCAGCAGAAGCATTGAGGCGGTTTCCAAGTCCGCTAACATTCGGCTCCAGTATCACATCAATAAGTACAAACTGCTGGCTCTTTGATCCTACAGTGAGCATATTGGTATCAATGGAGTTGGGGCGTATGTTCTCAGGATCAAAGTACCCATCCGTATCATACACCATATTACGCAGCTCCTCAGTGGTACGCCAGCCCTTTCTCGCCTTGTTAAGATCCATCAGGCGGTTGTTCTCTATGATCTGGTTGTGTTTTATAACATCTAAAACGGTCTGGCTGTACACGGATATAGCCGTAACATCAGAGAGTGTTAGGGAGTAGTCATGTTCCAGCAGGAGATTTCGGCTCACTTTCTGGATCCTTATATTCTTTTCAATACCAAACCTGGTATCTCGTACAGGCACATAATCACCCACCTTGAATACGGTTGTATCGCTTTCCTCTGGCAGAGAATCCACGAAATACTTTCTATCCAGGGTTAGCTGATATTGTGCCCTGGCTTGCTTCATGTAGAGAAAATCATCATATCCAGCATACCAGAGATCTTCTTCTGCTTCCTGTTCGTAGCTCTCAGGTAGGTTTATATCGGTGATCTTGTACTTATCGCCTACAGAGATCCTGAAAGCCTCATTCGTTCCTGTGGTAGGAATGGTTAAGCCTCTCTCATCAGTGTAAGGAATGATCTTGAATTTCGTTTCCGAGTGGATATAACCACCCTCAGCAGCAAGTTCAAACTGCTGCCCAGCAAGCCTACCAGAAATGAAATTGATCTTTGCAGTTACCCCAGAGATAAGGTACTTTGTTCCCTCACCATCCTTTTCGCAAAGGTCAAAATCCATAGTATCATCTATGAAAGAGTTTACATCACCATCCACCAGAGCTGTAACCTCTCCAGTCCTGGTAGGGTGTATGTTGTCATACTCCTTTGAATCCTCATCACTGCCAAGCATTTCCCTAAGCTCTGCATCCTCAAAGTAGCGTTTAGCATCATCATCAATGCCGATATATTCACTCTCTGCTGGAATTACGGTACCATCTGCCAGGGTGTGCTCCTTTTTATTGAGCCTCTTAGGGTATGGTAATTGGAGCCTTTCAGAGTAGCCCCTATAGCCACTCCTGATATTGGTTGTTCCACCCTCTACCCATAGCCTGGTAATGATCGCCTTATCATCCACTTTCTCCTCTTTGAGCTTATAAAGCCCATTTCCTTTGCCCCACTCAAAGAAAGCATTTCCACCAGGAGGCACAACCTTAGAGCCAAACTTACCTATGTGGATCGTGCGTACACCGTTTGCCTGGGTAATGCGAAACTCCAGATTGAAATTCTCTTTGCTGCATAAAGTCTGTAGCACCTGGAGGCAGTTCTGCTTAGAAAACTGGATCGTGATAGGCTCAGTGTCTGGGCAGTTTGCCTCATCAAATTTCCACAGCCCAGGGTAATCTCTCTCCACATTGTAGATAAGCACCTTAATAAAGTCCTTAATGGAGTATGTGAGATCAAATGTGCTCTTTGTAGATTTTCCGCTTGCATCGGTGTTTCTGTACAGGCTTTTCATAAGCTCATACATCACACCGTAAAAGGTAGCCTCATAGGTGTAATGAGTTTCAGAGAGCATTTCCCTGGCTGCTTTCGTTCTCAGGGTGTATTCCTCACCGAAAACCAGGATCTTATCACCCTTTTCCAGGTTAATAAGATCTCTGGAAACAAAGGAGATCTGTACATTATCATCACCCATAAGGGAGGTGTTTTGCACCGCAGATTTTACGGCACAAAACGGCTCCCTGGTTTGTAGTTGTACTTTCTCTCCGTTTCGTTTGATTATTTCAAAAGATCCCATACAACAATAGCGTTAGTAGATAAACTGGTTATATCCTCAATTACGCCTGTTATCACTATATCATACTCTCCAGCCTCAGTATAAGTGTGCGTAACCTCTTTATCGGTACCTGAAACATTGTAGGTGTGTGTACCATCACCCCAGTAGATATTGAGCAGCTTAGAGCTTGTTACATTGATCTGGGCTGTTGTGTTTGCAGTCGTTCCGATATGCCTTAACACCTTTTTCACTGGCTCATCCTCTACCAGCTTGATCTTGAACTTACCCACCATCAGATCACGATCATACTTGCCCCACTGCTTCTGAGGATCCGCATCATCCAGCAGCTCCACCTCGTACACCAGAGGCTTAGTAGTACCCGAATACTCTACTTTCAGGCGGTGGTTCCCCTCTTTGTCAAACTGGCTAAAGAACAGATTTACCCACTCCACATAAGCAGATCTGCTGGAAGCCTCTATAAAGCAATCAAGCTCTATTGTACGCTCCTTATAGCGTGGGCGTTTCTTATCCCTCACAGTGCCGTGATAGCTATCCCATTCAACCTGTAGAGCCTCTTTTCGTGCAAGCCTACCAACCAAGCCAGCACTTTCAGAAACATACACGCCAAACTCCTTGAAATTTCTTCCATCTATGTAGTATTCTACATCCGATTCCTTTTGCATCTGGAAAATCTCTTTGGCAGTCTTTTCCACATTGTATAGCTTCACCTCATCAATGAGAGCAGTACATCCATCCAGGTTAGGATCATTCAAAGAGAATCCAACAGGCTGCTCATCCATTACACCAGTGTACACCTTGTTATGGTTGAGATACACAGTGAACGCCTTTCCTGCCTTGACAAATGCCAGGAAAATCCACTCTCCAGGTACCACATCAAGCCACTGCTCCAGATACTGATCTATACCAGGTAAACTTATGATCCAGCCCAGCTTTATGTGTGAGGGCTTAACATACATGGTGAGCGTAAAGCTGGAGCTTAACGGAATGCTCTTTGAGGTTACGCACTCGCCTATACCATTCAGAGCCAAAGATTTGCCCTGCTGGGCATCCCTTGAAAAGCTGGCACCCTCAGAAAGTATGGCATCAGCTCTGCTCTGTGAGTAGTCGTAGGCTTTTTCGCCATCTGGATCATCAAAGGGCAGATATAAGATTAAATTTTTGTCAATCATACTTAATAAGTTTTTTTGTTTTTGAAAAATACTTTGACACCGACACCAGAACACTCTACTCTGGCATCACCGTACTTATTCACTAATACCCTGGCATTAGTGCCAGCCACAGCCAACACCAGGTTTGCGTTATCAAATACATCTACAGTGAGGTGAGCATTTCCGTACACCTTGATAGTTGCATCGGAATTGTGGCGTATGTAAGCACGACACACAGAGTAACCGCTATAGGAGAGAGTTCCTTTGCAGTCCCCCTGAAGCACAACATCTGGCACATTCCTTAGCTCCAGATCGTGCTCATCTACAAACACTCCGTATGGCTCACATTTGCCCTTGAAATTCTCCCTGATAAAGTCCAGTGTGGGGTAGTCGTTCTTTATGCAGAAATCAATACCTCGCACATAGAGATCCACAAGGCGTTTCACGCTCACGCCATCCCTGAGCTTGTTTTGCCAGGGTAGGCATAGCCCTTTCGCTATGCCATCCTGTTTAAGTTGTTGTACCAGTTCCATATTACGATATTCCTTGTGATAGCAGTGAGCTATCCTTGTTTTCAATCCTTTTCAGTGTAGCCTTGATCTCTGCCAGCTCAGAAGCAGAAGCCCTGGTGTTGGCAGCGATCTCAGCCTGGTAAACGAGCTGATTACGCATTATCACTGTCTGATCGCTCTGATTGATTACTATAGCGTTCATTCTACCAGCAATCACACCGCCTGTTTCCTCACTCATAGAGCGAACAGCACCAGTGAGAGGATCCTGGCTTTCCTCCTCATTATCATCACGCATCCATTTCTCATTTTTGGAGAGGTAATTATCTGAAATCTCCTCCATATCCTCCTCCATCTGTTCCATCATACGCTCCTCAGCCTCGGAAATAACACCATCCTCCATAGCTGTAGCCAGGTAAGTCATAAACTTTTCCACCTCTGGTTTCAGCTTGTTTTTAAGCTGCTCAATGATAGCGGTACGGATCATGTTCTTTACAGAGTTAGCAGACTTACCAGCAGCCGTTTCTCCAGCAGCCCAGGCATCGGCATAGGCAGCAGAGAGATCATCAATCGCACTCATAATATCGGTACCATTGATAGCATCAATGATATTATATTTGGTGTTCTCGGCTATCTGCTTTTCGTTATCTGCTATCTGCTCCTCCCATTCCTTGATACGATCCCAGTCGGTATCTTTTTTCTCTTTTTCCTTTTGGATCTGCTGTCTGATCTTTTCATTCTGCTGCTCCAGGTTTTCATTCTGCTGCTCCAGCATTGAAGCCTTATCAGTGGAGTATGCTCTACCTATAGCATCGCCCAGATCATCGTAAGCACTTGCAAGCTGATCTATTTGCTCCTGGAGTTTCTTAATCTGTTTCTCCTTACGAGCATCGTGCATTTTGTTGAAAGCACCGATCACAGAGGTAATACCACTCACAACAGAGGTAATACCACCCAGGAGATCACCAGACATAATTTGACCGACACCCATTGCAGTCTGCCCAGCTCCAGCAAGAGCATCAGTAACGCTGCCTATAGTATCAGCAAGTTCACCACCTCCAAAGCTGGATGCAAGTGTGGCAATGGAATCGCCTACAGATCCTACAACCTGGTTAATGGATTGTATGCTGGCTGTCATTTGCTTGGCAGAGGTCTTAACCTGTTTCTCAAGAGCCTGGATCTGTTCAGGAGTGAGGTTGTCCTGTTCTGCTCTTTTCAGCTTCTTACAAGCCTGGATATAGTTATCAAAAGCACTACCCAGAGCCTTGAAAGGATTAAGCTCTACCACCTTTTCCTTTGCCTTGTTAAGGCTATCAATCAATGCCTGGTAATCCACAGGAGAAAGTTTCAGATCGGCACTCGACATCGCTTTCTCAATGTTTGTTATCAGCTTCTGTATTTCGCCAGCAGTGAGGCTATCCAAATTCTGGAATAGGTTTTTCCAGTCGGTTGAAGCCTGGAGCTGTTCTGCATTGATAGCAGAGAGGGCATCAGCCTCGCCCTTGTTAATACGAGCCAGAAGCTCCGCATTATTCTGGGCTACATCTGTGAGCCTCATAGCAGCATAATTAGCTACTATCTCGCTCTTTTTCTCCTCATAGCTCTTAAAGTCATTGAGTACAGCCTGGTTGAGTTCCTGCTGAGCATCACGCTCCATCTGATCAAGCTGATTCTGAGCCTCCAGGGTTTCATCTGCACCCAGCTTAAACTTACCATTCGCCAGATCATCCTTAGCCTTAGCAATCGCCTCAATCTTTGCTGCCAGCGTTGCAGCCTGTCCTACAGACTTGCTCACACTATCATTGAAAAGATCCATAGCAGAGCGTACTCCGTTGATCTCATCCCTCTGGATAGTGAGAGAGAACAGATTTTCCTGATCCCCTGCTGTGAATGAGCCTGGATCCTGAGCCTTTTTCTGCTCCAGCTTAGCTATTTCCTGATTGATCCACTCTGAGTATGAGGCACCGCCTTTCAGCAGCTCTGCAAACTGCTTTTCGGCAACATCAGCACCCATAGCCTTAACCCAACGGAAATAAAGCTGATACTGCTCTTTCCTATAGGAAATTTCCTCATCAAACAGATCCGTGTTTGCCTTTTCGTAACTCTGCCCCTCCAGATCACGCCTTTCCTGGAATCCAGCTTTCTCTGTAGCAGACAAACCTACCTTACCAGCCTTTTTTCTGGCTTCTGCCAGCTCTTTCTCCTCCTTGTCAATCTGAGCCAGGTTAAGCCTATGCTGGAGGTCTAAAGTGGCTTTACGTTTAGCATAGCCATCTTCCATAACAGCTATGCGATCCTCCTCCAGTTTGCGGTCTGCCTCCAGTTGTTTCTCTGAAAGTTGCTTTCTCGCATTGGCAATATTGTTTGCACCACCTCCTTTAGATCGTGGTAGTTTACCCTCCAGGGTTGAGATAGTCTTTGTGAGTTCCTTATACCTGGCACTGTTAATCTCCACATTGGAACGCTCATCTTTGAGCTGCTTTATTCTGGCATTGATACCAGCCTCAGTATTAAGATTGGAGGTTTTGGTATCTATGGCAGTATTTATTTGCCCCAGTAATGATAAAAGCTCCGTTAGCTTACCTGTGTCGGTATCTACCTTGACTTTCTTAGAATTGATAGAATCTATCTCTGTCTGGGTTTCCTTAGCCTTTTTATCCAGCTCCTCAAACGACATGGAAACATAATCTACACTCTGCGTTACAGGGGTTGTGTCCTTTGGGGCAAAGAAAGCCGATAGCTGTGCATCTACCTTTGATACCTCCTTTTGGGCTTCTTTGGCAGCATTCACCATTTCAGTAAGATAGGCAGCCAGATTCTCCTTGAATCCAGCCATTTCCTTATCTGTAGCTCCTGTAGATTGCTTTACAGCATTAAGAATACTACTTAATGATTGGGAGTAAGCCTGAGAGTAAGCATCACCAGAAAGGTTTTTCAGGTTGTTTGCAGCCTCCTGAGCCATTGATCCCACCGCTTCCCATACAGCAGCAGAAGCATTGCGTATATTTGTAGATGAATGTTCAACTGATCTTGTTACTGTAACCCAAGCATCGTGATACTCCTGCACCTGTTCAAGCTGTCTATATGAGGCATCAGAGGCAGCATCTATCAACTCATCCATAGCAGATGTTTGGTCGTTTACAAGCTGTTGCATAGCTTGTTCTGTGTACTTAGCCTTGATCTTCTCTGCTGTAGTATTTTGGATAGCCGTGGTAAGCTCCTCATATTTCGTTTTTTGCTCAGCCAGTGTAGCATTCTCATCCAGGAGCGTTTTGTTATACTCTTTACAGATTGCGTTCACTCTCTCTATGGCATCCTTGTGAGTTTTTGTACCACGCTCACTATTCTGTAGTACAGCAAAAAGAAGCTCCAGGTTATCAATCTCTTTCCTGGTTGTGTCCTGAAATTCGCCCATAGCATCTGTAGCCTCCTCCTCTTCGCTCTTGAATAGAGTAAGAACGCTTACCAGGGCACCAACAAGCCCCAGGATCCAGCCGATAGGGTTACTCATCATTGAAGCCCAAAGAGCTTTCATAGCCAGAGTAGCCTTAGTGGTGATCGCTGTTAGAATTGAGGTGCCAGCAGCATTAGCAGCCTTAGCTGTTGTGTCTGCTGCTGTAGCTACTGTAGATTGTCTGGTAGCAGCAGCCTCCAGAGCCTTTTTCTTAGCATAGAAGTCGGTTTGAGCAGCCAGTGCTGCCTTACGAGCCAGAACCTGGTTATCCTGGGCAGCTTCCAGCTTTTTCTCAGCAGCAGCCACAAGGTGAGCCTGTCCTGATTGCTTAGCCCAGTACACCTCATATCTGACAGCCTCAGTAGCTTGCATTGAAGCGATAGCACCCTGTTTTGCCGATTCCATTTTAGCGTGAGCAGCACTTACCTCCGCACGCATAGAGTTGAGTGTAGCAGCCTGATTTTGCGTTTTGGCAGCAACCTCCTGAGCCAGGGCAGCACGATATACCGCACTTTTAGCCGAAAGATCTGTTTTGCTCAGAGCCTCCCTTTGCTCTACAGTGAGCACACCCATAGCCACAGCCTCATAATTTGCACTGGAGGTTGTGAGATTCAGGTTAGATAGGTATTCCTGCTGTTGAGCTGTGAGGAGCTGCTGAATGGTTGCTATCCTGAGTTTCTTAACCAGGTTGGCGTGCTCCTCTGCTGTGAGCTTCTGCTGGAGGGCAGCAGTGTGAGCTTTCTCTGCTGCTGTCATTAGCTGTGTCTGCCTTGCAGTCTGACCTGTCAAATTAGCATCCAGCTTCATCAGAGCGATCTTAGCCTGGCGTGCTGTGTTGTCCAGGAGAGCAACACCTGTGTAGCCCTTAGTAGCAAGTGTATTCAATACGATAGCTGCTTTGTAGCTACCAAACGCAATAGTGATCGCCTTAACGATTCTCAGTACATCCTCAAAGTGTTCTACGAGGTATGTAGCACCAGAAATAGCACCAGCAAACAGATCCTGATTATCGGTACCAAACTTATTGAGAGCACTATCCCAGGCATCTCCAAGGTTTGAAATCATACCAGTAAGGGATTTGCTCTGTTTCTCCATGAGGTTATAGTACATACCTGTAGAGCTTGTGAGATTCTGGAACACCTTTTCTACCTCAGCAAAACCTACCTTACCCTCAGAAACAAGCCCAGCCACCTGATCCTTATTTACTTTAAGGATCTTTGCTAACTCCTCATAGATAGGAATACCACGACCAGCAAACTGCCTAATATCCATTGCATAGGCTCTGCCTTGTGTTCTCAGCGTACCATACAGGTAGGCGATCTCTCCAAGAGGGGCACCCACACCAGAGGCAACATTACCGAGCATCACAAGCTCATCTACCACATTATCTACAGTGGAGCCGTAAGCCATCATCTGCTTAGCAGAATTGGCGATACCCTGTAAATCAAAAGGAGTTTTGGCAGCCGTTACCACCAGCTCATCCATCAACTGCTTAGCTTTGGAATCGCTTTTAAGCATAGTGCCAAAAGCTATTTCCAACTGCTGGAACTCACCTCTGGTTTGCACTATACTCTGTAACAGGCTGCTCATTCCCTGACCTACCAGGTAGGAAACTATATATCTGGCTCCATTCTGAGCAAACTGCTGGATAGATTGATCCATCTGGGCAGCCTCCGATACAGTTGTAGTGGAAACTTGCCTTATGTGCCTCTCCATCGCCTGAGCTGACACATTGAAATCATCTATATCCAGGGTAGCCTTGAAGCCTAAAGCACCGTTCAGATTTTCCATATTAAATTAAACCTTTGATATAGTTTTTAATATCTTCTTTTGTTTTCAGCTCTCTGTGTTCAACTTTACCACCTCCAGCCTCATCCGATCCTGATTCTCCGTTGTTATCAGTATCAAGATCCTTAACCCTGGCAGCATCGGCAACCATTAGCTGTACATTCAGCCAGGATATTCCCCAGAGCAAGTAATCATAAGTCCATCCGAAAGTTTTACAGACTTCCCCACGACTACCCCAGGGGCTATTTAGCCCTATTACTCTATCAGATCTGCTCTGTCGTTTTCTTCTTTGTTCTTCGGTTTCGTGTTCGTTCCTATCTCCCTGATTGATCTGATAGAGGAGGTAAAACCCCCTGCGTTCATCATCTGGCTAACAATGGCAGCCAGGCGTTGCAACCTTGCTACAGTAAGGTGTTCAATGAAAAAGGATTTCAGCTCCTCAACATCCTTTGAGAGAGGATTTGCCACTGCTGGATTATTGATGACTGCAACAGCAGCTATCTCTGCCATCACAGGTATATACTTAAAGAGCTTTTTGCTCTCCTGGATCGGCTGATCTTGTATTGCTTGCTCATCATATTCAATCTGGATATACAACCTCCTGAGGGCATCAATGGTACCCAGGTACAAAGGCTTGATATGGAAATTACGCATATACACCTTAACCAGCTTACCCAAATTGGCATCTGGTACCTCAGAAAGGGAAATATCCCAGTTTTTAGGCAGTCTGCGATCTCTCCACACCTTGACATGGTTAGGGAAATGCTTATTCCACCACACGATCCTCTTAGGAGGATTTACTGGGTTAATCTTTAATGGCACTGAGAACTTTACGCCCATATCTATAAGAGCCTGGATCGCTTTCTCCTCAATCTCCAGTTGTTCCTCTCTGGTGAGATCTTTATTTTGTTCCTCTGTCATATTCTTGCTTAATTGAAAGAAAGCCCCCTACCTGTATAGGGATAGGAGGCTTTCCTGGTTAATCGGATAGCTGGTTACGATTCCGAAGTCGGATCTGTCATACCCTCATCTACTTCAAGCTCAGCCTGGAACTCAATAGTCATCGGCACGAGGCAGATACCCTTAGAGTTGTAGGTGATCTCAAACTTAGGGATGATTCTGGTTGTAGGACAACCAACAAACAAACCCTCCTCAGGCTTTATCCACAAAGCCCACTCCTTGTAAGGGAGCTTCTTAGGTCGTTTCCACTTGCGTTTGCCACTACCGCCTGAGCTGTCAATCTCGCCACCGAAATAACGAGCCATCAGCTCCAGATCAGGATCCATCAAGGAAAGCTCAACGGTGGTATCGGTTTCGCCTACCATCGTGATCTTCTTATTGCTGGTTTCAGACTTGTGTACAGTGGTTTCAGGATCACTGTCTTTGAGTGTACAAGTTTCCTGGTACACATCACCAAGATCCAGCCAAGAGGCACCATTTTTTGGCATAGAGCCATCGGTCATAGCCTCTGCAACATAGATCTTTTTCAAACCCATTGTTGATAAAATCGGCATAGTCTTAAAATTTTATTGTTTGTTACTTATTTCTTACTGTTAGCTCCAGAGCCAGTGATACAAAGTGCTCATCGTGGTTTTGCTCCTTGATCGGAGGGTTAAGCCTACCTACATTCCAGTTGTAGCCTTTGCCCACCTCATAATGGTTTTGCAGTACCTCTATAACCTTTGCCCTGATCTCTATAAGCCTCGGAAAATTGATCCTGTGTACAGATTTGCCTTTGCCCATCGGCTTAGGAATATCAGGCACATGGATATTTATGTTTATCTGTCCGAATCGTACAGATCCCTCGCCATCTATGGTGTGGGGCACTATGATAACATCCTCTTTGGTATAGTCGTTTCTCTCATAGTCAATCATACCAGAGATCATTGTGCTTACCTCGCTCTCCTGGAGCATCTGGTAAACCCTGGTTGCTATTTCCTCAGTTGTCAGCATCATAGCACATTTCCAAATAATTCATTTGCCTTACCTTTCGCTTTCGCCATCAGCTTATTCATGGCAGCAGGAAAATCCTTTTTGGCTTTCAGCTCAGCAGGGAGTATCACATTATACCCTTTAGCCTCCACATAGGCAGCGTAACTCATTCCAGCTACTATAATGAGGGAGAATGCAGAACTACACTCATTAGCCATTTTCATAGCCGTTTGTAATGCAGAATCAGCACCGATTCCTGGCTGGTTTGTCGCACTATAGTAAACTATCTCTTTGTTACGCACCACAGCATAGCCTATAGAGTTTGTGAGGTTGCCTGTCTGATCGGTGTAGGTGTGGTTATCTCTGGCATACTTAGCAAGCTCCTCTCCCAGATATTTCAGGAGAAACAGGATAGCTTTCTCCAGGTTTTCCTGGAACGCCTGTACCTGAGCAGCTACCACTCCATTACCAAACATCGGCTTTACCCCCATACCTCAATGTATTTCCTGTTAAGATCATCCACGCCCTGGATAGTGAACTCATCCTTAACGCCATTATCAGATATTACTTGAATCTGGGCACCCACAACCAGCTCACCATTGAAATGCTTTGGTATAAACACATCGTAAGTGTAGGCGTGCATCTGCCCATCCTCTCCCAGTATCTGCCTGGCTGGAATACTCTTTTCTATTTGACACTCACAGCCAGGGAGCCAGTCAGGAGTACCAGTAGCAGAGTAAAACCCTGTTACTGGATCCTTTCCTGATTTCTGTATGGTAGTGTAATTGAAAGTACCGTTGTTCCTACCCATAATCTACCACATATTTGAGCCATCTGTTACAGAGGGAATTTCAACAAATTCTGAGGCATCCAAACCATTCTGACTGCAAAGATCCTTGATACGCTGCCTCAGCATTTCAACATTGTAACCCTGTGATGATTTACCCAGGCTATCACTTGTAAGCACGATCAGTTTCTTTAGAACACAGATAGCAGCTTTAGCGATACTTACTTTGTCGGTCTGAGGGTTGTACTCAGAATCCATATCTACCACATTGGCATCAGCCAGGGCTTTCTTGATCGTAATCTGGCTTGGAGTGTATGGCTCCAGCTCTCCGATCATAGCCTCATATTTTGTCAAATTCCCCATCGTTTACTCCTCCTTTTTTTTGCCTCCATTCTCACCGTTGGCACCATCGGCACCCTCAGCAGTCTTATCAGCATCCTTATCCTTTTTAGGATCAGCCAAAGAGGTGATCTCACAGAATCCTCCAGATACCAAAGCGTTGATACGCTTTACATCTTTGGAGATTACAACATCGCCAGGATTGAGCACCTTGCCCTCTACCTTGCCGTTGAATTTCTTAATTACTTTCAGTTGCATACTCTACAGATTTTGTGGTTACACGGTTGCAAGAGCATTACCCTCATAAGCTGCCTTAGTAAGGTAGCCGTTCTCAGCAGTAACCTCTTTCTCCTCAAAGCCACGCACCTGGAAGCTCACGATAGCACCGATCTCAGTAATGAGAGGGAGCATACGAGCAGATCCCTGAGTGTACTCAGCAGCAACCTGTCCTGTAGATTCACCAGTACGCCACTTAGCAATACGAATACCGTTACCAGCGTTCATGTAATCTACATTCTCCTCCTCCATCAACTCGCTATCCTCAATAGCTGGCTGGATCTCTGCGATCTTACCAGCAGGCTTGATAGCGATAAAGTTGCCATTCCACGGCTCAACGATAGCACGCTTACCATCAGGGTTGGTAGCCATTCTACGCTTAACCACTGTGATAGCTGGGATCTCATTCTCAGACAAAAGATCCGCAAACTGAGATTTGGTAACAGTCTGAGCTGATTTGTCCTTACCATGTACAAGTAAGCGTGTCTGCTCATTTGTACGGAGCCATGTGTAGAGCTTCTGATCCATAAGGATCTCGCCAGGCTCAATACCACGAGCACGGAGATCTGAACAGATCATAGCAAGCACGAGAACAGGATTTACATTGCCAGACTTGATGTTTGCATCGCTCCAGAGCTTTGCAGCCACCAGCTTGTTAGCCTCAGGCATCTGATAATCCACCTCATACTCACGACCACCAGGGTTGTTCACCTCAGGCTTGAACTGAGCTACACCGTTGTTTGACATCGCCATAAGCAGAATGAAATCCATAGCATCCTTACAGCCGAGATAAGCATCCTGCATATCGTGGGTAAGTGTCTTTTCAATCTGCTTTACTTTCTGAGCCTCAGAAAGGCGTGGGTTTTCGTACACCTCCATGAGCTTGCGATAATCACGAGCCATCATAGGGAACTTATGACCGACACGAGGGATCTCCTTAGTCCAGACATCAAAACCATCTGAACGCCTCAAAGGTGTAGGTGATTCATCACCAATGAGGGTAGCCATGAATCGTACATTATACTTACCAACTATAGCCTCAGCAGTCAATGACATCTGAGGAGTGTTGTAAGTACACCACTCATCACAGTACATCTTCTGGAAAAGGTTTACCTCTCTCTCAGAAGCCGTATCAAATGTTTTTCTCCAGGTTGCCAGGAGATCCAGGGGGGCACCGTTCTTGTGCAATCCCTTAAAAGTTGAAAAAATTGATCTCATAGTTTACCTTGTTTTAGAGTGATTTGCTGAGTTTAACATGAGGGTTAGCTGCCAGGAATGAGCCTGTAGTGTCTTTCTGGCTGGCAGGGATAGGAGCTACACGCCTTTCGTACAAAGCGTATTGCATTGTGTCAGCAGTTACATCTACAGAGGTTTCAAACTCGCTCACCTCCTCATCACGGATTGTTACAGTGTTAGCCTTGCCGATCTCAGCAGCGTTGCCACCGTTATTCACCACCTCTACGATAGTGTCGTTAGCAACCAGCCCAGAGATAGCAGCCGACAAAGTAATCACATAGGATTGTCCGTTTTTCTCAATCTTGGTGATCTGAGGAGCTGCTGCGAAAGTGCCAGAAATGGCACCAGCTTTGAGCACCTTGTTACCAACAGCGAAACACGGAGCAAAGAACTCATCAACACGGAGAGTAACTTTCTTATTGTCCTCCGCATCGATCTCTACAACTGTTGCAGTCCTTACGATCTGCACTTTCCTGGTTTCCTCATTTGCGATTGCCAGTGTTCCAGCAGGGATCACATCACCAACAGCAAAGTGCTGGTTTGCTACATCCAGGTTGAAACCGCCAGGCACGATAGAGGGGCTACCAGAAAAGATCGGGCGTGTACCCGTAAACGAAGCAGTTTTTCTTTTCATTGCGTTTACTTTTATTTAGCGGTTATTGATTCCAGCAAGCTATTAGCAGCTTCTTCAACTTGCTTTTCACTTGCTGCCTTTGCACCCTCTGAATCCTCAGGCATCAATCCATCGGTAATGAAATCCTGTTTGATAGATGCTACTGCCTCCTCTATATCCTCATCATCGGAAATAGACTTAGCAAAGCGATCACGGAATTTTGCTGGAATCTTGTGCTTTTCCATAGCAGCAGCTATTTCCTTTGCACGATCACCCTGGGCTTTTTCTTTCTCCAGTTTTTCCAGCCTTTCACGCAATGCTTTCAGCTCCTCACTCTCAGACTTAGAAGCACCAGTTTTCTTTTTGCCTTTGGTAGTGTCTGGATCGTCATCATCCTCATCTGGATCCTCATCTGGATCTTCTACCTTTTGCTTTTTCGTTTTCTGGTTCCCCTTTTGTTTGTTTGCCCACCTGGAAGCCTCTCCCTGGCTTTCTTTCGCTACATCAGCGATAAGGTTTGCAGTTTCTTCAATCGCTGCCTCATCGGTAGAATCATCCTCCACGCTGCCACCCATTTTTTCGGTTATCGCCTGTAGGTACTTCTCCGAAAGTCCAGTGTCTTTACACTTGGATTTGACCTGTTCAAAGAGTTTTTTATTCATGTTCTTAACTTATTTATAGACAGCCCACCACAAGGGTTTTCTGCCTGGTTTGTACTATTCATAGTGCAAAAATAGAGAAAATTTCCGTAATGTGTTTGATAAACACAGAAAAAATTTACTCAGTAAATCGCTTAATTTTCAGCGATTTACATTTACTTGGTGAAATTTTACAGAATTTTTCTCCGCAATATGTTTGGTATATTAAATAAAACACACTATATTTGCACTGTGTTTGACAAACACACATAAGAATTGCAACACTTAAAGATTTTCAGAATTATGTTACAGAAAGAATTTTTTGAGAGAACAGGTATCAACCTTACAGAACAGGAGTTTAACCAGGTACACGCTATCTATATGCAAGCTGGTAATAATGTAGATAAAGATCAGTTCTGTGCTGATTGGAAAAAGCACCATGATAGCAAGCTCCTCCACATCTTCTACAACCAGGCAGACCGCCTGAAAGATAAGCTGGATCAGAAGCGTAACGAGATCAACGAGCTTGCAATCTACATCCTGGAACAAGCAGAGATTTGTAGTGCTCCCACTCTCAGAGAAAAAGCTATCCAGATGCTGGGTATTGAAACATACCTCCGTATCAAGATCCAGAAAGGCTACAACCTTTGGCAGAAAGATCTTGATGCTTTAGTAGAGATTCTAAGTAAAACCAAATAAGCAACACCGATTATGAATGCAACTATCCAACAAGTAGAGGAGATTGTATCAGTCCTCACAGCAGAACAGCAGCAGCTACTCAAAGATACTATCAGATACGGATCCTGGGGCGATGCAGATTATGAGTTTCTGACAGAGAACGGAGAAATAGAAACGGTGTCAATGTTCGGCTATTGCACCAATGATGCAAAGCTGGCTGGCAATTTCTCAGGGCGTAAGGTTTCAGCTATGTTTCGCTCAATTTATAAGAAGCTCTGCCCAGAGCAATATAACAAGATAGGCAGATTCATTTCACACTGTAACGACTGGTGGGGCGATGGCTCAGGAGATATGCTTTTTATCAGAACAGGCTACTACCAGACTTTTGAGGAGTGGGCACGAAAATAAGTTTAACCAGGGAGGGGCAACCCTCCCACAATGCAACACCGATATAAGGCAACAAATTACATTTCAATCAGAGTATTACAGCACGATAAGAGCGATCAGATTCGCATAGGTGCTGAGAGTTGTATTTTTGAGGATCAACTTGATAGAGCCGTACAGGACACTATAGATCAGTACGAGAAAGAAACTGAGTGGTGCGGTGGTTTCCAGGTTGCTTGTGAAAGGTACTACAAGCGTATCGCTATAGTGAATGGTGAAACGCTGGAGGTTATCAGAATGATTTACCCAGTAAAAGAGGAGGAGTAGGCTATGGGAGTTATCAAAGATGCAATAATGCAAGCCCTAAAAGAACAGGGCGTACAGGCTGAATGGGTAGGAGAAAAGCCAAGGAGGATCCAATCAGCAAAACAGGCGAAATATGCCGACCTCAGAAAGGTAGAAAAGGGGTATATTCAGGGAGTTCACAAAGCAAGGAAACACAATGAAAACACTGGTATTTGATGTAATGCTCAATGGGCGGTTTGTCTGTACACTCAGAATGAAATACTGCCCTTTGTTCCCTCTTACAGTAGATGAGATCTGCGAGTTTGTAGAGAGCAAGCGACCAACCCTCAAAGGAAAGAAATATAACATTGAATTTTAATAGATATGGCAACACTGATTAAGGCTGATGGTACCAGAAAAGAGATACAGCCAAAGAACGGTACCGATTTCAAACTGGAGGAGCTACAGGAGTATGTAGATGGCTACATAGAGATCGTAAACCTCCGTAATGGTGAGATCCTGGTGATAAACGAGGATGGAAAGGATAGATACGACACAAACAAGGCTGCAACTGAGCTTGCACACCAGCACCACGCTCTGTTTCCTGGTGATTACATTGATGGCGATGTGGTACTTTGTAAAGATGAGGAGGTGCAATAATGGAAATAAAGATTAACTGGAGCTATCTAAAAGCCACCCACAACACAAAGAATATGAAGCTGGTTTGTTTGACAGCCAGAGGCAAAAGAGTGTGCCACCCTGATGAGATAGATGCAGAGCTTTGTATTTCGGATGGAGGCAATTATGTGATAGCAGAGATCCACACAGGCGATAAGGACAGTTCAAACGCTTTGTGTGAGGAGATAGTAAGGAGGTTTAACGAGTTCCCAGAGGAGCTAAAAAGGTGAGCAAATGGATAAAGAACGATTTGAAAAGGCTATAGCCTTAAACCAAACATTGGAAACATTCAAAAAGCATAGGGAGGCTGTCATAAGCTCTAATATGCAATATGGAGGCAGTTTGATTTTCCACTACAACGATCACAAACAGGATGTAAACCTTATTGGAGAACTGTACGGAGATAAACACTTTTTCAGTAAGTATCTGGAAAATTTGGATGCAAAGATTAGTGAAATTGAAAAGGAATTTAGCGAGTTATGAAAAGCAAAAGAATCAGTTTCAAGACAGATATAGATCTGGATTTCTGTTTCTGGGCAATACTCCCAGCAATCAATATCAACCGACACAGAAAGAGCATGGAATTTGAGTGGCTTTGCATTGGTATTTACATTTCAAGGATCCAGGACTATGAGTAAGATACAGCCCAGCTGGATATGCGTTAAGATAACTGTGTACAAAGGCTGCTACGCTGATAAGGTTGTTTACTACAGAGGGCAGATCTCAATAGATATGCTTGAAAAATGGCGGTGGTACTTTGAGTACCTGGCAGCCAGGATCAAGGTTAAGCACCCCAGGAGAAAGGTGGAGCTTACTATCTGCCCTCAGACTTTACCACTTGGCGATGAGTATGTACAGGAGAAAATAAAAAACCTACTCCGACACAGGCGAGCTAAGCTACAGAAGCTCATAAACACCCATGTAGAAAGCGATCTATTTAACGATAACCAGATAGACCTTGAAAAGAAAATAGAGCAAACAAGGGAAGAAATAGCAGCTCTGGATAGAGGAGAGTACACTGGTTGGGTACCTCCATACTACATTAACGAAATTAAGCAATGGATATAATCAAAAAGAACATGGAAAAGGAAACAATCAAGAGAAAGTACAATGAGCTTGTAGCATCTTTAGAATATGCCAAAATGTACGATGGCAGAGGTGAGTATAACGGCTATGTGTGCGAGAAATGTGGTTACATAACAGCAACCCTCTACAAGGAAAAGGGTGTTACGCCTTTCATTATTCAGTGTGAGAAATGCGGAAAGGCTGCAATGCACAAGATCACCAGCCGAAACGCACCACCAGCAGATCCAAATATCTCAGAGGTTAAGAAATGGGTAAGACCAACATTGGATCAGCTTATGAATATGAGCCAGGCAACGATAGATCATGTGCTCAATGGTGGGCTGGTGTTTGAGGATGAGCTGAAAGGGCTATGATTACGATCAACGGAGAAAAGTTCTACGACAAGCCAGGTAGCTGTGGATCCTGCCCATTTTTCAACTCAGGATCCACACACCTTTGCCCCTCCAGCAGTGGAGCGTGTATGCTGTTCGGTGAAAACCATAAATCATACATAAACCCTCCCAGGAGGTGCCAAAAGATCTTTAATAAGGCTTTCAGATTTCCAGAGGGCACCGAGCTTGTTATAGTGGCTGGAGATTAAAAAACGGCTCTATATTTGTTTTATTAAATAAAATGTAGTAATTTTGCGTTCAAGAAACACACTTTATGAGTAAGCAGCAGAGAAAAGTAATCCATATTGAGCTTACGGATCCACCTACTGGGTACCGTAAGCACTACTATTTTGGCAGTGTGGCAGCCATATACGACACATTACCAAAGGAGATAATAGGAATATCAAAAGAAGCCCTCTGGGGCACTCTTAAACAAGGAGAGCACCGAGGCAGAAAGGCGATCATTCGCCAGGGAGTAGTAATATCAAAACAAACTGAGCGTGGAATCAGAAAGGAGGTTTAATTATGTTAGGAGCGATAGTAGGTGATATTGTAGGCTCACGCTTTGAGTTCAACAATACAGATCAGTACGATTTTGAGCTGTTCACCCAGGAAAGCAGCTACACGGATGATACCATTTGCACCATAGCGATAGCGGATGCAATCAACAGGCGTAACACCAGGAAAGATGGCGATCCTTGCTATGCTGCTAATCTGTTACGCTGGTGCAGAAAGTACCCCAACCCTATGGGAGGTTATGGAGGCAGCTTTGCACGCTGGATCCAATCAGAAAAGCCACAGCCATACAACAGCTTCGGCAATGGATCCGCTATGAGAGTGGCACCTGTAGCCTGGGCTTTCAACAGCCTGGAGGAGGTGAGGAGAGAGGCAGAGAGGACTGCAAGCGTAACACACAACCATCCTGAGGGCATTAAGGGAGCTGTGGCAGTTGCACACGCCATCTATAGCCAAAGGAACGGCTTTGATCCTGGAGAGCTGGAGAGAGTAGGCAATCTGTATTATCCTGGATTCCTGGGAGCCACATACACGCCTGGAGTGTTCAATGAAACCTGCCAGGGAACAGTGCCAATCTGCTTGAAGATCGTGCGATACAGCAGCTCTTTTGAGGATGCGATCAGAAAGGCTATAAGCTGGGGAGGTGATAGTGATACTATCGGTGCCATCGTTGGCAGCATAGCAGAGGCAGCTTTCGGCATTCCACATGAGATCTACAGTACAGCCTTGCATTATCTACCAGAAGAAATGAACTGGGTAATAGGTAAGTATTTTGAAAAACTAAATATCATATAATTATGGCAGAAGATTGGAACAAAGAGGGGTTTTTCTCTGGGATCACAGAGGACTATTCACACTACCACTGGTACAAAGGTGAGAAAGAGAATCCGTACACAAATGATACATTCCACCCCCTGGCAGCCAGATTCTGGGAGTATGAGAGAGATTTCCATTTCTCCTACCTGGATAAGGCAGATACGAGCGTAAGCCTGGAGGATGCCTATAAGGAGTGGAAAGAGGGCTTAATCAAGGACTATTTACCAGGTAAAAGCCCAAATCCATACGGAGATACCACAGACTGGGAGAAAGCCTTTGAAACAGGCAAAAAAGAATGAAAAAGGGAGGTGTTTGCCTCCCTTTCTTTATATCTCCTCCATTTCTACAACCCATCCACGACCAAAGCCGTATTTCCTGGTTGTTTCCTGGTAAACCTTTAGCACCTTAAACTTGGATCCTGCACGAAATACTATCTCATCCTCGCTTGCATAGTGAGAGATCGCCTTAACATCCACACCCTTTTTACTCTTGATAACCAGCATAAGGTTATCACCGAATATGGATGTACGATCTATGCTGGTGGTTGAACTCATAAACGCCTTGTTCACATAAGCGGTACCAGAGGACATACAGGCTTTCATTTCCTTAATGTACTGATCCAGCTTCATAGGATCAAAGCTGATTCCTGAGAACACCGTGCCGTTATAGCGTGGCATTTTCTCCAGGGCAGCATTACACGCTGGGTAGAATTTCTGGCAAAGCCCTCCGTAATCTTCCACCTTACCAAAGTAGCTATCTACTATGCCATAGCCGTAATTATTGCACCACTTGGATCCGTATGTGTAGCGATTTATCAGAGCCAGCTCCTCTACAGGTATGCCTGTTAGCTTGCTGTACTCCTCCATCTTTCGCCTTTCGGTACTATGTTGCTCAAACCTACCACCTACAACCGTACTGGCATTGTGATTCTCTGGGGCATTGATATACTCCTCCAGGGCTTGCTTTGCCAGCTCATCAGTTTCTCCGTTTAGCTTCACCAGTTTGCCCTGGTGGGAGCGATATTTCAGAGCCAGCTCCTTTCTGTAGGCAGCCAGCCTCTCATAAGCTCCTGTTACCTCAGAATGCCACTGGGAGCCGTACCTATCCATCGCCTTATCATAGAGATCCTGTAGGCGTGCCAGCTCCAGTTTCTCCTCAGCAGTAGAAAACAGATCCAGAGTAGAGCCATCACCCCCAGCGGACTTAGCCAGCTTTGCCAGGCGTGCCTTTTCTATCTCTGCGATCTTTGCCTTTGCCTGAGCTGTCAGAGCGTTAATCTCGCTTGCAGTCTTTCCATCGGCTATGGCACTATTCAGATCCCCCAGAATGGCGTTAAGGTTTTTGCTCTTACTCTTATAGCCCAGGATTGTGTTTGCCTCAGCGATAGCAAGCTGCTGATCGTACTGAGCCTGTACCTTTTTCAGCTCTGCCTCCAGCATCTTCACCATTTCTGGAGAGGTAGGGAACTTGTTTTTATCGGCTACCCACTGAGCTTCAAATTTGAGCTTTTTAATCTGATACGCCAGATCACCAGAGGAGATCTTTGTTTTGAAAGCCTCAAAAGCATCATACAAGCTCTGTACGGCACTTTCTCCGTATTTCTGTACTAACTCCTGGTGGTGCTTCTGTTCGGGCGTGAGAGGGTTTAGAATTTGCTCCACAGCCTTTTTATTATCCCTGATAAAATATGGCAGCGTACCCTTTGCCTCAGCTTTGGCGTATCGCTCCTCATTGTCTTTTACCCAGGTCTGGAACTGGTCTGGCAGATCCTTTGGGCTATCCGTTACAACAGAGCCAGGATCCTCACCGTTGAGAATCTGATCCAGCATCTGATCCAGCTCCTCCTCTTTCGCCAGTACAGGCACCATGTAGCACCTACAGTTAGGGTGCCAGCCTACCCACTTGAAGCCCTTAGGATATACGCCTTTCAGATCATCGCATATATCCCAAACAGGATGATTGTTGCTGAGCTTTATTTCAACCCCTACAACAAAATCAAGCTGCTGCCACCTGGTAAAGTCTGCCTCCCTATAGGCTATGTTGGTTTCTGTTCGTGCAAGCCTCTGGGCGTTCCTGTATGAGGAGCGATAAACACCCTGCCCAGGGTGGTATTTCTTAGGATCATCGTTCACCCACTTGTAGGATTCACTCTCTTTATCCCAGATCCTGCGTTTCCAGATTCTGCCATAGATAGGATTTCCGTTCTCATCCTCTCCGATCTTCACACGGAAACGCCTGTAGAACTTATCAGGCTCCTGGAGATAGCCTTTGATCTTCGTTGCTAATCGGTTGGCTGGTGTACCCTCACCGATTGCCAGATCCAGAGTGTTCTCCAGCTCCTCCTTAAACATTCCGTTGTATTTCCAGACTTTCTGAGATAGATTCAAACCCTCCTCACCTGTTTTCCTGGCAAAGAAAGCATCCATAGCCTCCTTATTCCTGAGGAAATACCTGGCAAAGTGGTGATCCTCTATAGAGTGCTCACCGAACACGCTTTTTACAAGCTCATCGTTATGCTCATTGGATTGCAGCCACTCTTTCTGAACACCACCACGGATTACCTGGTATGTTCGGCTGTACATATTCCTCAGAATAGGCGTTACCTCCTCGCTATAGCCATACTCAGAAAAGGAGAAAGGCTTTCCATCCTCAAGCTCCGTACCTTTCACCAGGTTAATGATCTCACCCATTGCCTCCAGGTAGATAGCACGCACCTCAGCAGCATAGCCCTCTGTACGCTTGAAAAGCTCCTGCTGCTGCTTCTTATAGTCTATGTACTTTTTCTTTGCCATTATTGCCTGAGTTTGAATTTAGCACACTGAGGATCTGAAAGGAACTTGCACCACTTACCATGATCGGTTTTCTCATCCTCCTTGCATCGGCACAATATCAAATGCCCATCCAGTGCTTTGCTATGCCAGTCGTATGAGTGCACACAATCCTTACACTTGTATTTGGGATTTTCAGATACATCTTTTACTCTCTTAGCCATTACTCCAGATCCTCCAGAATTACTTTCACTGGCTTATACCTATCTGGCATTTGATCCGAATACTCAAAACTACCATCATCGGTTTGCACCAGTTGGCAAATGGATTTGTTAAGCTCATAGGCAGCATCCTCTACGGTTTCCCTTACATAGCTACCTATAAGCTCATCCATTTCTGTATCTAACACCTTGTATGTTACCTTTCTCATGGCTACTCTCCTCCACCGAACACATCAACCTTGTTAAGCTCCTGCTGGCGTTCCAGAGATTCCGCCTCCTCCTTTTTGATACGCTCCAGCTCTGCCTTTGCATCTTTCACCAGGTAGCTCATTTCTACATAGGTTTCTCTACTGAGAGCACCATCATTGAACTGCTTAGATAGATCAGCAAGCAACTCGCTCACATCATCACCAAACGGCTCCTGGAACTCGTGCCCAAGTACCAGGGCATCATACTCTGCCTTGTGCCTGTAGTCAAGCACATTTCCCAGGATCGCTTTCATAAGTGAAGCGTGGCGATTCATATAGCCATCGTGTGATTCCTTGTGTCGCTCTGCCTTGATGACTGCAAGCAGCATGACCTTACGAATAGCCTTAGCAGACATATTGCCCAGGCTTTTCATGTTGTCAAAGTCAATGTTTGGTGTGAAGCTCTTGGAAAGGATATGCTTATCCAGGCGTTCAAACTGGTTTTTCTTGCTCTCGCTCGCCTGATCCCATGTTAGGTAACGCACATCACCGCCATTTTTCAGGATAAACAGCTTAGCCTCATCCTCAGCCTTAGGGAGAGAGTTAAGGATCTCAGCAGTGGCAACCATAGCAGGGTTAGCAAAGCGATCATTAACATCCGCATCTGTACTCTCCATGCTCTCTGAGCGTTCAATCATAGGCTGTACATCTGCGTGCTCTGGCTCCTGTTCAAACAGCAGAACTGGGATCTTTCCAGCAGCGTTTTTCATTACCACCACCTCCCAGCCATAGTTACCCCTCTTTGCTCTGTAGATCGTATCAGGAGTGTATATATCCACATGGTAAACGGTCTTACCGCCAGCCTCAGTGAGGTAGTAGCCCCAGGCAAAAGATTTGAGCCTCTTATACTGATCTTTCACCGTGTAAATATCATCCCTGTTTTTCTTGCAAAGGACATTCAGCAACAGGTTAGGCTTACCCTCTGCATCCTGGTAGGTGTGATAGAGTATAGCAGAAACACCCTCAGCACCAGCAGCACGCTTAGCCTCTCTCACAGCAGCATCAAAGCGAATGTTACGCATCCACTCCTTATAGCTGTCAAAGGCATAATCGGTACCATCTGATAGCTGCGACCACTTTACAGGTCTGCCATACAGGAACACCAGGGCGATCTCATTGATATACTTGGGGTACGGAATAGGAATTTTGTTCCTTTTCACAAATCGTAAGAAATTGCCCTTTTTGTCGTACACTGGGCGATCCTGGATCTCCATCACCTTGTGAGTGGCGATCTCATAAGTACGCAAATTGTCTGTAGCCTCCTTTGAATGCTCGTGCATCATAGAGAGTGCCCTGGTAACATCCTTAGAAGCTAACAAGTCGGTAAAACTCTGCTGGTAGTTTACAGCAGCCTTAACCTCGTTTTTGATTACATTTATTAAGCCCATCGCTATAAAAATTATTAAGTTAAACCTAATACCCTCTCTATGTTGTCAGGTATATAGTACTCGTTATAATCAAACCAGGATCTCATCAAAAACATATCCCTCCAGTCTGGGGAGTGTCCTATATCCTCTTTGATCTCCTCCTTTGGTTTCAGTTTCAGCGTTCCGTCAGAATCAGCTTTCCAGGTTTGCAGTTGTTCAAGCTCTCTCACAATCTCCTCCCTCTCAGCCTGGCTCATTACATCCTCTGCCACACCCACCTCATTAGCGTTAATGTGCTCAGCCAGCTTGTAGCCACACTGAGTTTGCAAATTCTGGTAATTCTCCCCAGCAAAAGGTGTGGAGTTGTTCACAAAGCCCTGTATATCGCAATTATCCACAACACCACCGCCTACACCATCCTCATCCACAATGCACCTGTAGTTTGGGATCCTGTGTTTCTTCTGCTTAGCGATTATCCAGGTCTGTATATCCGTTGTTTTGCTCACAGGGAAACAAACCTTTTCAATGATACACCAACCATCCCACACAGCCAGGCGTGCGTAGTCGGCTCCAAAGCGTGCGACATCACCAGTTATGTAGTGCTTACCTGTACGGATTGCCAGCTTATTGCCGAAAATAGCACATATAGCATCGTGTGAACAGAGAGCGTTAGGGTTATCATCATACTCCCAGTTACCCTTAAAGAGGCGTTCAAATTTCACCTTATCAGAGGTTGTTTTCAAACCCTCTATGTAGTCTGGATCTATGAACGGATTTTCCTGTACAAGGCACGCTATGTAGTACATACGAGCATTCAGAACTCCTGTAGTGTACGGCTTATAGAAAAAGTCATACATCCAGTTTTTCTTTGGGTTACAGGTAATGAACAGCTTACGCTTCAAACCGTACTCCTCATTCAGGCAGCGACCTACACGAGTTTTCAGAGTGTCATAGGCTCCAAAGTTTACCTCTCCACCCTCCTCAATCCAGCCACCAGTGAACTCAATAGATCCGTAACGCTCATATAGAGGATCCGATGGCTTGTACTGGAGATCCAGAAAGTCAATTCTGGAGCCGTTGTAGAACTGGATAAAGTTTAGCTGTCCGTTGAGATTCCAAAGCTCATCAGGCACGCCATACATCGTACAAACACGCTTGAATGTAAGGAATGTACTCTGAGTGATACGCTTTAGCTCTGCACGACCTACAAACCACTTTGTACCAGGATAGCATAAACACATAAAGAGCAGCCAAACGGCACCAGTCCACGACTTAGCACCTCCAGCAGCTCCTCCGTACAGGATTTCCACATGATCCACATCTGTGAGGATCCGCAAAGCCTCATCCTGCTTTTCGTGTTTCACCCCATCCCTGGTGGTGATAAAGTCAAAGCAACCACGCCTGAACAGCTCAATCTTTACAGCCAGAGCCATTGGCACCGATACTATCTTACTGCTTCGTGCCACTGCTCTTGATCTTTTCCAGCAGTGCGTTATATTGCAGTAACTCCTCATCACTGAGGGCTGACAGATCAACGCTGTTGCTGTTGGTTACTTGCATATCTCCCTCTATAGGCTGGGTAGCCTTGCCAAATAAATACTCAATGATCCAGCGTATTGTGTAACTCTCTCCCTTAGCAGTTTCACGATTGATCGCCTGGCTCAATGCCACAAAAACCTGGGCTATCACCTCATTCTTTCCGAGTGAATCAGGCACACCTCCGTTTTTGATCTGCTCTGCGATCTTTCGCATATCATTGTTAAGGGTTAGATTGAGGGCTGTAGTCTGCCTCACATCCACACACAACAACGACTGGAGCAAATCCTGGATCTGCCCCTGAGTAAACGCACCGTTGCCAGCCAGATCTATTCCGTACTTTTTCTTTAGTATGGAGTATATCTTTGGCTTCCTGCCAGGGTTTTCAGGCTGATTGTCCTTTGAAAACCTGTTGCCCTTTTTATTTCCCTTTTCAAATAGTGCCATTTTTAATTTCTCCGTTGTATTTTCGTTGTTTATGTGTTCAACAAACACACCTCAAAGGTAAAGAAAAACAGGCAGCAATAATTACCCCTGTTTCTCTCTACCTGGTTAATTATTTGCTTACATTCTGAGCCTTGTATTTAGCATAGTACCATTTTACCAGATCACCGCCAAACTGCTCATCCAGCTCATCATAAGCATCCAGCTCCTCCAGAAGCTCATCCGCTTTGTCAAGTACGCCAGTGAGGAGTTTCTGCTGCTCATCGGTTGCATTCCAAACCTCAATTTCTCCATTAAGTTGCTGGTTAATCACCTGGATCTCCTCAGCAGTCAATTCAATTTTGTTCATAAGACTTTCTGTATTAAATTACTCCGCAAAGGTACTACAAATCGTACTTTTTACAGATTGATTTTACCTTTCTTGTATATTTATCGGCTTTACCGTGTACAGCCTTAGTAACTGTTTCTGCCCAGAACTCACTTACATTTGTCCTGGCATAGCTACCATAACCAGATTTATTTTTGTCCTTACGCCACTGGGTATAGAGAGATCGGATCTCCTTTCCTGCTGCTCTATACTTTGCACCAGTAAGATGCTCATTCCAGGTAGCGTGTGCAAGCTCATGTGTTACAGTGTGAGCTATCGGCTTGTTTGTTTTCGTGTGCCAGCCACTTGCGTAACCTTTCCTTGTATCACTCACGATCTTTGCCTTTTTCTGGTTGAATGATTTTTTATTGAGGTAAACACCCTCAGACACTCCACCAGCAGTTACATGAACACCGAGCGTACCAGCTCCGAGATCTGCCAGCTTCACTTTCCTTTGCCTTACTCCAAGCACTGAGTGATAACGAGAAATAGCCTCACCCACCGCCTTGTACACCTGAGGATCCTTGATCTTAATAAGGGATTCCACATTCTTTATTTTTCCTTTGTAGGTAGCATCACCAGGTTGCAAGCCTCCTCTGGCACCTACTCCTCCAGAATTTCTGCCCATAGTTTACTTCTTTTTTGCATTTATAAAATCGGTTACATATAACAGCCCATGCTTTCTACAGAACTCCTGGATTTCCGCACCTCCACCATACACAACCAGGTTAGGGCGTTCCAGTCCTGAGATTTCCTGAGCTACCTGGAGATCCGATTTAAGGCTTTCCATCCACCCATCCAGCCCACGAGTGAAAAAGGCATTATATCCCTTAGGGATCCCCATTTTATTATATTCAATGAACTTATGCGAAACATTAAGATCAGCGTAAACCTTGATACCGAACTCCTGGAGATAACGACACAGCCACCTCTTTTTGTAGATAAGCTGAATACCCCAGGCTATAGGCGTTTGATCGTGGCAGCTACAATTCGGCTCTACTACAGCTTTGCAGCCACTCGCCAGCAGCTTGATCGGATCCTTAAACAGAGCTTCAAACCTGTAATCATCCACATAGAAATGATAGGTGCTCACATCCTTTCTCAGTCTGCTATTGGCTCCCCACGGAGATAGAGGCAGCTCCACCTTTCCAGCTTGCATTTCCAGGAGTAGGTTAGGTATCTCAAAAATGTTGTCGCTCTCATACAGTACATCCTTGAACATGGATCTGTAGAAAGCCTCCTTTTCGTTATCCTCCTCATCCTCGCTTTCGCTGTCCTCTGCCTCCTGATTATCCTCTGGATCCTCATCTTCTGGCTCCTCCTGCTTCTTACGCTTTTTCGGCTTATACTCTTTCTCCTCTGGGAAAGTCAAGCCCATAAAGTCAAAATCTACAGCAGCCCACTCCTCAGAGGTCTGGAGTATGCCGTAATCCCATTCTCCGTTATTGATATTATCCCTGGCAATAATATCAAGCTCCTCATCCTTTGTGGTTTCAGAGTAGATAACACAGGGCACGCTCTGTAATTTGAGCTTTCTGGCAGCCTTTAGGCGTTGGTTTCCAGCCAGAACTACCAGCCTTTCACCACGCCTAACGAGTGCCAGAGGTCTGTGCTTCCAGAATCCGTTGATCTTGATACTATCTACCAGGCGTTGAAAATCTGCCTTTGTGATAGTCCTGGGATTCTCAGGGAGCAAATCAATCTCAGATAGTGCCAGATATTGTATCTCACTACAAACCATCGCCAGCCTCCTCAGTTTCGGTTTCTGTTTCAGAATCAGATTCCGTTTCTGTAGCAGCTCCCATTGTGGCAGCTTCCACCATTACAGGATCCTCTGGTACCAGGTTTTCTGCATCATCCAGCACATTGAAAACCTTTTTCACAAGCTCAGCAGCACGCACGAACTTGAAATGCTTTCGGTTTTTCACATACACCAGCTTACTGCCATCGTTCTGATCCACTCCAGTAGCGTAAAATGTACCCCTGTAATCCACTGGGAGAGGCAATCTGTCATAGATAAGCAAGCTGCTTGAGGTTATACCTGTGATCGTTGCTGTCCTGTTGTGCTTTCCATTCAGGAAAACATCTACTTTATCGCCCTTTTTCATGCGTTCCACTGGGAATAAATCTGTAAGCCATTCACCTACCAACTCTTTGCCTCCCAGCCACCAGAAAGCCATGAAAAGCAGTACCAAAAGGATAATTACGAAAACCATATCTTTAATGTTTACTTGGTTAATAATGCAAAGATAAATAAAATGTGTTTGATAGACACACTTTGAGGCAATAAAAATTCACTTAGTAACCCAAAACAAGCATAGCAGCATCCCTACCGTGCTCATTTGTACGCTTTTTCCACCCAGTAATAGAGCAAAAATACTCATGCGTTATCTTCGTTACATTACGCTTTGGAGCTACCATTTCATACTCTACACCCAGATCTTTGAGAAAGGAATCCCAGATAGAGGCATCACGCTTCACAGATCCAACTCCTTGCAGCCGTTTCCTCTCCTCCTCTCTGCTCATATTCTCGGTGCCAAACCAGGTACGCTGTCTTGGATCCTCCACTCTTACCACGAGCTTTGTGCCAGCCTCCTCAGCAACGCCTTTCCAGTGCTTCACCTCATCCATAGCCTTATGGATCTCAGTGCTGGAAACGCTTTCCAGAGATCGCTTTCGGTTATCCCAAACAGCGATCCCTGTATTAACGCCTGTATCAATCCCTATGAAGATCATTCCGCTGCCTCCTCCTCAGGCTCTGGCTGTGGGATCTCATACAATACAACGCCTTTCATGTGGCGATCCTCTCTTGTACCGAAAAGCTGAGCCATCAGCACCTTGTCTGGCAGGAATGTGTAACGCACCTCCTTAATGAGATGCAAACCTATCGGATGCTCACTGAATATGTGCAAGCTCCATCCAGATTCTGTGCTACGCTTCACTGTTACTACAGTGTTCTTGAATAGGAATGTACCAGGCTTGTACTTTCCGTAATCATCCGTAACCTCAGGCTCTCTTGCAGCCGATTCCTCCAGCTCCTTAACGAGCAAAGGATTAAGCCTGTTCTTACGCTTTGCCCAATACTCAGGGTAAACTACTTTCTTGGTCTTTGTGGTTGTCTTTTCCATGTCGTTATAGTTTATAGGGTGAAACAATATCATAGATAGCCTTGCAGATCTCTATATCGTACTCTGCATCGTGGAGCCTGGCGTCATCTACATGGATTCCCAGAGCCTTTGCTACGGTACCCTGCTTGAAATTCTCCATATCGGCACGCTGAGCTGCCAGGTAAGGAGTAGCCAGCACCATTACATCAATGCTGTTGCTCCAGAAATAGGATCCAAAGTATTTATCGCCATTCTGGGTAAACCAGGCTCTCAGAAACTCATTATCAAAGTGAGCATTATTGAATCCAGCCAGGAAAAACTTATCCTTTTTGTTGAAGCGATCCACATACTTAGTGAGCATTGCCACAAACTGCTTGTACACCTCTCCCATAGGAGGGTATGCCATGATCTGCTCCTCGGTAACACCGCCCACCTCCAGAGCTTTTGCATCAATCTTAGCACCAGGCTTAGGCTGTACCTTGAAATTAAATTTCTCTTTGATCTCTCCATCAATCACTACAGCACCGCTTATCTGGTGAATGCCGTGAAGATTTACCAACACACCTGTAGTTTCCAGGTCAAAAAATAACACTTTCATCCTTTTGTCCGTTTTATGTTAAACTTTCTATATCCAAACGCATTGTAATACTGTTGCATCTTAGCAATCATTTCCCTGTAGGCAGTTCTGCCAGCCACCTTGATAATGTCCTTTTTGAGCTTCCTTGACAGTTTCGCTTTCGGTGCTCCTGGCTCTCTTTCACTGCTTGGAGAAATTTGTATAGTAACCTCTATCTTTCCCATAGCTAAATCTGTTTTTTGTATTCTCGCATCGCCTGGCTCAGGCTCTCTGTCTTATCCAGCAGCTTTGCCAGGGCATCAATATCTACCAGGGTGCTGCCACCATCCAGGTAAGCCCAAACCTTTCTCAGAGCCTCGGAAATGCTCTTAGCCTCTCTGGAATCTTTGAGGTTTCCCAGCACCTCCTTGTTTGTCGCTACAGCTTTGCCTTGCTTCAGGGCAGAATCCACAGCCGACTTTGCAGCCTTTACCTGTTCCTTTGGGGTTTCATAGCTTGAAGCGATCTCCCTGGCTGCCTTTGCCGAAAGCTCACCTCTTACGATCTTCTCCTGAATGTACGGAGGGAGATCCAGTAGAGAGAGGCACTTGCTTACGAAAGCTGGGGATTTCTTGAACTTATCCGCTATCTCCACCTGGCTGTAGCCAAACTCCTCTTTGAATCTGCGAAACATCAGGGCACATTCGTATTCAGTGAAACGCTTACCCTCGTTTCTCATCATCTGCTCTATGTACAGATCCTCTGTAGTTGAATCCTTAGGAGCTTTGAGAGCCTTGATCCAGGGAATGTTTGCACCCTCTCCAATAGCCTCCATAGTGGCACGATAACGCCTCTCTCCATCCACCAGCTTATAAAGCTCTTTGCCGTTCTCATCCTTGAAAGGGATTACGGTAATAGGGTTAAGCACTCCCTTAGCCTTGATCTGTTCTTTCAGCTCGTTAAGATCAAAATCTCTACGAACATTGAAATTATCCATTACGACTATATTTCTGGGATCTATCAGGAATATATCAGTCCTTTTTGTTGCATTAGTTTCCATTTCTAATAATCTTGATTGTTACTATATCTTTGCCTCTATTACGACCTCTCTCCAGGAGAAACCACAGGCAGAGCATCTGATAAGTGTTACCTGGTCTGTGATTGTACCCTCTGGCTTTTTCACCAGGGAATCGGTCTTACAAAGTGGGCAGCACATAACTCAATATCTAAAGTCTGTAAAGTGGATCACCACGCCCTCAAAGGTGTTATCCTTGTTATTGCCGAAAAACCACTCTACAAAGTCCTCCACACTCAAACCATCATTCTTTGCCACAACCTGGATCGGTACCTGTTTATCATCAATCCAGATCTGAGGATAGGCATCTGTGGAGCTGTTCACCATAGTTACCTTTTGCAGCCCAATCTTTTCATACTGGGCAAACTCCCTCTGTTCTGAGTTGTAAGGTCTGCCAGTCCACTCTCTTACACTGAGGTACTTTCTGCCAGACTTGATACCCTGGTATCGCTCCTCCCATACTCCTTTTTCGTTGTAGCGTATGGTGTGGATCTTTTCACCAGCTTTCAGTTTGTCCTCAAATCCTGTAGGCTCTCCAGCTCTGGAGTGGGTTACAGGAAACGACTTGCAGAGTGTTAGGATTGCTTTCTTTTTGCCTGTCTGTTTCATATCAGTAATTCTTTCCGTGTTTGTAACTCCTGGAGGCATTGTAGATCATCTTTTTCTCAATGTGCCAGGCTATATTGATTCCCATGCTCTCTGCCAGCTTGCATATCTGCATACGGCACGCATTCAGGGCTACATCCAGAGGTACGCTATCCCTTACAAGCGTTTGTACGATCTGGTAGATATTCTCAGTGTATCGGCTTCCATTCTCAGGAAACATCGGTCTGGCTACATCCCTCAGATTCATATTCACATTGTGAGCACCAGCCAAATCCAGTATTCTGATTATGGCATCTGCCAGCTCATCCTCTACAGTGTCTTTCACATACATTTCAAAGTAGCCAGTGAAGCCTGTTCTACCAGGTTGGTAATCTCCAGGATCCTTGAAATGTGCTAACAGGCTCTGATCTGTTCGCCTGTCCTTTCGGTGTGCTTCCACCGATTCCATAAGCTCTGAGATCACAAGGCACATGAAATGCTCTGGGCTGGGATTATTCTCCCAGAAACCGTGCTCCACCGCATTAGCGTGGATCTTATCTCTCAGCTCGTTCCAATCTGAAATGTGTTGCATAATGTCTGCTATTTTAATCTTATGAATTTTCCAGGTATATTACTTTTCTCCAGTGCATCAGCATTGCCCTCTCCAAATGAGATCAGAACACTACCACATCCTGGACTATCTCCCTGTGTTCCATCTGGGCGATAAAACTTGATTCTGCCTCTCATAAACAGGATAGCTGTTGCATTAGGAAAAATCACATCCTGAAACATCTTACTATCACATCGGTTGAACAACAAAGCTATGCCGTTGTTATTCTCTACCATTTTCTCTACAAAACGCTCAATAAGAGGGCGAGAATAAGGAGGATTAAGCCATACTCGTACCCCCCCAATTTTGCTTTAATCCATCCTCCTCTGGGGTGATATGCCGTGTTGCAGTATCCCAGAGCCTCTTTGCTGGAGAGCACGGATCAAGCTCAAACTTGCCCAAAGCATCTACTATCTCTTTTGGAGTGTACCACTCATCTGTAGTATTGGCACTCCGTTCAAAACTTGTATTCATTTTCGGTAACTGTTTCCTTGAAATAAAATTCTATCAAACATTTCTCTGAGCCTGTCATCTATTCTGGTACCATACCTCTCTTTCAGTTGCTCATCTGAGAGATTGGATGTTACGATAGTCCAGCGTTGCCAGTCATAGCGGTTGTACAGCAGCTCTGTAACAGGCGAAAACTCGTTGCCATATATCTTGATATTCACAGGCTCTGTACCCAGATCATCCACAAATAGCAGCTCCTGAGATACCATCCTTTTATACTGCTCAGGATTATCACTGTACATCTTCACCAGGTTAATCGCTGATGTTCTATATACAGTCTTACGATCCTGGCTATACACACTATCAAATAGGTAATTCACCAAGTTACACATGGCATTTGCCAATGTAGTTTTACCAGTTCCACAAGCTGCTCCATATATAAGTAAGCCTGTCTTATGCTTACCTGATAGCCATTTTGCAGCCTTTCTTACTCTCTCCTCTGTCGTGCTATCCTGGATCATTTGCATACGCCTCTTGACTACCTCAGCTTTATAGCAAGTCAGCAGCATATCCTCCAGCTCCTTAGGATCACGATCAGCCAGGCTAAAGCGTGTCGTGATAGCCTGATGTACCTGTCTGTTTAGGAGGCTCAGTAGCCCCTCCATTGATTTTTGATCCATATCTTTGCAAATCTTCGTAATACTTATCTTTTACCCAGCCCCTGATTGTCAGGTAGTCTGATTTATACTTTCTGCCTTTGCTTCCCTTGTAGTTATTGAGAATGTCTATCATCGCCTTTGTTGGATCCTCTCCATACTCAGCACATAGCTTAGCATACTCATCCCTGGTTAGAGTTACAAAGTCAGCATACTTATATTTCTTTGCCTTTTCTGCCTTTGCTTTCTGCTCTGGAGTTAGTGGCGGTGGGCTGTCTGGTGATACCTCCTCAGGAGGAAACAGATTATGCTCTGGTGGTTTTTCAACATGGGCTGGTGGTTTTGGAGCTGCTGGAGCCTCTTGATGTACTGGCAGAGAGAATAGCTTTGCCTTTGTAACATCGCCACCTTTCTTACCAGCTTCACGCCTTTTGGCTCTGATTTTCTCCTCCCTAACTATATGCCTACTGTAATAAGCTCCATCGGATTCCCTTACAGCACAAAATCCGTTTTCCACTAATAGATCCAGCCAGGAATCACTACCTGTAGCATCTACACCGATCATTCGTATAATCTCCTGTTTGGTGTGTGCAACCTGATTGGATTTAACCATAACGCCACGCTCTGAACTCTCCCACATACAGCACAACAGATCTACCCACAGCCCCCTCACATCTGGAGGCAGCACCCTCATTCTGGGGCTTAGCCATTCCCCAGTATCAATAGGCATCGGTTTATTTGTTGCTTTTTTCGCCATAATCGGGATTTTATGAGAGGTGGGCAGGGTTGCTACCCACCTCTCTGTTTTCAGCCTCTTAAACCTCCAAAATCGCAATATCTGGAGCGATCTCACGGATCTTGTTCAACACATCATCCAGGCACTTATCTCTGTACTCCTCTGCTACCTCATTGGCACCAGGTGAAACGAGCTGGAGAATAACATCGCCATTTGAAAGGTAGTGATCAAATTCCACCTCAATAGCCATCTTTGCAGTACCCTTGAAGATAGGAATGTTCACCGTGAACGACTTAGGCAAATTGCTCTCTACCTGGCAACGGTACACATCAGCAACAGAGCCAGATGGATCACGCTGTTTCTGGATTTCAGCCTTAGCTTTGGCTGTGAAATTCTTTAGAGTTGAAACGAGCTTCATACACTCCTCTTTGTCGGCAAATACGCCTCTGTTCAAGCGTAAGAACTGCCCCAGCTTAGCAGGTACCCAACCAGTATCACCCTTGTTAATACCGAAACTTGCAAAGATCTCCGAGAACTCCACTTTACCAGAGATCACACCCTTTTTGTACTCATCGGCTTCATCCACCGTAAGGGTTATAGTCATAGCATCACGGTTTACTTGTACATTTGCTTGCTTCTGATCCACCAGGGATAAACGCTTTTCCAACCAGTCAAAAGGAGTGGAGATCACACCTGAAATGTTGGTTTTGATAGGTGCTTTGGTAGCCAGTGGCTCTACTGCCTTAGCAGCTTCACCTTTGCGGATAATCACCTCAATAGGCTTTTCGCCTGTGTAATTCTCAATGTTTACACTAACGGTTTTGTCTTGTAAATCTTCCATTGTTACATATTGTTAGATTGTTAATACTATCCCTCTGTTCCTGTTCTGAGGGCACGAAATACATTTCTCTGTCTTTCATCCTGTGTCATAGGTCGCTGTTCAAGCAGATAGCCCTCTGGAGAGTAGATACCAACCTTTCCCTCATCCTCATCTACAAACTTGAAGCAATCTCCCTTAATCCAATCACCTCCCACTTTCAGCTCATCACGGAGCTTTGATACTCGCTCTTGCAGTGGCTTGATCTTTCCTTTGTAGTCAGCTCTAACCTCTGCCAGCTCCTGCTCCAAATCGGCAATCTGGATAATCACATTTGCAAGCTCCGATCTTCTTTCGTTAATCTCATCCTGATCAAATTTTCTGGTGTAGCTTCTTTCCAGAATCTGATCGCAACTGTTTCTCAGGATCTCCTCTCTTTGTTCTACAGGAGTGTCCGCTAACATAATGTCTTTCATAACTCAAACTTTTAATGGTGAATAATATGTTACTTTATGCGTTCTCCAGTAGTGAAATTGAATGCCAGGTATTCAGCCCACAGCTCAACGAACTGGGTACCGAAATAGCGTGCTTTTTCTTCCGTTTCTTGGCACAAGCGGAACCCAATGTACGCATTCGCATCCGAGGAGCGACCATTCGTATTCAGATAACCGAAACCCGCAAACGCACCATAAGTCGCAGTAGCAGACAGGAGGGCACCCCTCTGATCATTGTTGAGATCCTGGATCTCTTTCTCTGTCCATAAAGCAAAGTATGGGTACCAAAACCATGTATCACCACTTGCATCTGGCTTAGGCTCCCAGTTTCTGCCCCAGAGAGCCTTAGCAATAGTTTCCAGCTTCATAAGAGCTATAATGTGCTTTGGCATAGTCTGGCGGTAATCCCAGTGATCGTTGATATGTTCACAAACGGCTCTTTCTTCATCCTTATCTGAATAGATAGGAGTAAGCCCCAGAGCTTCACAAGCATCCTCATAGGTCTTGATACTCTTATAATCATCCAGGTTAGGATTGTTCGCATTTGCAGCCTTGCCAAACAAAGCATCCAGCAGCTTCTTTCCGTTCTCATCAGCTACCTTGTAGGCAGCCTCTAAATTCTGTTTTGAAATTTCAATTTTGTTCATCTTTCAATTTCTTTAATTTTGTTATCAATCTCTTAGATAATCTTATCGCATTTTGCACTCTCAGGCTCTGCCCTGGTGGAATATGCTCTATCAGTATCGGTATCAAGCGTATCAGCTCAGATACAGCAGCGTTAGATATTCTTTTCATTGGTTTTCCAATAGCGATCAGGATCTGGTATCTCAACCCCTAAATACTCTCTGGCATACTCTCTCAGTTTCTCACAATAGGTAGAAAATGTAACTGTGTCCATCGTGGCTGTTGATCCAGGAAACTCTATGATCTCTCCAGTATGCTTGTTTATCACCTTATCGGCTGTCATTTGTGCCTTGAAAAACTCGTGTACCTGTTCCACGCTCACGAACTCCCAGCCAGCATCTATTAAGGCATCCAGCAATATAGGATAGATACAGCCCCAGAGCCATCCGTTTTGATCGTTAGATCTGGGCTTTCTTACTTTCCTAACCTCAATCCTGTAGATACCATCGCAAAACTGCCTGAATAGCTCATACAGAGGTTTGAGATCAAATAAGCCGTTCCTTTTCTCTACCTGTACCTTTCTCATAAGAATTTCATTTGACTTTCCAGGCTCATTCTTACCGCATGGATAGCACCCTCTCTATTTTCCAGACTTTTCAGGTAGTCCTCTACCTCTCCTCTGGTAGTAGCTATGTAGTAACCATCACTGGTAGCAACCACGCACCTTACCAGTCCTGAAACTCTTATGTGATTTATGATCTTACGAATCCTCGGAGTATCTACCTTGTAGCCCTTTTCTTTGAGGGCAGAACAGATCTCCTTATTCGTAATGGAGTTTGCCTTTCCTACCTTTGTCTGTAGTCCTCTTACAACAATAGGTACCAGGATCTCCTGTTCATACTGTGATAGGGGCTGTGTTTGTTGTTGGAAACCTTGAATCATAATCGCTGTACATTTATTGTTAAACCTTTCCTGGCAGCATAAACCGCCTTTCCAGTAGCCCTTTCCACCTCCGACACAAATAGCTGCTCATCGGCATTGTTATCGGATATGTGGATCAGCACTATATTTTCCACCTTTGAGAGGTCTGTAGTAGCCAGGATCTCCTTGCACATATCCAGCTCCATGTGAGAGGTCAGCAGTCGTTCTCTCTGTGATATGAGTGTACGCCCTGCCATTATAGCCTCTGTGAGCTTCTTATGAGAGTAGTTACATTCTATGAGAATGTGGCTTAGATCCTTGAAGCGATAATCACACGCACAACTATCTGTGAGAAACATTATCTTTCCACTTTCTTGGTGATCAATCAGGTAGCCCACACATGGTACATCGTGGTAAGCGTTGAATGGCAGTACCTTGAAATTGCCAAACTTGTAGCCCTTACCAAGCTCCAGGGTGATAGATCGTGTGCTCTCTATGCCTTTTGCAGCCCATACCTCAGGGAGTGCAAGCGTATAAAAGCCATTATCCACCATCGTTTTGATATACTTAGCGTGATCGTTGTGCTGGTGAGTAATCAGGCAGCCCACCACTTTGCGTATGTTGAAACCCAGGGCTTTTTTCACCTCCAGAAAGCGGATCCCAGCCTCCAATATCAGAGCCTCGTTCCCACAATCCAGGATATAACAGTTACCGCTGGATGAGCTGCCTAATACTTTCAGTTCCATATCTTAATAGCCTGGATCTACCTCCTGAGGAGCTGCTGGAGCTGGCAACTGTCCCTGCTGTGAAACATCATTATATACCACTGCCTCAGCATCTAAAACTACAGGTGTCTGATCCTCTGGTTGAGTGCTACCAGTTGTTTCACCCTCGTAATCATCGGCTATGGCGTTCTGCATTTCTACAGAGAGATAGCCGTACTTGCTCAGGAGGTTACGGATAACGGTTTTGATAGCCATTCCGTGGAAATTACCCATCCATCCTACAGCGTTGCTGTCAGATACTGGGAGAGCTGCCAGGTTAATGAGGGATTCTACTGTAGTTTCCTTTTTCAATCCCTTAGAGAAACGCTTAGCGTGCATAGCCATCTGCTCAACTGTCATATAGAGAGTTTTGGCAAAGCCATTAAGCAGCTCAAAGTAGCAGAAATAACCTACGACCTTATCAGAGGTGCGTTCACCATCAAAGGCGATCTCTCCAGTGAGCTTGTTTACCTTTCTCAGCTCACCCTCATACACAGCATCGGCATTGAGTGTACGGTACTGCCCTGTACGCATAGCAAGCTGTATCAAACCTTTGTAACCGATCTGGAAAGTAGGCTCCATCACTTTCTCCCAGCGTTCTCTCTCCACACCCTGCTCATCGGTGTATTTTACCTTTCTGTTGTTGTTGAAAGGAATGATAAAGGCATAGCCCAGAGCCTTGTTGATAGGCAAATGCAATACAGCAGCTTTCAGGGCTTCCATAACTACCGCCTTAGGCTCACACTGCTGTAGGCTCTTATCTCCGTTGTAGAGGTCAATAACTGAAGCTACAAAGGTGCCAGAGTTCTTACCCAGGGCATTCTTGAATTGAGCCTGTACGCTCTCTGCATTGAGCATATTTTTCAGGAGATCTACACCTCTCTGCTTCTTAGCTACCTGTCCTGCCTGGCTCGTTGCAGTCGGTACCACTTGTGTTGTTGCTTGTTGTGCCATAGATGATTATTTTATGGTTAAAACTTTGTCTGTACTTACTACCAGATTGATAACCTGTGATATGGTAGGTATGATCTGATTTACACTCTCCCTATTGTCAATGAAGATCGGAGCACTGATACCCTTAGCCTGGCATATAGCATTGATTATATCCAGTCCAGCGTTCACCTTACCAGCAGAATTAACATCAGGATATGGAGTGCCATTCACCGTACATACACAGGTGAGCTTTTCACCACCGTTAAGCTGCTCATCCACGAATGAGAATGATACCACGCTAAACAGCCCATTGATACGCTCCAGGAGCTTTGCATCTTTATCTTTCTGGAAAGATAGGGCAGTGTATTCCCATTTCTCCAGGTCTGCCAGCTTCTGGTTGTTCTGGATCCGCTTCTCCTCCAGAGCCTCTATTTCACGCTCTGCACGCTCTATCTGCTCACGCTTAGCCAGGCGTTTGTAAAGCTCCTGGATATTCTCATTAAGAACAGATTTAGCTTGCTGGAGTTCTGAGGTATCTACAGGCTTCACATCTACTGTGAGCTGGTTTTCAAGCTCGGTAATCTCGTTACGGAGGTCTATAATATCCTGATCGCTGGAGATAAGCAGATTTTCATCTGGTGCCTCTGGTCTGTTAGCTCTCGCTTGTTCTATCAGCCCCTTTGTAGTGGTGATCTGCTGCTCCAGAGCTGCTATCTCAGCCAGGGTATTCTCACGCTGGATCTGCTGCTGCTCTTTCTGCTTTGCCTTAGCCACGCCATGCTCTTTGTTCTTACGGAGCTTTTCAGCCTTAACCTGGTTGAAATTAGCCTGTAGCTCTCTTTGCTTAGCCTCTATATCTTCAACCTCCAGAGGTCGCTTACAGGTAGGGCACACAAATGCACCATCAGGGTACTGGATCTGCTCAGCATTGATTGCACGATACTGCCCACGCAATGTGTTCAGCTCGTTATCCAGGCTTGCTATGGTAGCCTCTATAGAGGAGAGGGTAGATCTATTTCTCTGTAGATCTGCTTCCTGGTTTCTCAGCTTATATTCAAGATCTCGGATCTTTATATCAGCCTCATGTGCTCCCTGGCTTGCCTGGCTACGGATAGCATTCTCTCTGTTAGCTATGGCGATCTTCTTTTCACCTATTTGCTTCTGAATGCCAGCCTTACGGTTATACTCCTGTTCGTTGATCTTTGATTTGTCGGAGATCTGGCTGTCAATGTCAGCCACACGCTGTTTCTTTTCTGTCAGCTCTGCATCCAGGGCTACCCAGTCCTCAGCTTCTGGCTTCAATCGGTTTGCAGTATCTATCTGGCTCGGTATCACTGCCAGCTCATCCTTACAAGCTCTTTTCTTAGCAGCTACCTCTTTGGAATACTGAGCCAGAGAACGCCCAGATAGCTGAGCAAGCAGCTCCAGATATTCAGGTTTGAGCTGGGCTACCTCATCATCGGTAACACTGCCAGCCATATCCAGGAGCATAGATTTCTGCACCTCTGGCTTCAATGAGGAAAAGTAGAACGGATTAGTTACCATCCTGAAAAGATCCTCAGGTAGGATAGCAGCTATTTCTGCATCATACTCCTTTTTGGTAGCCATTTTTACATCATTCAGGAAATACTCTGTCTTGTGATTCTGTAGAGTTTCCTCTGTAGTACCTCTGGGCTTAACCCAGTTTTCTACATAGCAACGCTGTAGCTTGATTTCGGTGCCATCCACATCCAGCACACCAGTAACAGAGTGCTCCAGGTGTAGAATAGGCTTTCCTGTCTGAGGATCCAGCGTTTTAATGTTGAAATTACTATCTGAGCGACCTGTACTGTCCTTACCGAACAGCAGCCACAGGAACGCATCAAACACAGTGGTTTTACCAGTACCATTTTCTCCACACACTACAGTTACCTGATCGGAGAAATTGATTTCCTGGCTTCTTACTCCCTTGAAATTTACCAGGGATAAGGATTTCAGTTTGATTGTTCGCATATCAATTATCTGTTAATGATTGAGTTGATTTTTTCTGATTTATCGGCTGCCATGAGATCAGCCATTGAGTAGAGGACTTTAGAATTTACTGAACTGCCACCCCTACTGCCTGTAATGAAACCCTTTTGCACCCATCGTTTCACACGGCTTTCCTGAAATAGCCTGTACGCCTCTCTCTGTGAAATAAGATCCACAGAGGGCTTAGTCTGCTTAACATAGTTAGCAGCACCAAGCTCTGCCATTTCTGAGCAGAGATTTTTAAGCTCGTATAATTCCAAAGTGATTTGCATTATCTGATCCTTTTTGCCCTTGCCAACTTTGCAAAGTATGATTTTACACTCTCTCTGCCATAGGCATCATCATTCCAGAGAACGACAACAAAAAGGAGGCACGCACCAGCAGTAAAGAAATGCCAGTAAGCACAACAAAAGATAGCTGCTATCAGAGCTGTAATACCCAGGATAGCCCAGATTGCTATCCAAACAAGATTAGAAACGATTTCTGTTTTCATCGGTGTTGCATTTAATTAGTTAAACAATTCGTTTTCTGGTACTCCAAGCTCCTTAGAGAGCAAAGAGATTCTGAGTGCATCAGGCTTCTGTGTACCTGCCAACCAACAGCGTACAGTTGTCGGGTGTACCTTGCAAATTTCAGCCATCCGCTTAATCCACTCTGTTTTTGGAGCTACCACCTTTTGAGCTGGCAGCTTGTCATAGATCTTTCTGAATGTACTTTTTTTCATTTTTTTACTCGGTTAATTATGTTTGGCAAACACATTTTAGCTATATTTGCACCACTATTCCTTAAATAGTACCGCAAAGATACAGAGAATATTTCTAATAAACCAAACTTTTTCTGAATTATTTTCTAATTATTTTGCGAAAAAATTGTAACTAACTGATTTTCAAATTAGAATTAAACTCGGTAATTATGAGCGAAACAAAAGAAAGATTGCTTCAATTCCTCCGATACAAGAATCAGGGGCAGCAAAAGTTTGAGATCTCTATCGGAATGAGTAACGGATGGGTTAATAAAGTGGGAGATAGTATTAGAGAGAACACGCTACAGAAAATCAAAGAGGTTTACCCAGAGCTAAACATAGCCTGGTTGAAAAGCGGTGTAGGTGAAATGTTGAACTCTGGAGATAGTGAGGGAACTCTGGAAACTCCAGGAGATAGCGAAACAAGCGAGGAGATCACTGCAAAGCTGGTGCCCTTGCTTCCAATAGCAGCCCAGGGAGGCAGCCTGAATGATTTTGTAGTATCTGTTAAGGAGAGCGATTGCGAAAAGGTTGTATCACCGATCAGAGGAGCCGATTTTGCTATTCCGATCAGTGGTGATAGTATGGCTCCAGAATACCCTAACGGCTCCCAGATCTTCATTAAGAGAATCAACGAAAAGGCTTTCATAGAGTGGGGTAAGGCGTATGTGCTTGACACTTGTAACGGTGTAGTAGTTAAGATTCTGGTGCCATCTCAAAAGGATGGATATGTGCGATGTGTTTCTATAAACACAGATCCTATTTTCGCTCCGTTTGAAGTAGCCTGGGAGGATATACACGGAGTTTATAGAGTTTTGCTTTGTATGTCTGTAAAATAATGCTTATGTGGTGGATATTCTTATTACCTATAGCAGCTATCATTCTGGGTGCTATAATCAAGGCTTTTGGCACAACACCAAGCCAGGAACTAAATAACAAGTTTGTACAACTGGGTACGCTTACAGGAAAAACCTACAGCGAAATAGTAAGCGTGGTTGGTGAGCCTAATTCCAAAGACTGCATCGGAGATACAATCCTATGCCAGTGGATCCAGTCGGCATATCATATCGGATTGCTATTTGATTCAGATATGATCTGCCTGGGAGTAAATAACGAAACAAAAATAGATGAGAATTTGATATAATGGAAAAGTATTACAGAATGGTGATCAACCTCTACAAAGAGGCTATCAATGAAAATTACCAGGTAAATTCTGATAGAATCCTGGAGGTAAGAAAAGAGATAGCTTGTGCTATAACAGAGGCAAAGGTAGCAGGCACAAGCTACTCACACCTGGAGGAGCTACTGAATGATATTGACTATTTGAACAAATGAATACTACAGTGAGCAAACAGATTATGGAACGCTTCTATAGTGCACTGGATGCCATTATAGAGAGCAAAAAGATCAGAGGTGTAAACACCTACTGTAGGCTGTACGAAATAGACAGGAGAAACTTTATAGCCCAGAGAAAAGATCTTGATCGTGGCTGGTTTCAGGTTTCTTGGCTTCAACCTATGGTAAGGGAGTACGGAGTGAGTGCCAGATGGCTGCTTACAGGATTTGGCAGAATGTTCGACAAAGAGTAATGAGAAAGGCGGTATCATATTACAGGT
>ENA-OOXC01000184-OOXC01000184.1-human-gut-metagenome-genome-assembly--contig:-NODE-184-length-53147-cov-6.445717_pt1 | contig 53147 bp, 49 predicted proteins | sample MGYA00241578_ERZ501325 | MGnify/ENA primary metagenome ERZ501325 (study PRJEB25962, sample SAMEA2042737) | human gut metagenome | biome: human gut; feature: human-associated habitat; material: faeces...
CGGGAGTAAATTCCACCGCCTAAGCGGGCGGTGGAATTTAAATAAAAAAGTTAGGGAAATTATATGATAATAAATAAAAGCTTGTACTTGTAGCTTAAATTGATTAGAATAGAAAGGAAAATATAGAAATTCTAATAGGAAACAGAATTGAGGATAATGACATGGAATTTGCTATAAAAGGGAAGTCGTTCTGCATATGGTCAAAGAAGCGGATATTATATACCATCTGCTTTTTCCTATTCTGTCTGATCGACCAGAGAACGAAGACCGGTTCCGGATTGGATGGAGCGATAGAGACTTTCCGAAATATGGTGGGAGTATTGATGGCTGTTATCATCATGTCGCACTACAAATGGGAAGAAGTGATGGCTCACAAGATTCCGTATGTGATCTGGACGGTGATAGGTCTTACAGCGGGAATTCTCTTTATTGCTTTAGGGCAGCCCTTAGCATATTATGTTAACGGACGTGTGATGGTCGGCCTTGATGTATTATTATTTGGCTATGTGGCGATTCATACGGTGATCAGCGTATTGATAGAAAAAAAGTATCCGAAGCTGAATAAACGAATGCTTGGCCTGTGGGCAGTTATGATGCTCCTGATGATTTTTTCCAAAAGCGATTATATATGGCCGTGGTGCTATTTTATCATGTTTGGATGTTTTTATCTCACGGACTTTACGGCAGAAGAGCAGGAGGACATGTATCAGGGAATCATGAATGGCGTTATCCTTGCTTTTTTTGCATTCCAGGGATATTGCTGCGTATTTCGACCCTATGATCAGGTAAGATATATAGGCATTTACAATAACTGCAATCTGAATGGCTTGTTTTATCTGGAGGTATTGGCAGCGATATTTGGAAAAATATTGTATGTGACGAAGGAAAATAAGCATAAATTCTGGAGAGTATATTACTGGCTCGGTGCAGGAGTGGTGTATTCCTTTCTCTTTATGACGATTGGACGAACCGCATGGATGGTTTCCTTTGTATTAGGACTGATATTCCTTGGATTCTACCAGAGTGAAAAACGAAAAAAGCAGTATATCAGAAATGGTCTGCTGTTGGTATTGTGTGTATGTGTGATGTTTCCGCTTACGTTTAGCATGACAAGGTATCTGCCGGCGGTATTCCATCATCCGGTGTGGTTTTGGGGGGAATGGAGCGAAGACAAGGTGCATTCCTGGGACCCATGGAATTCCGAGAAATATGTAGATATAGATGAACTGTTAGAGACTGCTGTCGGAAGAACGACAGAAATCACAAATGGGATTTTTGGAGCAAATCCTTTTACAATAAAGGCATTTGCGGCAGAACTGCAAGAAACAGCCTCGCAGGAAGAACAACTGCAGGAAATGGCTGTTTTAAAGACAGAGGAAGAATACACAGATCCATTTCTAGTACGAAAGACGATATACAGTCACTATCTTGCCAATTTGAATCTCGTAGGACATACACAGAGTGATCAGGGATTTCAATTGACGTATGCTTACTGGATTGGGCATGCGCATAATATTTATTTGCAGTTTGCAACAGACTTTGGCATACCGGCCGCAGTATGTCTGATTATTTTGTGCTTAGTCAGTATTGTGAAATTAGTAAAATGCTATTATCAAAAAGGGAGACCGGTAGTGGCAGCAGTCAGCATTTTTGTTATGCTGGTTCCTCTTTTATTTGGAATGTTAGAGTATTCCTGGGGCAGCAGTGCTCTCACCATGATACTTTTATTCCTGTGTTGGAGACAAACATTAGTATATGAAAATGAAAAATAATTTTTTGAAAATACCGATTAACAGAATTATTGCGTTGCTGATCATGGACACCATGTCCATAGTGATAGCATCGTTTGCAGCAATTTATATCCGCTTCGATTTTCAATTCAATGCGATACCAAAAGAATATATGGCGAAGTTCGAATATATTCTACCGTTTAATATTGGATTCACGATATTGTTTTTCGTAATCTGGAAATTGTATAAAAGTGTATGGCGTTATGCAAGTGCAACAGAAATGCTGAATATTGTGTTCGCCACCTGTTGTGCATCAGTTGCCCAATTTGTACTCTGCCAGCTTACGAACCAGAAAATGCCCAGGAGCTATTATATTATCTATTTGTTCCTGCTGTTTGCAATGACCTGTGGTATCCGTTTCAGTTATCGTATTCTACGCATTATTAACATGAAACGCACTGAGATCGCACAGAAGAAGACGGGCAATAATGTCATGCTGATCGGTGGAGGCGCTGCAGCGAACGCTATCCTGAAAGAAGCGGAATCCAGTCAGTTCGTATCCATGAATATCAAATGTATCATTGATGATAATCCCGGCTGTCACGGAAAGTTCCTGAGAGGTGTGCCTATTGTAGGCGGAAGAGAGAAAATCGCTGATGCGGTGGGACAGTACAGCATTGATGAGATTATTTTTGCAATTCCCTCTGCCAGCAATAAAGTACGTAAGGAAATATTGGATATCTGTAAGGAGACAGGATGTAAACTTCGTACATTACCCGGGATTTACCAGCTGATCAACGGAGATGTATCGGTATCTAAGCTGAAAGAAGTAGAAATCGAGGATCTTCTGGGAAGAGATCCGATTCAGATCAATACCGAGGAGGTACTGAATTCGGTACACAACAAGGTGATTCTGGTCACCGGTGGAGGAGGATCTATCGGAAGCGAGTTGTGCAGACAGATTGCAGCACATCATCCGAAGCAGCTGATTATCCTGGATATCTATGAGAATAGTGTTTACGAGATTCAGCAGGAACTGTTGCGGAAGTATCCTGAACTCAATCAGGTTGTGCTGATAGCATCGGTACGAAATACTGCTCGTATAGAGAAGATTTTTGAGACATACCGTCCGGATATTGTATATCATGCAGCAGCACATAAACATGTGCCGCTCATGGAGACGAGTCCCAATGAAGCTATTAAAAACAATGTATTCGGCACGTATAAGACTGCACAGGCAGCAGCCAAATACGGTGTAAAGAAATTCGTATTAATATCTACGGATAAAGCGGTAAATCCCACAAATATCATGGGTGCTTCCAAGAGAATCTGCGAAATGGTGATTCAGATGATGAATCATACAACAGACACAAATTTTGTGGCAGTGCGTTTTGGAAATGTATTGGGAAGTAACGGCAGCGTGATTCCTCTGTTCAAACAGCAGATTGCGGCGGGAGGCCCGGTCACGGTTACAGATCCGAATATTATCCGTTATTTTATGACAATACCGGAAGCTGTCTCTTTGGTGTTACAGGCAGGTGCTTATGCCAGAGGTGGTGAAATTTTTGTATTGAACATGGGTGAACCGGTTAAAATTCTGGATCTGGCAACAAACCTGATTAAACTGTCCGGTTATAAACCGGGAGAAGATATCGAAATCAAATTCACCGGATTACGCCCCGGAGAAAAGATGTACGAGGAACTTCTCATGAATGAAGAGGGTCTGAAGGAAACTGCCAATAAAATGATCTTTATTGGAAAACCCATTGAATTTGATGAAGAAGAATTCCGGAGACAGCTGGATCTGTTGGAACAGGAAGCTGTCAATGAAGACGGAGATATTCGCAAAGAAGTTATGAAAATCGTACCTACGTATCATCCGACGGAGGAATAAATTATGTATACTCCTATCAAACGCATAATTGATATTGTACTGAGTGGTGTGGGGATCATTGTATTGTCTCCGTTATTGCTTGTGCTGTGCATTGCGATCAAATTGGATTCTCCCGGTCCCATTTTGTTCAAGCAAAAACGGGTGGGAATTCATAAGAAGCATTTTATGATCTATAAATTCCGAACCATGCGTACAGATACTCCCAAGGATATGCCGACACATATGCTGAGCAACCCGGAACAATATATTACCAGAACAGGAAAATTCCTGCGTAAGACCAGCTTGGATGAACTTCCTCAGATCTTTAATATCTTCAAAGGAGATATGAGCATTGTAGGTCCCAGACCTGCATTGTGGAACCAGTATGATCTGATCGCGGAAAGAGATAAGTATGGTGCCAATGATGTCCTTCCCGGACTGACCGGCTGGGCACAGATCAACGGTAGAGATGAACTGGAGATTCCGGTAAAAGCAAAATTGGATGGGGAATATATTGCCAAATATGGATTTAGCATGGATCTACGGTGCCTTTTTGGCACTTTTTTAAGCGTGTTGCGACAAGACGGTGTCGTGGAAGGTGGAACAGGAAGCATGCAGAATAGGGAGAATTCCGAGGAAAAATGAAAAAAATATTGATTTTAGGTGCCAATAGCTATATTGGCACCTCTTTTCGTAAGTATCTGACAACAGAATATCCGGAACAATATATTGTGGATACGGTCAGCCTGCGTGGAGACGCATGGAGACGCATGGACTGGTCCGGTTATGAAAGCATCCTGAATGTCACCGGCAAAGCCCATGCGGACATCAGTAGTCTTACGGAGGAACAGAAACAGGAATATTATGCCGTAAACTGTGATCTTGCACGGGAGGCTGCAGAAAAAGCCATAGCAGACGGTGCAAAGCAGTATATTTATCTGAGTAGTATTATTGTCTACGGTGACAGCAGCAACAGCAAGAAACCAGTGCACATTACGGCGAAGACGAAACCGGCACCTTCGAATTTCTATGGGGACAGCAAATGGCAGGCGGAACAAAAGTTACAGGAACTGTTTGCACAGAAGCAGACGGCAGATACCCGTCTGGCAATCTTACGTCTTCCCATGATCTACGGGCCCGGCTGTAAAGGCAACTACAGGACACTGCAGAAAATGGCACAAAAGCTGCCACTGTTCCCTACTTATCATAATGAGCGCAGTGTCCTTCAGATAGAACATCTTGCGGAATATCTGAGAATGCTGGTGGACAGCGGTGAAGAAGGGCTTTTCTGGCCACAAGATGAAACATATCGGAGTACACCGGACATGATTTTTGAACTTGCGGAAAAAGCAGGAAAACATATCCTTCCGGCAGCATGGCTGAATCCGTTTGTCCGCCTGGCATTCTTTCTCCCGGGAAAACCGGGAAAGCTTGCACGGAAAGCATTTGGAACATTGACGATTGAAAGACAAAAAGACTTGAAAACGGACGAAAAATATGGTATGAATGAAATATATTAATTCATATCTTGTTTAAAAGTCATGCATATCGCAGTATATTCCTTTTCAAACAAACTGATGAATAAGAAAAATGGATGAAATATAGGTGAAACTGCGGATGGTTTCTAACGAATTCATTGAAACTGTTGATTATATTGGGTATAATAAAAAGTAGTGTAGTATCCGAATAGATGGAAGGATAAGACAAAGAATGAAGATCATATTAAACAATGTCGCCAGAGTGCAGCACGCAGAAGTGGAGATCAAGGGAATTTCAGTAATATCCGGCTATAATGGTACCGGAAAAAGTACGGTGTGCAAAGCACTGTATGCAACAAGTCAGGCATTTGGCCGATTGAATAAGAGAGTGCTGCAAAGCAGAGAAAACAGTATTAAAAACAGCATTGATGAATGGGAAAGCAAATCACGCACTGATTCTGATCCATTTTGGGAAGAATGCAGTGATAACTTCTTCAATTTACTGGAACAGATGAAGCTGTCGTTAGAAGACTTGACGGATGAGGATCTGCCGAAGCTGTTGCAGAGAGCCGGAATTGATCCGGAAGAGGACGGTTACGAAGATTTGCTCAGTGAATTGGGTAGAATACGAAAAAGACCTTTTGAAGATGATGCACATTTTGTGATTGAAAGGGCGTTTTCTCAATGCTTTAGCGGACAACTTAACACGTTGGGACAGGATACACAGGCGGAAATACAATTTGAGTATGGGAAGTCGGTGGCAAGAGCAGCCTTTCAGAACAATAAATTGACTGAAAGCACAGCAACACAGATCCTGATGAATAAGCCGGTATACATAGAGACCGGCAGCTCGCTGGATATGGTAATCAACAATCAGTATAGAAGAAGGCTATCGGCATCCAATGGGAAAATCCCGTTTTCTGCGTTGTATAAGTCTGCGACAGGTGTAATGACACTTGAGAAATACAACGAATTAAACAAAGTGCGAGAAATATGCTCCCGGATTATGAATGAGGTGACTCACGGAGAATTAGTATCTTCTACAACGAACAGAGAGATTACTTATCATGAAGAAGATTTACAGGATCCGATTCTGTGCCCCAATATTGCATCAGGGTTAAAAAATATTCTTACGATACAGAAATTATTGGACAACGGATATTTAAATTCGAACTCATTACTCTTAATTGATGAACCGGAAGTGAATCTGCATCCGGAATGGCAGGTGAAATTTGCGGAGATTCTGGTGCTTTTGTATAAAGAATTGGGAATCCGGATTATACTGAATACCCATAGTCCGTATTTCATGAGGGCAATAGAGACCAAACTGGCAGAACAGGAACTTGCTGATATGGGCAGATATTACTTTATGAAGGAAGTATCTCCTCGTAGATTCGTCGCAGAGGATGTCACAGGAAAAACAGAAATTGTATACCGGACAATGTATAAGCCACTGGAAGGACTGTAAGTGCTTATGAATATACAATATGATAAAAGTAAAATAGAAAGTACCTTGAAAGAAACATCTATAGACGATTCTGATCTAAGTAATGTAGTGTATCTGGTGGAGGATCCGCATACCGCAGAAAATTTTGATGAGATATCAAAACAGATAGCTGCAAAAGTACGTATGGGACATAAGCCAAGATCCTGCGATGCGTTATATCGAAGCGGGAAATACTATAATCTCATTGAGTTTAAGAATAGAAAATCCGCGGATCTGCGTAAAGGAAACGAGATGGTCGAATTACATGAAAAAGCTTTCGACAGCTTGGGACAATTGGCAATATATTTGAATTATCAAAACAGCTTGGATAACCTTGCCAAAGAGACAAGGCTGGTTGTAGTGTATAATGATGGCAAGGGAGCAGAAGAAGCTACATCAGATATAGCAAGCAGTAAAAGTCTGGATGGAATCACACAGAAATTGAAGCAGTTTTCCAAGGTAACAGCGTTGGATTCTTATCCTTTAAAATTCAAATTACAACGTGTAAAGGGACTGCTATACGATCAGGTAATTACGATAGATGTATCGGATTTTCAGACAGTTATGAACATGATTTATTCAGAATAGGGATCAGAAAGTCCTATATTATCATGGGGAATGATAATGGGACTTTTTGACTTTACTACGAAAAGAGGACAATAGCATGAGCAACAGTCCGTTGGTCAGTATCATTACAGTGGCGTTCAACAGTGAAAAAACCATATGCCACACGATAGAATCTGTATTGACCCAGACCTATGATAATATCGAATATTGGATTATTGATGGTGACAGCAGGGATCGTACTGTTGAGATCGCAGAATCCTACCGGGTGCAGATGGAGAATAAAGGCATCCACTATTATATCCTAAGTGAACCGGACGGCGGCATCTACGATGCTATGAATAAAGGAATCCGTAAGGCAACCGGAGAAATTATCGGCATTATCAACAGCGATGACTGGTATGAGCCGGAGGCTGTGGAGACGGCGGTCGATACCTTCCACATGACAGGCTGCGACCTTATGTATGCCAATATCCGTATGCACAAGGCGGATGGCAGCACCTTTGTCAAGACAGCCAGAAGCCGTAGATTCCAGACCTCCAGGGACTGGAACCACCCGACTACCTTCGTGAAAGCGGAGTGCTACAAGACCTACCCCTTCCGCCAGCTGGGCATCCATGACGACTACGGATTTTTCCTACAGATGCGAAAACTGGGGAAAAAGATCGTCACCGTGGACAAAGTACTGGCTAATTTTCATATGGGCGGCGCCAGCAACCACAAGGAGCTGAAGGCAGCCGGAAAACGTATCATGGATCGATACCGTTATTGCTATCGGATCAATGGCTACAGCAGATGGTATCTGATTGAGTGTGTGGTAATCGAGGTGGCAAAATATTTGCTGGGGTAGAGGGAAATATGAAAATATTACAGATCAACAGTCATTATGATCAAGGGGGAGCTGCCCGAATCGTAGCATGCATTCACAGACAGCTTCTGGCAGAAGGAATAGAATCGTACGTTGCTTACGGAAGAGGGAACAAATCAGATGATCCCAATGTATATCAGTTTGACAGACTTCCGGAGATATATGCGTCTGCTTTTCTTAGCCGGCTTGTTGGGTTGAATGGGTGGTGGAACCGAATCGCAACGAGACGACTGATTGCCTATATCGAAAGCACGCAACCGGATATTATTCATATGCATGCACTTCATGGATATTATCTGAATTTTCCGATGCTGTTCCATTACATCAACGAACATGCTATTCCTTGCGTATGGACTTTTCACGACTGCCACGCGTTCGTAGGAAACTGTGGGTATTTTTTTGATTGTGAAAAATGGAAGACAGGATGTGGCAACTGCCCTTATCTGCATAATTATCCCACCAGTCAATTCTTTGATTTTACCCATTATATGTGGAAATACAAAAAGAACTGGTTTACAGTGGGAGAACGGAAAGTGATCGTAACACCGTCTGCCTGGTTGACAGCCGAAACTGAAAAATCATTCTTCGGAAAATACCCATGTATCACTATTCACAACGGAATTGATGTGACGCATACTTTTTATCCTAGAAATAAGGGAACTTGCAGAAAAAAATATGGTTATTCTTCACAAGATAAATTGGTGTTGGGAATTGCGGTAGGATATCGAGATCCCAGAAAAGGGGCAAAATATATTCTGCGTATGGCGAAGACTCTTGAAAAGGAAGCAAAAGTCATATTGATCGGATGGAATAAAGAGAATGATTCCATGTTGGACGGACTTACCAATGTTATTCCGCTTCCCAACATACAAAGCACAGAAATACTGGCAGAGTATTACAGCATGGCAGATGTGTTCGTACTACCTTCAATTGCGGAGAATTATGCCACGACATCCCTGGAGTCTATGGCTTGCGGAACCCCTGTGGTAGGATTTGATGCGGGAGGAATTGCGGAACAATTGAAAGATTCAAAGGGTATTGCGGTAAAAACGGGGGATCAGGAGTCATTTACGGAAGCTGTGCGACTGGCTCTAAACAGTGTGAAACAGCAGGATGGAAAACTATTGCAGGGTGAAGAATTGGCGAAAATCATTCAAAAAGAAAATTCTGTGGAAAAAATGATCGCAGAATATCGGAAGGTGTACAAACAACTCGTGTAAAACGGAAGGAGAAACAGCAACGATGACCGTATCGGTGTGCATGGGAACCTATAACGGAGAAACATATATCGAACAACAGCTTAACACAATACTCCGGCAGACTAAAGCACCGGAAGAAGTGATTCTGTGCGATGATGGATCTACGGATAACACCGTTTCCATCATAGAACGGTTCATTCGGAAGAATGGCTTGGATGGTAAATGGAAATTATATCGGAATAAGATAAACAAAGGATATCCTTCCAATTTCTACTATGCATGCAGTCTGTGTAATGAGGAAATCGTGTTCCTTGCAGATCAGGATGACATCTGGAAAAACGATAAAATAGAGAAAATGTGTCGTGTTATGGAGAAAAATCCCGGAGCCAAAAGTGTTTGTTGTAAATTCAATCTCATGGATGAAAAAGAACAGGAAATTCACAGTATTATGGCACCGACACATGCACATGAAACCGGGGAAGTACGTAACGTCCCGGTAGAGGAAATTTTTTATAAATGTCAATGGCCGGGAATGGTCATGGCTTATCGCAGAGACTGGTATGAAAGCTGGACAAAAGGGAATTATCAGATTCCCCACGACTTCCTGATTGCGGCAAGAGCAGCAGAGGAGGGAGGATTCTTTCAGTTGGATGAGACATTGGCATATCACAGACGACACGACCACAATACCGGAGGAGAAGAACATCATATTCGCAAATTACTGAATAGAGACCGCAAATTAAAAGAAATCCGGGATTATCTGCAGATACTTCAACAGTTTCTAAAAGAAGAGGTACTGGCGACACATACAGCGAAACTGTTACTGAACCGGAAAACAACCGTCATGCAACAAAGAGAAGCAGCATTACAATCCGGGAGAATAAGTGCAGTTATAAAAAATGCATGGAAAAACAGAAAATATGTAAGACTTGCGACTGCTGTGTGCGATGTAATAATAGTGAAGCAACGATAGTATAAATATGGAATATGCGGAAATAATTCACATAGAATTTAGAAGCAGATATGCAATATAGACTGGACAAAGGGAGAAGGCATATGAGATAATACGATTGTCACAGTTGTTTGTAAAAGAGGGGAATACGTTGGAAAAACAGGGAGCAATAAGGCAGATTGCGAAAATATTTCCGGACTATTTTGACAGATTTGAATTACCGGAAGGTGCAAGGAGTGAAGCAATCAAAGTCTACAGGGCATGTAGAAGTGGGAAATGCGATAAAGCATCTTTTTTGCCATCCTATGAACAAAATAATTTTGTGTTGAATCCATTGGCGGATGGGAAAGATCCGGGACAATATTCATTATCTTCTTTTGAAAAGCCGAAAGACGTAAAAAGATATGCAGGTGTTATGTCAGATATGAAAGTTCCCTATCAGATAGCAGTAGGGGAGACAAATCCAAGACATGGTGTGGTACAGAGAACTAGGGAAAGAACCAAAAAGAAGACTTCTCATGTAGACTGGTGGTTGTATAGAGATGCAACGCCGTATGAAGAGTTTTCTTTGATAGCTGATTTTGAAAAATATCTTCAAGATTACAATCAGGAAAGAGATGATAGAAAGTGAAAAAATTTATTACTTTAAATAAATATGGTGAATTATACATCGATAAAATATTATTTGAAACATATTTTCCGATTATATTTACCTGTAAAAATGAAAATAATGATATTTTTATATGCGTGTGCTGCCAATGCAATGAAAATGGATGTAAGTGGTTAGTCGGAAGAACCAACGGTTCATTCATTGTGAGAATGCTTCAAAATGAAATAACAATTCGTCAATTATTGCTGGATTGTTGTACCGAAAAAATATCGGTAGATTATAAAAACCAGGAATATGCTATTGCATATAATAATTCCGATTGGAATGAAGAGAGTGATTATTTACCGAAGAAAGATGCCTACATTGATGCCGAAGGGGGAGAATTTGATGAAGAAATTGCCTATTTTACCTCGATTGAACATGTAGAGTATAATGAAGAGTATTATAAAATTATCATAAAAGAGCTGAGTACAATCGGCAACACAATAGACCCCTTATTGGATTCAATCACGGCGCTTTCATCAATTATCGGTACGATACCGGGTGAAATGTTCAAAACCGTGGAGATATCGGGAAAGTTATGTACTGATATTGCTGTAAAGGTTGGAAATTATATAAACCAGAGCAAGTTTAAGCCGATATTTAGTAGTAAAGTCACTTCTGATACAGAAAAAGTAAGTGTGGAAATAGAAAAGGAGAACAGTGAAATATCTGCATATGCAGCATAAAGGAGAGAAGATGGCAAAGTATAACAGCTCTTTGATTTTACAGAAAATGGTGTTTGACAAGATAGAATTCACCAGAAAAGGTTTCAAAAATGAAAATGAATTAACTTTCAAACTGCAGGTTCAAGTAGGCTTAGCGGAAGATGGTATGTATAAGGTGACGCTTGTTTTAAACGGAACCAAAGCGGAAGAGTATGATATTGTTATTGGGTTATCGGGGTTCTTTGAAATAGAAAATCAGGATCAGCTGGAAGACCAATTGCTTCAAAATCTGATCAATAAAAATGCGGTTGCAATATTAATGCCCTATCTTAGAAGTGAACTTACGCTATTGACGGCACAGCCGGATACAGATAGTGTTGTTCTTCCGATATTTAATATAAACAAAATGCTTGAAAAATAAATCGTAAAAAGCAAGGGAGAGAGGTAATCCTCTCTCCCTTGCTTTTACAGTCCTTCGGTTATCTCTACCAGATATTTACCGTAATTGGTCTTCAGTAATGGCTCTGCAAGCTTCAGAAGCTGTTCCTTGTTGATGAAACCGCGCTTATAGGCAATCTCTTCAATGCAGGAGATATATAAGCCCTGTCTCTTCTGGAAAGCAGCTACGAAATCCGCAGCATCCAACAGGGCGTCGTGATTGCCGGTATCCAGCCAGGCAAATCCGCGTCCCAATGTTTCCACCTGCAAAGTTCCACGATTCAAATACTCGTTGTTAATGCTGGTAATCTCGATTTCTCCTCTTGCGGAGGATTTTACATTCTTTGCAATCTCAACGACATCGTTGTCATAGAAATACAGTCCGGGAACCGCATAATTGCTCCTGGGATGCTTCGGCTTTTCTTCGATGGAAAGTGCCCTGCCGTTCTCGTCGAATTCCACCACACCGTATTCTCTGGGGTCACGCACATAATATCCGAAAATAGTAGCACCCTTTTCTCTTGCGGCAGCAGCACGAAGCACCTTAGAGAAACTCTGACCGTAGAAAATATTATCACCCAGAACCAACGCAACACGATCATCACCGATAAAATCCGCGCCAATGATAAATGCGTCAGCCAGACCTCTCGGTTGATCCTGTACAGCATACTCCAGATGCATGCCCAGCTGACTTCCATCGCCAAGCAGCTCCTTGAAAACAGGAAGATCTCTCGGAGTTGAGATAATCAGTATATCTTTGATATCAGCCAGCATCAGCGTAGAAAGCGGATAATAGATCATCGGCTTATCATATACCGGCATAATCTGCTTGCTGATTGCTTTGGTTAAAGGATAGAGACGAGTACCGGAGCCTCCGGCAAGAATAATTCCTTTCATTTTAAATCCCCCTTTTTTCCTTATAGTCTGCGATGCCGTCCCATACTTTATCTTTATCGGATAAAATAAGATCGTCCTCTGTCATTCCCTCCGGCATAGGCCAGTCGACACCAATCTCAGGATCTTTCCATAACAGACCACCTTCATCATTCGGATGATAAAAATCCGTTACCTTATAGCAGAATTCGGCATAGTCGGAGAGTACTACAAAACCATGTGCAAATCCCTTGGGAATGAAGAACTGCTTTTTATTGTCCTCGGAAAGTCTTACACCGAACCATTTGCCAAAAGTATCGGAACCTTCTCTTAAGTCTACCGCTACGTCATATACTTCTCCCCGGATAACGCGAACCAGCTTGTCCTGTGGAGAGTTAATCTGGAAATGTAGACCCCTTAAAACTCCCTTCTTGGAAGCAGACTGGTTATCCTGCACGAAAGTACAGTCAATACCGGCTTCTTTGAAATCATTATAATTGTAGGTTTCCATGAAATAACCTCTGGCATCACCGAATACGGTGGGCTCAATTACCTTCAGACCTTTAATTCCGTTACAATCTTCTGTTACTGTGATTTTACCCATGATTTTGAAATCTCCAGTTTTCTATTTGTTATTGTACATATCATCGTAATATTTCTGGTAATCGCCGCTAGTTACGTTGTTCATCCAGTCTTCATGCTCGAAATACCAGGCGATCGTCTTGCGGATACCCTCTTTGAACATGGTCTCAGGATACCAGCCGATCTCTGCCTTGATCTTATCCGGAGCAATGGCATATCTTCTGTCATGACCCTTACGGTCCTCTACATAGGTGATCAGATCATTACCTATATGTGCCTTGCGGGGATCGGAATCCGGCAGCATCTCCTGCAGTGTTTCGATGATAATATGAATGATTTCGATATTCTGCTTCTCGTTATGTCCGCCGATGTTGTAAGTCTGGAACAGTCTTCCCTGCTCCTGTACCATATCGATTGCCTTGGCATGATCCTCTACGTATAACCAGTCACGGACATTCTTACCGTCACCGTATACTGGAAGCTTTTTGCCGTGCAATGCATTGTTGATGATCAGTGGAATCAGCTTCTCAGGGAACTGATAAGGTCCGTAGTTGTTGGAGCAGTTGGTAATGTTGGCCGGGAAATGATAGGTATCCATATATGCCTTTACCAGCATGTCCGAACTTGCCTTACTTGCAGAGTAAGGGCTGTGGGGATCATAAGGTGTCGTCTCATAGAAGAATGCATTGTCATCATCGGGAAGAGAACCGTATACCTCGTCCGTGGAGACATGCAGGAACTTTTTGCCTTCCTTGAAGCTGCCGTCTTGAAGCTCCCATGCTGCCTTGGCACAGTTCAGCATGACAGCCGTTCCCAGTACATTGGTCTGTACGAAGATCTCCGGATTGCGGATACTTCTGTCCACGTGGCTTTCCGCTGCGAAATGTACCACACGGTCGATATCGTTCTCTGCGAAGATCTTGCTGATGACTTCCTTGTCGCAGATATTGGCTTTTACGAAGGTGTAATTGTCACGTTTTTCCACATCCTTCAGGTTCTCAAGATTGCCTGCATACGTCAGTGCATCCACGTTGATGATGCGAATTTCATTGTCGTATTTCTTAAACATGTAATGAATGTAGTTGGAACCGATGAAGCCGGCTCCGCCGGTTACTAAATAGGTTCTCATAGTCCTATCTCCCAGTAGCGTTAATTAAGTATATTATATAGTATTTGTGAAATTAAGTATATAATATTATCACGTTAATAGTTGCCTGAAAATTTCAAAAGGATTACTTAAATCAAACAAATCTTTCAGAAGGAGTACAGTGGAATGATAGGGCTAGGTGATAATATTGCTCTGGATTTCCTACAATTTTGAACGCATGGGGAGCAGAAAATCGGCGAAAACCTGATTTATATGATGATCAAGAACTGCATCAAGTTGAGTTGAGGTTGTGGATGGTTTTCCTAATGCCAATTGAATGTACAAATTATTTATATAAGGTGTTAAAACAGGAATGAAATATTTTGTGTTTGTAAATACTATAGAAATATGCTAAGATAAAGAGAAGTCTAATATATATAAGACGTGAATCGCTGATAAAATCAGACTTTTTCAGACTTCAATAACAAGTGGACTTAATTGTCGTATATCGATGAAGGAAAAAACTTTGTCAATGAATGATAATTAGTTAGTATACTCCCTCGAGAAAGGCTTTGGATTCTTAATGTTTAGCAGAATTAAAAATATATATGAATATCGTGATATGATTTACAGCCTTGTGCGTCGTGAACTTCGCGGCCGTTACAAGGGATCTGTTTTGGGATTTTTGTGGACATATGTCAATCCTTTATGCCAGGTTATCGTATACTCGGCGGTATTCTCTGTGATTTTCCGCGTAAATATAGAAAAGTTTTACCTCTATCTAATCATTGGTATGATGCCGTGGACCTTTTTTGGTACGTCAGTGCAAGGGGGAACCACATGTATTCGAGCACAATCGGATATGGTCAAAAAGATATATTTCCCTAGGGAAGTTATTCCCATTTCGTATGTTACCAGTGCATTTGTCAACATGTTATTCAGTTTTATCATTGTCTTTTTGGCGGTGCTGGTCTCCGGATTCGGATTCCATCTGAGAACGTTGGTATACCTTCCTTTAATTATGGTAATCCAATACCTGTTGTGTCTGGGAGTAGCTTTTATTGTATCGGCGATTACTGTTTACTTTAGGGATATGGAACAGATCATGGGAGTTGTCATGATGGCCTGGATCTATGTAACCCCCGTTATGTACAACATGGATTATGTCCCTGAAAAATATCGTTCGCTTATTGTGCTGAATCCGATGACACCCATAGTAGAGGTTTATCACCAGATTCTCTATTATCGTATTACTCCCACACCTAATTATCTGATTCTGGCTACAGGGGTAAGTGTAGCAGTATTTGTCATCGGCTTTGTGGTATTTGGTTTGTTGGATCGTAATTTTGCGGAGGAATTATAGTGACTAATTTACAAAATACAGATGACACAGTCGTAATTGATGTTCAAAACGTAAAGAAAAAATTCCGTTCTTATCAGGATAAGGCTACTTCATTTAAGGAGCGTTTTATTAATCCCGCTCGCGGAAAACATGAGGATGTTATGGTCCTAAAGGGCATCAGCTTTCAGGTAAAGCGCGGTGAAGCCATAGGAATTATCGGTAAAAATGGATGCGGAAAAAGTACCACATTAAAACTGTTAACAAAGATTCTCTATCCGAATGAAGGGATAATCAATATGAAAGGACGTGTATCCAGCCTGATTGAGTTGGGTGCAGGTTTTCACCCTGACATGACAGGGCGTGAAAATATATACACGAATGCGTCTATCTTTGGAATTACCCGTAAGGAGGTTGACCAGAGACTGAATGATATCATTCGGTTCTCCGAATTGGAGGATTACATTGACAGCCCGGTTCGCACTTACTCTTCGGGTATGTATATGCGTCTGGCTTTCGCGGTTGCCATCAATGTGGACGCAGATATTCTGCTTATTGATGAGATATTGGCTGTCGGGGACTCGGCATTTCAGAAAAAATGTTTTGAAAAATTAAAGGAGATCAAGGCGAACGGAACCACAATCGTAATTGTGTCTCATTCCATGGACCAGCTATACAAGATTTGTGATCGCCTGATTTGGCTGGAAGAAGGACTGATTAAGGAAGAAGGTTTGCCCAGAGTCATCGGCGAAGAATATCTTGCAGCCATGGAGGGACGTCGTCTGGATCGAATTGAATTGGAGAAAAAGCTGGAACGTGAGGAACTGGAGAAAAAGATAGCGGCGGAACAGGAACGACTGCGGCAGGAAGCTGAAAAAGAGAAAAAACGTCAGGAAGAATTTCGACTTCATGAAGAAGAAAAAAGGAGAGTGGCGGAAGAAGAAAAACGACGTAAAGAAGAACTGGCAGAATTAGAAAAAAAGCAGAAAGAATTAGAGAAAAATGCTACTCTGAAGGATGTTTGCCAATATACCCATCCCAGTGCCCATCGAAAAGGAAACGGTGATATCCGGTATACGAATGTGCAATTGCTAGACAGCAATGGGAAAGAAACAAATCTCATAATGACTGGTGAGCGTTGCCGATTGGTTCTCGAATATAAAGCAGTGAAGGAATCCATGCACACAAAGTTTGTAATGGGTATTACACGTGAAGATGGAACTTACTGCTATGGAACTTCCGTGAATATGAATCACGAAAAGCCTTCTGACTTAAAGGAAGATGGAACCGTAGTTTTTTCATTTCAAAATAATCTTTTAAAGGGAAACTATTTTCTTGATCTTTGGATAGAGTCAGCCGAAGGTGTTCAATACGACGCTGCTTATAGTTTGATGATGTTTAAAGTAGATACAAAACCGTACAATGAACGCGGAATTTTTACTATGCCACATGATTGGGATGTGGATGGTCAGAAATACAAAAATTGATTTTATGTGTGAGGGAAAACTGTGGAAACAAAAGTAGAATTTTATTCAGATGGAGATATCGAGGACAAAATAATCGAAACGCTAAAAGCCGGGAAAGATGTTTTTGATATTCCTTATAACGGTGGTGCTGTATTCCATAATTTTACAGATGCACGGGAAAATCTGATTAATTGGTATCCTTTTGAAAAGGATGCTTCCGTACTTGAAATAGGGGCTGGAATGGGCGCATTGACAGGACTTTTATGCCAAAAGTGTGATTCAGTAACAGCTTTTGAACATTCTCCCAAGCGTGCTGAGATTATTAGATATAGATATCCGGAATATTCTAATCTTAATGTCGTATGCGGAGATGTTTTATCCTATAACTTCGAACAAAAATATGACTATATTATGCTCATTGGGGTTCTGGAATACATGGGAATCAACAGTACATCGGTTGATCCGTATTCTGAAATTCTGCTTAAAATAAATCAATTACTTAAGCCCAACGGAATTCTTTTATTAGCTATCGAGAACCGTTTTGGTCTTAAATATTGGTGTGGTGCAGCAGAAGATCATACCGGTGTTCCATTTGACGGTATTAGCGGTTATCAACAAAATAGCTATACAACCAGATACCACAAGTCAGGGGTAAAAACATTCAGCCGTGATACTTTGAAGAAATATCTCGAAAAGTGTGGTTTTCAGCAAAGCAAATGGTTTTATCCGATGCCGGATTATAAATTTCCAACAATGGTTTTCTCAGATGAATATTTACCGGGGAATGCCGATGTTGGAGGTATAAAATTCAGCTATCCGCAGGAATCACGATTAGTAGCAGATGAGCGTAAAGTATATCCTGAACTGTTTCGAAATCAGGTTTTTCCTTTTTTTGCAAATTCCTTTCTTGTGGAAGCACATAAGGGGCACATGCCTGAATCTGAAATTATTTATGCCTCATTAAAACGCGATTATAAAAGTGAATATCGTCTTGCAACTCTAATCAGTAATCAAAAAAAAGTTATAAAGAAGTGCCTAACTGATGAATCGCAAGCACATTTAGAAAAATTTAAATATAACGCAGATGCGTTGGAACAACATAATATCAGAATGATCCCGTTTGCCGGTGATAAAAATCAGATTGTCCAGGAATGGCAGGAAGCTCCACGGGTAGATCAGGTTATAAAAGATGCTTTGAATCATCAAGATGTTGAAAAAGTTACGTTATTAATTGATGAACTGAAAGAACAATTACGGATGTCATCGATGATGTATCTGAGTAAAAGTTGTGTTTGTTCACCGGTTAATTATAAATTTTCATTTAATGACGAAAAAGAAATTCTTATCGATGGCTATATAGACATGACTTTTGTCAATAGCTTTTATATAGCGGAGCAAATTACTTTTTTTGATCAGGAATGGCGTTTTCAGGATGTTCCGCTCAACTTTATTGTATACCGTGCTCTAAAATATTGTGTAAATAACAACTCGGATTTCGAACTGCTTGTAAATCTTGCAGGTATTACACGTGAAGAAGTAGAACAATACGATTCCGCAGAAACAATGATGCTTCAGAATATGATGGATGTCCGGAAGTGTAATATGTTTGATCCTGGAATGTATCATGACGCGTTGACACTGGAATATCAGGATGCAGTTCGGGCTGACGAGGTGCTTCGTTTAAATCAGGAAAAAGCGGCTTTACAAAGTGAGATAAATTCATTGCAGAAAGAAACTGAAGATTTACAGGATAATATCAAACAATTAAATGCATCTTGTACAAAATCTGAGCAACTTTGTGAACAATTAAGAGAGCAGTCAACATCATATAGCAGAGAATTGGAAGATGCAACATCTAAGTTAAATATCTGTCTTGAAGAGAATAAAAAGTTACAAACTTCTTTCAAAAAACAGCCTATTGATAAAGAGCAATTTTATGAACAACAGCTTGCTGACAAAAATCAAACCATTCTCAATAAGGAAGGTCACATCGAGCAACTATTGGAGGTAGAGCGAGAGTATGAACGTGAAAAGCATTCCCGCACTTATCGTCTTGCGCTTAAATTCCGCAGTATTAGCCTCTGGTTCTTCCCGGTAAACAGTAAGCGTCGTTTCTTTGCAAAAGCTTTTCTCAAGGGATTACGTCATCCTTTACTTATGTGTAAGATGATCAATCCCAAGCGCATCCGGAATGCAGCAATCATTTTGAAAACGGAAGGCGTGGAAAGCGCAGAACACCATTATCAGTTGGTGGAAGAATATGAGAAATCGCGTTCCGTTCCTTTAAATAATGAAGCACTGACTGTAGAAGAAGTTTCACAGAAGGAATTAAACTTTGAGAATTACGCGTCTCTTACATTTCCTCAGTGGGACAAGCCACAGGTCAGTATAGTCATTCCGGTATATAACCAGTTTGATTACACCTGGCACTGTCTGGAATCTATTTTGAAAAACAGTGAAGACTGTACCTATGAAGTGATCATTGCCAACGACTGTTCCACGGATCTCACTACTCGCCTGGAAGAAATTGTGAGTGGTGTACGCATGATTACAAATAAGGAAAATTTACGCTTCTTATTAAATTGCAATCATGCAGCGGAATATGCAAAGGGTGAATACATTCTTTTCCTGAATAACGATACACAGGTTCAACCAGGGTGGTTAAGACCTTTGATCTCGCTTATGGAAAAAGATTCTGCTATCGGTATGGTTGGATCGAAATTACTGTACCCGGATGGATATTTGCAAGAAGCGGGAGGAATCCTCTGGAGAGACGGCTCTGCGTGGAACTATGGAAACCGTCAGAATCCGGAAGACTCGGAATTTAATTATGTCCACGAGGCAGATTATATTTCCGGTGCTGCCATTATGATCCGTGCTTCTCTTTGGAAAGAAATCGGAGGATTTGATCAGCGCTTTGTGCCGGCTTACTGTGAGGACTCCGATCTGGCTTTTGAAGTACGCAGACACGGATACAAGGTAATGTATCAGCCACAGTCGGTAGTTGTTCACTTCGAGGGTATCTCTAACGGAACGGATCTGGCTTCCGGACAGAAGAAATATCAGGTGGACAATCAACAAAAGTTCCTGGAGAAATGGAAAAATGAATTAGAAAAAGACCATTTTGAAAACGGAACCAATGTATTTCTTGCAAGAGAACGAAGCCGTAATCGCAAGCATGTGCTGGTAATAGACCATTATGTTCCACAATATGACAAAGATGCCGGAAGCAAAACGACATTTATGTATTTAAAGATGCTGGTGAAGAAGGGATATCAGGTTACTTTCTTGGGTGATAATTTCTATCCCCATCAGCCGTATACTTCTGTACTTCAACAGATGGGAATTCTGGTGCTGTACGGTCCGAAATATGCGGAAAATTGCAAAGAATGGCTGATAGAGAATTTGCCCTATTTTGATGTGGTGTATCTCAATCGTCCACATATCACTATCAAATATATTGATTTGATTAAGGAACACGCAACGGGACGGATCATCTACTACGGTCATGATCTGCATTTTCTCCGTATTCATCGAGAATATGAACTAAGTGGTGATAAAAAGCTCTTGGAGGAATCCGAAAAGTGGAAGGAGCAGGAACTCTATATCATGCATAAAGCGGATATGAACTACTATCCTTCTGAAGTCGAGTGTACGGAAATCCATAAGATCGATCCGGAGATTCCGGTAAAGGCGATCACGGCATATGTTTATGACCGGTTCCAAAATATCGCATATATGCCGGAAAAAAGAGACGGTTTGCTTTTCGTAGGTGGTTTTGGACATACGCCAAATCTGGATGCTGTGCAGTGGTTCCTGGATAAGATTTATCCGGAAGTATATCAGACGACGCATGCACCATTTTATATCGTCGGATCTAATGCGCCAAAGGAAATTACTGAACTGACGACAGAAGGTGTTGTAGTGAAAGGCTTTGTGTCTGAGGAAGAATTGCAGCAATTGTACAGTTCCTGTCGTATGGCAGTGGTACCTTTGCGCTATGGAGCCGGTGTAAAAGGAAAAGTTGTAGAGGCACTTTATTATGGAATCCCGATTGTGACAACTTCTGTCGGAGCGGAAGGTATTGAAGGCGTGGATGATATTGTGGCGGTGCAGGATGAAGAGAAAGCTCTGATTGAAACAATTACAAAATTGTATGACAATCAAGCAGCGCTGATAGAAATGCATAACAAGAGTCAAAAATATATTTGCGATCATTTCAGTACCGATGCTGCATGGAGTGTTATTGCAAAAGATTTTAATTATTAGAAGGAGAAGATATCTCATGATTATTACACAGACACCGTTTCGTATGTCTTTCTTCGGAGGTGGTACAGATTTCCCTGATTTCTACCGGGAGCATGGCGGAGCCGTGATTTCTACTACTTTCGATAAATATTGTTATGTAAATGTACGGCATCTTCCGCGCTTTTTTGATTACAGTACGGAATTGTCCTATGCCAGAACGGAACGTGTAAAACGTGTAGAAGATATAGAACATCCGGCTATTCGTGAAGCAATGAAACATCTGGATATGCATGAGATTCGACTTACATACGAAGCAGATCTCCCGGCAAGATCCGGTCTGGGAACCAGCAGTTCTTTTGCAGTAGGTATGCTGAATGCTTTTTATGCTTTAAAAGGTAAATATGCGGATAAACGAAAGCTGGCCGATGACGCTATTTTTCTGGAGCGTGTTCTTTGTAATGAAAGCGGTGGCGTACAGGATCAGATTGCCGCGTCCTTTGGCGGCATGAATCGGATCAATTTTAATGCAGAAGGCTATACCGTGAACCCGGTGATCATATCACCGGAGAGAAAGAAGCTGCTGAATCGCAACCTGATGTTGTTTTTCACCGGATTCTCCCGTTTCTCTTCGGATATCCAGGTTGCTGCGGAGAAAAATCTGAAGAGTAAGCAGAACCAGTTGCTTGAGATGTTAAGTCTGGTGGATGATGCGGAGAAGATCCTTACTTCGAAGACGGATTTGGAAGAGTTTGGCCGTTTATTGGATTACACCTGGCAGTTGAAACGTGGAATTACCGATAAAGTGTCTACGGATTCCATAGATGCGGTATATTCCAGAGCACTTCAGGCAGGAGCTACCGGCGGAAAATTGTTAGGTGCAGGTGGCGGCGGATTTCTGCTGTTCTATGTAGATCCCGATAAACAGGAAAATGTGCGAAAAGCACTGGAAAATCTGCTGTATGTTCCGTTTGAATTCGAAAACGGGGGAACCCGGGTTATTCATTATACCCCGGAAAGCTATGAACCTGTAAATGCTTAGGGCTGGAGGCACATATGAAAGTTGTAATCATGGCAGGAGGAAAGGGAACCAGAATCGCATCTGTCAATTCGGATGTCCCTAAGCCTATGATTCCTATTGATGGGAAACCTATTCTGGAATATCAGATCAATGCTCTTGCAGCACAGGGCTATTGTGAAATCATTTTAATTATCGGACATTTGGGCCATGTGATTCGTGATTATTTCGAAGATGGCTCTAAGTGGAATGTACAGATTAGCTATATAGAAGAAAACACACCGTTGGGAACTGCGGGAGCACTTTTCTATTTGAAGGAACAAATAAAGGATGATTTTTTGTTGTTGAACGGAGACATCATTTTTGATGTTGATATCCGACGCTTCCTGGCATATCACAAAGCGCAGGGAACTATGGCTACCATACTGACTCATCCGAACAGTCATCCATATGACAGTGGAATCATTGTGGCCGACAATGACGGCAGGGCAACGAACTGGCTTCATAAGGAAGATCCCAGATTGTGGTATCGCAATCGCGTAAACGCAGGATTGCACATGCTTTCTCCCAGAATTTTTTCGTTTTTTTCTGATTTACAGAAGAAGGATTTGGACAGAGACATCTTGAAGCCACTGATTATACAGCGCGAGCTCAGTGTCTATGATTCTCCGGAATATATCAAAGATATGGGGACTCCGGACCGGTACTATTCTGTAATCGAGGATATTCACAGTGGAAAAGTCGCTGCGAAAAATCTGGCACGGAAGCAAAAAGCGATTTTCCTTGACAGGGACGGCACGATTAATAAATATGTAGGTTTCCTCACAAATATTGATGAATTTGAATTGCTAGACGGTGTTGCGGAGGCAATCCGGCAGATCAATGAAAGCGGATACCTGGCAATTGTAGCCAGCAACCAGCCGGTGATCGCCCGGGGAGAAGTCAGTCCGGAAGAACTTCAGGAGATTCATAATAAGATGGAAACGCTGCTGGGTCAGAAGGGAGCTTATCTGGATGCAATCTTCTACTGCCCTCATCATCCACACAAAGGATATGAAGGAGAAAGACCGGAATACAAGATTGAATGTGAGTGCCGTAAGCCCAAGCCCGGAATGCTGTTAGCTGCCGCTGAAAAATACAACATTGATCTGACACAATCCTGGATGATCGGTGACAGTGACAATGATATCGAAGCGGGTCAGGCTGCCGGATGTAGAGTTATTAAGGTGAATACGAATTCATCAGAACTAAGTTCCGCTGTCAAAATGATTTTGAATCAATGATACAGAAGGAGATGCAATAGAAAATGCTTGCAGAAAATATCAAGAAATACGCAGATGAGTTGATTACAAGATATCCTGTTCTGGCGGGAAGCTTTGAGGATATTTTAAAAGCATATGAAACCTTGGAGCAATCCTATGCTGCCGGTGGAAAGCTTCTGATCGCCGGAAACGGAGGAAGCTGCTCTGATGCAAACCATATCGTAGGCGAATTAATGAAAGGATTCTGCTCCAGAAGACCGCTGTCAGAGGAAATGAAAAAGAAGCTGATTGAAATTGATCGCGAGCAGGGGGCAGACCTCTCGGAAAAATTGCAGGAAGCACTTCCTACCATTGCCTTGGATAATCATAATGCATTGAATACAGCTTTTCTGAATGATGTAGACGGATATATGACCTATGCCCAGCAGGTGAATGGCTATGCGGAAGCAGGGGATGTGTTCCTGGGAATCTCTACATCCGGGAACTCCAAAAACATTCTGTATGCGGCAATCACTGCAAAAGCGAAAGGCGCTAAAGTGATTGGATTGACGGGATGCACCGGCGGAAAATTGTTGGACATGGCAGATGTATGTATCCGGGTAGACGAAACAGAGACCTATAAGATTCAGGAATTGCACCTGCCGGTTTATCATTGTTTGTGTTTAATGCTGGAAGAGAGGTTTTTTGGTCTTTGAATTTTTGAGTGCTCTATTGTGCAGAGGATAACGGAATGAGAGAAAATATTTCCCCCCAAAAAATTGGTAATTCTTTTTTTGTATTTTTCTTATTATATATACTGACAATTATTGGAACAGAATGGATTAATTTTATTTTATATTTTTGTGGAGTTGAGATAAATGTAGGTATCGCAGAAGGCATATCATTAATTATATGTTTGGTTGTCTTTTGGATGAATAGAAAGAAAGTTGAAATATCGCCAGTGACTTTGGATTATCAAAAGCTAATCGGAATTTTTATTATTGCTGTTTTTGGATTCATCATGGCAGTATATCCGGATCAGTCTTTTGATACCTTTAATTATCATCTTATTGCGCAAAATCCCCATTTCGAAAATTATTTTACTGATGATTATGGATATGGAAATTTTCAAGTATGGGGATTTAGATTATCGGATCGTCTATTTTATTATTTTAGATGGTTGTTGGGTTATCGATTAGGAACATTATTAAATCCTATAGTACTGATTATTTCTTTTATTGAACTATATGAATTGATAGATTTTTTCTTTCAAAAAGCAGTGATAGACAAAGAAAAATTTATATATAAAGTGGTATGTAACAGAACAATATGGGCATTGGCAATTTTATTACCACTGGATGCAATGTTTATGTGTGGAACGTATTATGTGGATATTGTTGCCGTACCGATAGCAATAGAGATTTTATATCAACTACTTGCTTATGATAAAAATCAATCAACGTTGGACGTTGCATATTTTGCAATATTAAATGGCGCATGGGTAGGATTAAAACTGACTAATATTATATATGTAATTCCTTGTGTACTTATATATTTATTTTTTCATATTAAAGAGCTAAGAATAAAAGATTGGTTTTGTGCTGTCTTGGGAGGAATATATCCTTTCGGAATGTATCTGATATTTAACTATGTGTGTACAGGAAATCCGGTATTTCCCTATTACAATTCAATATTTAAATCAGTATATTTTTCGGCTAATAATTTTAAAGATGTTAGATGGGGTGGAACTAATTTATTAGAAAAAATTTTTTGGATTGTATATGCAGCGTTTAGACCATCTTATAGGCAAAGTGAGATATTTGATTTTGCTCCAGGTACATTAATAGTGGGCTTGGTTGGTACTGCTATTATAACGATTTTATTAGGTATTAATTTTTTAAGGGAAAAAAAGACTCAAGTCTCTACAGAATATATTATATTACTTTCATTGGCGATTAGTTCATCAATATTATGGGCAGTTACTACAGGATACAGTAGATATTTTATATTTGGAAAAATTTTGTGGGGAATATTGGCATTTATTTTTGTGTTATTTATGGTGAAAAGGTATCGCAATGCTATAGGGTATGTGCTTTCAATGGCTGCGTTCATAGGAATTGTTGTTTGTTTTACTATAAATATTTATTCTGCTGCATTAGGAAGAAACTGGTCATGGTCAGGAGTCTCATGGAGAACATTTTGCCAGCAGATCAGAAATGTATTCAGCGACAATGATATAAAGACTGACTATGGAATAGATGCAGATGCATATATATTAACAGACAATTCTACTATGGGGGTTGCGGAACTTATTGATGATTCATGTTATATGATAAATATAAACTATCCTAACAAAGAGGGTATTGATCCAAAGGACTATTATATTGATAAAATAAATAACGCAGATACTATTTATGATATTCATAAGAGAGATATTGCAGATATAGAGGAATATGTTCAGCAGTTAAACAATAATAAACTGTACGTCAATTCATTTAAAACAGTTGAGGTTGGGGCTGGTATATATGAACTTGTTATGGTTGATGCTGAGAGTGAAAATGGCAATTCTGTGTGGATATCTGCGCAAAAAGTATTGAGTTTAAAACCTTGTGAAGAGTCTGGGAAATATACTTTGTCATTTATATCTGGTCGCTATTATGACTGGGAAGATTCACCACAGGTGAAAATCAAAGTATTTAAATCAGATGGTGTGACAGAAACATTGATTAATGAAATAAAAGTGGATAATAATGACATTGATAACTTCGAACTAATGTGCTATTTAGACAAAGGAGATTTGATTATTATGAAAGCAGTTGATCAAGACGGAAATGAAATTGCCGATGAAGAGATAAATAAAGTCTTTGTTTTGAACACTGTGTTGGAGAAAAGGGATAGTGATTAAAATGGGGATAATAATTGATAAAAGGATAAAAAATGTTATAGCTTTTCTTATTACTTTTTTAGAAACGATATACATTTGTAATTTGATTCAACTATCTGAGAAAGAATTATTTTGGATTATATTTTTAGGGGGAGTGATTGTTAATTCTAAAATTTGTTTAGAAATAAAGAATGGGAAAAAACTTTACAGTTTATTGGCTCTTGCAATTTCGATATATATTTCTTTCGCTTTTTATAAATAAGTCCGGATGGTTTTCTTACATTAAAGAATCTGCTTATTTCTATATGTGGTGTTCCTTTTATTTGGATTATTCTTATATATATATTAAATAAGTTGAATGCATGCGAAACAAGAAATAATATCGGATTTTATAAAAGAGAAAAATTAAAGAAAAGCAAATGGATATTAATATCAATATTCATATTTGTGTGTTGGTTACCAGTATTGGTGATTAATTATCCAGGGATTATCATATCCGATTATACATGGCAATATTTTCAGGCGTTGGGTCAAAGTGAAATGACAAATCATCATCCGGTTATTCATACAATGATAATTCGTTTTTCACAATGGCTGAGTGGTGTTGTTTGTGGACAGATTTCTGCAGAAACGGCTGTTTTGATAAACAGTATTTTACAAATGATTATACTGTCGGGAATTATTGGATATGTTTTGAAGCAAATAGCCGAGCAAGCAGTGATGTGTTCAAGATATGTAAAAAGAATTTTGATTATAAGCGGATTATGGTATGTATTATTTCCAATGAATTCATTATTTAGCATATATATGACAAAGGATATAATTTTTTCCGCATGTTGCTTCCTATGGAGTTTTTTGCTTTACAGAGATATTAAGGAGTATGATGGCAATATAAAAAAGGACAATGATGGCAGGATAAAATCAATAATAGCAGAATCTGTCATAGCTGTACTTATTATATGTTTTAGAAGTAATGGTTTTATCATAGTGGTTGGAACACTCATTTTGGCAATTATATATAAAAGGAAATTGAAAAAGCTACATATTATATTAGGAATTGCTTTAACAGCTTGGATTATACAAATACCAATTTTAAATGCAGCTAAGATTCCTCAAACAGAATTGGTTGAAGCACTTGGCATACCAATTAATCAAGTAGCTAATGTAGTTAACCATAATGAAAGTCTGACTGAGCAAGAAAAAACCTTAATAGAAAATGTCATGTCTCTTGATACAATAAAAGAAACATACAATGTAAGATATTCGGATCCTTTAAAATTCAATTCAAAATTTAATGGAAGCGTGATAGAGGAAAATAAGGTCGAATATTTGAAACTATGGGTAGGCTTATTTGTTAAATATCCTAAAGATTATCTTGAGGCAAGCTTAAATTTAACTATTGGATATTGGTATCCAGGGGTCGACAAAGGCTGTATTAGTTATAATTATGATACGAGAACACAATTCTTTGATCAGCTTGGAATAGAACATTATTCTGTCAATACATTATATAAACATTTTTTAACTGCAGATGTTCGTCAGAATATATTTGAATCTGCTTTTTGGAGTCCGGGTTTGGCAGTAATGTTTTTGCTTATATTGTTACTATTATGTGTTGGACAGGAATTTTATAACTTGATATTCATGTTTTTACCAGCGATATTGGGATGGGTCTCTTTACTAATAGCGGCACCATCTTATTGTGAAACAAGATATGTTTATTTTGTATTTTTAATTTTACCAGTAATAATTGTATGTATGTTAATAGAAAAGGAGCAAAATTATGGACAAGATTGCAGTTTTGATACCATGTTATAATGAAAGCAAAACAATTGATAAGGTTGTAAGAGATTTTAAAAAGGCATTACCAGAAGCAACTATTTATGTATATGATAATAATTCGAAAGATGGTACGGATAAAATTGCAAAAAATGCGGGAGCAATTGTTAGATATGAGCATCAACAGGGAAAGGGAAATGTTATCAGAAGAATGTTTTCAGAAATTGATGCAGAATGTTATTTAATGGTTGATGGAGATGATACATATCCGGCAGAAGCAGCTTCGCAAATGGTGGATAAGATTCTGAATGATAAAGCAGATATGATAGTTGGCGATAGACTTTCATCTACCTATTTCGAAGAAAACAAACGTCCATTTCACAATTTTGGAAATTCTATAGTCCGGTGGAGCATTAATACATTATTTAAAAATGATATCAAGGATATTATGACTGGATATAGAGCTTTTAGTTATAGATTTGTAAAGACATTTCCGGTTTTATCAAAAGGATTTGAAATTGAAACAGAAATGAGCATTCATGCTGTTGATAAAAATATGTTTGTTGAGAACGTGATTATTGATTATCGAGATAGGCCAGAAGGATCAGAATCTAAACTAAATACATATTCTGATGGTATTAAAGTTCTGATGACTATTATGCGTTTGTTTAGAACTTACAGACCGGGAGGATTCTTTGGAGTAATTGCTAGTATTCTGGCTTTAATAGCCATAATCTTCTTTGTACCTATTCTTATCACATATTCCAGAACCGGATTAGTACCGCAACTCCCAACTTTGATTGTATGTGGTTTTGTCATGATTGCAGCGATTCAGTCGTTATTTGCAGGGTTGGTGTTGAAAACAATATATCAAAAGAATAGACAGGATTTTGAAATGGAATTATATCGGGTTACATCGGAAATGCAATTAAAAAGTGTAACAGATATGGGTAAAAAGTCGTAAAATTCATATAATTGCTAGGAAAAGCAATGAGAGGATAATAATGAAGAAGAAAATAGCATTCATTTTTTTTACATGTATCATGATTGTCAGTCAGAACATATACGCTTTGGCTGCAGGAATTGACTATGATGGCAATAATATTACGTTTGTAGAAGCAAATGAAAATACTAGTAGTGAAACTGAGGAGACTAATTCGATAAATATTGACGCCTTAGAGGGTATAGATTTTTTCAAGGAAGAAGGCCGGGAAAGCCAAAATATTGAAGACGGGGGATATGTACAAATACTATTTATAGCTATAAGGAGACAGCGTCATCTAATGGACTTACTTTTTCCGTGGAATGGAATGACCCTGTGTTAGGACAAGCTACTACATTCCATGTTTCTGCAACCGGCGGAAGTGGTACCTATTTATTCAGAATGGATGCCCCCAGTTATTCCAATCCCGATGAATGGGCCTTTGAATCAGTGGCTGATCCGAGCCGTGGAGAATGGATAAATTATACAGATTCCTGCAGCTCTTACGATTATAATTTTACAATGACTGCATCTGGTACTTATAATTTCAAATTTTATATCATGGATAAGACAGCAGGCGTCTACTATCTCCGAGTTAATACAAATATTCAAGTGACGGATGAAAAATATCCAAGTGTTAATAGTATAGTTCATTCAGCTGTTTCACAGTGCAATGCTCAAACAGATGGATCTGATTATCAAAAGGCATTATGGCTGCATGATTGGCTCCTGGATCAGCTAGAATATGATAATTCATTGAAATGGTCCTCGTCAGAAAGTGCATTAACGCGAGGTTTAGGTACTTGTCAGGCATACGAAAGCGCCTATTCAAAGCTGCTAACTGCTGCAGGTATTGAAAATAGCGAAACAAGGGATACCTATGATGGCCATACGTGGAATGCAATGAAACTTGATGGACAATGGTATCAGGTGGATTGTACATGGGATGATTCTAATGACAATTGGTACAATTTTGATCAAAGACATTTGTATTTTGGTCTGACAGATGAATTGATGGCTATAGCGCATCCGGGACATGCCAATATTTATACTGCAGATGGATATGCTACCCGCTCTACAGATTTAGCAGATAATTATTTTGTGAAAAGTGGAGATGCTGAAAATTGGGCAGAAACTTATAAAGATAGAATACAAACCCACTTAGATGCAATGGAAACAGAATTTGTGATTGATACAGATAATGCAAGCTATCCGTCAAGTATTTCTGGAATTCAAAATGGGATTATTGCGTATGCTTTAAATCAAAAGGTATGGGAAACTGCAAACCAGAATGTATTATTGCACGTAACAGGTGAGCCAAAGAGCTTTTTATTTGTGGTAACGTATTCTAAAATAGATCAAAAAGATGATGATATATCTGAACTTGATAAACTGGCCGCAGAGAATATCGGAGCAATAAAGGACGGGAGGTATGTTATCAAGTCCGCAATTAACCATAAATTCAGATTAGATGTAAGCGGAGGCTCATCAGAAAACGAGGCTAATGTACAGATATATTCAGAAAATGGCTCGAAAGCCCAGAGCTGGATAATCAGTCATGATGAAAAGGGATATGTGATTATTGCGAACGAAGGAAGCGGAAAAGTCCTTGATGTAAGGGGTGGAGATACCGCAAATGGAACAAATATACATCAATACAGTTTTAACCAGACCTCTGCTCAAAAATGGATTGCCGTGAAACAATCAGATGGAAGTTTCGAACTCATATCAGCGTTAGACCAGAATATGTGCATAGATTTAAGTGGTGCACAGACAGAAAATGGTTCCAATGTTCAGTTGTATGAATCAAATGGAACCAAGGCACAAAGGTGGTATATATCTGATTGATTTTTAAGAATTTTGGAACTTATAGATCAAAAGACTTTGAAATATAAAAAATAAGGATTAATGATATAGTGAAATCGTTTATAGCTGTTATACTGGAAAAAATATGAGAGGGTTATGGTTATATGGAAACTAAAAAGGAAAGAGACTATGCATGTGATTTGATAAGAATACTGGCTACATATATTGTTGTGGCAACTCATGTAAAGTTAGGATTTTGGGAAGATGATCATATAATCAGTACAAGATTATTCTTTGCATGTTTATTTGGTGATGGCGTTTCTATATTTTTTATTCTTTCAGGTTTTTTTATGTTTAATGGCACTACTTTTGGGAATAGGTTTAAAAAATGCGTTTTATCTATTGTGTTGCCAGCGTTTTTAGTAGCTATTGTGACACAAATTATTTATCCATGGATTTCTTCTAGTTCATTATGGGGAGGGATAACATTTTACATTCCTTGGAATGAAATAAACGTTTCAATATTACAACAAAACGCAGGGAATCTTCAGGGGTGCTTTCATTTTTGGTATATTTTTGCCTATATAAAATGGATATTATTTTATCCTTTGTTGAAATGGATTTGTCAGGAAGGAAAAGAACAGAACTTATGTAGGCGGTTGCTTATTATTTTACAGCTTATTTCAGTTCTCGTTAGCAATGCAAAACTATTGTATAATATTTCACTAAACACTTATTCTTTTTTTGATACATCCATTCTTTTGGGAATAATAGGTTTTGAGATAAGCTGCAAAAGAAATTCAATAAAAGGTAATTTGGTTATTCGTTTTGTGAGTTTGCTTACATTTATAGCCATTAATTTTGCTCGGTTAGTAGCACAGGAAAATTTATATTTTATTGATACAAATAATAGCACTTATTTAAATTGGGATAGCATATTCGGAATTCTATGTGCAACGGCAGCGTTTTGTTTTCTTTATTCATGGAATTTTGATAATATCAGTATAAGAACGAAGAAAATGATAAAATTCATAAGTGATAGAACATTTATCATTTATCTGTTCCATGTAATTGTCTATTTCAAGTGCAGTTCAATGGGACTTCAGGGTAAATTTATTCAACTGTGTTCTCAGAGATTAAACATTATTGGCGATACAATTTATAGTGTGTTGTATCCGTTATTTATTTTTGTAATCACTTTTGTAATTTCAATGTTAGTAAGTTTATTTATTAAAATGATAAAGAGTAAATTTAGATTAATTAGGATTTAAATACGAATTCAAGAAAAGTGTGAAAGGATAACGACAATAGTGATGGCACAGGAAGATATATTTGACAAGATTATGCATTTGCCGGGATTAAGGAAGACTGAAAGATTCTATAAAAAGAACAAAGAGGTGCTTTTATATTTGTTCTTTGGAGGGCTTGCATTTTTGGTGAGCATCGGCACATATGTATTGTTTAATGTATCCTGGGGGATGAATGAGTTAATAGCCAATATTTTTTCCTGGATTATTACAGTACTGTTTGCTTTTTTTACGAATAGAATATGGGTATTCCAATCAAGAACGAATGGCACAGGAGAATTTGTGAAGCAACTGTTTTTATTTTATGCAGGTAGAGTAATAACATTGATGGTAGAAGAGGTAATATTGTTAGTATTTATCACCTGGCTTGGCTTCTCTAGCGTATTTGTGAAAGTAATAGCCCAAGTAGTAGTAATTGTGTTGAATTATGTGATTAGTAAAATACTGATATTTAAACCGAAAAAGTTTAGTTGATTTCTTTCGAAGAATGCACATTATTCAATAAGGAACAATAATATAATAACTCCCCGTTCGTATATTTATGCCATAATAGTAATCACCAATGATTATAAATATTATAATACAAAAGGAGATGCTATTATGGCTACACTTGACCACTGGATAACTAATTATCTGAATGACTGTCGTTATCGAAAACACTTGGATGTTAAAACCCTACGGGCATATCGTTCTGACTTGAATGAGTTCACTACGTATATAGTGGATCAGGATGTCGATTTTCTGGATAAACATTCTATTTCCGCTTATGTGAACGATTTGCACAAAAACAAATCTCCTCGTACCGTCAAACGTAAAATTGCCAGTCTGCATGCTTTCTATCGTTATCTTGTCTATGAAGAACTGGTGGAATCGGATCCGTTCTACCGGTTGGATCTGACTTTCCGGCTTCCGTCACAGCTTCCCCGTTATATTCCGACTCATATGTTGAGAGATTTCTATGTTACACTATATGGAAATAACTCTGAGCGTCAGTCTGCTTTTAAGAAAAAATGCGCTTTGCGTGATATAGCGGTGATGGAGCTGTTGATTGCTTCGGGACTACGAATATCGGAACTCTATGAGCTTACTACCGATGCGGTGAATCTGGCAGAAAATGAAATCCGTATCCGCGGTAAGGGTAACAAGGAACGCATTATTCAGCTGACGGAACCTGTCACAATATCTGCATTAAATGAATATTTCAAGTCTTTTTCACAGGAGATTCAGGACACCGGCTTCTTTTTTATTAATAACTGCGGACGGCGCCTGACGGATCAGTCCGTTCGCAACATGATCAACCGGATTGCCGGAGAGGCATCGATTCCTCTTCATCTTACCCCACACATGTTCAGACATTCCTTTGCTACTTTTCTGGTGAATCAGGATGTGGACATTCGCTGCATTCAGGAGTTATTAGGGCACAGCTCTATAAAGACCACGGAAATATACACCCACGTGAACCTTGCTAAGCAAAAAGAGATTCTGGTAAATAAAAATCCCCGCAAGATGATATACTAGCATATGCATTAATAGAATAAGAAAAACCAAATGAAAAATGCAACTGTTCTTTCATAATAATATAGAGAAGTATATTAGGGATGTGAGAAGGAAGTGAGTTATGCAGGCAATGGGTAAAAGAACGGTAAGAAGAAACAAAGTAGTGTGGCAGGATGCCGTGATAGCAATATTGTTTGGAACTATTATTGTGGCAGGCATTCTCTGTGTTGCCCGGACGATATGGTCAGGGTATCACTTTTTGGACGATCATGAGTTGATTCGCATGGAACAGAGTTTTTCACAGGGGATGTCGCTGCATGATCTCTTAAGGGCATGGATAAAAAACGATATGAACCAGCGATTCCGCCCTCTTTATTGGATCGAAAGAGTGACAGGTAGTTACTTGATGGGAAGCAACCTGATGCTATGGAACATATGGACAGCTGTAAAGGGGATTTTAGCATTTGCTCTGTTATATCTGAGTGCCAGATATGTAAAAGCAGGCAGAACGGTAAGCCTTATTTTCCCCATGGTAATTATGTTGGGAACGCAGTTTACTCCCTGGTATCGTAGTGCCAACCAGGAGAGTACCGGATTATTACTATGCGCAGCGATACTTTGCCTGATAGCGGCACAATATGCTCATGGCAGGTATACAAGCCCGGTATATAATATCCCTATTGTTATTCTGGTTATCTTATCCGGATTTGCAAAAGAAAGCTTTACTTTGTTTATGCCGGTGTTCCCGATGTTGAAGCTTTGGCTGGAATACTGGGATGGATGCGATGAAACCTGGCTGGGAACACGTAGAAAAGGGCGACTGCTCCGGTTGGTTAAGGAGAATCTGGCGGTATATCTTTGTATTCTGGCAGCATTTCTGATTAATATTTATATGATTTTGTTTCGTGTAGGAGTTGATCGGATCAGTTATGCCGGTTTTCATCAGGATACCGGTCTGAACCAATATTTGCATGGAATCAGTGACAGCCTGTTTGTGAATATGAAATGGAACACTGTGATAGCAGGACAGCTGATTTTTATGATACTTTTATGCTATCAGTTAGTAGAAAAATACAATATATGGAGATATGTGAGTCTATGTATAATTTTGTTTTGTACCATGGGAATACAACTGGTGGCTCACGCAAAAAGTGAAATGTGGGGCAGATATTTGTTCCCGTATATTATTGCCTATGCACTGCTGTTTGTGCTGCTGGGAAATTATATTTTCAGAAAAGACAGGTTTCGAAACAGCATTTATCAGGCTGTATTGCTGGTATTGTTGATTCTGACAGTGCCGGGAGCGGTGAGAGAAGCAAGAGATTATGCGAAGGATGGTGAGTGGATCCGGGAATATTTTCAATGTATTCTGGATAACGCGGGAGAGACAGATCGGATTGTGGGTGCTTTCGGAGATGAGGAGTTAGATCTGGCAACGGAATGCTGGTTGGAAGTTCATGACAGATCTCAGGCATATTCCAATGTGAACGGTGAATGGAAAAATACAGTCCAGTTAACAGATGCTTTAACAGGTGAGTGTTCATGGGAAGATGTGAAAGTGGTGACTTGTTACAGCTATGCGCAGGTCTATGTATTGTCGCTGATGGACGGTGTAACAGAGAATGATTTTGATTTCTACACATTTGGAAATTACATGGTCATGGTAAAAAAGTGATTTACGGACAGATATATTGCGAATGACTCCGTGAATCGAAAAAGATTACGAAAGAAGTACAAAATGAGTAATAGCATAATTTATTTTATACTGCCTTGCTATAATGAAGAGGAAGCAATTGCTACAACAGCAGGTAAGCTTGGAGAGAAAATAGAGCAACTGATCAGGAAAGAGAAAATAGACAGGAAGAGTTGCATGGTCTTTGTGGATGATGGATCTACAGACGGGACATGGGAAATCATTACAAGGCTACATAAAGAAAGGCCGGATCGTATAAAGGGAATCAGCTTTTCTGCAAACAGAGGGCATCAGATAGCGGTATTGGCAGGATATCATTATGCTTGTGACAAGTGTGATGCAGCTATTTCACTGGATGCAGATTTGCAGCATGACATTGAAGCGATAGATGAATTTATCGAGAAGTTTGAGACTGGCAATCAGATTGTGTATGGAGTCAGGACTACTCGTAAGACAGATGGTTTTTTCAAGAAGTGGTCAGCAGGTTTCTTTTATCAACTTATGACGAAGCTTGGGTGCATGACGATACCTAATCATGCGGACTATAGATTGGTATCCAACACGGTGATGAGGGAGCTGCGCAAGTATAGAGAGCAAAGCATTTTTTTGCGTGGCATTTTTCCGTCTATGGGGTTTCGACATGATTATGTGCATTTTGAGGTACATGAAAGAGTGGCGGGAAAATCAAAATATAATCTATCTAAAATGCTTCGATTAGCGACGGATGGAATTACGGCATTTAGCAGTAAACCGTTAGATGTTTTCTGGGTGGAGGCGGTTGTTCTGTTTCTCTTTGCCATAGTTTTTGGTATATTGGCGGCAATCTTCCGGACTGAAACCATGATCATTGCATTTTGGGGATTTTTATTTACGGACATTATTGTGTTTAATCTGGCAATCATGGCATTGTATATAGGTAAGATTAATTTCGAGGTAAAACAGCGACCGCAGTATATTGTAAAAGAGATACTGGATACGGATGATTGAAGCCTGATATCCCTAAAACTTAAGTGCGACAAAATTGCAAAGGAAAGTCATCAGTGATTTTGGATTTGTGTCAGGAATACAGGCGCTTTCGTATAAGTACCGGGACAGTTCCGGAAAAATCCTGTCATAGGCTTTCCGCAGAGGCTTGATTGGATGCGGTTTTTCATGAACAGAATAAAGATGCCCTTCAATTTCTATGGAGGGAATAAAGCCGAACAGAAAGAGCAGGAGGAGACGATCGTTTCCTTCTGTTTTTTGTATATAATTTCGGACGGTAGTGTAGGTACTGAGATCAGCGATACCCTGCCATACGGAGTCTGTTGATTGTGAGATATTCGGTTTCGAAATATCGATAGGGTATTGATCAAGACGTACCATGTCCTGCATGAGATAGTAGTCACGATAACGCATCATGGATTTTGTGGTAATAGGAGTCTTGCCATAATTTTTATTGTAGAGAGCCGTTAACAGATGAATATCTTCGTTGCCAGAGAGGTCGTTCTCTTTTAAAATCGTAGCATAGCGGGTTACCATTAGGTTCTCATGCTGCGTGAAGCCGTGGGCATCTGCAATATAAAGAGTGAAGGTGTGCTGCAGGGGACGAGACAAAGCAGTTGTCAATTTTCCAAGCTTGGAATCATATGTTTGGATGACTTCACAAAAGGTAATAAAACATGTTTGTAGGATGTCCTCAAAGTCAATATAAGAACTTGTAGAAAAATATTGTCTGCATTGTTTGACAATAAATGACTGATAATTATTCCACAAATAGGTGAGGATAGATTTTGATTCTTCGCAAGGGGCAGAGAAGGAATTATATTTTTTAATCAGTTCTGTTTCAGAAATGTTGATATAGGGATTCGGCTTCATGCAGTAAGGTATCTCCTTGACAATATTATTGCGATATTCTTTAAAATATGATAATATGAATTCTATCAGATGCTATGGAAAATTACAATATATAATTATTATGAAAGAAATTATTAGAGATGAATTATAGATGTTACAAAATCAGAGTAGTTTACCTATGGTGCCGTTTGTGGTTACGGATGGTATTATATTGGAGAGGATACTAAGTGGACATATCATCAAGGAAAAAGAAACGAAAAAATTTATTATTTCAGGAACTGAATGTTATTTCGGATTTCTTGCTTGGAATGATTTATCGAAATAACACTACGCTGAAATAGGCTATCGGTGGGGGGACGGAATTGAAAAGTATAATTGAAAATTACCCGGATTTCCGCAAGGTTGTCCGGCAAAACGAATTGGTCTACCTCTTCGGCACCGGTATTTCGGCAGCTCTGACAGGGAAGAATTATTCCTGGAAGAAATGGATTCTGGACGGGACAGGCTATTTTTCGGATAGAAAGGCAGCGGATGATATTGCGGAGAGTCTTCAGAAGGATTCGTCTACGAAGAATCTTTTGAATGCCGTGAAAACAGTTCTAGCGGTGACAAAACAGGAAAGAAAATATGATCAGTGGATGCACAGATCTTTTGAGGTAAACAGAGTAACAAATCAGAATCTGGCAGAGACCTTAAAAAAACTTTTAATTACCCAGGATGTTTTCGCTACCACGAATTATGATCATTTATTGGAGCAGACAACGGGATTGGCTGCGTTGTCTTACGCAGATACCCAACAGGCATTCTATATGCTGGATCAGCGAAAAAGTAATGCCGTACTGCATATACACGGAGAATATGATTCCATACGGGGCATCGATAATATCATTGCGGACGAAGAACAGTATCGTACGATCCTCAATGACAAGGGTGCGCAGTTCCTTCAGCAGATACTGGGAACGAGGACACTGATATTTGTTGGCTGCGGACAGACTACGGAAGATGCCAATATTGCCCAGTTTATCCGGTTCGCCCGGGACTATCTGCACATTGACAGAGAGTATTATTATCTGTATCGGCAGGGGGAAGAACCGGAGGGATTGCCGGATTTTATTCGGGCGATCCCTTACGGAGAGAAGTATAGTGACCTCCCGGAATTCCTCGAGGATATGGCGCAATTGCGGTTATATGCGAAGATAGAGAGCAATCCGATGGTTACCAGGACAGCATACACAAAGAACACTATGGATGCTTACGGATTAGCAGAGTATCATTATTCCCAACAATATTTAAAATTTTGTGGGCGCAGAATGGAACTGGCACAGTTACAGAATTTTGTGGAGGCAGACAGGATGTTCCTATGGTGGGCTGTTACCGGGCAGGGAGGCGCCGGAAAAAGCCGACTGGCACTGGAATTTTTGAAAAGAAGCCATCGGGATTTCTTTGGCTTTTTTCTGAACTATGCTGTGGATCCGGAGGAAGTACGTCGTTTCAAACCGTTCAATGATACCGTGGCGATAGTGGATTATGTTAAAGGAAATGAGGCAGAAATAGCAGTTATTTTTGCAATATTAATAGATAAATTTTCATCCGGGCCATATAAATTACGGATTCTGCTATTGGAGAGAGAAAATACAACAGAGTTCGGATCCTGGCACCACGATCTGATAACGGCGATGGCGCCTTATTACAGGCAGGAATGCAATGATGCGGAATATAATCTGGAATTAAGCACGAAAAACCACAGATTTTTATACCTGGATGATCTGGACGGGGCTGCAGTGGAGGAACTGATCGGCGCTATCTGCGAGAAAAACGGACTGCCCGCAGACCGCTACCGGGATCGCCGACTGAAGGAAGAGTACGGCAGGAAGTTTGAACAGCTGAAGTTCCGACCTTTGTTTTTACAGATGTTTGTAGAAGCCTGGATTGCCAATGGATGCATGGCTGTAGAATATGATGATTATAAAAGCCTGTTGAAAAATGTGGTAAGCAGAGAGCAGGAACGCATTTTGCAGGTGGTCGATCACAGGATGGATGTATTCAATGCTTTGATCCGCATGATCATATGTGCAGGAGTGGCAGAAGGGATATCTGTGAGAGAACTGGCGATGCAACATCCGGCAGAGTGGGAAACGGTACGTAATTTTACGAAGACACATACGATAACAGGAACGCAGAGAAAAGATTTTTTGACAGGCTTGTTAAAGGATGCGTCACAGGATATTCTGGAGGGCACTGAAGTTCTGCATGTGTTATACCCGGATATTGTTAAAGAATATATGTTTTTGTATTACTTTGAGGAAGAGGATATTCGGGAGGTATCCGGATTGCTATGGAGAAGCTGTCCCGCTGAGTATAATGCTTTTCTGAGCCGGTGCCTGACAGATTTTCAGCGGAAGGAGTCCCTGGTTCGGGTCATCAGGGAGGCTTCTGCGGACTATACGAATGCTAATGCAATGATAGTGAGACAGGCTTTGCTGGCATTTAAGGTTATTAGCACGAAAGAGGATGGCCTGTACTTTCTGAACAGAGATCTGGAGGAATATGAATATTGGAAAAGCATGCCTGTCACCAATGAGCTTCAGGCAATTTATCTCCAGAGCATGTATTTGTGTGTCCGGCAGATGTTGGGATGGTCTCATAAAAATTTTTATGAGGCGATAGACCGGATCGCTTTTTTTCCGGTGAACAGGGATCTGTCAGCCAGAAAAGTACAATATCTTCTGGAGACAATTCACTATCTGGTGGAAAAAAACTGCATAGATTCAGCGCAGGACATTATTAAAAAGACGGAGAAGGCTTTGCGAGAAGTAGCCGAAGGCGAGGAAAAGAAAGAATTAGGGCTAAGTTTGCAGCGGGAAATTATTGTTTCGGATGTTTACTATAAAAAATGGTGGGACATCAGGAGACGACATCGGAAAATATTCCGGAAAGTTGACTGGAAAAAGGAACATCAGTCTGAGCAGTATGCCTATATTGTGTTTTCCGGAGCTCAAAAATGTTGGGAGACCATGGAACTGGGCGGCAAATTGCTGATGTTTACAAATTGGCTTCAAGATTACGCAGTGGATTATGCCAGCGGAAAACGTAACATCTATTTTAATGATAAATCGCATTATTATTATCTCCATGCGAAATATTTCAGTACTGCGGCTACTGCAATGGCAGCAGCCATAGCGGGAATGGACTCTTACGGGATCGGACATATTGATGCACTGCTTGATGAGTTGAAAGGCAATATGATGATATCTGATTTTGCCGGATTGCTTGTGGGGACCAGGGCATTGAAAGTGAGATATGATGATACCGTAACGGATGAGATGATACAAGGGTATCTCGGAGAGACAGAACCACTTTTGGACAGATATCCGGATAACGCTATTCTGGCAGAAAAAGCAATTCAGTTATGGAAAACTGTCTACGAAGTACGATATAAGAAAGATGTTCCACGGGAGATTGTAGAAAGGGCATATGTTTTGCTTTTACGATTCCCTAAGGATAAAAACGTAATGAATCGGTTCCTGGAAATGCTTGAGCAATCCACAGAGCGTGATAGATGGCAGGAATATATCCACAATAAGGCGGTGGTGTGCGGAATGCTGGAAAACATAGAGGATGTGATGTCGCCCGGCTTGCGGGAGTTACTTAAATAGGGTCTGACGCCTATAAAAGTCCTCCAATAAAAGTTTGTAAGATATTGTCGATTAATGTCATATAGTAAGTAGAGGAATATATGTAGGCGCCAAAAGCAGCCTATACCTTTAATATCAGTAACTAATTATGCAAAAATGGAAGAGGCACTGATGAAAAAAGAGACTATATAGGGAGGTACGAACTATGGGATGGAAAGAATGGCGTTATGAACTGGAAAAGGCCAACAGAGAGTATGACTGTGGAATAGTTGATCGGGAGATATATGAGAGCAGGGTAAGTTTTGCTATATATATGATATATAAGTGTGGAAATGAAGATGCGGCAAGAGGTATTGCAAAAGCGCATGGTTATGACCTGGAAGAACTGTTGGAAAAATGGGAACAGGAAGATGAAGGAGAAGATGACGATGACGATGCAATCACTGATTAATATTGATGGTAATGGATTAAAAGATGTACTGATTGACTTAAATGATAAACTAGCCACTGCTGTTGGGTGGATTGCAAACAAAGAAACACCTGAAAAAATAGCGATAAACACATACATTAAGGAAATACAGGAGAAAAATTATGATCCTGTAACGAAGGCCGCCTTAATCAGTAATGCAAAGAAAATTATTAAAGGATATTATAATCAGAGTAACATTGTCGAAATCGCAAGGTCTTCTCTGCAAAACAATGCAGATCCTCAAAAGCTTGAGGATGATTGGCTGGCACGCTTTATGGACAAAGCACAATTGGTATCATCAGAAGAATTTCAATGGATATGGGGGAAGATCCTTGCAAGAGAATGCAATGAACCGGGAAGTATACCGCCGGCATTGCTGTATACATTGGAAAAAATGGATAGGGAGGATGCAGAAGCATTTACTGCGTTATGCAGAATTTCAGTAAGTGTAGAAAAAGATGCTTCGCCCATTGTAATTAGGGAGAGATTTGCAGAGTATGAAGAACTGGTAGGTATTACCTTTGATAAAATAGTCAGTCTTACAGCATTAGGACTGATAGAGACTGATTTGGCAGCAGTTTCGGCGGGATATAAGATGGAAATTGATCCACTTCCTAACAAGATTATATATTATGATATGGAAAAAGAACTAAAGGATAAAAGAGATCTGCAAGTAGGAAATGTTCTTTTTACCAAAGCAGGACAGGCATTGTATTGGGCGATCGATGCAGAGAAAGTGGAAGGATTTTGGGAAAATTATTGCATACCGTTTTGGGAAAAATAGCAGTAATGAGATGGCAGGGAAAACTTATGCAAGTTACGTATATAGGGTTAAGTGAATATTTTGAAAGATGTATTCCGCAAGCAAAAAGAGAAGGGTATTTGTTTATTATATCCTTAATTGCAAGGTATTCTGATGCACAAGATCTTTATGAAAAATTAGAAAAAGATTGGGCATCGCTGAATGATCTAACCGGTGATAAAATCCTATTTGTGTTTTCTACACCGAAAGTCAGAAAAAGAGCATCCTTTTTTCATATGCCGGGAAAAGAACCCTATGAAGGAGTAATGTGTCCATTTGTCGAGTTGCTGGATGGCAGAAATGTAGAGCAAAATAATGGCCCATTTGAATATCTATATGATGGCTATGATAAAATTAATTGGAAACAAAAACATTCACAGACAATTACGGACTTTGCTATGAATTATAATATATCAGAGGAAGAAATTCCGTGTTTGTTTTTGTATGACCTAATGCAAAACAGATACAAGGTAATACCTGTAGGAAAAGATACGGACATTTATGCAATGATAAAGGCTATGGTTGAGGAGATAGCGGAATACAAAAAAGACAGAGAAAATATTGGAGAGCAGTTAGAAAAGTATAGAAATATTGAGCAATATTATTGCTTATATGAAAAACTGGAAAGTGAGGCGGAAAAGGGAAATTCAAAACAATGTGTAGCTATTCGGAGAGTACTTGGCGAGGCACAATCATATAAGGAAGTTAAAGAGGATATTTGCGACTCTGAAATAAAAAAGGATTTGAAGAGGATTGGGCAATGGAAAAGGCAATATTTTAATTCCTTTGAAAAAGATGATGCTAGTAAAAAGAATTATTTGGAGTTGAAAAGAAAAGAACATGATATTGAAAATGAATTTAATTCAATATGGAATGATTTAGAAAGCGTAATGAAGGAAAGGGGAAGAAAAAGAAGAAAGAATAGTAAAGTAACAATATTGCAGGATTTATTAACAGCATGTGTCAATCTGCAGTCAAATTCAATGTATTTCGATGCGTCTGAAAATCAAAGAAATGATTACATAAGAGATTTACTAAAAACAGAGAAGCATGATGTGAAAGATCAAACCAGAAGAGGAATATCAGCTATTGGAAAAAGTGCTGGAGAAGTTGATATTTTAATTGAAGAAGACGGTTTGTCTGTGACTATAATCGAAGCATTAAATTTGGACAGCCTTAATACCAATACCTTGGACAGGCATTTGGATAAAATCTATAGATATGATACTGTTGGAAATGTATTTAACATAATATTGGTATATGTCAGGATATCCAATTTTAGTAAGTTTTGCGAGAAATATTTTGAGCATATAAAAAAATATCAATATGTTTACCCCTTAATTTCAGCTGATGACAGGTATGATGTTGAGAACTTTCCTTATGCAGATATTCGAGTAATGCAAACGAGGCATGATAGAAATGGGTGTGATACTATTTTGTATCATGTCTGTGTGTTGATTGGATGAGGTTTAACAGATGCTGTTCAATTCCCATGAATGGCGCATACGCAAATTTTATTTCGATTTATCGAAACAAGACTGCTGTTAAATCGAAATAAAATAATATGACAAATAAGGTATAATATAAAAAGATATAACGCTAAAATCAGCAGCGATATAATCACAGAGCGACACTGAAAGATAGTTCGAAATTACAGCTATTATATCCTCAATACATATTGTACACGAGGGAACTGCCTCTTTAGGACGTTGATGGATATGATAAACGTCTCAATTTTATATTGGTCGACGCAAACGGGTTTATAGATGTTATGGAAATAAAGAGGCAGACAATGACAGCGAATGGCTATCAGGAAAGAAACAGAAGAATTATAATATATTTGAAGGATAATTCTTAGTTATCCATAGATAAAGGGGACAAAACTTATGAATAGTCAGGAACAGGATCAGACATATAAAAGAGCCTTGGACAATTACTCATCTACATAGCCCTGGCCGGATCACGATGAATGGCATTTCCATACCAATAAAATTCTTTCTTCAAAAGTTCAGCGATTATTGGATCAATATTGTTCTGAGCAAAAAGTGATTTTGAATGCCGGATGCGGTAAGACGGCCTATCATACATCGTCCAAAGTGATTTATATGGACATTGTAAAAGAATATGTGCAAGATTTCCCTGATCATATTGTGGCCTCTGTTGAAAACATTCCACTCCCGGATGCTTCTGTGGACTGTATCATCTGTGTAGGCAGTGTTGCGAATTATGTGGATATACAAAAGATGCTTTCGGAATTCTCCAGAATTTTAAAGAAGGACGGGGATCTCATTTTAGAATTTGAGCGTTCCAACAGTGCAGAATTTCTGCTAACAGCAAATTACGGGAAAACTGTATTCAGACAAGAATACGCCTATAACAATCAAAAACACCTTTTGTGGATGTACCGGGAAAATTTTATAAGAGAATTGTGTGACTATTACCATTTAAAGTGTGTCTGCAAGTACCGATTTCACATATTTTCCTCTTTATTATATCGTCTGGGGGTTGATGAAAATAAGGCTGCAAAATACTATGTTTGGGACAAAATATTGCAGCCGATTGGTTACCTGTTTGCTCATAATACCATATTATTAATTAAGAAGACTATTCCTTAATAATAAAGGAGATTATAGATATAGCACTTGATACAATCGTTAAAAACGAAGTGATAATAGTAACCGGTTTTTCAAATGCATATATGCAGCACACCGCAAAAGTTATAACTGTAAACGCAAAAGTGATAATAGTAAGAGCAATCGATTTTAAAGTATATATGTGTTCTTTTTTTAAAGTAATATTTTCCGGGTCAACCTGTTTACATAAACCATTTTGAAATAAGACGCAATTTACCAATGTTATATCATCTATAGTAAGGGAACAAGGAAATTCTTTTTCAATCTTATCTAAAAGGAACTGTATATGTTCTTCAATTCTGTCGTTATCCTGAAAATGTTGAGAAAAAACATATGAAAATAAATGAGCACTCAAACTTCGCACATAAATTTTAGCTATGCACCTTGAAAATTCAATATCTGGCAGTTATTCAGTTGTCAATGTTCAGACTTTATGCAGCTTGCAGTTGTGTTTTCAACATGGTCGGAAGTGTATTCATAAATGTATCCACCAATTCGTTGATTTTTTCGTCTGAAAGTTCGGTGTTATCTGAAAGCATTGTCCGGAACATTTGAAGTAACATTTGAAAAGCCTGTATCCATGTGATATCGGACATTTCATCTGAAAAGTATAGAAAAAGTTCGCCCAGAGACCGATTATCATTGGATTCCCTGCTTTCCAGCGACAGCATCATGTATCGTGTAAAAACAACCGCTGTATGTGCGGCCATTGCATCATAGGAAAGAGAGTTGCATTCTTTGCTGAGGTTAAGGTAACTTTTGCACACCTTGAAGAATACCTCTATGTCCCAACGTTTTCCATAGATCCGGATGATTTCGCTCTCATCCAGATTTACATCAGTGGAAATAAGGCAGAGATATTCCTTGCGTTTGTTGCGATTGCGAACATAAACTACTTTGGCAGGAATGATTTCACCATCCTTTACAACATCAACCATAACGGAGAGCAGATATCTTGATCTTCCGCGTCTCTTTTTGTTTTTGTTGTAGATGGAAGTTAGAGACATATCTTCGCCATTGTAACGAAAAAACATCTTTGGTGTTTTCTTAACCATACCGATTACATCGTAGCCCTTATTTTTTACAGCATGAAGAGTACTTGGTGATGAAAACCAACTATCAAAAAGAACATATTTCGCAGGAATTGCAGCTTTCCTGGCTGCATCCAGAAGCGTAAGCATAGCTTGTGTTCCTTTTTCCATTGATAGCTTTCTGCGTCTGTAGCCAACGGTTCGTTTGTCTACTTCTGTTGCTTCATTGATACGGTTTTTTCTGTTTTCTGTGGAAAGAAGAACGCCGTTGACTGGCAGGAAGGTACTTCCATCGGACCAGCCTAACGTAAGCATTCGAAATCCAAAGCGATATTTATGTTTTGCATGGTGATAGACTTTGGCAAGGAGTTCAACCTTTTTTGAGCGGTTACGCTCAAACATGGAATCATCAATGATAAGAACATTTGCACGATCCTCAGAATCCAAAGGAAGAATGGCATCCCTGATGATCCGGGCTGAAAGTGTTGTTGTGAAACGGATCCAGTTGATCTGAATCATTTTCATAAAACGATATGCAGTATCCTTCGCAAAATCAGGAGTGTTGCGTCCTGTGATCAGATTTATGTACATGCTTCTGTTAGAAAAGATCAGAAGGAACAGATACTGGAAAATTTCCATTACTGGAACCCCTTTCTTTTTGTAAGCATTGGATGCCTTCAAAGCTGAAGAAACATGAAATCTCGAAAAAATCTTTTGATAGATTTTGAAATCTGCTTATCATTTTGAGTTGCTTGTGTTATACTTTTATTCATAGCATGAGCCTCTGGAAGTATATTTGTTTCTGAACAACTCAATTATACCAAACCAGACGGTTTCATGCTATTTTTATGCCAGTTATTATTGAATTTTCAAGGTGCATAGGCGCTTATTTAAGTGCGAAGTTTGAGTTAATAATTAAAAAAGGTCCATTTCTATTAAGACGACATTTATTTTTGCTTACAATACTTCGATTAAACGAAATGGCATTGCTATTAAAACGAAGTGCCGAAAAAGAATAAGTATAGTATAATAATATCAGTTAGTAGTAAAAGATAGAAAAATAGGGAAATATGATGAGATATTACAATGGAACAGTTATAACTATTAAGAATAAGGGGGCTGAGATTGAGATTACATAAAAGGTGGAATAATAGTATATGGTGAGATAAATAAATATACACAAGTAAACATAAGAAAAGAGGGAATAGAATGGAATGCGAAAATGGAGAAAAGACAATAGTCATACATAGACCGTATTTTATGCCGTGGTTAGGATATTTTGCAAAGTTGGTATATGCAGATGTTTTTGTTGTTATGGATGATGTGTTTTTTACAAAGAGGCATTATATAGACAGAGTTCAAATAATAAATCCACAAGGAGAATTGATGTGGTTGAGTTTAAAAACTGGAGAAAATTATAATACAAGATGTGATCAAATAAAATTGCCACAGTCATTTTTGGTTGATGAAATTGCAAAAACATTAGCACATTCTTATTCAAAAGCAAGATACTACAGAATGTATTATTCTGAGATAGTAGAAATACTGGAAAGAGCGCGTGATTTTTCTGATGGTCTAGTTGAATTTGATATTAAAATTGTGGAGTTGATATTAAAATTGTTATCGTTACCATCACCACAAATATATTATGGTAGCAACTTTGAGTATGTTGATAATCCTACTGAAAGATTAATTTTATTATGCAAGGAGACGGAATGCTCTAAAATTATAATGGGCTCGGGAGGGAGCGTGGATATTCATAATATATCGAAGCTAAAAGAAGAGGGAGTTTCAATACTCTATCAAGATTTTTATAACCATCATCCTTCATACTATCAAACAAGGAGGCAAAGAATAGGATTTGCTAAAGGCCTTTCGATAGTTGATTGCATTTTTAATGAAGGAATAGATTTTACAAGAAAAGTATTATTAGATGAAAAATTTAGACCATATGAGTTAATATAGTTAGGGCGGTTAGACAATTCTTAGTGTACAGCCTCAGAGCAGCATCTCGTTGTGCGTGAAAAAGAAGAATTCATACATATTAGTATGTTGATTGAAATGAAGAAAACTCTTATAACTTCGCTTAAGATGCTTTGCTGTGTGGACTTTTCTTATAATTATCTATATCACAAAGAAATTATTTTTTTTAGTATTTATACTATTAACTTAAAAGCAGTAGAAGGGAGTACAGCATGGAAAAAATTATAAATTTTGAAGAAAGAAACCAGCAAGGAGAATTAATTAGAGCTCGCTTTGTAAAACCTGTTGTAGATGAAAAAATCCCATTAGTTATAATGCTGACGGGGGATGGACCAAGGGGTTCAAATAGTATGAGTTGGATTAATCTTTCTCCGAGATTAGCTAGAAAGGGCATAGCGACATTGTTGTTTGACTTTGCCGGATTGGGAAATAGTGAAGGAAATAGAAGGTATTTGACATTATCAAAAGGTATATGTGATTTTAAATCGATTTTTAACACAATTAAAAGATATGATTGGATAGATTTAAATAATATAGGCGTTATGGCGTCAAGCTATGGGGGAAGTGTGGCATTGCATTGTCATGAAATATTGAATACTGTAAAAGCAATTGGTTTAAAATCACCGTGTTGTTTTTTACCGGATGCATATATTAATGAAATTTCGAATGATAACTTTAATGAATGGTTGAAAAATGGTTTTTGCAAAGCAAACGGATATGATATAGAAGTACTCAAAGATGCTTTTAGCTATAACATATATGATGATATAAGAAAGATACAAACAAAATGTCTAATTACACATGGAGATAGTGATGAAATTGTACCATTATCTCAAAGCAAATATTTAGATGCATTGTGGCAAGCACCCCATGAATTAGTAGTGTTTGAAAACTGTGATCATGGATATTCGGTTGGGAATTGTTGGGAAAGAATGGCAGAATTATTTGTTGATTTTTTCGATGTGAATTTGAGGTAAAAATGAAAGATGCAAAAGAAAGAATAATAAAAATTACAGATATTATAACAATTGTTGTAGCCATTATTATAAGTGTTATTGCTTTTATAATAGATGGGTATAATAGTTATGTTGATAATGGAGTGAAAATTGATTATGCGTTTGTAGCAACTTCTCTTTTGCTTGCAATAGCTATTCATTTTATATTAGTTGGGTTTTTAGAAGATGAAATAACTAGTAGACAGAAAGAATTGACCCAAGGTTTGGAACAGGCTGTTGGTACTATTATTGATTCTCTCAATGGTGTTGAAGTAATTTTTTTTGATGATATAAATGAAGTAGATATGTATATTGCGAAAAGAATACTGGCAGCATCGGAGTGCGTGTATGATTTTAACTGGCAGGATTTCATGCCAATTAATCCATACCATAGAAAGTTAGCCGATAAGGAGTATGCTGCAACTAAAATAGATGCAAGCATAAAGTCTTTTTGTTCCAAAAAAACAATGAAGCCAAGGATATATAAAGAGATATTTACCTTTTCATATCCACAAAATATTGGAAAAATGCTTAATCATATAAAATATGGAGATGTTTATTGTTGCTCATATTATGAAAACAAAGATATAAACACTAGATTTCCCAAACTTCAATTTGTTGTTATAGACGACAGAGAGGTTGTATTCGTTTCATCAGCCTATAAACCAAATCTATGTTCTATAAAAAATACTAGGATTGCAAGTATATTTTGTAATTATTTTGAGCAAGCATGGGAACTGAGTAAAAAAATAAAGGATAGGAATCAGGTTGATGATGATCTTATTAAGGAAATTAGTGAAAGATATAAGTAGTTACTCAAACTTCGCACATAAATTTTAGCTATGCACCTTGAAAATTCAATACCTGGCAGTTATTCAGTTTGCAAATGGTGCATCCCATCGGTCCGTTTTGCGGAGCAAAACGGTCGCGATACGTAGCTGAGCGGTCGGACGTAGTCCGCTTTTAATTACCTGAATTATCCATTATAATGGCAGTAGCTGCTATCTGGCAGTCAATACATTATGAAGGAGGATAATGGTATGCTTGATTACAAAGACATCATTATCAAAAGCTATGCCCTGAACATGTCCGGTGCAGAGATTGCAAGACAGTTGGGATGTAGCAAATCAGGAGTCAATGACTTCCTTAACGCATTTAAAAAATGCGAGGCGCTAAGTTTTCCTCTCTCTTCCGGTGTATATTCCATTTAAGTAGTGCATCTTTTCCGGAAATTCAGAGCACCTAAATCCGATATTTTAGAGCAGATATTTCCGCTCTATAGTGCAATCGCCTATAATGAATCCATGCACATAAAATTGTGTAAATTCATTACAGGAGGTCGATAACCATGACTGATTATCGAGAAATCATCAGATTGCATAGTCTGAAGTTCAGCAATGTAGCCATTGCCAACAGCTTATGCTGTTCACGCAACACAGTTTCAGAGGTGCTTAAGCTTGCTGAAACACATTCTCTGGAATGGCCTATTCCAGAAACTCTGACTAACAGAGATATTGAGTACCTGTTTTATCCAGGCAGGGGCAATAATGAGGGAAGAAGACTCCCTGATTACGAGTATGTTTACAATGAACTGGACAAGCCCGGTGTAACACTCTTACTTTTGTGGGCGGAATACTGTGCAAAGTGTGAAGCTGAGCATACGATTCCGTATCAGCATTCACAGTTTAATGACAAATATCATGCCTATGCTGCATCAAAGAAGGCAACTCTTAGAATCAAGCGCAAACCTGGGGAAACAATGGAGGTAGACTGGGTAGGCGATACGCTTAAAGTTTATGATGTTGCCAGTAGCAGCGACATATCTGCATATATATTTGTTGCTGTTCTTCCATGCAGTTTGTATAGATATGCGGAAGCATTCCCCGATATGAAATCCAACCACTGGATAGAAGCTCATATCCATGCCTATTCATTCTTTGGCGGTGTAACACGTATTCTTGTACCAGATAATTTTAAAACAGGTGTGATCAAAAACACACGGACAGAGCTTACACTTAACCGATCCTACCACGAAATGGCAGAGCACTATGGAACTGCAATTATTCCTGCCCGTCCGGTAAAGCCGAAGGATAAACCAAATGCGGAAGGTACTGTAAAAGTTCTTGAAACATGGATCCTTGCAGCTTTAAGAAACCGGAAGTTCTTCACTTTTGATGAGCTTAATAAAGCCATCCATGAAAAACTTGAAGAATTCAATACGAAACCTTTCCAGAAAAAGAAAGGAAGCAGGATATCTGCATTTATTGAAGAAGAAAAGGACTTCCTCATGCCATTACCTGCTTTCCCGTATGAAACGGCTGTCTGGTCAACTGCCACCATACAACCCGATTATCTCATAAAAATCGGAGATTGCAAGTATTCTGTCCCGTATGAATTTATCGGTAAGAAGGTCGATATCCGTGTCACTGAAAACAGTATTGAAGTTTTTTACCATAACAACCGTATAGCATCGCATGTGCGTAGGCTGTACTCTCCGGAACCGATTTATGTACCAGAACATATGCCTGAAAATCACAGAAAGTTTCTGGAATACAACACCGACGGTTTTCTGGACTGGGGAAAGAATGTTGGCTGTTCCACCCTTATTGTAGTAAAACATTTTTTATATATGCATAAGGTAGAACAACAGGGTTACAAATCCTGTGCATCGTTGATGAAACTTGCGGATCGCTATGGTACGGAACGTTTGGAAAACGCCTGTGTCAAGGCACTTAGTTACACGCCAAGCCCAAGTTTGAAAAATATCAGCACCATTTTGAAAAATGGTCAGGACAAAGTGGCAGTAGAGAAAGCTGCTTTCAGTGCTTTTAATAAAGAAAGTTCCAAGTATGGCATTACCAGAGGTGCCTCCTATTACGAAGGAGGTGACCGTTCATGATCCGTCAGTCAACCATAGATAAGCTGCATGATCTGCGATTATCTGCAATGTCAGATGCTTTTGAATGCCAGTACAGGGAGCCTGAGACCTATCAGGGATTATCCTTTGAAGATCGCTTCGGTATGCTGGCTGATAAAGAATGGGATAAGTGAAAAAGCATAAAACTGCAAAAGCTTATCCGCAGTGCTGAATTCCGTTATCCCAATGCGTGCATGGAAGATATCGAGTATCATCCTGACCGAAATCTGGATAAAGGACAAATGCTGGAATTCTCCACCTGCCGGTATATATCCGATGACCACCATATCATTTTAAAAGGAGCCTCCGGGAATGGCAAAACATACATCGCCTGTGCGCTCGGGATCGCAGCCTGCAGGAACTTTATCAAAGTACGTTATGTACGTCTGCCGGATCTATTGAATGAGCTGGCTGTTGCACATGGGGACGGCACGCTGAAAAAGGTAATTAAAGCATATCAAAAGATTGATCTTTTGATTCTGGATGAATTCCTGTTAAGCCCAGTATCTACAGAACAGACACGGGAACTTCTTGAGATCATTGAAGCCCGTAGTGTAAAAGGCTCTGTGATTTTCTGTACATAGTTTGAACCAAAAGGCTGGTACAACCGCATTGGAAATGAATGTGATGCCACTATTTGCGAAGCAATCATCGGCCGAATCATTCATAATTCCTACGAGGTGATGATTGATGGCCGTGTATCCATGAGAGAACGCCATTGCATTAACGCTTCCCGGAAAGAAGCTGTCCATGACTGACTATTGCGCCTTCAGCAAAGACCATAAATGCATCAAATTTACGGATTATGAAATAACCCGCCACGAATTAGAGGAAGCCGATGAACTGTGTCATGATAATTGGAGAGAAATCCAGCACTTAAGAGAATATATTGACCGTTTACAAGTACTTCTTACAGAACACGGAATAGCTATTCTTGATGAATACTAATTAAATGCTGCACTCTGCTCCGGAAAGATATGCACTATTTTTCCGGAAAAGGGTGCTCTGAATCTTTGGAAAGCATGCACTATTGCATTGGAATACTCATCCGGAGGGAAACACAGTAAGCGCCAAATAATCCGGAGGCACCTATAAATTTACCCCAACCTATTTTCGGTTGGAGTATTTTGCTACAAATTCAT
>ENA-OOXC01000197-OOXC01000197.1-human-gut-metagenome-genome-assembly--contig:-NODE-197-length-50836-cov-8.257774_pt1 | contig 50836 bp, 51 predicted proteins | sample MGYA00241578_ERZ501325 | MGnify/ENA primary metagenome ERZ501325 (study PRJEB25962, sample SAMEA2042737) | human gut metagenome | biome: human gut; feature: human-associated habitat; material: faeces...
TCTCCTGCAATGAGATCTTCTGAAAAATACATCTCATTCCTTATCCAAAGACCTGATATGACAAGCCACGACATCCCACTTTCAGAATTAAAAATCTTCTTAAAAAAAGAAGTTGCTGAAAAAAATATTGACCTTGATGCTGGAGATGAAATTGAATTCACTGGAAAAGTTTTCTCAACAGCACTTGGAGATCCTTGGATGGATGTAGATTCTTTCAAAGTCCTAACTGTAAAAAAGCCTAAAAAAGAATCTGCTGAGAACTAGATAACAAAACAAAAGATGGAATAAAATTATGGAAAAGAGTACAACAGAAAAATTTTTAACAATACACGGTCATTTTTACCAACCGCCAAGAGAAAACCCATGGCTAGAAGCTATTGAGTTGCAGGATAGTGCATTACCTTTCCACGATTGGAATGAAAGAATCTGCAAAGAATGTTACAATCCAAACTCGGTATCAAGAATTGTGGATAACAAAAACCAAATTCTTGATATTGTAAACAACTACCAATACATGAGCTTCAACTTCGGCCCAACTTTGCTTTCTTGGATGGAAGAATTTGCACCTCTTACATATGAAAGAATTATTAAAGCAGATATTGACAGCATTTCAGAACACTCTGGACACGGCAACGCAATTGCTCAAGTATATAACCATATGATTATGCCACTTGCAAATGCTCATGACAAAGAAACCCAAGTTAAATGGGGAATCCGTGATTTTGAATATCGTTTCGGTAGAAAACCAGAGGGAATCTGGCTTGCAGAAACAGCTGTTGACGATGCGACATTAAAAGTTCTTGTAGATAACGGCATAAAATTTACTATTCTTTCACCATACCAAGCTCTAAAAATAAGAAAAACTGGAGATAAAGAATGGCAAGATGTAAGCTGGGGAAATATTGACCCTGCAAGATCTTACAAATACACCCTTAAAGGCGATTCAAAAAAATCAATAGCTTTATTCTTCTATGATGGTGCTATCTCAAAATCAGTTGCTTTTGACGAATTATTAAAAGATGGCAACAGATTTATCAAGAGATTAAAAGAAGGTGTTTCTGAAACAAGAAATTATCCTCAATTAGTTAACATTGCAACTGATGGCGAAAGCTACGGACACCATACAAAATTCGGAGATATGGCATTATCATACGTTTTAAAAATTAAAGCAGAAGATGAAGGTTTTAAAATCACAAACTACGCAGAGTATCTAGACAAATACGAAAGCGACTATGAAGTTGATATTAAACAAGCTTCTTCTTGGAGCTGTTTCCACGGCGTTGGCAGATGGAAAGAAGATTGCGGATGTTCAACTGGAGGCCATCCTGGATGGAATCAAAAATGGAGAGAACCTCTAAGAAATGCACTTGATTACCTTCGTGATGGACTTGCAAAAGTATTTGAAGCAGAAGGGCCAAAATATTTCAACGATAATCCTTGGGCTATCAGAAACAAATATATTGACGTAATTTTAGACCGAAATTATGTAACAATAAGAAAATTCCAAAAAGAAAACTTTAAACCAGATCTAACCGAAGAACAAAAGGTTAAAGGTATGGAACTTCTTGAAATTCAACGACAAGCAATGTTGATGTACACAAGTTGCGGATGGTTCTTCTCAGAAATTTCTGGGATTGAAACTGTTCAAATTATGAAATATGCAGCAAGAGCAATGCAACTCGCTGCAAGATTCACAAACGAAGACTTTGAAACTCATTTCAAAGACATTCTATCTCAAGCAAAAAGTAACATTGCTGAATTTGGAACAGGAAAAGATATTTACGAGCGTTTTGTAAAACCATCTGTTGTAACAGCAAAACAAATCGCTTGTTTGTGGGCAATTTCTTCATTGTATCAAGATTTTGAAGACGAAGAAGACGTTTATTGCTACACAGTTAAATGCCATAGTTACCAAAAAGTACAAAAAGGAAGCTCTAATTTCCTTGTAGGGCATATTGAAATAAGTTCAAAAGTAACATTACAAAAAGCAGGTTTAATGTTCGCACTAATGCAATACGCTGGAGGAGATTTCCACTGTGCAATAAAAGAATTCTCAAATGATGCTGAATTCAATGAACTACAAACAACTCTAATAAAAACATTTGCACTTAATCCAATAACTGAAATTATTAGAACTCTTGATGAAAAATTTGGGAAAGAATACTTTACATTGAAAGATATTTTTATCGAAGAAAGAAAGGAAATTTTGCAAATTCTTCTAAAAGATCAGCTTGAAAAATTTGGAAATACATACAAAGAAATGTATGACCAAGGAAAAGGTTCAATCTATCATATGCAAAATCTGGGATTAGAAATCCCTAAAGAATTTAAGATTTCTGCTGAATATGCACTAAGCCATAGATATAATGACTTATTAGCAGGTAGTGATGGATTTGTAGAAGATCCTATTGTTCAACAAATCAAAGATATTAACTATGAAGCAAAGAGAATGAATATCGATATTGATAAAACTCCTTCTAACAAAAACTTTGCAAAAAGAATCCTCACAAACCTAAATAGATTGACAAAGAGTTTTGAAATTCAACAAGCGGATACAATCATAGAACTGTTTGAAATGATTGAGAAACTTGACCTACAAATAGATATTTCAGAAGCTCAAAACATTTATTATAACAAAATCTATCATAGAATAGGTGATATTTTAGAAAACAACGAAAAAGAACCTCGAGATAAAGATATTAAATTCGTCAAACTATTATTAAATATAGGAGAAAAACTTAATATCAACGTAGGGTTCTACAAATCTAAACTAGAAAAATTAGGTTTCTGCTAAATTTAATAATAAATAAAAACAAAAAAAACACATCCTAAAAAAATTAGGGTGTGTTTTTTAGCAATATTTTGTTTACATTCCTTAACAAAAAAGCAAATTTCTACAAAAAAAATACTTTATTATATTAGGTGTAGAAAATAGGGAAATTGTATCATGCAAGTTACGAGCCAAAACGTACAGCAACAGAATATTCCACAACAGGTAAAATATAACTGCAATTACAATAATAGTGCAGCTCCAACAGCACAAGTGCAACATCCTCAACAACCAGCACAAGCACCTGTTCAATGTTCATACCCTCAAAATTATTACGTACCACAGACTCAATCTCAAGTTCAACAAGCACAAACTGTACAAAATCAATGTGTTGCTCAACCACAAGCTCAACAACCACAAAATGTACAAGTACCTGCTTCTACGTCAGGAGTTAACATCCAAATCTTTAACCCTTCAGTAACTCCTCCTGGAGCAACTCCTCCAACTTATAACGTAAATGCTCCTTGTTACCCATCAAATTATTATACTAATCCAATGGGTGCTGGGGCAATGAACGGAGCTGGACAGACTGGAAATGGAGGAAATGGTTCTGCAATCGGTGCAAATACAGGTTCAGAGAAAAATTCTGAAACAGAAACAAAAGACGACAAGAAAACAGAAAAGAAAAAAATTGTTCAATTGACAGATGATTATATCAGGAACTTGGAAAATTACTTAAATAGCCAAGAGAAAGATATTAGATTATCAGCCGCAAAAGAAGTTTACTCTAGATTAGAAGAAGATACTTCTAGAAAAGATGACAAGGCCTTAACTGCTCTCATCAACAAAATGTTACAAGACCCATCAGAAGAAATCCGAGTTCTTGCAATGGCAGCATTACAAGGAAGAATAGTAACAGGTGATGACTTTACTGTTAACGTTCTAACTAGAATGCAAAACGACAAAGCTCACTACGGAATGGATGCAGTAGATGCAAGTAACATCTTACTTAAAATGTCAGGTCAACAAGTAGAAAAAGAAGTTCCAATAACAGAAAAATCTGCAAAGAAAGAAAAAACTGAAACAAAAAAAGAAGAATCAAAAGGCAGTATTAAAAAATAAGGTGCAAATAGGTTATGAGAATAGGACATATAGCAAAAAAAGTTTTACCTAAAAACCCTGCAAAATGGGTAACAAAAGGAATCGGGGCAGTTGCTCTCGGAGCCGTTGCGTACGATGCTCATTACCTTGGAAAAATTCAAGCAGATTTATATTCTAGCGAAAAAGATGCTGCAAGTACTGGATATTATTTGAATAACTCATTGTACTCAACAAATATGAGTAAAATTCAAGAAGGAATAAAAGATGCCTCATACGAAATGGAACTAGATTGTGGCTGGAAAAGATTCATCAATGAAGGTGTTGGATACGTTAAAGGATTTACATCAATGCTCGTATCCCACATCGTTCCATTCGGATTAGGATTAGGAGCGTTACTATCAAAAGGATTACCAAGCAAAATTTGTGCTGGAGGCTTAGGAATTTACGCTGGTTACGAATTTGTTAAAAACTTCTTTGGGTGGGGTACTCCAGGCGGAACATTTAAATAAACTATTTTTTATTTTTTAAATATTTTTCATACAAATCAGGGCGACGAGTTTTTGTTCGCTCTATTTGTTGTTGAAGCCTAAACTCATTTATTTCTTTGTGATTGCCGTTGAGTAAAACTTCTGGAACTTTGTAGCCTCTAAAATCTCTAGGTTTTGTATATTGAGGATATTCAAGTAATCCATTTGAAAAACTATCCTCTTCCGCAGATTCAATTTTCCCTAATGTACCATTCAATTTTCGACTAACTGCATCAATCAAACACAACGAAGGAAGCTCTCCTCCTGTAAGAACAAAATCCCCGATAGAAATTTCTTTAGGTTTAATAATTTCTCGGATTCTTTCGTCAAAACCTTCATAATGACCGCATAGCATAATAATTTGGTCATACTTTGCCAAGTCTAAAACCAATTGTTCACTTAATGGCTCACCTTGAGGAGATAACATCACAGTTATTGAGTTTTCTAATTTTTCAATGCTATCGTAAGCATCAACATAAGGTTGAGGAGCTAAAACCATACCAGCTCCACCACCATAAGGAGTATCATCCACCTTTTTATGCTTATCAAGAGTAAAATCTCGTGGATTTACAGCATTAACAGAAAAGACACCACCCTCTTTTGCTCTTTTCATAATACTTACATCGCAATAGGATTGTATAATTTCTGGGAACAATGTCAAAACATCAAAAATCATTCCAACAACCCTTCGATATTATTTATCATAATTTTTTTGTTTTTAATATCAACAACAGGAACAATCGCTTTTACAAACGGAATTAGAGAGATTTTTTTTGAATTTGTCTTAACAGAAATCAAATCACTCGCACCGTTATTTGAAACACCTATTACAAATCCCAAATTTTTGCCATTTTCGTTATCAAAAACACTCAAACCAACAAGTTCATCTATAAGAAATTCATCCTCATCAAGATTTTCACGAACAACATCCTCTTCCACGAAAAGTAAACAACCTTTCAATGGAATAATATCGTTGATAGAATCAATTCCTTCAAATTTCACAATTAAAAAATTCTTATTTTGACGAACAGAATCGATATTTAATTCTCGATATTCATTGCCAGTCTTGACAAATACTGATTTCAAAGACAGAAAAAACTCTTGTTGATTTTTAGAATAACCAACTCTAGCTTCACCCTTAATACCATGAAAATTAACAATCTTACCAACTGAAATATATTTGGTCATCATTATTCTTCCGAAGGTTCTGCTTCAACCTTTTTAGGTCTGCCACGTCTTTTTTTTGGAGCTTCTTCAACCTCAACTGCTACTTCCGTTGCTGGAGCTTCTGCTACTTCTTCAACAGGAGTTTCTGTTTTTTTCTTTCTAGTTGATTTAGGCTTTTCAGCTTTTTCAGATTTTTCTTCTGCTTTTTGGTTTTTAAACTCTTCTGGAGCATCTGGTCTATCTTGGTTCCATCTTTCAAGACCCATTTGTGCTCTAACCAAACCAATACCAACGTGAACACGCCATTCGTCCATTTTTAATTGTGCTGCAATAATTTTATGGCAACCAATCGGAGGTAACGGCAACAATGGTTCATATAGCATTTTGATAGCATTTAATTGATCTGGAGTAATTGCCAATTTACGTTTAGGGAACGGCAATTTAGGAAGCATCATTTTTTGTCTTACTAAATTGATACCGAAAAATACTTTTCTTGGTTCCAAACCGATTTTTTCACCAATAACTTCGTGTGCATCAGGGTTTGGAAGAGGCAACATCAACTTATATAGCAATTCAATTTGTTCCAACTGTTCCTTACTTACAAGCAACTGCTTAGGAGCTTTGTTGCGGTTGTTCATTGGGCGTCTGTTATTATTGAATCTGTTTTGACCTTGAGGTCTGCGTTGTTGATAACCTCCAGCTCTGTTATTGTTATAACCGCCTTGACGGTTATTGTAGTTATTATTGTAACCACCCTGTCTATTATCTCTGTTATAACCACCTTGACGGTTGTTATCCCTGCTGTAACCGCCTTGACGATTGTAATTATTATTATATCCACCTTGTCTATTATCTCTGTTATAACCACCTTGACGGTTATAATTGTTATTATAACCACCTTGTTGAGGACGGTTGTTATAAGGTCTTTGAGGCCTATTATATGGTCTTTGGTTATCATCTCCTCCAGATGAATAACTATTATAGAATTGAGGTTTTTCTTCAGTTGAATAACTTGGGGTTTGTTCCGCTGGTTGAGAAGTAGCTGGACTATCCCCAGATTCAGAAGAATTAACCATCATCTTTTTATCTGGATATAAGCAATCAGGGCAGATTACTCTTTTAGGGTTCTTTGTTTCAAACTCGCGACCGCACTTAATGCACTTGTTTACATACATAATTTAAAAGCCTCTTAATTAATAATAAAAAAATAACTCATAATAAAAAATAAATTTAAGGTAACATCCTCACAATACAAAATCGATTTCAAATAAAAATTCTAACTTATACCATTATTCTAACATGGATTTTGAATATACGCAAGCCCCAATAGTCACTACTTCTCTACCAAGAAGGTTACAGGCCCATCATTAACAAGCTCAACATCCATCATAGCACGGAATTTACCCTCCTGACATGGAATATTAAGACTTTTAACTTTCTCCACAAAATACTCATATAATCTTACTGCATCTTCTGGTTTTGCTGCGGCATCAAAACTCGGTCTAGTTCCTTTTTTGCAATCTCCACAAAGCGTAAATTGAGAAACAACAAGCATTTCACCAGAAACATCCATTATTGAATTATTCATTTTTTCATTCTCGTCTTCAAAAATCCTCAATTTGGAGATTTTATCAACCAGTTTATCTGCATTTTCCTCCGAATCTGTTTTTTCGACGCCAAGAAATACAAGTAATCCAGCACCAATTTTTGAATACAATTCATTCTCAATAGTGACAGAAGCTCGCTTAACCCTTTGAATTAGTGCTTTCATGAATTATTTCCCAGCCCTTTCAAACAATTCAGCTTTAGTAATTTTTCTGCCACAAGACTTATCTTCATCACAGAAGCCAAGTCTTTCACATTTTGGAACTAAGTATTCTTTTAACCAAGGTTCTTCTGCAATCAAAACATCGCACATTGATTTTACCATACAGCGAATTTCGTATTGAGCTCTTGTACACAATCTCAAATTTGCCAAATGAATTAACTCTCGCAAATTCAAACTTGTCACAAGAGAACTTGCAGCTGCATTTGGCATAACAAATCTAGCATCTTCTGCGGGGATTCCAGCCTCTACAAATTCTTGATATTGATCAGAAATTTTACCCATAAATTCAATAAATTTCTCTTTCAATTCAGGATTTTTTTCAATTGTTGGAGGAATAATATAATCAAATTGACCTTTTTCTTTTACATAACGTTGAGATTTTTGAGAAAAAGACATATGTCTATGGCGTACAAGCTGATGCGTACAAGCTCTTGATACATTTGAAATCGCAAAACTTACTTGAATATGTTCAATAGTTGAATAATGTCCAGAACCAACAACACGTTTTATCAATTTCAACATTTTTTCTTCATCAACAGCATTTTCATAAATATTCATAGGGCTATCTGCACTATAACAAGTTCTACAAGCTGTATAAATAGTTTTTAACATATTGTTCGGCTTTGAAATCAAATGAACAATTGGTTTATTATTCCCTTCCATAAATCTCTCCAATTCTTTTCCTTTTTATAAAGAATATACCATGCCAGAACCTTTTTGCAAACTCTTAACATCCACCACAAAATTTAAGCAGTAATATCATCAAATTGAACACTCTTCAAAATCTTACTCAAATCTTCTGGATTTAGTTCTACTTGGTAACCGATTTTACCAGCACTAAAAATTATTGTATCAAAATTTTTGGCAGTTGAATCAATCACCACAGGGAAAGGCTTTTTCAATCCAATAGGGGAACACCCGCCATGAATATACCCTGTCAAAGGTAAAAGTTCTTTTTGTTTTATCATTTCCACGGATTTTTCTCCAACTGCGTGAGCTGATTTTTTCAAATCTAGTTCTTCAGCAACAGGAATCATAAAAACATAATGTTCTTTTGATTTTCCAATAGTCACAAGACTTTTAAAAACTTGAGCAGGATTTTGATTTAAAACACTCGCAACTTCAACACCACTAATTGCATCTGTATCAGCATATGAATAATGGTTATAACTTATTTTTGCTTTATCTAAAATTCTCATAACATTTGTTTTATAATCCATAATTAATTCACCTGTCTTTTTATCCATTCCATAATTAAATCAACTAAATATTTTTGCTGTTCTTTTGTTAATTGAACATCCTTAGAGAACTTGTGCCACTTGTTTATACAACCTCTGCAACAAGTCGCCGTTGCATGCTGAGCAGTAAAAACAGGATGACCTCTCATTGGAGTTTGTTTCCCGTCATTTGGGATATCCGCTGGAGCAATTCTTTTTGCAATAAAATCAACAGCATGACTCCTAATTGTATCAAAGCCCTTTTGTTCTAAATACAGTCTATCCTTTGGGTTTAGTTTAAACTTTTTGCGAAAATCAGATTTACTCAATCTATCAAAAATTTCGTCGTTCATACCATTATCTCCAATGTTAATTCTACCACCAACTAAATATTTTCATCATCCACAGGAATATTTAATTGATAACGGAATTTCCAAATAATATGTTTTATACTCCACAAATAGCCGAAGAACAGAACAGAAGAGGCACTAATCCACGCAATTGGACCAGAATAAAATATTCCAACATATCCAAACTTTATCGCAAGATAAATTGCGGCAAATGCTCTCATCACAAGTTCTGCCGTACAAGCAAGAAGAGGGAATACCGTTTCGCCCATACCTTGTAAAGCATTACGATAAATAAATATCTGACCTAAGAAGAAATAGTAAATTGTACTAATTAACAAATATTGATGAGCAATATTTATTATATTTTTTGTCGCTGAACCAATAAAAGCACTGATAATATCAGTTCCCCACAATCGCATAACAAATGCCATCAAAATACTCAATATAATATTGATAGTTGACGTGTTTATTACTCCAAGCCTAATTCTTTTGAACTTTTTAGCACCATAATTTTGAGCAACATAAGCAGCTAATGCAACCCCAAAAGACATCATCGGAAGAGTTGCAATTTGTTCAATTCTCAATGCCGCAGTTAGAGCCGCAATTACATTTGAGCCAAAACTATTGCATACACTTTGAATAATCAAAATACCAACACCAATTATAGAAAACTGAATTGCCATTGGAACACCTACTCTCAAATGTTCATAAGCAGATGCACAAAATTCTTTTTTATCTTTGACAGAGTCAAAATCCTCTTTTGCTAAATGTAAAATCGGAAATTTATATTTGATAAATAACAAGCATAATAAAAAAGAAATTCCTTGAGAAAGAATAACTGCAATTGCAGACCCAGGAACTCCCATGTGAAAACATTGAATAAAAATCAAAGCAAGAACAATATTAATAATTGAAGCAATTATCAAAAAATATAATGGAGTTTTGCTATCTCCTAACGCTCTAATGATACTTGCAAGCATATTGTACATTGTTGTTGCAATCAACCCAATTGTAATAATTTCTATATACCAAAACGCATTGTGATAAATATTTGTGGGAACATTCATCCAATGCAAAATAGGATTCATTAAAAAGACACAAACAACAGTAAATAATAACGTAACAATTGAACTCAAAATAATAGATACAATAACCGAATTTTTAACACCAGAAATATCTTTAGCACCATACCTTTGCCCAGTTACAACCGCAAATCCGTTAGTCAATCCGACAATCACAAAATTTATCAAGAAAAACAATGGCGCAACTGCACCAACAGCAGCAAAAGATTCCACCCCAAGAGTTCTACCAACAATTACCAAATCTGCAATATTATATAACTGTTGAAAAACATTCCCAATCAAAAGAGGAATAGAGAATAAAATTATATGTTTTAAGGGGTTTCCACTCGTCATATCCGTAATCATACAATTACACCTTTTTGAATTTACAATTTCTCTTCTATATAAATTATACGCTACAAAAAATAAGGCTTTGAAGTAATATCAAAACCTTATTTCTATTATTTTATCATTTTATTTCATTAACGATTTAGTCCACTCTGCCACAACATTTATACCTTTTACAGCATTTTCTTGAATATTCGCTAATCTATCTGCAACAAAGATGCTGAAATCTTCAAACTTCGGCAAATCTTTTTTCATAGAATTAATAACTTCCCCATTTTTTAAATAATACTCCTCAAATTTTGTATCATTTGACAAAATTTTTACAGTTGATTTATCTTTCAAGGGAATAGTTGCAACATTCAAGCCTTTTTTGGCTGCATATTTGGTAAAATCAATGCGTGGACTTATTCTTTGAACACAAGCCATATCAGTTACTTCCTTTCGCTACTTTTACAATATACAAAAAATACCTAAAAAACAATATTTGCCAATTTTTTAATTTTTCATAATAAAAGTTTACAAAAAAACATCCTAATAGCAACAAAAATTTTTCAAGAAATTTAATAAAACCAAAGGAGTAATTATATGGAAATCAGAAACAATTATAATTCTGCCACCACTTTCGGAACTAAAATTCCACAAACAGTAAAGAATCGCCTCTTTGAGATGCTGGAAACTCCTAGTGCAAAAATTAGAGGAAGAAAAGATAGAAAAAACGCAATCACAAGAGATGTGATAAAAAAAATTGACGAAATTGAAAAAAGCAATAGTGATTTTTTTGAATTAACAATAATGACAGGATATAGAGGGAAAGACAGCTTTGGGTTGAAAGAAGCAAACAAGCTCGCTAAAAAGAAAATCGAAATTATGACAATCGAAAAAACAAACCTTCTTTCAAAATTTCTATCCCTTAAACCAGAAGTTATTAAACACGCAGAACAATCATTTTAAAACTAGACAAATATTCCATTTTGTACTTAAATATTGCCATAAAGGGATATCTAATGAAACCAATAACCCCACAACAAATTGCATCTCTTTCAACTGCTCAACAGTATTTTCACGACTGCTATATTGTATCTTCGCTTGGAATCTTGAGCAGAAGCAAAAAAGGCCAAAAAATATTACAAAACAACATCACAACTAATGGAAAAGACTTTAACATAAAGTTCAATAACGTTAATGAAAAAGTTGAAGATTATTTTATTTCCGAAAAAGAAATCAACAATCTTAAGTTCAAATCATACGAGAATGAAATGCCTTTTGAAGAACTTCCTGTTGTAAAAGCAGTTGAACTCGCAATGAATAAACTCATAAAAAAACACCCTTTCCAAAAACCATTAATTTGCAGAGCACTAGAAACTCAAGAACGTTTTGAATACAACAAACCCTCAAACTTTTTGAAATTATTCACGGGGATAACCCCAGAAACAATCAATGAATCAAGTTTAAGTATGTCATTACTTGACAAAATATCTAAAGCCATCGACACTTTAAAAAAAATTGCAAATGATAAAGATTCAACATTTATTGCAGGAACGGGAATTAGTTTTGATGGATTACCTTCTTGGCACTGCTACGGAATTACTAAAGTTGATATTCAAAATAACAAGTTCCATGTATTTGATCACAGATTGAATAAAGAACTTGAATTCCCAATAATTAGCGGGTTACTTAAATTCAAATTCTTAACAGGATTTTTAGGAAAAGATTTAAAATAACAATATAAATCTATTTTACAAACTAGCAAAAATTTTATATTACAAGTGTTTATACTACACATATGAAAAACAACTTCTATATTATATCCAAAACGACCCAAAACTTTGCGGATTATATGTCACAAACAATCCGCTTATCTGACCAAACTCCATATACGGTAAAAGAAGTTGTTCTTGGGCGGAGAGGAAAAGTTAGCGGTAAAATCGCAACATTTTTAGATAAAGAAGGAAATGTTATAGAAAAAGCTTTTAATTTAAAAGGGAAACCTCTAAGAAATAGAATATACACTTACAAACACGGCAAAATTAGGAATGATGAATTTGTTAAATCAACAGAAATTGAAGAATACAAATTAGATAGAAAAATTGTTGACGTATATAGAAAATATCAAAGGAAAACAGAAGAGGAAGGGATTAAAACAACTCTCTGGGTGCACGAAAAAACTCAAACAAATCACGTCGCAAAACACATCCCAACAGATATAATAAACCTTACAATTTCAAGGATTCAAAACTTGAAAAACTTTAAGCAAGAATATTTACACAGTTTCACCCAATATAAACCAATAGTAAATAACAAAATTAGCAAAAAAAGTCCAATAAAATATATCGAATATATTGTTAACGATAAATTTATAGCCTTAAAAAGTTCTATTCATACAATAAACATGAAAAGACCAAAATTTGATTCATTTCTTGGTTTTAGAGCATTAAGCCTTGAAGATTTTAAAATTCCAATAACTGAAAGATTTTTAAGCGATAGAGGGATTAAACATCTGGGTTACAAAATCCTCCCAAACTACATGCCAACAGATGGGAAGGAAATAACTTGGAAGGGATTATTTTGTAACGGATATATCAAATTCCGCAGAACATGGGTTCCGGAATCAAAAGCAGATTTTGTCTCAACATCAAGGCACGAAGTTGAACACGGTTGGCAATATTATCTTGATGCAAGAAATGGTCAAGACCGAGGAGATAATATGCTTACAATTGGAGAAAAATATGGAAAGCTAAAAGACCCAAAACTTCAATATGAAGCAGACAAATACACCGAATCCATAGATAACTACATCCCCGCAGAAAAAGATTACAATGGATATAGACAAAATTACATTGAAGTAAAAGCATTCGATGCAGGAGCTAGAGCAGAAGAAAAATACAAAAAAGAAGGGCGAATACTAAAAGAAGAGCTTAGGCATATCCCCCCAGAATTGTTATAAACAATTTTCGGAACGATAAATAAAAAAAACAGCTTTTAGTCTTTTACCTTTATATTGCAAACCGTTATAAATGATCACCATATGAATCGAATATATATTTCACGTCAGAATCATCTTCAAGTGTTTTATATTTTTCAACATCTTCATTAGTTACAGGTCTTGAATACATACGCATTCCACCGCCATTGCCTACAATTTTCAATTCATAAATATTTCGACCTTTTAATACTTTAATCCCAGATTCTCCATCCTTTGCGGCGGTCTTTGTAGCTGCGGTATAATATTTCTTTATCAATCTGTCAAACAATGAAAAATTACCCTTTGTACTGTCCCAAAGTTCTTTTTTTGCGTTTGGAGTTATTACTACTTTACCAACAAACTTCGAATTGATAATCTCTGGCTTATCAAAATTCCAAGAATTTACTTTATTTAAAAGAGCAGAAATTTCCGAAAATAACGGTTCAATATCATCACTATTATCTGATGAAATAATCTGAGCGATTTTAGAATTTACATTCTTTTTCAATTGACTTGGAATTTTTTCAAAATCATTTATTAACGATAAAATTTCTGGCAAATCCAAAGATTTTTTATCCACCAAATCAAGAACAAAATTATATAATTCCAAACTACCTTGTTCTTCTAGTTTATCCAATTTTGAATATAATTCAAACTCAGTGTTTTTATCAGCAGAGTATTGACAATAATCAAGTGTTCCATCTTTTTTCTTATAATTTTTTAATTCTTTTGCAACAAATTCTGAGAAAGAAATGCCTTGATTACATACTTCTTGATATTTATCCCCTAACCGTAATATAGTAAGAGCTTTAGTTTCATCCAAAGTTTCATCATTATCAATAGACTGTTCTATTGCAGAATATACGTTGTTAAAATAATTTCCATCCACATTTGAATCTGACAAACAAATTTCACAACGAGATTTCAATTCGGGGTTATTTATTTTTTGAGTAATGAAACTTAGCTTTCTTAACTTGTCTTGATCTACTTCTGCCCGAGGAAGAGACGTTTCAACAATTTCTTGAGCCTCTTTTGGTGAAGGCTTAGAAAGTTGGGTGATTTTTCTTGAAGATTTATAAGCCAATTTTTCATTTATATTTGCAACAGCATTTGCCAAATCTTCACGGAACATATCAACTCTATCTTGAGTTATATATATTCCAAAGAACCTATGTTTATACAGAGCTTCTATTTTTTCAAAAGATTTTTTTATTGCTTCTTTATCAAAATTATTATTTTGGCAGAATTCTTGGAATCCCTCATCATTTTCGTATGCGTTTACATCCCTATAAAACACCTTTTCTGAGAACGATTTGTATTTATCTTCATATATTGTTCTATAAGAAGAATCGATAACATTTTTCAAATATTTACTTAAATGAGTACTATTTTCTAATGAAGCAAGCGGATTAGAAGGATACTTAACATCCCCTTCTGCTTTTTGAGATTCTTGATACAATTTATACAAATAAGCAGTTGTAAGATTATCTAATGTATATAAAGTTGTATTCGGTCTGGATTCCCTATCCCTAATTAATCTCATAGGTAACCAGTTATGAGAAGTATATCGAGTGTAATCGCTCCAAAATCTTGAGGTAGAAGATTTGACTGCAATATCCATAAGTTCATCTGGGGTCATTTTTGATAATTCATTAGACAAATTCAATAGGGCTTTTCTTTGTAAATATGAACCTCTTAATAATTTATACATCCTTGAATCAGGAGCACTCCAATCGCCACGGCCGTAACGCGATAATCCCCTTGCCAAAACAACATCACCGTTTGGAAGAGTAGTTTCAACATTAGACACTGGTTCGAAATTCACATATATCTTTTTAATTACATCCTTCAAGACATCTGCATAATTCACCCCCTTAAGTCTATGAGCATATGTTTTTGGGTCTAAATTATCTACGTATTTACTACTTTTTTCATCATACATTTCAACGCATTGGAAATTATTTTCGACTTTCAAATCTGACAATATTTTTGCCATAGATGCTTTTTCATCAGAATTTTTTCCATACGAACTCAAAACTTCTGAAGGATTATCAATATCCCCAAGAGCGGTAACGATAATCTTAATCTCCGAAGAGCTAAAAGTTGAAGTTAAATCACTAATCAACTTTTTATTTCCGTTACTTTCAGTGTAAAGATATAATAATTCTTTTGGAATATCTGCTAAGCATTTTTCTTTTTTGGTACTCTTAATTATATTATACAGGTCATCGTTAGATAAATTTTTAGGCTTCGCTGCTATATAGTTTGTGACCCTATTCACGCCACCCAACAATCTTTTTTGCAATTCACGGTCTGAGGTTATAAGTTCTTCGTTTTTCGTTTTATTTATTTTATTTGCTAAAAAGAAATTAAAATCTACTAAATTGTTAATTTTATTATCACCTTTATAACATTTTAAGGTTTTAATAAATTCAACCATTCCATCACGAGGAAGATTTTTATTTTGACCAAGTATAACTGCAGATTTTGCAATATCTAATAAAGGAACTTTCGTATTAAGAGAATTTGCAAGCATTAAAAATTCATCTGACATAGATGAAGGAACATCACATGACTGTAAAACATCTTTTACAGATTCAAGTTCTTCTTGAGAATGATATTTTCTCCAAACAGGATTTACAGGCTTGTAAACAGATTCTTGGAATTTAATAACAGGCGTTGTTCGAACATTTTTACCTATTAATGAAACAGGGTTTTGAGGGAAAGTAATTTCTGGGAAATTCGCAACAATATCCTCTTCCGTTTCACAAAGGTTCAATAACTCGTAATATTCTTTGTAAGCCGAACCAATTTTAAGATTGCCACTATCTAATTCTGCTTTTAATTTAGAATACAACCCATCAGGAATACCCTTTTCGTTATGAATAACATCTAACATATTAGAATATTGCACACAGATTGAATCAATAGGAGTTTGTAGAAGTTTGATTTCATTGACGGTTAACCTATTAAAAGGTAGCTCTGAAGAAGGAAATGCACTCGCTTTTGAGGGAATACTCTTTTCTGCATCAGAATTATTATCTTGATTATAAGCTTCAACTTCTGAGGTTCTATTTTTTTCAACTACCTTTTGGATTTCAACTCTAGCACTTCTTTTAATGTCTGAAATAGGCGTAATCTTCATTAATAACTTTTCTCCTATGATTCTACAAAAGTAACAAAAACACTAAAACCAAACTTTTGCCACTTTATACAGAAATGTAACATTCTCTTCACGAAAATATTGCCAGCATTAGCAATTTAAAATTTCAACAATTCATCTAACATTACAAAGAAAGGAGAAAATAAATGAAATCAGTTACGACTTTTGACTTACAATACGCACATCGATTTTTAAATTTTAAAGGAGAAGCACAGTATTTACACGGACACACTGGAACTCTCACAATTGAAGTAGAAGATTCAATTAACACGGGTGTAAATATGGTATTTCCGTGTAATGAGATAAAGAAAACAGCTTGGGAGGTCCTAAAAAACTTTGACCACGCACTCATACTAAGAAAAGATGACCCTTTATTACCTGCAATATTTAACGTCTATACGGAACAGGGGATAAAAGATGGAGCTCCACAAAATACAAATATCGGAGAAGCTTTTAAAACAGAATTGGCAACAGCATATCCAAATTGCAGGGTCGTTGTCACAAAAGAATCAATGACCACAGAAGGTATGATAAAAATAGTTTATGAATTATTAAAAGACAAATTAAATATCTCCAAATTAACCTTCACCAGTGGAGGCAATGTTGCAACAGAAGATTATAAAGTTGATAAAACAATAGAACGTTGTCCATTATGCGGAATCGCACTGACTGAAGATGGAATTTGTCCAAAATGTGGATATAAAAAGGGATAAATATAATTTATTTAAGCGTTCGGGATAGATATTCTACCCCGAACGACTTTAACTACTATCAACTTGCAATTTGTAAAAATATCTAATTTATTATTTTTCTTGCATAATAATACTAAATATAATATTATTAGTAGTATGCAAAAAAGTTCAATGGAAAACAACGAAAAAATTATTGTTCCACCTATTAAATGCCAAGGAATTAAAACAAAATTAATACCATATATAAAAAAAGTTGTAACATTATCCACGGATGATACTTGGATTGAGCCATTTCTTGGTTCTGGAGTTGTAGCTTTTAATGTAAAACCCAACAAAGCAATCTTAGCAGATAAAAATAAATATATTATTAACTTTTATAAACAAATCCAACAATCAAAAATTGATGCCTATACAGTTCGAGAATTCCTTCAGTATCATGGAGCCCGCCTTGAAAAATATGGAAATGATTATTATTTAAAAATGAGAACAGAATTTAACAAGAATGGAGAACCTTTACATTTTCTGTTTTTAAACCGTTCAGGATTTAATGGAATGATTCGATTTAATAAAAAAGGAGAATTTAATATTCCTTTTTGTAAAAAAAATAATCGATTTTCTAAAGCCTATATAACAAAAATATGCAATCAAGTTCAAAACGTATCAAAGATTATCAAAGAAAGAGATTGGGAATTTATACATTGTGATTGGAAAGAATCATTTTCACTCGCAACAGAAAATGATTATATTTATTTGGATCCCCCTTACATTGGAAGAGATACATCATATATTGGAGAATGGTCTGATAAAGATGCCGAAATGCTATCTCAATATTCAAATAATACAAAAGCCAATGTATGTTTATCAATGTGGAAAGAAAATATTTTTAGAAAAAATGAACATTTATATAAATATTGGAACAAATATAAATGGTTAGAAATAAATCATTTTTATCATGTCGGAGCTTCAGAACAAAACAGACATAAAATGGTAGAAGTACTTGCTCTTAAGAATTTATGATATTGAATGATTTAATTTATAAGCACTAATCTTATTTAATACATTTTCAAAATCATAATCGTATAACAAAGCAGGAGGAGTGGTTTTATTTTCTAACCACAAAATAAAACTATCTAAATCAGTATACTCTTGATTTGTACTACGATATTTAGGATAATATTTCCAATACAAATCATAAATTTCATGTCCTAATTGCCTAAATGGACCTTTGCCATTCTTTAAATCTTCAAAATTTGAGGTTTTAAAAGAGCCAATATTTTCAGTATTCCCTGACCCTGGTTTATCACCAGAAATTTTATATTTCTCTTGAATAAAATACTTTACATCAAAATATGGACAAATGACATTATCCCTATTATCATAATGATAAACTTTACTCTCTTGAGCAGAACCTCTTCGTTTATAAACAAAACCGATAACATAATGCTTTGAATACTGAGTATATGTATACTCAATATTTTTTGTATTATTTCTCATATAAGAAGTATAAGACCCTAACGTAAATTTTATAGGAGAAGAATCCCTAACAACATATGTTGTTTTAATATCAATCGCAATCTTATTATTAGATTGTTCATCTTCCATCAATACAAAATCAGGATATATAGTTTGAGAACTCGGATTTCTAAGTTCTAATCCCAATTCAGATGCAATCTCTTCTAAAACAGGTTGTGTAAATATTTCAAAAACTCGACCTATAATTTTTGAATCTGTCCCAAGAGTATGAATTTGATTATTAGCATCTAAAATTCCGCAAACGGAAAAATCAACTTTTTGCATTTTTTTATAAAACATAGATTCGATTTTATCCATTTTTATCTTCCTCCCAAAATAACTTCCAAGCAGGAACACCCAAAGCTCTCGCTAACTTTTCAATATTATTTAAAGAGATACTTCTTTTAAAACACTCAATATCACTGATATACGTACGATGTAAATTGGATAACTCTGCCAATATTTCTTGAGAATAACCCAAATTTTCCCTCAAAGTTTTTACATTTTTACCAAATAATAAAACCAAATTCCCAGCCATAAATAAATACTACATTTTTACATACAATAAGTCTACAGACTATAAGTTACACTTGGTAAAAATTAAAGGGATTTGCAATTACTTGAAAAATAATATATCATTAAGAAATGGAAGAAAAAATAAAAATTAAAAACATCGCTTTTATTATCATTCCGATTGTAAATACACTTATTGCAATATATACAGCATGGAAACTCTTTGAAGAGGGGATGAATTTTGGAGATAACGGATTACAAGTCGTAACAGTATTCGTTTGGGGACTTGTATCAATACTTATTTCTCTTGTTGTTTCTGGAATTATTTATGCAATAGGAGCATTTATAAAATTATTAACCCCTACAAATTTTAAAATAAATAAAAAACAAGTTTCACTGTTATATTTAGGAGCACTTAGCCCTGTTATTTTTTCTTTATGTGTTTATTTCTTCGCATTTTTCTTTGGAAGTACTATCCATAACCCAAACCACAAATCTTACCAACAAGAAAACTCTAAAATTGAAACAGTTCAGCAAGACCAAGCCTATTATGAAGAGTAACATTTATTTACACTACGCAATTTTCGTCTGCTAAAATTGTTTATTGATATACAGGTGGAATATGGTAAATATAACAAAAATTGCAAATAATTTAACAAATTGTCAAGCTACTGGAACTCAACTGGGAAGAAGAAACCTTCCTAGATATTTGTACCACGTCACAACAGAAAACAACTACCAGCAAATGCTCAAAGATGGATATATTAAAGGTCATCACGACTTAGATTCAAGTAGCCACTTGAGCGGAGTTTTCATGTTTGATTTAAATAACTTTTCCAAACGTTGGACAACAATGGGCATTGAATGGATGGGTAAATTATTTACGTTTGCAAGAGGTTTGATTATGCAAGCTGCCAAAGATGATTCAAACATAGTTGTATTAAAAATACCAACAAGAACACTTAGTCAAAGAAAATTAAAATGCAGAAACCAACTTACAGATAGTGAAACACACAATACCTACGGGGATTTTGCTACAAATCAAAAACATTACACAAGAAAGAAAAACGCAATTGAATATATAAATGAAGGGAATATACCAATTCAGAACGTGACAAAAATTGGAGAAGCCGATATGGGATTCAATTTAAGAAAAATAATAGAAAATCCGACAGAAAACTCTCTTGATAAACTAGATGTAAAAAAGATATTACAAAACCTTTTCAAAAATACCCCTGAAGAAAAATGTATAAATATTGCCACAAAAGAAACTTAATGATAGGGTAAAAACCGACATTTCTAGCAAAATTTATTTTTAGACACTTTTATACTAATGTATAAAAATATTTCAACCCTTCTGTTATAAACAGTTCGGTAAATAGTCAAGCTGGCTCCTATGTTGCATTAAACGAAACATTTAATTATGCGTTCAGACATGCTGATTACACATTTATGCCTCTACCTAGAAGAGTAAGAACATCTTTAATAAACAGATATGCTATCTCAGATGGACAAACCCTTCCTTATGAGCTTGAGTATTCTAAAAGAGCTGGAGTATGGATTCAACCTTATGTAGAATATGGTTTAGGGGTGCAAAAATCTTGGGAAGACAGATTTACTGCTTTTGTCCAAGCAATGATAAGACAAGGTGGAAGAAATGGTGTTGCATTATCTGTCGAGTGTAAATTATCTTTAGGAAAAGACAGTAAGCCAATTGAGAGAGTACAGAATAATATTAAAGTAGCTAGTAAACCATCTAACATAAATAGTAAGTTTAATATTTTAACTCCACAAGAAATTACTCAAAGAGCAAATTCAATGGGATTTAACAGAATAAACTAAAAATGGTTGAATTCCATAGATTAATGGAGCAACTAATTATACAAGGACTTTAATATATTGCTTATTTTACAAGCTCTGTTTCTTATAATTTCAGTAGCTTCATCAATATAACACAATGCAAATTGACGATATTGAATATCGTCAATTTTATTATCCATGTACCAGTAATAAGGTGCTTCTTTATCTTTATGATTGAATAAGTTTGGTATTGCTTGATGTGTTTTCATATTAAAATAATTTTCCAACATATTTGCTTTTATGAATTTACATTTATCATTCATAAAATTGAAATAATCTTTTAATTCTTCCTGTTCTTTCCATAATTTAAAATCTATGCAATCATTACTCATTAGCCTGCTTATAAACAAATCAAAATAATCACGATAACGTTCATTTGTTCCTCTATATGAATTCATAGAGTACCATTTACGTGTATCTGGATTTAATTGCACCGTTGTCGCAGGTAAAAGAATGAAATTACCCATAGTTACATACCTATTTCTAAAATTTGCAACTCTCTCATCCTCAACATTACATAACTTGAAAAATATTTCATATCCTTGATTTTTACTACCAAATAAAGTTGAATATGTGTTAATAGTATCTCCACGATATTTGTACTTATACCCAGAACCAATATCAGAAAAATTTATAAGATTTGGAAGTGCATATTCATTATTTTCTTCATCCCTATGAATAAGAAAATATACTATTCGTGCAAGATGTGTGTCATCACAATCCAAAGCATCTTTTGAATTACTACCGTAACTTAATTCAATATAACGTTTTTTATCTTCTACATTTAAGAATAATTTATTTATTGCTTCATAATTATATAGGTCATCAAAACAAAAGTTATGACAGAATTCATCAATCTGTTCTTTAATTTTTCCTTTCAAATCGCCATATTGAACATTCAGAAACCATAAAAATTCGTCCTTACAATAATCAAAATCAGCTTTATTCATGACTTATACCTCCAATATATTATTCTACTCGTTTTAAGTAAAGATATTTGTTTATCCTTCTATAATTTGACGGATAAATTTGAAAGAGGGAAAGATGCTGTAATTTAGATGTTCTTTGGATTTTAGCTACTTCCTGCAATTTAAGAAAAATTATCCTTTTTATCCTTTTCTTATCCCTAAATTTATCCTTTTTTCTAAAATAATGCTGTGGCTATGGCTCAAACTCCGACGGGGATTGGAATTATGGAAGGATAGAAAAAGGATAAAAAGTTCCGAGTTGTGGGAAAATTTTGTCGAATTAGTAAATTCACATTACATAACAGTTTTTCGGTGCAAAAATTGCACACAACTTGATTTTTCAATAAAATTTTTTGTTGGGGTAGAAACCCCAACCTACAAGCTATATTCTTATATATCTAATAATTTTTACTTTGTTGTGCAAAATATGCTTTTGGGTGCCTACAAACAGGACATAACTCCGGAGCTTTTACTCCATAATGAATGTGTCCACAGTTTGAACATTCCCATGCAATTTCATTTTCTCTTTCAAATACTTTGTCAGACATTACTGACTCTAATAATTTTTTGTATCTTGTTTCATGCTCTTTTTCAATTTTTGCAACAGCTTCAAATAGACAGGCTATGTCATTAAAGCCTTCTTCTTTAGCTTCTTGAGCAAATCTTGCATACATATCTGTCCATTCGTAATTTTCACCCTCTGCTGCAGCTTTCAAGTTTTCAGAAGTTGTGCCAATGCTACCGCCTTGTAGCAATTTGAACCAAATCTTTGCATGTTCTTTTTCGTTATTGGCAGTTTCCTCAAAAATCTTACCAATTTGAACATAACCTTCTTTTTTTGCTTTTGATGCAAAATAGGTATATTTGTTTCTAGCTTGAGATTCTCCGGCAAACGCTTCCATTAAATTCTTTTCAGTTTTACTCCCTTTTAATTCCATAAAATTCTCCTTTTTATAATCATATATTATTATTTTCGATAACCACATTTAGGGCAAACACCTTCTTCTGTCAATGCAATTCCGCACAATGGACAGCGGTCTAATGTTCTGTTTACAGTATAATCACAAGTTGCAACATTTACACCGCTAGTAAATGTAATTTTTGCAATATTCAATTTGTCTTTCAAAAGTTCATAAACAATTTTTATCATACCTTCAACAGTCATGGTTTCTTTTGTTACAACAACTCTACAATCAGGGTAAGCTGTTGCTAATTCGGTTTTAAAAGCTTCGCCTTTCATAGTATTTTGCGGAGCACCGTTTTTAATTCCTTGTTGTTCGTACACTCCTAAGATTGCAGGTAATAATGGGTCATCTTCTCTTAAAATTAAGGCGTGGTCAAAATTCTTTAAAACATTCCAAGCAGTTTTTTGAATTTCGTTGCAAGGAAATACCATATTTACACCCATATTCACAGAATCTTCAACTTCAATTGTTAACGTGCCTGTGTGTCCGTGCAAATATTGAGCTTCACCTTTAAACCCATAAAAGCGGTGTGCATACTGTAAATCAAATGTTGTTATTGATCTCATAATGTTCTCTCCTTTTTCTCTTTTTATTTTAGCACTACATAAACAAATCTGAATTAGAATTGTTACTTTTTCAAAATTTTTCTTATATTATATAACAAAAATTATTTTTTCATAAGCTTATAAAAAATTATATTTATCATTTTATCTGCCACTTTTTCTTAAACTGCATGTATAATTAGACCTTCAACTCATTAGAATTCGCTACTTATGTTTCCTTATATGCTACGAAGTCACAAAATTTCCTTATCGTTTCCAGTAATTTTTGTTTTAGTTATAACCTGACGGATAAATTTGAAAGTGGGAATATTGGTATAATTTAGGTGTTGTTTAGGTTTTAGGTATTTCCCTCAATTTAAGAAAAATTATCCTTTTTATCCTTTTCTTATCCTTATATTTATCCTTTTTTCCTGCTTGTTTTGGAAAATTCACCCCAAACCCCGACAGAGGTTGAATTTTTGCAAGGATAGAAAAAGGATAAAAACTTCCGAGAAGTGGGAAAATTGTTGTCGGATTAGTAAATCCGACCTACAGACTTTTTGGTAAAGTTAAAATTGTAACAATTTTAATAATGCGTGTTACAATTTATCAATTTCTGCGAAGAAAAATACTTTATATATACATAGGGAAAATAAGGAATTTTCTATGGGGATAGGAAAAATCGGAACAACTATTGGCAAAGAGATTATTGTTTGGACAAGAACAAGCAGTAAAAGTTTGCTTGCATCACGCCCCGTAAAAATAAATACTCGCGAATTAAAATATGTTCCTAAGCTTGAAGGTGACTTAGTTCAGATTTCAAAAAACTCAAAAATTATTATTCCTGAAGATAAACAACTTTTCCCTTGGGCTACTAAAAAGCCAGCCCTAACATTTGATAATATTAATCCCGAAAGTTTAGCTTTAGTTCATATGACTAATGACTTTCCTAAAATGGGGGAGGTACTATCGTGTAGTGCAATGAAAGATGCTAGCGGATTGGCTTATCCTCGTTCTACAATCCATTTTACGTTAAATAGGAGTGTAACTGAAGATGCTTTATTCGGTAGAAAATGGAAAACAATGGATTACGCAGTTATAGCTCCATTTAAAGAAACATTGAATAATCTTCCTTCTTCAAAAATTATAGGTGGAATACAAGAAGATTTTATGTTATTGGATAAAGTAAAACTTCCTAAAGGTTCAGTTATAGTTAAATACAATCCGAGTATTCCTAATCAACAACTCTGTGTTTCAGATATTTTTGATGGAATAAAATTAATAGAAACTTCTAATCGTGAGATTGGTAGCGTTGCAGATTTAGTGGTAGAAAAAATGGGATATTCCACTTCTAAGAAAGCATTAAAAGAATTTTTAGTCTTGAAAAATACTGAGACTTTACCATTTATAGATTGTGATACACCTAATGAAGAGACAATTCGATACTTTATTAGAAGAATTAATCAAGAGCATGGAGGAATAAAAAAACTTATAAAAGAGTTAGAAGATAATCTTAAATTCAATAAAAAGTGTCTTAGCACCGAAGATGACGAGATGTTAGCATTCCGATTGCAAGAAAATATAGCTAGGTGCGAACAAAGTATTGAAAAATATAAAATATTAGAAAAATATTTTAATAAACTGGAAAAATATGAAAAATCTTGGTCTGATTTTTGTAAGAAAAATAATTATATATACAAAAAGCCTAGTGAAACATCTTACGCTAAATTAGATGCAACTATTTCGCTGATATATGCCGTAGAAAACTTAAATAAAAATTCTTGGGGTAATGCTTATAAAGAGAGAATTTTAAATATTTTAAATGAAGCTTTGAAAGCCTATCCGCAAGATAAATTTATGTGTACAGACTATAAAAAAGTAAAGGAAATAATTGAAGAAGCCAAAACTCCACAAAATGCTATACAAAAAATAAAAAATGAATTAAAAATCAAATCTTCAAACCAAATATTTGGTAGTTCGGAACTGGACCAAATTATTGAACAGCAAGAAATTTATCTAAAATATTTGTAATCGTGTTCCAGTTTTTTATAAAAATGCAAATATCTACATTAAATTTTAGCTTGTAGGTTGGGGTTTCTACCACAACAATTATATTTATCATTTCATCTGACACTTTTTCTCAAACTGCAAGACAAATTATATTAGTCGTGGAATATGTAAATAACAATATAATAATATATTTACAAGCATTAAAAAATCCCTCTGGCTAAAGAGGGATTAAAAGTTTGGGCAGGGGTGGATTCGAACCACCGTACTCTCGCGAGAACAGATTTACAGTCTGTCGCCTTTAGCCACTCGGCCACCTACCCATATTTAATTTCCAGTTTTGCTTGTCTCGGGCTTTTAAATTTGCCCTTGACGAGACTTGAACTCGTGACCTCTCCCTTACCAAGGGAGTGCTCTACCTCTGAGCCACAAGGGCTTGAGTTTTTTTACTGAGAGTCATTGGCAAGCACCTTTCGGTTTAACTTTCTTTTTACAAAGTCCGTTTTACTTTTCCAAGACTTGCATACGCTCTTTTTTCAGTAAAAAAGCCGGTAATGGGACTCGAACCTACAACCTACGGTTTACAAAACCGTTGCTCTGCCAATTGAGCTATACCGGCAAGTGCTTATGTGAATTATTATATGCAAAAAAAATTTTACTGTCAAGCAGTTTATTTTGAGTTATAATAAAAATCGACAGAAAATAGATAACAAAAGGATTTTAGACTAATGATTAGAGCAATTTCACCTATAATTTTACTACTTATTTCTAATATTTTTATGACTTTCGCATGGTATGGTCATTTAAAATTTCGTTCATCAGCTCTTTGGATAGTAATTTTAGCAAGCTGGGGTATCGCATTATTTGAATATTGTTTTCAAGTTCCCGCCAATAGAATTGGTTACGGAGTTTATAATGCTGCCCAATTAAAAACAATCCAAGAAGTAATTACCCTTATTGTTTTTAGTTTCTTCTCTGTATTTTATTTAAAAGAACAATTTAAATGGAATTACCTAGTAGGTTTTTGCTTCATCATTTTAGCGGTATTTTTCATCTTCAAAAAATGGTAGGAGTAAACATTTGTAAAAAGAACTTGATTTTAGATATTTAGTGTTATAAAATTTCAATAGTCGATATGTAAATAAATATTCAAGTTTGGAATCTTGAAGGAAAGAGGTAATAATGAAAAACGGAATCCATCCAGATTATAAGAAAACAACAATCAAATGTGTTTGTGGAAACGAAATCGAAACAGGCTCGGTAGTAGAAGGTTTAACAGTTGAAATTTGTAACAATTGCCACCCATTCTATACTGGACAACAAAAAATTCTTGACTCAGAAGGTAGAGTTGAAAGATTCAACAAAAGATACGGAAAGAAAAACTAATCGTTGTCACAAAGAAAAGAGATTTAGAAAAGACCCTCAGAATGGCTGGGGGTCTTTTTTAATAAAGAAGTATTTATTATTCAAAATACATATACTTAAAAAAGAAAAACAATTCATGCCAGAGGAGAGCATGAAAGCATGTTAAATAATAAAAGGAGGAAATGAATGAAAGACAAAACTTTTTTAATGATTCCAGGTCCTACACCTGTACCAGAGTCTGTAATGCTAGACATTGCAAGACATCCAATAGGTCATAGGAGCTCCGAATTCTCCTCCATCTTAGAAGAAGTATATGCAAATTTAAAATACGTATTCCAAACACAAAATGACGTATTTATTTATACTGCAAGCGGAACTGGTGCAATGTGTGCAGCACTAGAAAATCTAATAAACCAAGGTGACAAAGTTTTATGCTTAGTTATTGGAAACTTTGGAAATCGCTGGGCAAAAATTGCACAATCTAGAGGAGCAATCGTAGAAAAAATCGAAGTTGAAGCAGGTCAAATTATAGACCCAGAAGAATTAAGAGCAAAACTGGCAGAAGATGTTAACAAGGAAATTAAACTTGTCACCCTAACGCATAGTGAAACCTCTACGGGAGCTGCAAATGACATAAAAACGTTATGTTCTATTATTAGAGAACACGGAGCATTATCTGTTGTTGATGGAGTTACAAGTGTATGTGCTATGCCTTGCAAACCAGAGGAATGGGGAATAGATGTTCTCGTTTCTGGTTCTCAAAAAGGATTTATGGTTCCACCAGGATTAGCTTTTCTGACGGCAAACGAAAGAGCATGGAAAGTTTACGAAGAATGCAAGTACCCAAGCTTTTATTTCGATTGGGGAGCATACCGAAAATCTACCCGTGCAAATTCAACTCCTTTCACACCAGCAGTTAACCTTATTACAGGTTTAAACACCGCTCTAAGAATGATTAAAGATGAAGGAATTGAAAACGTAAATGCTCGTCACAAAAAATACGCACTTGCTTTAAGAAAAGCCTTAAGAGCAATAAACTTAGATTTATTGGTTAAAAATGACGAAAATGCAAGTTATTCAATAACTTCTATTCTTCCACCAGAAGGAGTTTCCGTACCTGATATCAGAAAATATTTGAAAGAAGATTTTGATATTGTAGTTGCAAATGGTCAAAATCAACTTAAAGACAAAATTTTCAGAATGGGAACTCTAGGCTTTGTATGCGAAAGAGATTTAATCGCATCCGTAGGAGCATTAGAAGCAGTTTTGAAAAAACTAGGACACAAATTTGAACTTGGCAAAGGAGTTCAAACACTTATTGAAGAGCTAGGGAAATAAAGGAAGATTGAATAAATGAAAGTTTTAGTAACAGATAAAATAAATGAAACAGCGGGTAGAATTATAGAACAAACCGCACAAGTAGATTTTTTACCAACAATGACAGAAGAGGAACTCATAAAAATTATTCCTCAATACGATGCAATGATGGTAAGAAGTCAAACCAAAGTAACAGCAAAAATTATTGAAGCAGGAACAAATTTAAAAATAATAGGCAGAGCAGGAGTTGGAGTTGACAATATTGATGTTGAAGCAGCAACTCAAAAAGGTATCATCGTAGTTAACTCTCCAGATGGTAATACAATGGCAGCCGCAGAACACACCATAGCTTTAATGTTAGCGATGTCAAGAAATATTGTTCCAGCGGCAACTTCTACCAAAGAAGGGAAATGGGACAGAAGTAAATTCACAGGTTGCGAATTGTACAAAAAAACTCTTGGTATTATTGGCCTAGGAAAAATTGGTTCTCACGTTGCAGAAGTTGCACTTGCATTTGGGATGAAAATTGTAGTTTTTGACCCATACACATCAAAAGAAATTGTTGAAAAAATGGGTGGAGAGTATGTCGAAAATCTTGATGATTTCTGGGGACGATGCGATTATATTACGGTTCACGTTCCAAAAACTAAAGAAACAGTAAACCTTATAAATAAAGACACTATTGCAAAAATGAAACAAGGAGTTAGACTTGTTAACTGTGCAAGAGGTGGAATTATTAACGAAGCGGATTTGAAAGATGCAATAGAAAATGGACAAGTTGCATCCGCAGCAATTGACGTTTATGAAAAAGAACCAAATATTACAGAATGTCCACTTATTCATTGCAAGGGAAACATCGTACTAACTCCTCACCTTGGAGCAAGTACAAAAGAAGCCCAAATGAATGTAGCAATTGATGTTGCAGAACAAATTAAACAAGTTCTATCTGGGGGTTCAGCTTCTTCAGCTGTAAACATTCCATCTTTACGTCCAGACAAACTTGAACCAGTAAAAGATTATATGCAAATTGCAGAAAATTCTGGACAACTTGCAATGCAAATTACTGAAGGCACAATAAAATCAATTGAAATTACAGCACAAGGAGATTTAGCAAATCTCGATATTCAACCTCTTGAAGTTGCAGTATTGAAAGGGGCTTTATCATCAATCCTTGTAGGAGTAAATTATGTAAACGCTCCTATTTTAGCAAAGAAAAGAGGAATTGATATAATTTCAACAAGGTCAAATGTAAAATGTAATTTTGCAGGACTTATAACAATCAAACTTGTTACAAATAAAGAAACAACAACTGTTTCTGGAGCATTAGTTGCAAAAGATATTCCAAGAATTGTTAAAATAAATGATTATGAAACAAGTATTCGTCCACAACGACATATGCTTATAGTTCCTCACGTTAATAAACCGTCTATGATTGCAAAAGTTGCACAAGTGATTGGTGAAAACAATATCAACATTGGTTCAATGAACGTTGTTCAAAAAAATGACAAACACGAAACAGAATCAATAATGGTTATCAATACAGGAACAGAAGTTCAAAATGACGTACTTTCAGAAATCGAAAAAATAGATGGAGTACATAATCCTAAATATGTCAGCCTTAACGCTGAAGAATAAACAAACACTTTTATCTCACTCCCTCTCTACTTTTACAGAAGAGGGGAAGAGTGAGATTATTAAACATTATTAAAAAGGAGCAAATAATTTGAAATTAGCAGTATTCGACTTTGATTCAACTTTGATGGACGGAGAAACTATCGAATTTCTCGCAGAGGAGCTAGGAATCCGAGAAAAAATAAAAAAAATAACAGATAGTGCAATGAGAGGGGAATTAGACTTTTTTGAAAGTTTAACCCAAAGAGTTTCCCTTCTGAAAGGTCTTGAAGTCGATAAAGTTAACAAAATTTGTCACAATTTACCTATTATGAACGGAGCAAAAGAAACAATCCTTGAGTTAAAAAAACTTGGATATACTGTTGTTTGTTTTTCTGGAGGGTTCAAAAACGCCACAAGTTACTTTGCCCCTATACTAGGACTTGATGGAGATTTTTCAAATACCTTGCATTCAAAAGACGGAGTTTTGACAGGACTTGTCGGAGGAGAAATGATGTTCAACACCAGCAAGGGAGAAATGCTACAAACTTTGCAACGCATAATGAAAATAGCTCCAGAAAATACTATTGCAATAGGTGATGGTGCAAACGATTTGAGTATGTTCCAACATGCCAGTACTCGAGTAGCTTTTTGTGCAAAACCAATCCTAAAAGAAGCTGCAAATATTATTATTGAAGAAAAAGACTTAAAATTAATTATAAAAAAATTAGCATTACTACAACATACCTAAAGCTATTCCCTCAAATTTGAAATTGTATTCTTCAAATTATCAATAAATTCTTGACGATATAAAAAACCTAAGTGCGAACCATTGTCGATTAAAACAGTATTTACACCAGTATATTCTTTTAATTTTTTAAGCTGAGTTGTATTCGTTAAATAATCATTCAGAGAATGATAAATTTTATAATTATTTGCTCGTTCTAAATAGTCCATAATTGAATACAAACTCACTTCATAACTCAAATCATCACTATCCTTATCAGTTGAACCAAGGAGATATTTTTCAGCATAATCACGATACCCCATATTATCAATAACATGGTAAATACCTGTTTTCGCCGATTTAGAAGCATTTTCAATCGTAAAAATCAAGTCTGAAAGTTTTTGGTGCATAACAAAACCCGTAATTAATTTTGCCTCTTCATCTGTAAAAGGAAGATAATTTATGTCTTTTTTTGAATCGTCGTTTGATTGGTACAATTTCAATACTTTTGCCGCAGTCAATGCTACACGCTGTTTTAAATCTTCTGATGATTTATTCCACTCCTCCGAATTTTTATCAATCTGTTTCATTGCGTAAATCAAATCCACAGGAGGGCAAATTGAAATAAACTTAGAATCCCCTAAAACATTATCTCTTGATTCTAAATCTCCTAAAAAAAGAGAAGTTAAAGCCCCGAAAGAAGTACCAATAAAAACTTTATCCCCAAACTCGCAAGAATATCTTTTTTGAAGATTATTTATAATTTTCAAAGTAACAGAACGAAGAGCGATTGCATCTTTTGCAGGAAGCCCTGGATGATAATCTTTTGGCATACTTTTCACAAATTCCCACTGAAAATGACTCCCTTGAATAACAACAGAATACCCCGCATCATAAAATAATTTAGCCAATAAAACAGAATGACTGGACATAATTCCCTCCCCAATCGAAGGATAAATTATTGCTAAAGGAGAAGATTTATCTTTTTGCAAGATATAGCGAAAACGATAATCCGCACGACCTTCGGTTACTCCAACAGAAGAAGTTTTTATTCGTTGACTGAAACTTCTATTCCATACAGATAACTCATTCCAAACAGATTCATCAACCCCAGGGAGGTCAAATAAAGCAGTACGCATAGAATCCACAACAGGAGTTTGAGGATTAAAATTTGGAAGAATTATATCCGCATCAAGTTTAAAATTTTCAGTACTGTAATCATCTAAATTAGCACCACCTTTCAAAAAAGATGGCATATAAATTTGTGAAGTAACTTCTGTTTTGACAATTTTATCGTTCTTTTCTGCAACTTGAACTGGAGTTTTTTGTTTCAGAATAACTGGTTTTTGAGCAACTTTTTTATCATCATTTGATTTAACAAAATCCATTTCCTTTTTTATATCAACCCTATCAAGATTTTTACATTTTATATAACCCTCTAAACCATAGATTTTCTTCGCAATTTCATATGGATCAGCATAATTTGATTCAACCATTTGAATAATTGGTTGCATATAAGATGTTTTATTTACAGTTAATCCAGCTTTCACAATTGCAAGTACTGGAGTTGCAATATAAGAACCTGGATTCAACGCCGTATCCAATACCCGTCCCAATAAACCTCTAAAGCTCGTGAATGATAACAGTGGGAACACAAAAAACCTTCCATTATCCATCTTACAACCTGCTAAAGCTTGCTCCATATTTTCAGTAGATTGTTCAATTTTGAATAAAGTTTTAGCTGGGTCGTACATTCCTCCCAGTCCTAAAATCGTATTTGTGAAAAAACGAATGGTTTCTTTTTTAGAAGTTTCAAAATCTCTTTGAATTAAACTGCTCAAAAGTCTTATCGGATATTCAATATTATTTGTAGCAGATTGAATTCTATCCATTCCGTATTCTGGCATGATTGATGACCACAAAATATGAATTGGGCGAATTACATATTTATTCAATCCCAAATTAAAATTAAACATTTTTCTATTATAGGCTTCAAACCTATCTTCTCCTAAATATTCAAAAGCATAATCGGGGTATTTATTTTCAGAAGCAAAAACAATAAAATTTTGACTAAATAAACAAAATAACAAAATAATTACAGTAAAACTCTTCTTTTGCATTTTCAAATCCTAAAATAAATAATCAACAGTTTAATAATCAGAAAAAATAAGAGGGAAATCATTGCACAAGTGAGTAGGTTTAAGTGCTAAAACAATTTTTAACCTTGTAACAGATTTTTACAAAAAGCTATAAAAAAGATAATTAGCATGTTAAATTGAATAAGTCTAGTTTATTAGTTAAGGAGGTAAAATGAAAAATTTATTAAAATCAATTTTATCAGTTGCGGTGTTATGTTTAATGACAGCACCAGCATTTGCATTCCCTGATGTATCTAATGACTACTGGGCAGCTCCACAAATCAAATTGTTATCAGAACAAGGTGTTATTGTTGGCTATCCAGATGGAACATTCAAACCAGATGCAAACGTTACAAGAGCAGAATTTGCAGCAATGGCAATTAGAGCGTTAGGTCAACAACACACAAAAGTAGCTCAACCAGTACACTTCTCAGATATTACTGAAGATTATTGGGCATATCAAGATATTCAAAAAGCACTATATTTTGACCTAATTTCTTGTGACAAAAAAGGTGAATTATTTAGACCAGAAGATTCTGTATCAAGAGCTGAATCTCTATCAGTTGCAGTTAATGCACTAACAACAGAACAAATCAGCCCTGCAAAAGCAAAAGAAGTTTTATCTCGAAAATACGCTGATGCTAACTCTATTCCAGAATGGTTTATTATTCCAGCAGGGAAAGCAGAAATTTTAGGAATGGTTGTAGTTGCTCCAAGTGCTAAAAAAGCTGAATTAGAAGCTTCAAGACCTGCAACAAGAGCAGAAGTTGCAGCAATCTTGTACAATATGATGGAACAAGCAAAACTTAATCCAAACGCTAAACTTGCAGAAGCAATGAGAAAGAAAACAGGCGAAGGATACGTTATTGATGAAGCAACAGTTCAAGGTAGCGTAGGTATAATTCCAGCAGGTTCAGTTGTACCTATCAAATTAAATACATACATTAGCTCACAATCTTCAGAAGGCGGAGCAATGTACACTGCAAGAGTTCCACAAAACTACGTAACAAAAGAAAAATTCATCCTTGTTAGAGAAGGTGCAATGTTAAATGGACAATTACTTGACGTTAGACCTGGACAATATTTTGTAAGAAATGGTGTTTTGGTTTTGAAAAACGCATTAATTACAACTGAAAACGATCAAACAACAGCATTTGACGGTACTGCTGAAATCTACAAAGATAGAAATTGGTGGATGAAATTCGTAAGATGGGCATTCAAAGGCGAAAAACTTGAAGTTCCTGCAGATGGCACAGCAAGAATGATTTTGCTAAAACCGTTAAAAATCGACCTAACAAACGGTTGGATTTACGAAAACTAATAATATTAGTTAACATAGATTAAATAAAAAATCCCGATATTGAAAAACAATGTCGGGATTTTTTTGAAAAGTCTGTAAGGGAATAAATTCGCTAGAAATTAGTCATTTTGAGGGGTAAACGGTTGAAGAGATAAAATAATATTGCAAATTTACCCGAAGAATCTCTTTAAAATTATGTCCTCTCCTAGGGACACTAGCTGAACCGACGAAACGAAGTTGAGTCGAGTGAAACTGCGTGCCGTATGGCTGAGGTTAGGAGAGGGGATGATGAAAAAAGAAAAACCATCTCTCTTTTCGCCATAAGCTCAAAGACAAATTCTCCCTCTGCCCTTGGAAAGAATTGTGTGCAATGGTCATTCCGAATTCGTTTCATTCTTACCCCGTTGCCTTATTTTGTAAAAAACTTACCCACTTATTAGCTTATAGACTTTTTCAATCAATCCCCATGTTGAAAATGAAATAAATTTTTGTTATCATCAAGGCAGAAGAAATACAGATAAAGTAAGAGGAATAAATATGTCAGGACACTCAAAATGGGCAAACATTAAAAACAAAAAAGCCAAAACAGATTCACAAAAAGCCGTAGTATTTCAAAAATACTCAAGAGAACTTATCGTAGCAGCAAGACTTGGAGGTGCTGATCCTGCTGGTAATTTCCGTCTAAGAACAGCCATTGAAAAAGCAAAAGCTGCAGGACTTCCAAACGATAATATCAAAAGAGCTATTGATAAAGGTGCTGGAGCTGGTGCTGCTGACAACTACGAAGAATTAACTTATGAAGGATACGCAGCTGGTGGAGTTGCAGTTGTTTTAGAAGCAATGACAGATAACAGAAACAGAACAGCTGGAGATGTTAGAAGTATCTTTACAAAATTCAACGGAAACCTTGGGGAAACAAATTGCGTAGGCTGGATGTTCGACAGAAAAGGTAGTATTGAATTTGAAAATACTGTTGATTTTGACAAACTATTTGAAGCCGCAATCAATCTTGATGCTGAAGATGTTACTGAAGAAGAAGATTGCTACAAAGTTTTAACTTCTGTGGAAAATTTCCAAGCAGTAGTTGAAGGTCTTGAAGCAGAAGGTTTCAAAAGCACAACCGCAGAATTAACTAGAATTCCACAAAACACAATTGAAGTTACAGACGTCAAAACAGCAACTTCTGTAATGAGATTAATCGAAAGACTAGAAGAGTTGGATGATGTTCAAAATGTATATGCAAATTGCGACATTCCAGATGAAATTGCGGATCAAGTTGAGGTTTAATAAGTTTGCTTAGTAATATAGAAAAACTTTCAAAAGTTCTTAATGAAAGTTACAGCGAAAAAACGCTGAACTCGTCATTGGGAACTTTTTTTGCCAAAAACTTTGGCATTAAAGATTTTTTTATAAACACAGATAATATCCCTAAAAATTTTGAATACAGATATCCCGTATTCAAACATAAAAAATGCATCGGGTATTTAGAATTTACGAACAAAACCATTGAACTTGAAAAATTTTTAGATATTACAGCACCGTTTATTTCCTTGAAAATCCAAAACATTTTGCTTTCTGAAAAAATGCAAAAAGACATTGATTTTCACGATACGATGAAAAATATTGCAAAAATCATAGAAACACAATACGAATTAAACTACGTAATCCCAATTGTGGGTGAAATGCTAGATAAATTCTTTACTGATTACTTGATTTACATTTTTATCAGAGATGAAAATGTTGGAGTAAACGCACTGGCTTGGCCTACCGCTTGTAATGACAAAAATATCCTAGAAATTGTTTCGAGAAATCATTCCAAAGAATTGTCTAGCGACAAAAAAACATTTCTCATTCCTTTAATGAGTGAATCCAAAAACGTAGGAACACTAGTTGCAAAAAGTACAAATAACGAAGAAATTACACCAAAAGATAGAGAATATCTTCAACAACTTTCAAAACAAATCGCAACAACAATAAACAGAGCAAATGTTTATGCAGAGATATTAAAACACGCAACACTTGATGCTTTAACTGGTTTTTACAACCGCAGACAATTAGAAGAACGTTTAAAACAAGAAGTATCAAATGCGAAACGTCAAAAAGCTCCTCTTTGCGGAATCATGACAGACATTGACTTTTTCAAAAAAGTTAACGACACATACGGACACGCAGTCGGAGATTTAGTATTAAAATCAATTGCAAAAATTATTAGAGGCCAGTTAAGAGAATACGATATTGCTGGACGATATGGTGGAGAAGAATTTTCAATCCTCCTCCCATTCACCAAAATAAATGAAGCACAAATGGTTGCGGAACGTCTAAGAAAAACAATCGAAGACAAGGTTATTGATATTTCAAAAGTTAACCCTGACAGCGAAACAAAAGAAATTCAAGTAACACTGAGCCTTGGCATATACGAAATGCAAGCAGATGACAACGAAGAAGAACTATTGAAAAAAGCAGACAAAGCTCTTTATCAAGCCAAAAATACTGGAAGGAACAAGGTAGTAGTAAACAATGATTGAAACATATGAAAAAATATGCAAAAATTTAGAAGATACTAAAGATTTAGCAAAAAAATTTGCAAAACTTGTTGAAGAAAAAGGATGTTTTGTAAATTTGTACGGCGAAATTGGAGCTGGGAAAACAGCATTTGTAAAAGAGGTTGCAAAAGAAATTGGAATTGAAGAAAAAGTAACAAGCCCAACATTTGTAATTCTAAATGAGTACCACGGAGGAAAACTTCCAATGTATCATTTTGATTTATATCGATTGGAAAACGAAGGCGTCAAAACAATTATGGATGAACTTCGAGAATACTCAGAAGGAAAGCAACTCACCTTTGTAGAATGGGCAGAATTCTCTCAAAATGAATTTCCATTCAACCACATAAAAATAAACGTAACCTACGAAGATAATGATGATAGAAAATATACCTTTACAGGTTATGGAAAAGATTGTATTGAAATTATTAAAGGATTAGAAAAGTGAAGATTTTAGTTTTTGACACCTGCTTAGACAAAATGTACGTTACACTATCAGAAGATGACAAAATTTTATCATCTGAAATTGTGATAAATAAAGATAATAAATACCATTCAGCATTCTTAATTTCAACAATCAAGGATGTATTGAAAAAGAACAACTTATCACCTAAAGACATTGATGCCATAGGTACAAATATCGGACCTGGAAGTTTTACAGGGATAAGAGCTTGTACAACTGTTGCAAGAATGATAGCACAACAATTGAACTTGCCAGCTGTCGGAGTTTCATCACTTGAAATCTTGTCAAAAATAAACCCAACTGACAAGCCAACAATGGTTGCTCTTGATGCAAGAAAAAATAGTGCATATCTTTATTGTGATGAAGAAGTTAAAGGTGCAATCCAATTAGACGAGATTAAAAAACAATTAGAAAAAGCTGATTATTATTTAATTACAGATGATAAAATGCAAAAAGAACTTGGCGGAACATCATACCAACAAGCAGAATATCCACTAGGAGATATTCTAGCTAAATTAGCATACGAAAAACTGAAAAACTCATCTGCAAAATGGCAAGAACTTAAGCCTTTATACATTCAACCTCCACCAATGGGCTAAAAAATAGCATAGGCACTTGCAAAAATCTGAAAATAGTGTACAATAAAGGGATGGTTGTAAATAAAATATAGCCAGAAGTACACAATCAGGAGAAAAACAATGTACGAAGATGAAAAATTAGTATGTGAAGACTGCGGAAAAGAATTTGTCTTTACAGCTGGCGAACAAGAATTTTATGCAGAAAAAGGTCTCGTTAACAAACCAAAAAGATGTCCAGAATGCAGATCCGCACGTAGAAAAAACAACAGAAAAAACAGAAGAATGTATGATGCTGTTTGTTCAAAATGTGGAGCACAAACTCAAGTTCCATTCAAACCTGTACCAGGAAGAGAAGTATTTTGCAAAGAATGTTTTCAAAAACTTTCCTCTGAAAATCAGGAAGGTTAATATATAAAAAGTTTTAACCACTAAAGCGGAAGAGCATAAGTTCTTCCGCTTTTGCTATCATATCATTATACAATTATTCAAATATTCAATTGTACTAATCTTCTCATCGTATAAATATTTAATGAAATTCAAATACGAACTATCGATAGAAGAAATAACAAGATTTATTTCAAAACCTTCAGTACAAAATGGTTCGTAATCATAAACGACATAACTGTTATACTTACTTTTCCACTCTTTACGTTCTATTCGGCTATTGTTCTCTTCAATAATATCTTCTAGCCACGCAAGCATATTCTGGTCAACATTTTTCATTTCCAAACGATTGTACCTATTGCAATCATTACAACTATTACCAATAAACATACAATTTACTCCCTACAAATCTGTATATTGAAATTTTACTAACATTGTCAAAAAATATAATCGCCAAAATGTATAAAAAATAATTAAACTAATTGCTTATTTAAAAAGTATATACTTAATATATCGTTACAAAGTAATATTTTTTAGCAATTTCTTATTCAAAAAAAACTTTATATAAATAAGAGTACAAATCAGAGAGGATTATAATGAGCTTTGCTGATACGATGAACATATTGAGCAACATTAACTGCTTTCTGGGTTCGGGAGTATCATATCTTGAACAACGGAAACAAGGTGTTGACCCTAGCATAGCAACTTGTAGCCTATTTAACAATATAGGCAACGGGGTTGTAAGAAATGCTATTGCTTACGATATGGCAAAATGCGGTAATCCAATGGGATTTAATGTAAATATGGCATACGGTTACGGAAACCCTGTTGCAAACACATATGGAACAATGGCAATGCTATCCGTTGCAAGTCCGTGGATGTTTTTCAACTCTCCATACTGTGGGATGACCCCTTGTTATGGAGGAGGAATGTTCGGAATGGGCATGCCATACGGTGGCTTTAATATGGGCTTCGGTTATGGAATAAGTCCAGGATTTTTCTGCTAGACAACATTGTTATTTTATAAAAACACGAAACGAATTTACTGACTCCACTTATTCAATGACTGGAGTCTTTACTGATTTATCGTTCAATACAGTTGAAATCACCGCAACATATGTCCAGAACATAAATTGCAATTGAGGTCTGAAATAAATCGTATCAACTAACCCGTGGAACATAACTGCCCATATAGAAATTATTGATGCCGCAATAAATATAATTTGTTCTTTATTTTCAGAATGCAAAATATATTTCACTGCATCTTTTGACATTGTTATTAAAAAACCTAAAAAAGCTATAAGTGCGAATATTCCACTTTCTACCGCAGTTTCAAGATAAATATTATAAGCACTCAAAGCATCAAAGCCAGTTTTCATATACAAGCCGTAAATTTCTCTAAAATTCTTATTTCCAACACCTATTCCTAATAACCAATTATCTTTTAACATTTGCAATGAAGAATGATAAACATTAAATCTAAATGAGTTTGATGAGTCATTACGCATTGCAAAAATTGACATAAAACGATGTCTTAAAGCACCTACAAAAGTCATCGCAAACACAAATAACGCAAATGCACCACCAATAATAGATAAATAGATTTTTTTATAAGTATTCCAGAAAAATTTTGCAGATAATAGAAATACACAACCAAATATCAACATCATTGACAAATATGCACCTCTACAACCTGTTTGCAAAATAGTATAAACCGTAAGCAATGCAAAAGCCACAGCAACAAGCATTAACTTAAATTGTTTCTTATTCAAGAAATAAAAAACTGAACCAATTACAGAACCCAAACCAGCTACTAAATAACCACCATACAAGTTAGGATTTAATGGCTTCAAAGTTCCATAAACACGTGACAAAACATCTTCTGGATTCAAGTTTGAAGTATCTTGCCATGTTGAAATTTCATCTAAGTGTAAGAAACTTTGTAAAAATCCAACGATACTTTCACCGCAAATACACAAAACCATTGTACCCATAACTACTGGGATTTTTGAGGTATTATTTTTCAAATATTGAGCAACAGAAAAATAAAAACCCAAGTAAACAAAAGTCTTAAAAAAACCCTTCAAGCTCAATTCAAACAATGTTGAACCAAAAAGACTCACGACAACTAACATAAAATAAGCAACCAACCAAATTTCAAAATGCTTGAAGCTCAGTTTTTCATTTGGTTTTGTGAGCATTTTAACAATAGTCAAAAACATTGCAATCAAGGCAAAAAAGCCGATAGAATCGGAGTTCATAAATGTAGATGACAAAAAAGTCACCATAATAAAAAACAAAATGAACTTGTCTATGTGTTGTAAAAATAAACTATTGTCGTATAAAAAACTTAATTTATCTTGTGAAAATTTAAAAAATCTATTGAACATCGTCCGTAGTATTCATCTCTTTATTAACAACTTCATCATCAACAGCATCAATTACTTTTATATCAGAAACTGAGCCAGTAAATTTGTAATCAGCACCTTCTAATGTGATAGGCAAACCTAATTTAATCTTATTTCCACCTACAACAGCACCGTCTTTAGTAATTTTTGCAGTATCAGTTAAAGTTACAACAACATCATATAAATCAGGTTGAGATTCATCTTCAACAACAATTACAACCTTTTTAGAATTCAAAGATGGAAGAACAATTTTTCTTCTATCCGCTTTAACATCCACAATATCCAAATCAGAATAAGGAACATTTCTAATACTGATGAATGTTTTTTCACCTTTTTTGATAGGAATACTATCACCAGAGAAAGTTACCCCTCTCATGTATATTTTGAATACGATTTTAGAAGTAGCTTCGATTTGTTTATCCGCAGTTTGTCTATATCCTTTGTAAGTACAAAAACCAACAGCCAATGCAACAATAACAAATGCCACAATAATAAAATCAACAATTCTTACTTTTTTTATCAGTTCTTTTAATTTTTCCATAAAAGTTCTCCTTCTTTAAGAAATTCTCTTTATGCCGATTTTTGAAAGATTGATTATGAACAAAAACCGAACTCTTTTTTATAATTTTTCAACAGCAGTCAAAAGTTCGTCAACAGTAGTCGTTGCACAACCGAACTGTCTAACAACCAAACTTGCTGCAACATTACCAATGATAGCTGAATATACAGGGTCAATTCCTGCAGCCAAAGCCAAAGAATAAACCGCAGTAACAGTATCACCTGCACCAGTAACATCAAAAACTTCAGATTTATTGAAAACAGGAATCTTAGTATAATCCTCATTAGGCTTTGCAACAAACATTCCATCTGCACCACAAGTAATCAATACAGATTTCGCATTTGTTTCTTTTAACAACATTGAGCCGGCACGTTTCAAATCTTCTTCTGATTCAATTTTAAACCCAACAGATTTTTCAGTATCAGGAAGGTTTGGAGTCATAGAAGAAACATTTTTATAATCTCCTAAATCTCTTTGAGCATCAACAACAACAACCTTACCCAACTTATTTGCATAATCAGTTGTAAACTTGATAATCTTATCTGTTAATGAGCCGATATGGTAATTTGACAAAATTACAGCATCATAATCTGGCAAAACTTTTTCAATATTTTTGATAACTTTTTCTTCTGTTTCCTCAGAAATTCTACCCTTTGACTGTCTATCAACACGAACTATTTGTTGAGTAATAGAAGTTGTAATAGAGCCAGAAATTCTTGTTTTTACGATAGTTTTACGAGATTTATCTTTAACAATTTTTGAACAATCAATATTAGCTTCATCAAAAGTATCAAACAACAACTCTGAATAATAATCATCACCAGAAACACCAATAACACCAACTTTTCCAGCATTCAAAGTTGCCACGTTGTGAGCTGCGTTTGAAGCTCCGCCTAAAATCAACTTTGTTCTAGTATGTTGTAAAATCAAAACAGGTGCTTCACGAGAAATTCTTTCAGCATCACCATAAATCATTTCATCTAGGGCCAAATCGCCCACAACAAGAACTTTTGGTTCTGTAATCTTTTTTATACAAGATACTAATTTTTCTTTATCTATATTCATAATACCAACTCTTAAACTTTTACCTATGAGAAAATTTTACCACAAACAAAAAATGAAGAAAACAGGTAAGTAATCTAAACAACCACAATTACCCACAACCCAATTGTGGTTGTATTTAGCAGTTAAGGTTACAATATATTAGAGCCCGACAATTGTAAAATTAAAATCAAAGTGTTATTACAAATCCATTATTTCTATTTCGATATTTAGTTAATATCACTAATTACACTGTTAATAATTTTTATCAATTTATCTGATTGTAGTTCATCTGCTATTTTTCTAGCTGACTCAAGCTCATAAATTGCTTGATTAGGATTTGTTCCTTTTTCAATTCTAGCAATTCGGATTTTTACATGGCAAAGCATTCGTTGATATACCTCCATAGGTTTCATTTCCCTAGAAATAGTCATAAACCTAGCTTTTGCACCATCGTAATCTTTGCAAATTTTATTTAGAGCTCTTTTTTCATCATATAATAAATGTAAACGCTTTGTACTTTGGGGATCGGTTATAGAATATATTTTATTCAAATCTTCACACCTTGCCATAATATGAACAGGGTCATTAAATCTTTTTGCTATGGCTAGTCCGTTATAAGCAAATTGTTCAACTAGAGAAGGTTTGTTAAGATTAAATTTTATTAAAAAGCTGTAAATTATCCCAGCAAGACTTCCTTGACCTAGATTGACAAGTGTTTCAGCAAATCTTTTTGAGTTTTTATTCATTATTTCACGCTGAGAACATTTTTCAAATCTATCCCCAATTCCTGCAAGTTCTGCATAAAAAGATTTTGTGTCAATCTTCTCTTTTCTTTTCGATATTGAAATTACTTTTTTTTGAAAATTATTAAAAGCCTTATGAGGATCCCTAATTTCTTTTGGAGAAAATTCTAATTTAACCATTTAAATATTTCCTTTTTTAGATATAAAACTTCTGAAAATATAATTTGCTATTCCTTTATTTTAATCCTTGGGTTAAAACCTGTTTGTTCGATTTAGTTGCGGTACAAAAAAGAAAATATCAGAACATCATTCCTCTCCTAGGGGGAGGTTAGGAGGGGGGGGGACCTGTACCCTAAAAAGTAAACACGCTAATAAAAAAGCATCCTTTATTTATTATATTAACTTTTGTAAACATTAAACATCGAATTTAGCAATTTTTCACTTTCAGAATACTTTATATAAATATATAAAGCTCTCTCTTCTTATTTAAACGGATAGGCCTTGATTACTAAAAACAAGGTCTTTTTTTTTGCTAAAAAATTGATTAAATGAACAATCGACCGATATGATAAACTGCAAATGCGGTAATCCAAGCAATTGAACACTGGATAAGAATTACAAGAAAAGCATAACGCTTGCCAAGTTCTCTTCTCACAGTTGCAACTGCCGCAACACAAGGAGTGTAAAGCAAACAGAATATCAAAAATACAAACGCTGTTAATTTAGAAAATAACACTGGAAGTTTTGTTACATCTCCGCCGAGCAATACAGTCAATGTACTTACAACACTTTCCTTTGCCATAAATCCAGTGATAAAAGCGGTAGATATACGCCAATCAGAAATCCCCAAAGGTTTAAAGATTGGAACAATAAAATTACCCAAAACAGCCAACAAACTTTGAGAAGAATCCGTAACCAAATTCAACTTAGTATCAAAAGTTTGTAAAAACCAAATGACAATTGCAGCCCAGAATATTATGGTGAAAGCCTTTGTCATAAAGCCTTTTGCTTTATAATAAATCAATCTATAAACATTTTTTAGCCCTGGCATTCTATAATTAGGTAACTCCATTACAAATGGAACAGTTTCACTTTTGAAAACAAATATTTTCATAAAGAACGCAAAAATTATCCCGACTACAATTCCAGTCAAATACAAGCCCAGCATAACCAAAACTTGATGAGATTTGAAAAATGCGGCAGTAAACATTGCATAAATCGGCAATTTCGCAGAACAACTCATAAACGGAATCAAGAAAATCGTCATTTTTCTATCACGTTCTGATGGCAATGTTCTAGTTGACATAATTGCGGGTACTGAACACCCAAAACCAATCAACATAGGAACGAAACTCCGCCCAGAAAGTCCGATTTTTCTAAGAATTTTATCCATTACAAAAGCAACTCTTGCCATATATCCAGAATCTTCCAAAATTGAAAGGAAGAAAAATAACACAACAATTACAGGCAAAAATCCTAAAACGCTACCCACTCCAGAAAATATCCCATCAATAATCAAGGAATGAACAACAGGATTTAATCCATAAGAAGTTAAAACGCCATCGGCAAATCTAGTTATATGAAGAATAACAAATTCCATAATATTAGACAAAAAAGTTCCCAATGGACCAAATGTCAAATAGAAAATCAATGACATAATTAGTAAAAAGGACAAAATCGCAGTATATTTTCCTGTCAAAAACTTATCCACTTTTGCAGATAATCTATAAGCTGCCGTTTCTTGAGGCTTGAAAACAAATTCATCACACAACTTTTCAATAAAAGTAAATCTCATATCCGCAATTGCAGATTCGTGATCTAAGCCAGACTCTTTTTCCATCTGCTCTACAATGCTTTTACAAGTTGAAATTTCATCATTATCAAGATTCAACTCTTTCAATATCAAAGAATCGCCAGCTGCAAGTTTTGAAGCTGCAAATCTTACTGGTATATCCGCATCTTTTGCGTGGTCTTCAACAAGGTGGACAAGAGCGTGAATACATCTGTGAACAGCACCTTCTTTGCCATCACCCTCTTCGCAAAAATCCAATCTCCCAGGATGTTCAGAGAATTTTGCAACATTTATTACGTGTTCAACAAGTTCATCTATCCCTTGATTTTTCAAAGCAGAAATAGGAACAACAGGAACGCCCAAAGCAGATTCTAAACCATTAATATCAATAGTTCCACCACTTTGAGTAACTTCATCCATCATATTTAAAGCAATTACCATTGGAACATCAAGTTCAATAAGCTGAGTCGTCAACAATAAATTACGTTCAATGTTTGAAGCATCAACAATGTTAATTAACCCATCTGGTTTTTCACGTAAAATAAAATCCCTTGTTACAATTTCTTCACTACTGTATGGAGATAAAGAATAAATCCCAGGTAAATCAGTTATCGTAACATCTTTATGTCCAATAATCATACCATCTGTCCTATCAACAGTAACCCCAGGAAAATTCCCAACGTGTTGATTAGAACCAGTCAACTGATTAAATAATGTCGTTTTTCCACAATTTTGATTACCTGCAAGAGCAAGTTTTAATTTAGTTTTAACAGAACCCTTGTTCAACTTTCTTGTTTCATAAGTCTTTTCTTCACCTTTTTGAGAGTGTTCAAGAGTTATATTAAATTCAGAATTTTTACGAGGACAATTATGAGCATCATGAATATCCGAAATAATAATCTTTGATGCGTCAGATTTTCTCAAAGTCAATTCATATCCACGAACTCTAATTTCCAAAGGGTCTCCCATTGGAGCGGTTTTCACAAGGGTAACTTCAACCCCAGGAGTCAAACCCATGTCGAGAATATGAGAACGAAGAGCTTTGTCATCACACTCAATCGCTTCTATAATTGCATCTTTTCCTATTCCTAGTTTGTCTAAACTTCTAACTTTATTTGCACTCATATACATTTCGCCTCGTTGCAAATAATATTATACAACACACATGAAATTTTTGGTGAAAGACCTCTTAATGCACAATAATAATCAGAACTCCAGCCAATACAAACGCAAAAATTTTTACACTATTTTCCCATATATGAAATTTAAGTTCAAAAACCCTCCCTAGCCCATTGCCTAAAACAGCGTGCCGAATGATTAAGAATTGAGGTGAGGGGTTAATCAAAACGAGGTCAGCATAAGATACTTCACATTGCACAGCACTCCCTCTATCCCTTTTATATCAAGCTTGTCAAGTATCAAACTAACCCATCTGGCTAGTCGTATTTTTACTTACGTAAAAATACGGATATTTACAAAATCATGAAACATATGGTATATTAGAAACATCGGTTAAGGCTCACACCCGAGAGAATTAAAAACTCTTAAAAGTCCTCAAAAACTTTTCGATGGTAAAGCTGTTTGCCGAACTCGGTAGATTTTTCTGCTCATCAATCGAATTCTATCTAGATTTGAGCAAAAAATATTTTCACGAGTTTTTTACAAAATATGTTTATATCATATATTAACAATACACAAAGCCCATCTTTTCAAGCTAATTTAAACTCTAAAAAATTACGGTTTAAAAATGCAGATTTTTGGGTGAATATAAGAGGATACGGCAAAAATAGGATTTGGGCTCACAGTGTCAAAAATACGGCAGATACAGCGGTTAATTTGATAAGAAAAGACACTTCGTGCGAAAATGTTTTGCGTTTTATTACTGCGGGAATAACAAAAGCAAACAAGTTTACTTTAGACTTGACAAAACGAGAACACACTGGCATTTTGCGTGCTAGTCGTGAAGGATGGAGAAGTGGTTCAAATTGGAATAAATATGATATTCTTGCAACTGATTATTCGCATAGAAAATCTATTTATAAGTCTTATGAATTGCGTTTGGATAAACGCATAGACAATCCTTTAGAAAATCCTTATCCATATATAAATCTAACTCGCTCAGTAAGTGGATCAGATACACATTTCCTTCGTCATGGGGATAAAAACAGTGTAAATGCGGCTCTTGATATGGTTGGAGAATTGTATAAAAATCATATTGCAAAATATACAAAAATCGACGTACAACCAGAACATTTGAAAGATATCAATGATAATGTCGCTGAAATTCGGTGGATTTTGGCACATTCTACACCTTGGGAACGTGGAAGTGATTCAATCGCAAATGTTTTTATACGAGCAATTTATAAAGCTCTAGGAATTAAAGCAACTCCTCTTGCAAAGGGTGTTTCGCTCGATTTAGAAGCATACTGTACAGAATTAGATAGATACAAGAAAAAATTTCCTAGGTATTTTGAAAAACCGCCAGAGGTAATACTATAAAACTTCTCTAATTGCAGAAATCATTCCATTTGGGTCTGCGATATTTTGACCAGCAATATCAAAAGCTGTACCATGTCCAGGAGAAGTTCTAATAATATCTAATCCAATAGTCATATTGACAGTCTTATCACCTGCAACGGTTTTTATCGGAATTAGTCCTTGATCGTGATAGTTTGCAATATAACAATCATTATCATCTTTTTCCCCTTTAAAATAATGATTCCCTGCCTTCACAAACAGAGTATCTGCGGGAAGAGGCATTGAAATATTGACACCCAGAGCTTGTAATTCTTTTACCGCTGGAATTAGAATATCAATTTCTTCTCTACCCAAAATTCCATCTTCACCAGAATGAGGATTAAATCCACACAATGCGAATCTCGGATTAGGAATATTGAAATGATTATTGAACGTTTTGACTAAATTTGTGATTTTTTTTACAATAATTTCTTTAGTTAAATACACATCTTTCAACGCACAGTGCCTAGTTAATAAAAGAACTCTAAAATTATTTGCAACAAACAGCATTTCTGCAAGTTGATTATCGTGTGCAAGATATTTTTGCAAAACTTCAGTTTGTCCATTGAAATTATGCCCTGCAAGATACATCGCATTTTTTGCAACTGGAGCAGTTACAATTGCTTTTGGTTTAATTTCGCAAACTTTTAACAGCGATTGAAACGAAAATTCTCCAGCTTCTTTCGTAACTTTTCCAACTTTTATATCTCTTTTATCAAAAGGAATTTCAATTATGTCGTACTTTTTATCAAGTTCTCCATAATAATCCAAAACATCTTTATTTGAAATCAGAACAATTTTATCTTGTGGCAAATCAAGTTCGTTAAGAGCCTTTATAGTTATTTCAGCTCCAATTCCATTTGGATCTCCAGTAGTTATTGCAATTTTATCCATAATTTATTCTTCGTGTTTTTCAAAATATCTTAAAATTTCAATAAGGGTGTTTCCTCCGCCCAAATTTCCAGATTTTGTAACAATCCATTGGTCAGAATTAACACTTCTACCTAATGCAATTGCAGGTAAAACTTCATCAACAAGTTTAAGTTGATTTGCTCCAATTGAGTTGCAACATTTGTAAGATGTTTCTCCACCAAGAGTAACAAGAATGGCTTTTTTCTTTGCTAAAACTCGTTTTGTTAAATCTGAAAGGAAATCCGTGATAACATTTGCAAGCCCTGATTTTGTAAGGTCTGCATTAATTGTATCTTCAGAAAAACCATCGAAATTTTTGAGCAAATGAGAAGTATGGACAAGTACAATATTATTACTACCCAAATTTGAAACAATTCTATCAACCAAACTATCTTCAACTCCAGAAAGGATAGTGTTCATACTAAGTTCAATTATTAAACAATTTTCTTCATAATTTTCGCTTTGCTCAAGTTTTTCTATTTGGCTTGCAGTAATATGAGTTGCACTACCAGAAACAATAAATTTTGGTAGGGTTGGCAGTTTTACAGGAAGAACTTCTTCTTCCTCATCCTGAGGAAACCATTCATTACTCAAAACTTTTGCAGCCGCAGCCGTTCCAACTGGTAAAATTTTATAATTTGACTTTTGCATAGCTAGAACAATTTGTTCTAAATCAGTTGTAGAAGTAGAATCCGCAACAATAATCTTTTTACCTTGAGAAATTAAATCATTTAAAACCATCAAAATTGGGCCTGCACCATCCAAAATTGTTTTCAATTCAATTTCACCAACTAAATTTGCCAAATTTTCTCCTAGTTGAGTTTTTAGCATTGTTGGAAGATGTGATTCAGTGATTGGAGAATGGGGATCTCTTGCCATTTCAGTTCTTTCAATCGGCACCCCTTTCAACAAGTGATAGCCACCAACTGTTATTCTGCCTTCTTGAGGAAAAGCTGGCATTACAATAGCTGCATCCCATTCTAACACTTGAAGCAATGACAAAACTTCAACTGCAATGTTACCTCTGACAGTAGAGTCAATTTTTTTATAAAAGAAATCTGGATTTATTTCATTCACAAATAATTGAGCCGCATTTTTCACTTTTTCAAAAGCGTCTTGAGGCGAAACATTTCTAGACTCAGTCGAAATTGCCCATGCTTGAGATGGGTTAGTTTGAGTTTTTTGAATTTCATTATTTAACAAAATATTTGTGTCTGCACCATTCAATTCAAACTGTAAGGCGGTATCATTAGCCCCAGTCAAATCATCCGCAATAATGCCGACAGTGTTAGAATTTATAATCATAATACAGCTTCTGTTTCAGCATCCCTTTTTGAACCTAGTAGTCTAATGTTGTTTGCAATAACATAGAAAGTTTCTCTTTCGTTGTTTGTTTGCTTGTCAACCCAGCGTCTATTTGCAATTCTTCCATCAATTGCAACAAGTCTGCCTTTTTTAATATACTCAGCGGCAAATTCAGCTTGTTTATCCCAAACTTCAATATTGAACCAATCAGTTACTTCTGATTTAGTTTTTGTATCCCATCTGTTTACTGCAACAGAAAAAGAAGCTTTTGTTTTGCCTGAATCGTAAGCATTAAAGTTTTCAGAAGCATCTCTTCCAACTCTGCCAACAACAACTACTGTATTCATATCCATATCCTTTCAGTTTTTCAATTTTATACATGGCATTATATATCAAATGTCAAAATATAACAAATTTACTGTAACAAAATAATATATTGCATTTAAGCGATATAAAAAAGCAAATTGATTAAAAAGTCTGCAACAAGCATATAAATAGTTGAAAGGATTGCAGCTTGAGTTGTTGAAGTCCCAACTTCTTTAGCTCCGCCTTTTGTTTCATAGCCTTTTGAAGCACAAACAAGAGCAATAAGACCTCCAAAAATGCATGCCTTTAATAAACTGATATAAATATCTTTTGTTGCCATCCATGCCCAAGCAGATGCCATATATCGAGCAGGATGAAGATTGATAGTTTCAAGAGAAACAAACATTCCACCAAAAATTCCAACAAATTCTGCTATCAAAACAACCATTGGAACAGTAATTGCAGCAGACAAAATCCTTGGAGCAAAATAATATCCAACAGGGCTGATTTTTAATGTTTTAATTGCATCAACCTGAGATGTAACCTGCATATTCGCAATTTCAGCAGAAATTGCAGTTCCAGCTCTAGCCCCAATAGCCAAAGCTACAAACCCTGGAGCAATTTCTCGAATCATTACAACTGCAATCGTTCCGCCAATATATGATTCAGCCCCAGTCATCAAGAATTCTTTTGAAACTTGGATTGCAATTACAGCAGCAGAAATAAACGCAATAACTAATGAAATTGGGAGTGAATCATAACTAATTGCAGCAGCTTGAGAAACAATAGTTCTAAACCTTACATTTCCACCACAAATATATTTGATACATTCTATTAAATTTTGGACGCAAGCTCCTAAAAATCTAATCAAAATCCTACCCTTTCTTTTATGGGTTATATTGTAACATAAAAAGGGAATAAGTTTTTGAAATTTTGGAATTTTATTAGCCTATAATTTTCGTTGAAACATTACCAATTGTTATTACCCATATCACAAACATCCTTCTGATGTATGTGCAAGTATAATTTTGAATTCTTCCAGACAATTTTACCAGAAGAAGTCTTACTTCATGAAATTTAATTATATCAAACCCTCTCCCCTACCCCCTCTTCCACAGGAGAGGGGAACAACTTTACTTGCTCGGATTAACCCCTCACACTTTCCTCAGCCATACGGCACGCAGTTTCACAAAATTTGGGAGTAAGAAAATATTCGACCCCTCTCCTAACCTCAGCCATACGGCACGCAGTTTCACTCGACTCAACTTCGT
>ENA-OOXC01000210-OOXC01000210.1-human-gut-metagenome-genome-assembly--contig:-NODE-210-length-48891-cov-5.096015_pt1 | contig 48891 bp, 30 predicted proteins | sample MGYA00241578_ERZ501325 | MGnify/ENA primary metagenome ERZ501325 (study PRJEB25962, sample SAMEA2042737) | human gut metagenome | biome: human gut; feature: human-associated habitat; material: faeces...
CTGAAATAGAGCAAAAGGTATACAAAAAACGGACGATGAATATTGCGGCGGCAGAAGTTATGGTATGTCTCGCACTTAAATTTGTGGGGTATGATAATCTGTTCGTTGCCGTGGTATATTCGTTTGTTGTGTTGAGTTTTATGCTTGTTGCCGGAAAAGTTAAGAACCATTGGTCTATTGCTCCTTGAAGTAGAACTTAGCTGAAGGTAGGTAAGAATGAGAATTTAAACAAGGGTTAAAGTAAAAAAGGTTTTTGGGTTGATCATTGCCGAATTTTGCAAAAGTCTTAAGCACTATGAATGAAAGAAAGGTTGTGTATTATGTTTAGCAAATTAAAAAATCGACTTGACAGGAAAAGCAAAAGGGTGGTTGCGCTGTTAGCAACGATAACATTGCTATGTAGTTTCACGGGATGTGCTGGTAGTGAAGCGAGTAATGCTGTTACCGATAGTGTTACAAGCGTATTGCAAAGCACACATGTTTCAGAATCGAAAGACTCACAAGATTCAGAAACCAACTCGGATAACACTAGTTCGTCCGACTCTCAAAACGAGCCAGGCAGCAGTCAATCGGATTTTGATTTTGATGAGGCAGTGAAAAACATTACGCTGTTTGGGAGTAAAATATCTTTACCGTGCACGATAGAGGATTTCGGGGAGGATTATTCATTACTTGAAACAAATTTAACAACGTTCGGCGATATCTCATCATGTAGTATTTTATATCAGGGAAAAAGCATCGGAACGGTTTCTCTAATCGGGTACAAAAATGATGGCAATCTTAACGATAAGAAAATCGTTTCTTTGTCATTAGGATTTATTGCAAAAGATGTAGGTGCGAGCGATTCGCTTAAAAATGCATTGTATGAGAGCCGCGGTTGGTACAATGGTTTGATTGAAGTTGATTTTGCCGGATTGTCATTTGAATCAACAAAAGTTGAAGTGGAAAGTTTATTTGGTAAACCAGATAATAGTGATGATGATTCTGCGGATTATAAGTTTTATTCCAATGACCAAAGCAACAGTGTCGAAGTAAGGTTTTATCAAGATAAGGTAAAACAAATTGTCGTATATATGAATGGAGGAAATAATTATGAGCAACAACAGTGATGTTTTAAATTTCTTGGAAGATGTTCAGAACACAGTAAATATATATAATGTGCGTAATGCCTTAGAGGCAGTTTCAAATGCGGTCTCCGATTTAACCAAAAACTTTCATTTGAAGGCATCAATTTTTACAGATGTTTCATTGAGTGTAATCAGTTTATTAAATGTATTTGATTATGTAGATGACTATAATGAGGCTAAACTTATAGGCGACGAATCAAAAAAGAATGCAGCCTTTGGACAAATTACATCTCAATTTATGGATATTTTAGGGACTGCAATAGGGTACGTTCCTGGATGCAAATACACATCATTGGTGTTGTATGTTGCTTCTGATTGTTTAGAGGCAGGAACAAATATTATATCTAAACATATTGAACAGATAAGAGAAGTGGAACGTCAAATTGATGAGGCTCTTGGTAATAAAGAGCCTGTTAACAATTGGGAAGAATTAGAGCAACAATTGAGAGATGCGGGAGCCTCTGAAAGCGATATCAAAGCACTAATTGATGCTCTTAAAAAATTAGATGACGCACTCTCTGGTTCAGGAGTTGATACAGGCACTTTGCACGATAATGTTACAGCTATGGAAAACATGTGGAATGATCCTGAAAATGGTGCGAAAGCTGCATACAAAGATGCTAATGATGCAGCACAAAAGTATCGAGATTCTTTCGATGAAGACGGCAATTATATTGATCCCGATAAAAATGCCGGTGATGGGATGGGTGGTGCTGCAGGCGATACTGGCGATGCCGAAGGCGCAAGAGTTGATCCCTTAATTCTTGATTTGAACAAGGATGGCTTTGACATTGAAACGAAGAAGTTCGGTGCGCATTTTGACCTCAACTGCGACGGCTTTGCAGAGAAGATCAACTGGACACGCAAAGACGCTATCCTTGCGCTCGACAAGAATCACAATGGTTTGATAGACAATGGCAGCGAAGTGTTCGGAGATTTCCACTTGCTCGCCGATGGTTCAAAAGCAAAGAACGGATTTGAAGCTCTTTCGCAATATGACACCAATGGCGACGGCGTAATCGATGAAAATGACGAGATATTCGATCAACTCAGATTATGGGTTGACGAAAACGGTGATGGGGTTTCGGATCAAGGCGAATTGAAGTCCCTTAAAGATATGCATATCAAAGCCATAAACTTGAACTATGAATATGTCAATCAATCAACGGGAACAGAGGCTCTTATTGGTAATGTTGCGACATTTATATATGAGGATGATACTATTGGAGATATTGGCGAAATGTGGGTGTCATCTGATCTTTACGACGCTATCGAAAAGGTGATCGTTGGCGTAACGGATATGACGGACGGTCTGCCCAATGTAAGAAGCTACGGAAAGGTAAATTCTTTACACGCCGCTATTGCATTGGACGAGACAGGCAGGTTGAAAGAATTGGTCGAAGATTTTGTTTCCGAAACCGACAACGATACCAGACTCGCAATTGTTGAAGATATACTCCATCTCATCTGCCATACAGAAGATGTTGAGGACGGCAGCAGGGGTAGTTATGTAAATGCAAAGAACCTCGCTGTAATCGAGGCATTGATGGGAAATGGGTTTATGGGCGTGAATGGCGAGAATCCTAATTCTGCAGCAGCTCCAATACTTAATAGGGTATATAACAACCTCGTTGAACTGTATTGTTTTGCAATGATTGGCAGCCAGATCACAGAACACCTTAATTATATCAGAGCAGATGTAGATGAAGATGGAAACAGAAATCCGTATATGGGTTTCTTCAATAGACATATGCTCTATGACTTGGAGTTAGGGTATATTAGCGAAAAAACATTCTCTGACGCTTGCTCATATCTTGGATATTATGGTTCAAATATTGAAAATGATTATCGCTTGTTCACTGAATTCAGAACATACATTGAGGCTAATGCGCCCCAATACCTTGGCATAGTTGACACTTCGGTTTTCGGAGCAATCAGAGATTCGGATTCCGGAAATTACATAAATGGAACTACGATAGCCGATGTTATTTATGGAAACGGCGGAAACGACACTATCAACGGCGGCGACGGGAACGATCTCCTTTTCGGCGGCGATGGTAATGATGCGATTTATGGCGGTAAAGGCAACGACACTATCTACGGTGATGACGGCGATGACCTTCTTGACGGCGGAGTTGGCGACGATATTCTCAAAGGCGGCTCTGGCAACGACACATACGTTTTCGCAAAAGGCTACGGAAGCGACACAATAATTGACGCAGACGGTCTGAACACACTGCGCTTTAAGGGGCTCAATCCCACGGATATCCTTGTAAACGGCACGGGTGACTCCGATGTGACTATCACGATCAAAGGCACAAACGACACACTTGTCATCAAGGACTTCCGCAAGGGCGAGGAATACGCAAATTACGACCTTGAGTTCGATGGCGTAAAGATGCACGTTACCGACAAGGGCAGCCCGTTCAAGCATATTTTCGGCGGAAACGGCGACGACGTTCTCAAGGCGGTTGTTGACGACTCCATTATGCACGCTTTCGGCGGCAATGATACTGTTTACGGCAGCGATGGAAATGACGTAATCTACGGTAACGAAGGCAATGACGCTATCTATGCCGGAATAGGCGACGATATTGTTTACGGCGGCGACGGCAACGATATTCTCGACGGCGGCAAGGGCAGCGACTTCCTCTACGGCGGTTCCGATAACGATACATATGTCTTTGGCAGAAATTACGGCACCGATATTATCAGCGACAGCGAGGGCGTTTCTACAATAAAAATAGCAGATGGAATTTCCCTTGATGAGCTTGATATCATTTCCGTTGGAGAGGATATTGTTATTTCTCTCAGTGACAGCGAGGACAAGCTTATTATAAATGGCTTCGCAGAAAATCCCGATAATTATATTCTTGAAGTCGGCGGCGAGAGAACTTCGCTTAAGGACAGAGTATCCGCAGTAAATGATGAGTTCCTTTCGGGCTCTGATGAAAGCGACTATATTGTCAACGAGAACAGCTCTATTGTAGCAGGCGGCAGTGGCGACGATCGAATAATCGGCAATGATGGGGACGAAATCATATTCGGTGACAGCGGAAATGATCAGATCCTCTCGGACAGCGGCAATGACGTTATTTTCGGCGGCAGCGGTGATGACTACATCAACGGCGGCGATGGAAACGATATGATTGATGGAGGTTCGGGAAACGACTTTATTGACGGCGGCACAGGTGATGATATTTATTTCTTTAACCCGGGCTACGGAAATGATTCGATTAAGGACAGCGATGGTGCGAACACCATTATGTTCGGCGATGGATTCACGGCTTCGGGAATTAAAGCGTACCGCTCTAACTGGAACGATCTGCTCATAACTTTTGATGGTTTTGAAGATACACTGACAATCAAGGACTATTGCATTAATGAGAATGCAAGAAACTTTACTCTCGTGTTTGCAGATGGTACAGTAGTTGAAGCGGCGGCAAAGGATAGTCCGCTCAGAAAGATCTATGGAACTGACGGCAGTGAGTATATGGAATCCATCTATGACGATGGAATCATAAATGACGCCCAGGCTTCTGACGACCAGATTGTCGGAAGTGACGGCAACGATACGCTTTACGGCGGCGACGGCGATGAGCGTATCACTGGCAAGGCGGGCGACGATGTACTTGACGGAGGCAAGGGCAACGATTATCTCAGCGGCGGTGCAGGAAACGACACCTATATCTTCAATAAGGGGTACGGCGTCGATACCATCAGCGACGGCGAGGGTACTAATACCATTAATATTAACGGATATTCGGCAAATCAGATAAAAGCCTATCGTACCAATTGGAATGACATTACGATCACGTTCACAGATTTCGAAGATAAGATCATAATTGAAGGATTCTTTACCTCCGAGGCAAACAGGAACTTCTACCTTACCTTTAACGGCGGCGGAAGAATACACGCAACTGCGTCCAACAGTCCGCTCAGAACGATTTATGGTACGGACGGCGATGATTATATGTCAGCCATGGATGGAAGAGGTGTTACTCTTTATGGAGAAGACGGCTCTGATAACATCAATGGCGGCAGCGGTTCTGATAGGCTGTACGGCGGAAATGGTAATGATCAGCTGTACGGAAACAGCGGCAACGATATTCTTGATGGCGGTGAGGGCAATGATATGCTCTACGGCGGCGCAGGAAACGATACATATATCTTCAATGTCGGAAGCGGCACAGATACAATTATCGACAGCGAGGGTATCAATACGATTTTATTCGGAGCTGGTCTGACAGAGGACGCTATGACCGCTTACAGACACAATTGGAACGACCTCATGATTACATTTGAGGGCATTGAGGACAAGCTGATAATTCAGGGCTACTTCGGTTCCGAAAGCAACCGCAATTTTGATGTCAGATTTGCAAATGGAAAGCGTTATGCTTATAACAGCGCAGAAAATCCCATCAAGCAGGTTCACGCGACCGAATATGACGATTGGATGACCGCATGGAGCGATAACGGCATTATACTGCACGGCGACGGCGGTAACGATAATCTAACTGGCGGTGCGGGCGATGATATGCTGTTCGGCGGTATCGGAAACGATACGCTGAACGGGAATGATGGCGATGATATCCTTGACGGCGGCGAGGGCAGTGACTTCCTCTACGGTGGAATGGGCAATGACACCTATAGATTCGGTGTCGGTTACGGCTCGGATATAATTGAGGACAACGACGGCGATAACAAGGTAGAACTCCTAGACATCAGCTCCGACGCGGTCTCGTTTGAGATGACGGATCGCGGAGAACTGGTAATTACAATTACCGAGAGCGACGACGTTCTAACGATCCGCAATTTTGACAGCGAGCGATTTACGTTCGAGTTTGCAGATGAGGTGTCCGGAACGTTCAATGTTGAAACGAGCGAGTTTGAGAGAATTCTCTCCGAGGATGAGCTTGCGGCTATTGAGGCGGCTAAGACCGAGGACGAGCTTGCACAAGCAAACGCGGATATTCTCGACGAGCTTTACGCTGACGATAATTCCGTTTCCGAACTGCTCACAGAGAATGACAACACCGTTATTTCCGAGATCGCCGACAGCGTATCTACAGCAGACGAGAACGAAAATACGGCGGATCAGATTGATGTTCAAGTGATGATACTGACCGAAAATATGGCGGCATTCTCGAACGAAAGCAATATTTCCGACAGCATGAATATGCAAAGCAGCACAGACAACTCCGAGTTTGCAAATCAGTTGCTGGTCGGCACTCAAGCATCATAAAAGCACTTTTGCACATTTCATTCAATGCAGCAGCTTCAATGCTGCTGCATAATTTTTGAAAAAGGAGGTCGAATAATGGAGAAAACGCAGGACAGTGGGCTTACTTGCTTTATGATAGTGATGAAATTTCACGGAATTCCTATCACAAAAGAGCAAGCAGAAAACCTGTCGGTACTCGATCCCGAGCAGAAAACCGGAGAAATAGAAATAATTGAATCCGCGAAAAAGCTGAAAATGCGGGCGCGGCTCTGTCGATTGAATATAAACAAGCTGAAAAATGTCAACGCTCCCATTATAGCGAAGGACAGCAACGGCGATTTTTTTATAATCGCGAAATCCACGGAAGATAAATTCATGATCTTATTTGCGGATAAAACCCAACCCGCAATAAAATCCCGTGAGGAGCTTGCGGAAATCTGGGACGGAACGGCAGTGATTATCAGCAAAAAGGGCATTGCAGACAGAGAAGCGATTTTCAGCTTTAAATGGTTTATTCCAACAATCCTTAAATTCAAAAAAGAATTTATACAGGTGCTGATTGCTGTTTTTACGGTGCAGATTCTGGGGATATTAACACCTGTTATGACTCAGGTGGTCGTTGATAAAGTGCTTGTGCATCGCAGTATGTCCACTCTGAATGTGCTTGCCATAGGTATTGGCATAGTGTATGTTTACGAGCTGATTTTAAGTCTTGCCAAAAACTACGTTTTTACGCATACAACTAACCGTATTGACGTAATGCTGAGCTTTAAATTATTTCGGCATTTGTTCGCGCTGCCGCTAAAATATTTCGAGTCAAGGCGTGTCGGCGAAACGGTTGCCAGAGTGCGCGAGCTTGACAGTATCCGGAATTTTCTCACGGGCACGCCGCTGTCCTCAATGATTGACCTTATTTTCATAATCGTGTACATTGTGGTGATGTTTTTTTACAGTTCTTCACTTACGGTTATAGTGATATGTTCCATTCCCGTTTACGCAGTTTTATCCGCTATTGTTACACCTCTTTTTAAGAAAAGGCTTGATGAAAAATTTGAAGCGGGAGCAAATACACAGTCGTTTCTGGTGGAATCCATAACGGGAGGTCAGACCGTGAAATCTTACGCTCTCGAACCTAAATTTGAGAAAAAATGGGGCGATTTGCAATCCGATTACGTTAAGGCGAGTTATAAAACCTCGATGGTTTCAGCAACAGCGGGAACAACCGGACAGTTTATCCAAAAGGTGTTCGATTTGCTGATTTTATTTTTCGGAGCGAAAGCAGTAATGGACGGTAATTTCACAGTCGGACAACTCGTGGCGTTCCGTATGCTATCCGGCAGAGTTAGTGGACCCGTGCTTCGCCTCGTGCAATTATGGCAGGAATATCAGCAGGCGTCGCTTTCGGTAAAGCGAATCGGAGATATTTTCAATACTGCTCCCGAACCTGTTCTTAACGCCAATCAAACTTCTATGCCTGAAATCAACGGAAAAATCGTATTTGATAAAGTGCATTTCAGATACAATCCACAAGGCGGCGAGGTCATCAAGGGTATGAGCTTTGAAATCGAGCCGGACACAATCGTAGGCGTAGTTGGACGAAGCGGTTCGGGCAAAAGTACGATTTCCAAGTTAATTCAGCGCTTGTATATACCCGAGGGCGGCAAAATTTCAATTGACGGAATGGATATTTCGCTTGTGAATCCCGCAATGCTGCGAAAACAGATTGGCGTTGTGCTGCAAGAGAACTTTATGTTCAATGGAACAGTTGCAGAAAATATTGCGATACATTGTCCGACAGCCTCAATGAATCAGATCATAAACAGCGCGAAGATTGCGGGAGCGCACGATTTTATACTTGAACTCCCAGACGGTTATAACACGATAATCGGCGAAAAAGGAATGGGACTGTCCGGCGGTCAGAAGCAGCGTGTGGCGATAGCGAGGGCGATTCTCAACAACCCTCGGATTCTTATTTTTGATGAAGCAACATCTGCCTTGGACTATGAATCTGAGAGCATTATTCAAAATAATCTGAAGGAAATATGCAAGGGGAGAACTGTTCTGATAATCGCCCACAGACTTTCCACGCTGAAAGACGCAAATAAGATTATGGTTATTGACAGAGGAAATCTTGTGGAATACGATACACACGAGAATTTAATGGAGCAAAAGGGCTTATATTTTCATCTTTACAACCAACAGAAGCGAGGTGACATCGATGAACAATGCGCTGACGGAGTACGTCCTGAAGCACGGCAAAAAGCGCGACAAGGAACTGAAATATGATTTTATGCCGTCGCTGCTTGAGATAATCGAGCGACCCGCGCATAAAGCCGGAACAGTTATAATTATTGGGATATTTACACTGCTTATCGGTGCAATAATCTGGGCTTGCGTTTCTGAAATTGATGTTGTTATAACCGCAAGCGGCAGCGTTCAGCCTGTCGGAAATCTCAATGTAGTCAAAACGTATTCCGGCGGCACGGTAAAGTCAATAAACGTATCCGAAGGCGATTTTGTCGAGCAGGGAGATGTTTTGATAGAGCTTGATACGGAAGCGCTCGAAATTGACGTTAATCAGTTGGAAAAGCAAAGGAAAATACTTGAATCGCAGCGGGATATTTACACGAAAATAATCGGCGGAAGTGATCTGTCCAAAATAAAAATAAGCGACTATCCCGACGAACTTAAGCCATATATCCAAGCGATAATTGACGAAAATACGGGATACAAAAACACGCTTGCCAATCTTGAAAACGAAAAAAAGTCCGCCGAGATCAATAGAGATATCGCTCAGCTGCAGCTGGAGCAGTATCAAAGCACAGGCGGCACGGAGCGTCAGATAAAGGCACAGGAGTTGTCGGTGCAGCAATACGCTTTGGCGGTGGATAACGCGAAGCTGCAGATATCCAACACAAAGGTGCAATACAGTTCACAGGTGAATTCCAACATTTCGGAGATCGTCAGCAAGCTTGACGAGATTGAGGCAAATCTCGAAAAATACAGGCTGTCAACGGAATATCAGATTATAACTGCGCCCGTCAGCGGATATGTTAACAGCGTCGGCGTAAATACACTCGGCGAAACCGTGACTTCTGCGCAGCAGCTTGTGACGATAGTCCCCGACAACACCCCGAACGAAATGATATGCTATGTCAAAAACACGGATATAGCGGACGTTGAACTCGGAATGGAAGCCGAAATAAAGCTGGAGGCTTATCCGTACAACAAGTATGGTACTGTCAAAGGAACAGTAAAGTATATAAGCCCAAGTTCATTCGCCAACGAGCAGCTTGGCAGCGTTTATATCGTTAAGCTGGAAATCGACGACAGCAACGAAAATATTAATATTATTTCGGGACTTTCCGGTGCGGTCGAGGTCAAGACCGATAAGCGCACGGTTATGGATTATTTTCTTGAACCTATTATTAAGGGGTTTGGGGATAGTCTGAAGGAAAAGTGATAGGTGACTGTTGCTTAATTTTTTTTTTAGAAAGGTTAAGGTTTAGACTATGGAAAATTGCATGTTATATTGCTATAAGGAATGGCTTGAGAAAAGGTATGGCAACACTTTTAAACGGATATTCAAACTACCTGTTGCGGCGATTGTTCTCTTAGCTCTTCTTTTTTGCGGGCTGATAGGCTTTTTTGTTTTATTAGTGTATCCAGATGCCGGAAGAAATAATTCAACTGCAACATTGGTGTTGTCTGGCGTTTATGTTCTGCTTTGCATGATTACGTCAATCTACTCTGAAAAATATCAAGTTAAACATAGCAAACAGAGTATGAAAAACTACAAAAAATACTGTGAAGATATGATGAAAGATGTTCTAGGGCAATATGGATTTTCTGAGAATTTCATCCCAACATTGATTGAGAGGTTTAATACAATGATAAATGAGATTGACGAGAAAATCAAAACAAAGCATGAACATTTCAATAAATTCTTTGAAATGTTGCTGATCCCTATTTCCGCTATTATTTTGGGTGCTCTTCTTGACAAAAGCGATAATACAAATGAAACTTTAGGTCTTGGTTTATCCGGGATAATAGTAATTTTATTAATTTATGCGGTCGCTGTCTTCGTTTTATTTTTATATGACTTTGTTATAAGATTTCCGCAAGGTAAATATAAAGAGTTTGTGACAGATTTGCAGAGTATCCTTGATTTTAAGGAATGTGAAAACACAAATGATTTAGATGTCAATGTTAACACTTTGTGTACAACAGAAGTTACATCAGAAAACTCGGCTGTTCATACATAAGCAGTATGATATTATAGTGAATGCATGGAAATATAATAGGAGTTGATTATCATAGTCCAAGCAGCCTGTGGAATCAAAAGGCTGTTTGGCAGCATCGGCGGATCACCGACAAAACAATCGGCTCTTTTAGATAATTTCAAATCCGAGGCAACATTCTGCCTCGGATATTTTTCTGTACTAAAACGGGCATCAGCTCGGTGCAGGTCTCCACCCTGTGTAAATTGAAGACACCAAAAAAACAATTTACACAGGAGGGACAAGCAATGTCCAAGAAACATATTATCAGAATTGACGGAAAAACCGTAGAGGTTTCGGATGAGATTTACACTTTCTTAAAGCGTTCCGAATGGAACAACAATTATGCAGAACTCAGGCGCAAACGAGAACGGATAATAATCGATTCCGAAGCTTTGACAGTAAAAATAATACCTGGAAAGGAGGATTCACTTGAAAGGCTTGAGTCGGTCGGAATTGAAATACCCGATAAAACCGAGCCCTTTGAGAATGTCTTAATCAATAAAATAATACTTGAACAAGCGCTCGCGCAGCTAACTGCTGACGAGCGCTTCCTTATTTATGAGCTTTATTATTCGGATAAGACCGAGCGTGAGCTTGCCGAGGAGCTGCACAAAACTCAGCAAAATATTCACAAAATGAAGCGCAGAATTTTATGCAAACTGTATGAAATTTTGAAATAATCAGGATTTTCGGTTGTCAAACCCCCTTGCTAATTTCCGAATATTATGAGAGGGTAAATTCTGCTCTCGAGTTCCTTGACAATTGAATAACAGTATTTCAGATACTTTCCCTTGTGCAGCCCGTAGGGTTGAAAGCGAAAGGAGCGCCGCGCCAAGACGTGTGCGGCGGCATTTATCGGAATTCGGGCGAATACCCGCGGCGGTTAGCCGAATGAGATTATCTCAAAATATGTTCGTGGAGAATTTCCGAATACGCCGCCAATGGCACACCGAGCGAGAAACGGCAGCTCCCGAAACTTGCGTGGCAGCAGGTGCGCGATGACCTGTGCAAGGGGATAATGATACTTCCGTCCAGCCACAGTCTAAAGCAATGGGGGCGGCTTCATGAGAACCATGTTGGGGTGAAAGACCCATGACGCTGCGAGGCTAGGCGGCGGTCTGAAATACTCCCTTTTTTTAGTCGGGGGCGCGGGGCAAATACGACAGGTTTTTACAGGCAAACAGCGGAGAAATCCGCTTTAATATATAAAGTTTCGGCTCTGTATAATTTTGCGCGGAGCCGGAATTTTACATAGCGAGGAAATAAAATGAACAAGAAAAACATAAGGCGGGGCGAGATATACCTCGCAAATTTAGAGCCGATCATCGGCAGCGAACAGGGCGGAATCCGTCCTGTTCTCATAATCCAGAACAACAAGGGTAACAAGCACAGCGGCACGACGATAGCTGCGCCGATTACCACAAAGCGCATTCCGAACAGGCTTCCCGTTCACGTGTATACGTTCGCGGGCAGCTCCGGTCTGCCGCAGAACTCGAGCGTTATGCTCGAACAAATCCGTGTGCTGGACAAATCGCGGCTGACCGATTATGTCGGCAGGATCAATGACTTCACGATGGACGAAGTCGACCGTGCGCTGAAAATCAGCGTGGGGTTAAATTCAAAGTATAATTGAGGAGCAATATGGAGCAAGAAGCAATCATAAGGTACAAATTCTATTTGTGCCGAAATTTTCTGGATAAACTGTTGGGTGAAAATCTCATAACCGAGGCGCAGCGCAGGAAAATCGAAAGTGCTGTCATAAAGCGGCTTTCGGATGTTTGAACCCATGTCCGCTTTTGTTGGTTATGATACAAACCGCCGCAGTTATTTTAGTGGCATTGGTGATAGATAAACCCGAATCGTTTCGGTATACTGTGTTGTGAAAGGGAGTGATGAGATGGCGGAAATTACAATCATACCTGCTAAAAATCATGCGGACGAAATCGTCAGAACCGCCGCCTACGTCCGAGTATCAAGCGACAGCGAGGATCAGCTAAACTCATTTGCGGCACAAATTCGCTATTACACCGAGCTGCTCCAAAACAGCACCGACGCGGTATTCGTCGATATGTACGCAGACGAAGGCATAAGTGGAACGTCAACGGCAAAGCGCACCGAATTCCAACGACTGATGAGCGACTGCCGGAAAGGGAAAATCGATCGGATACTAACAAAATCAATTTCAAGATTCGCCCGAAACACCAAGGATAGCCTCGAGGCTGTGCGCGAGCTGAAAACCCTCGGCGTGTTGGTATATTTTGAAAAGGAAAATATTGATACGGACGAAATAAGCTCGGAAATGATGCTGGCGATATACAGCCAGTTCGCCCTAGAGGAATCTATGTCGATCTCACGGAATGTCCGCATGGGTTTTCAAAAGCGTATGGCAGACGGAAGCTATGTCCCGAGCGCGGTACCGTTCGGATATATCCGTGAAAACGGTAAATTTGTAATTGACAAAGAAAAGGCGGAGATTGTCCGCGGCATTTTTTCGGACTATCTGAACGGCGTGAGCGCGGAGCGGCTTGCCGAGAAATATGGGGTAAAGCTTGCTACGGTGAAATATGTTCTTACGAACGAAAAGTATACCGGCGATTCCATTTTTCATAAATGGTATACTACCGACACGCTTCCGTTCGACTGCTGTGAAAACAGGGGAGAGCGTGATAAATACTATGTTTCCGAAACACATCCAGCAATTATATCAAGGGAGGTCTTTCAAAGCATACAGCAACTTATAGAGAGAAAAGGCGCATCGCGTATAGGCAAATTCACCGTATCATATCCGCTTCGAAAAAAGATTTACTGTGGAGAATGCGGAACGCTTTATAAAAGAAAGAGCCGCAGCAACAGGGTTTACTGGGTTTGTCGAAAGCATGACGAATCTGCTGATAAATGCTCAGCCAAGCAAATCGCAGAAGAAATAGTCTACATGGCATTTGTCAGAATGTTCAATAAAATTCAAGCGCATCACAAAGCACTCCTCGCGCCAATGCTCCGTCAACTTGAAGCACTCTACGAAAGAGAGAAATCGGGAAACGCACAGCTTGCGGAGCTTCGCAAGGAAATATCCGAGATCAAGCGGCAAGCCTACTTACTGACCATGCTGAACTCGCAAGGAACGCTTGACGCTGGGTATTTCATGGAGCGCACCAAAGAACTCGACCGAAAATTGATGACCGCCCAAAAGCAGCTTCACGCCAACCTTGACGATAAGGACGGCGAAAGGCTTGACAATCTGCGAAAGCTGATCGGAATATTCGATAAAGCCGAACAGATAGACGAATTCGATGAAATCAAATTCGGACAGATCGTTGAAAAGATCACGGTGCTGTCGGAAACAGAAATCCGCTTTGACTTGATAGGCGGGATAGGCTTTACAGAGCGGATCGAGAGGTGAGAAAATGCTGAAAAACAGAAGCATACCGTTCGGATACTGCATGGTGAACGGAAAATACGCGCTTAACGCTTCCGAGGCAGATGCGGTGCGGAAAATCTTCGCGGACTATATCGGCGGCAAATCGCTGAAAACCATAGCCGCCGAGATGACTGTACCGTATAATACAGGCAAAGCGGTCTGGAATAAAAATATGGTTTGCCGAGTGCTTGGAAATCGGAAATATATCGGCAAAAATGGTTTTCCGAAAATAATATCCGATGAGGATTTTACACGCGCTGCCAAGATAAAAGCCGAACGAAACACCTACCGCAAACCCGTTCCTCGGGACGAGCTGAGGCAACACGAAATCCCAATAACGGAATATGAGCCGACCGAGGAAATCCGGCGGATCACCAATGAGATTAATCGGTTGCTTGATTCCGAAAGTACAGATAAGGAAAAGATTGAGGCGCTTATCATCGATTGCGCTCAGCTGAAATATACGGAAATCAAAGAGGTGAGAATGTGATTGGAACAACTGCTCAGAACGATATGAGGATAGTGGTAATACCCGCGAAATCACGAGATGAAATTCAACGAACCACACGTCTGAACGTGGCGGCATACTGCCGCGTCAGCACCGACCAGGAGGAACAGGAAAATAGCTACGAGGCGCAGATAAGCTACTACACCGAAAAGATAGGAAAAAACAACGATTGGCAAATGGCGGGCATATTCGCCGATGAGGGCATCACAGGCACTCAAGCGAAAAAACGTCCCGAGTTTCTGAAAATGATACGGCTCTGCCGACAGCGCAAAATTGATATGGTTCTTACAAAATCTCTGTCAAGATTTGCGCGAAATACTGTTGACAGTCTGAACTACATACGTGAGCTGAAAGCGCTTGGTATAGCGGTTATATTCGAAAAAGAAAACATAAACACGCTTGAAACCGACACCGAGATGATGTTGACAATAATGTCATGCTTCGCGCAAGCTGAATCGGAATCCATCAGCAAGAATGTTTCTTGGGGCATTCGGCAGAGCTTCAAGAACGGCAATGTGCCAATGCAGTACGCACGTCTTCTCGGCTACAAAAAAGGCGATGGCGGGAACGCTGAAATTATCCCGGACGAGGCGGAAGTTGTCAGGGAAATATACCGCTGTTACCTTGATGGAATGAGCATGAATCTGATTGCTGACAGGCTGAACGAAAAGGGTTTGACTACAAAAGGTGGCAGTTCGCCATACCGAAAAATGGTAGTTCAGCGGATTTTGACCAATGAGAAATATACGGGAGATGCGCTTCTGCAAAAAACGTATGTGACCGATTGCATTACGAAAAAGATGCGAAAGAACAACGGTGAGCTTCCGATGTACCTTGTGAAGAACCATCACGAGCCGATTATCTCCCGCTCCGATTTTAATCGGGTGCAGGAAGAAATGGCACGGCGCTCGGCGAAGCGGACGATTGCCGACAAACTTACCAAGACCGGACAAGGAAAATACAGTGCCAAATACGCGCTCTCGGAACTGCTCATCTGCGGCGAATGTGGGGAGCATTACCGTCGAGTTACTTGGACGGCGAATGGCTTCAAGGAAGTCAAGTGGCGGTGTGTGAGTAGGATTCAGTACGGCAAGAAAAAATGTCACAGTTCACCGACTGTAGATGAACAGGCGCTCCACAGAGCGATTGTGAGCGCAATAAACGATTTATGTACGGTCAAAGACGATGTGGCAAAAGCGCTCCGCGAAAGCATAACCGAGGTGCTTGATCCTAATCAAAACGGCAGCATTCAGGCGGCACAGCAGCGGATCGACGAGCTTGCGCGGAATATTGACGAGCTGATACGGCTGGCGACCGTACCCGAAACGGCGGAAAACGCGATGTCGGATATCGCGAAATTCAGCGAAGAGATGAAAATGCTGCGGGAGTTCATCGAAACCGAGAAAGCAAAACAGACGGAGGTGCAGCACGGTTCTAACGAACTGAGCAATGTGCTTCAAAGTCTTGAAAAGGAAGATTTCGCCTTGACCGAATATGACGACATTGTTACGCGGCAGCTTATAGAGCAAATCACGGTTGATACCAAGAACACCATAACGGTGCGGTTCAAAGGTGGGTTTGAGATGAGAGCGAACTTAAATTAGAATTACCGATTGCGTTTGGCATATTGCGATTGTTGAATTGCTGGAAGGCAAAAAACGCATTAAAATTGCATCAAGAATGCATCTTGTCCCGATTTTTATACATTTTGTCAGTTTTCTGTTGATTTTTATTGGATTTAAGGTTATTTTAGAAAAGATAGGCTGACAATGGCGACGCTGATGACTAAGGCTCTTTAGAAAAGATTTGGTGAATATTTTCCTTGGCAGGTCTGAAATGTAAAGTTGCGTATGCAATAAATTGTAAAAACGATTGCCATATAGAGTAAAATTAAACAAACATTAATGGCGGAATTTGTCTAAAAAGGAGATTTTATTGCCATTCACGCAAAAAAAATGCAATATGTGCAAAAGGGACAAAAATTGTATTGAAAAAAACTCAAAAGTATATTATAATAATGGTATATAAATTTGTTTTAACGCTTTTTAATCTAATCTTAGGTACAGGAAAATACAACGAAGGGATGAAATTTATGTCGTGGGTAAATGTCAACGGGCTTGGTTTTAAGTTCAAAGCGCCTAAAGAGTTTCTTGATGCTAATGGATTTACAAGGGCAACACACTATCAAAATCAAGAAGTTATTGAAAAAATATTGAAAAGCGGTACTTTTTCTTCAAATGGTTGTGGTCATCCAAGGGAAAATGTCCCTTATCTCGACCATGCCATAATATATAAAAATCCTAATACCAAAGTATGTTGCCTAGTTTATATTACCTATAGTGATGCAAATAAAATCAGCGACGAAGTGAATCAATGGGCTGAAAGCAAGGGCTTGAAAGCAAAGATCTATGAACATAGTTGGTACAATGGTAGTACTTGTCTAGTCATTATTTCATTGCCTTCGGTAAAAATTTTATTGAGGTAATTTAACGATAATCTTTGTCTTTCGACTTAGCAATATTATTTTGTTAAGTTATAGAGAGGTCGTTTTATCACAATAAGAATTTTACATAATTGACTTTTGAAATTTGATTTAAAAAAGCTAGGTTTCTTTATGTTCCAATATTGTTTTTGATGTCTACGGAGGATTATATGTCGTTTTCAACCTACTTAACCGAAAAAGTTACTGGTATGGCAAAAGATAAGGTAGATGAGTTTTTTGAAAAAATTAAAGAGAAAGTTGAATATGAAAAATTGGTCAAATCCATAGAAGTTACAATTGAAGAAGAATGCATAAGGATGGATGAAGTTAATTTTAATGGTTATTCGGACAGAATAAAGCAAATAATTCGAAACTATAATTATATAGACAAAATATTGCACTATTGGACGGGTATTGAATTCGATTATCGATGCAGTAAAGAGATGATTGATGCTTTAACTGCAAATATCGCAGGATTCGATAATTTAACTGTACTTAACGCTAAGTCCTTGCTTAATAAAATTAGCCGCCAAATCTGTTGCTGGATTGAGAATAAATGTGATGAACAAATCCAGATGCGTCTTTTTATCTCGAAACGTTTTGATGTGTATTTTGAACGAGACTATGAAGATGAACATAATGTAAAAAAACAAATTTCAATCGAAGAAAAAACGATAGATAGCGTTTCTAAATCACTTTATCTGACTGTTGCAAAGTCAACTCTTCTGAATGATTCAGTGTATGACTCTAACCTTTTTGGAACAATAAGTGGCGAAGGCATAGAAGAATGCTCTAACTTATGGGAAATCCGCAATTCTCTCCCCAAAATTCTTTTCCTTTCTGGGACTGGTGGTTCGGGAAAAACAACGCATCTTAGAAAATTTCAATATGATGCATTTAAAGGTCATACTGACGAGAATAACGAAGATTCACTTTTCTTTCCTATATATATTACTTTGTCATATAAGAGCAGCAATGAGACCATAAAAAGCTACATAATTAGTCACTTCCCTGTTCAAAATGAAAACATTGAAGAAAAAAATGATGAAAATAAGTTAATAGCTATTTTTTCTAAAAACGACAGCAGATTTACCTATATCTTTTTGCTAGATGGTTTAAATGAATATCGGGGAAATCTTGAAGACTTGTTTAATGAGATAAAAGCACTTGCTGAATACCCGAAGGTTAAAATTATTATTACCTCTCGATATAATTCTGCTGATGTAATTGTTTCCTTGCACAAATTGTCTGATATTTCCGATGCAGTTGTTAATCATATAAGCAAAGAAAGTGCGTGCAAATATTATGGAATAGATTCATTTCCGACAGAATATCCGGAAAAAACTTTAGAATTGCTTACAACGCCATTTTATATGAAAATTTGTAAGGAGATGAATTTTGATCTTAATGCCAGCGGTTGTATTAATGCAAGCTATTTAATGTATTGCTACCTAGAAAACAATAAGAAAAGATTTGATGAGGATCACATTCACATTATAACTGAATTGTTCCCGAGCTTATGTTATCTGTCTTATCGAAAAGATTCTATTTCTGAAAAAAAGGCTAGGGGCGATGTTTCTTTAACAAGTATATCTCTTAATGAACTTAAACAAACCATCAAATGTTACAACGAAAGGTATGGTAGTGATTTTTCTTATGAAAATGTAAAAAATGCCTTTTTGGATTGCAATTTAATTGTGAGAGATAAAAGCACTCCTTTCGTTAAATTTAGTTTTAAGCATCAAAACATAAGAGATCTTTGTGCGGCACTTCACGTAGCAAATATAGTTTGGGCAATTGTTGATTACCCTGACCATATAAATGAAGACTTCGGTTCGGAAATCGAAATGCACGCTGATTTAAGGGATTTTTCTAATGATGTTGCTGATGCGCTTTTGGTTATTAAAACAGGCTCGAAGAAAGCCTCTTTGTCAGTTGGAGATTCGATTACATTTTTACTGCATGGTAATGAGGACTATTGCCAAAAATTAAAGAACATAAATAATCTTGTTGTTTTGCAAGTGCTGAATAAAATCTCTGTTACTCGTGAGGATAATATATTATTTGCTAGCGAATTTATACGCTGTTATGAAGAGTCTAATAATGTTTGTATAAAAGAATCGCTTGCAAATATGTATATATTCTCATTATGTCAGATGGCTCAACATTATCGCATAATGGAAGACAAAAATATAATGCCGTTGGACAGCTTTGTGAAATGCATGGAATATGCCAAAAAAGCAAAACAAGTGTATGATAACAGTAATGGCGAATTTAATAGTGACGGCTATAACCATGTAGGCAAATGTTTAAACAGCTTTTTAGAGTACGTTTTGAACGATTTGAATGATTTTTCGGTAATTGAAAATGAGCGATACCTTTTGGTTGATGAGGCAATTTCAAATTTGGATTTTGCGCAAAATGTTTTACTGGAATGCAATAACAATTTTAATGATATCGGACTTGCAGTATATCAGGTACTTAATTCTGCATTTCAAGCATACAATTCTTATGCTTTTACAGAAAATCGTAATAAAATTGTTTTGAATATTTTGGGTCTTCATTATGTTTCACGGGCATATTTAGCTAAAGCTTGTCTCAATTATAGCGCAGAGAGCCTAAATCTCATGGCTATGATATTAGAAAATAATTATAATGCTAAATTGCGTCAATTGATCTTGGAAAAATTCGGCATAGAAATCACAGGCCTTGAGGGTTATAATGAGGATAGGCTAATGCTGTCTTATAGATTGTATGATGCTGCTTCTAGATGTCCACATATCGTTCGTAGCTATTCAGCACAAAAGAAAGCTATTATGTTGATTAAGCATCAAGTGGAACTGCAAGATTTTGATGATAAATCGGAAATTGAGAGGGATCTCAATATTTCTAAACGTGCGAATAAACCTTTGATTGAATATTGGTATGGCAGATACTACAGCGACATTCACAGTGACAAGGAAATGGCGCAGAGCTATTTTGAGAGTGAGCTCAACAAGCGGTGTCAAGGAAAAGTCGTAGATTTAAATACCAAACCGAATTCAGCTCTTATGCTGGTTTTGATTGAATGGCTGGTTTACGAGAATATCGATCATATTGATAAGGATATTGATTTCAATTACATTAAAACAGAATTGACTATTGAATCCCTGGATAGTGTCGATATACATAAATTGCGATGCGAAAGTAGACTTCAGCGCGAGATAGCCTATATTATTATGTGCTTGAAGGTTCAGAAAAATGCTGTTCATTCTCAAAAAATTGTGGCTGACCAATTTTGGGTTACTCTTGAAACTGTAGAGGAAAATCTGAATAGATTCTTGAGTAATATAAGAACATTAGTAGGTAATCAGGAGGAAACATTATGAATAATTGTTTATCAGCGATTGAAGCAATAACTAAACTGCTTTTTTTGCCTAAATCAGTTCCAGAAAGAGCTGATGTCTGCATTGTTCTTGGGAATGACTATCTTGATACAATGGTTGATGTTAAGTCAATTTATGAACATCACGTTTGTGATAAATTTATTTTGACCGGGCATTCGGCAAAGATGGATAAAGAACCCGAATGTGAGCGTTTTTTTAGAAGAGGTATAGAGTTAGGAATTCCATCAGATATAATGTTCCTTGAAAATAAGGCAACAAACAGCTATGAAAACCTCAATTATTCCAAACAAATTATTGAGGAGCAGTTTGGGGGATTTGAACACTGCAAAAAAATACTATTTGTTGCAAAAGCTTTTGTAACAAGGAGAATTGAAATGACAGCAAAAAATCTATATCCGGACTTTGTTGAAACTTACTATATTCCAACTGTTGATGATACTCCGACGGGTAAAAATATAGGACCGGACAATTGGTGGATTAATGAAGCTGCTCGAAAACGTGTTTTAGAAGAGGTTAAACGCATTGCAGAATACACTTTAAAAGGTGATTTAACACTTTAAAAGTGCCTACCCGAAGCTTTACGTAAACTTATATGCGAATAATTTAAGAAAAGAGTTTGAAAACCGTGTATATGTGTTTGGGCGAGTAGTATGAATGCTAGATAGGTAATAAAACGGTTTTCTGCACATTCGTGTTAATTTTTAAATAATATATGAAAAGAGATCTCAAATGTTCAATTAAAGCCAAAAGGTCAAATTAGTACCAATGTATACCTTAAACCCAAGGTCATAACAGTGAAAAGAGGATGGAGAATGATGATTGAACATAATGTACATGATGCTACAGGCCAACTGTCTGGATATCTGTATCAAGTGCTTTCTGCCCTTCTCCTTCTACTTGAGAGCAGAAACCCCGACTCTCAGCTCTGTATTGAGAAATTTGATGATGTTGCTTTTGTGGAAAAAGACAACCCACAAATAATGATTCAGATAAAACACCAACTTCATCGACAAGGAAACCTCAGCGATACTAGTACTGATTATTGGAGAACAATAAAAAGCTGGTGTGATCACATAAAAAACAATGCGAACCTTGAACGTGCAACTAATTTTGTTATTATTACAACAGCCAAAGCGCAAGACAATTCTATTGCATTTTATTTACAAAACATGTTTTCTCGTGATTGGAAAAAAGCACTTGAGATTATGCGTCAAGTAGCGTGTTCAAATGCATCGAAAACCAACAAGAATTACTATGATGCTTTTAAGTCACTAGATGACAAGCAACAAGAATATTTGGTTAAGCATATTTATGTATGTGATTCGAGTCCCAATATAGTTGCGATAAAAGAAAGCATTATGCCGTATGTGCGTGTTATAACACTTCAGCCTTTTGAAGAAAGCGTATACGAAAAAATAGTAGGTTGGTGGATTATTTCTTCAATTCAATGTTTGATTTCCGAAGAACCAGTATTTATCAGCTATCGACAATTGCAGAAAAAGATGAACGATATTGGTGGTGAATATAAGGCAGATTCCCTACCTATTGATGTTGATCCATATTACCAACCGACAGATCATGAATTAGAGCAGTTACCGCCAGAAAATAGAATATTTATTGAACAGTTAGATTTGATAGCCATTTCTAATAGTCGTTTAAAGCGTTGCATTAGGGACTATTATAATGCTTACCGTCAAAGAAGTCAGTGGGTTAGAGAACAATTGTTATTTATCAATGATTTAGAAAAATACGAAAAAAGGCTAGTTGATGAATGGAATAGATTGTTTTTAATAATGAAAGAGAATATGGAAGACTATGGCGATCAACTTACTGAAAATCAAAAGCAAATTGCAGGCAGGAAGCTATTTGGCGAAATTGAGAATTTGTCATTACCAATAAGAAGCAATGTTCCAGATCCATTTATTATGCGTGGTACATATCATGAACTTGCTAATCGACTTGTTGTTGGATGGCATGTTGATTTTATGGAGCGCTTATGTGAATTACTAAGGGGGTGATGGCATGATACCATGGAGTAAACGTACACCAGAAATAGCTAATTTATTGAATCCATCATTTTGCGCTATACTTTTATATTCAGCTATATTTGAGTATCAAAAGAAAGCAAAAAATAATATGCCATTCTCATTACTTTATTTAGTTATGCCAATCGTATTGCATAAAAACACAAGAAATAGAGTTAATTCAAGAGAAAATATGGTTGTATGGCTACAACGAAATCCGGACGTTTTAATAGGATTTGCTGATCGTGCCAAGAGCCTAATCGGCTTTACGAATGAAGCTATAGAATTTTTATTATTTCAAGGTAACTGCGAAATCATCGATGGAGGACTATCTATAATAAAAACAGTTTCAAAATCAAAGATTGTCCAATACGCCGCTAATGATCAAGAAATTGCAGAATGTATTCAAAAAGCGGAGCATGTTGGACGGTGGTTTTATAATATGCACGCCGTGGAAAATATATATACTGCTTTGGGGGTGAAACCATAATGCAAATCAGTGCGATAGTTCTATATGGTACAAATGGCAAAAGAAGAATTCTGCCATTTAAAATCGGATCAGTAAATATCATTACTGGAAAATCAAAAACGGGAAAATCCGTGATCGGTGACATTATTGATTACTGTTTCGGCGGATCTTCTTGTAATATAGCAGAAGGCTTTGTAAGGGAGCATGTTGCATGGTATGCTCTTCAACTGGTGCATAATGACGAATATCTTCTAATTGCTAGGGAAAATCCACCGCATGGACAAGCCTCTACAAATAGTTGCTGTTACTTAATGGGTGCAAAAAATATTCCCAATGACTTGACGCGTGCTACTCCTATAGATAACAGTGGTTTAGAAAAACTACTTTCATCAAAATTAGGAATATCAGAAAACCTCTTTAATCCTCCCGAAAATCAAAGTCGTCTACCACTTTCTGCAAATATACGTCATAGTCTATATTATTGCTTACAAAATCAAGACGAGATTGCATCACAAAAATTTTTATTTCATAGACAGGCGGAACCTTTTATGGCGCAAGCGATAAAAGACACATTGCCATATTTCTTAGGCATAGTAGGCGAGAATACTTTGGTTCTTGAATCTGAAAGAACGCTGCTTAAGCGAGAAGCTACCATTTTAAGAAAGGGCATTGATGAAGTTGACCAACTAAAGGGGAATGGCTTAGATAGAGCAACGGTTCTTCTTTCTGAAGCAAAAGAAGTCGGCATTCTTCCAGAAGATATCCAAATTGATCTATCAGATTATGAAAGTGTACGAAATGCAATGAGCGTTGCGTGCAATTGGAAACCAAATGACATATCTACAACTGGTATGGATAGAATATCCTTGCTTCAAAGTCAATTATCGCACACTCAAAATGAAATAGATCAAATCGGCATTGATATTCGAAATACCGAGGAATTTCTGGGGCAAGTGAAAGATTATAGTACTGAAGTTGAGCATCAAAAAAGTCGATTAGAATCTATTGGACTATTCGAGCAAATTGATTTTGATCCAAACCATTGTCCGTTATGTTCAAAGACAATAGATTCACCTTTGCCAGGGGCACAGGATATTCGAGATTCAATAACAAGTTTATCATACCGATTAGAATCTGTATCCCATAATCGTCCAGCGCTCAGAAAATATCTAGAACAGCTTAAAAATAAGCGACAAGATTTTATTAATCAATCACAATCTCTCCAAGTAGAAATAAACGCCATATATGATGAAAATAGAGAAGCGCTTCGCCTTAAGGATCTAAATGTGAGACGAGGACGAGTAGTTGGCAGAATCAGTTTATGGCTTGAAAGCGTTGTTATCTCTGATAATATGGCTGATCGTAGGGATAGACTTTCGGAGATCGAGTTTAGAATAAATGAAATCAACAGCATATTAGATATAAACGAGATTGAGGAAAGAAAACAGTCTATAATTAATCGGATTTCCACCCTAATGTATCAATGGGCAAAGAGTCTTGATCTGGAACATAGCGAATTTCCATATCGATTTGACCTAACCAAACTTACTGTAATGGTTGACCGCGATAGACCAGTTCCTCTACAACAACTTGGAAGTGGTTCCAATTGGTTAGGCTGTCACCTTATAACCTTATTTGCTTTGCACACGTTTTTTATACAAAACAAACGACCTGTGCCGGGATTCTTGTTTTTAGATCAGCCATCTCAAGTGTATTTCCCACCAGAAACTAATGATCAAAATGTAGATAGCCAGGAAGTGAGAAAAATCTACGATTTTGTTTTTGAGCGAATCAAGGAACTTGCTCCTAACATGCAGGTAATAATTGTTGATCATGCTGATATAAAAGAAAAGCGTTTTCAAGATTCTGTGGTTGAAAAATGGTGGGACGGTATGAAACTTGTACCAATTGACTGGGCATGATTTCGGTGCGATATACAAAAGTTGAGTTACTAATATACACTGGGGCATTTGATTTGCACCGACTTACACAAGAATCCTCCCTACTTTCCAGTTAGGTACATTGTATCAAATTAGGTTTCTTTTTCAGGTTAGCGTAACCAGTGGTAAATGTTGCAGGCTTGTGCTGTGAATAATCTTTCTCTATGATAAAAAATCTATTACGTAACGATATCACATTCAAGCACTGCTCAGGCAGTGCTTTTTTGTTGCCCGAAATGCTTAACACTGAGCTGCGAAGTCGGTGGCAAAACCTGTGATGCGCCTGCGTCAGAAAAAAGGAAAGAGTTTTAAGTTAGTTTGGTTGCTTCAAAAACGACAATAATTGCAAATATTTATTGACATATGCCCTTCATAATGCTATAATATTAATTGTTGAAACAAAACAAAATATTCTGTCGGAAATTTAAACGACGGGATGAATTTATGAAGGAGAAAAAAATATGAAAACATGTCCTAATTGCCATGCACAGCTTGATGACAATGCAATTTTCTGCACAGCTTGCGGAACACAGTTTGGTGCAGTACCCCCTCAGCAGAATGCAATTCCCCCTCAGCAGAACGCAATACCTCCCCAGCAGAATGCAGTACCCCCTCAGCCTGCATTTGCTCCTGCTTATGATCCTTATGATCATACCGCTGAATTTGATCCCAAGGATATTTCAGACAACAAGGTTTTTGCCATGATTTGCTATCTCATGGGCTTTATAGGCATTATTGTTGCACTTCTCGCAACCAATTCATCAAAGTACGCAATGTTCCATGTAAGACAGGCACTGAAAATTGAGGTAGCTTCTATCTTGTCTATATTTGTTCTTATAATACCGTTCCTCGGTTGGATTGCATTCCCGATTTTACAGGGTATTATATGGGTAATAAAGATAATTTCTTTCTTCCAGATCTGCTCCGGCAAGGCTAAGGAACCCGCAATTATAAGAAGCTTCGGCTTTTTAAGATAACCGTACATATTCTATGGATAACACAGCTCCGTGCATTGAAAAATACACGGAGTTTTTTTTGCAAACCACAGATCAATATTCTTGAAATCCGCACGGATTAAGTATATAATAAAGTCAGTTCATCTGAACCGAAACGCTCATGCCGGATATTTCACGGGCAGAAGCAAAGCTAAAGCATCACGAACAACAGGAGGTTTATTATGTTTGCTCCAAATGAAAACCGTTACGAAAAAATGGTCTACAACCGACTGGGCAACAGCGGACTTAAGGTTTCCGCAGTTTCGCTCGGATTATGGCAGAATTTCGGCTTCGGCTCGGATTTTGCGACTGCTGAGGAGATGGTGCATACCGCATTCGATCTCGGCATTACTCATTTTGACATTGCCAACAATTACGGACATCCTTACAACGGAAGTGCGGAAGAAAACTTCGGTAAGATTCTCGACCGTGGTATGAGGGAATACCGTGACGAGTTGTGCATTTCCACAAAAGCGGGCTATGAAATGTGGGACGGACCTTACGGTGACAAGAACGGCTCAAGAAAATACCTTACAGCCTCTCTCGACCAAAGCCTTAAACGTATGAAGCTGGATTATGTCGACATTTACTATCATCACATTTTCGATCCCGACACACCGCTTGAAGAAACTGCGCTTGCGCTTGACAATGCGGTAAGACAGGGCAAGGCTCTCTATGTCGGAATTTCAAATTACAACAGACAGCAGACCGCAGAAATTCAGAAAATATTCAAAGAGTTGAGAACGCCGTTTATAGTAAATCAGCCGTCATATTCAATGCTCAATCGCTGGGTGGAACGTGACAATCTCGATAAATACTGCCTCGACAACAACCTCAGCCTTGCCGTATTCTCACCGCTTTATCAGGGCTTTCTTACAGATAAGTATCTCCACGGCGTTCCCGAAGATTCACGTCTTGCTAAAGGCGGCGCACCGTGGCTTGAGGGACAGCTTGATGATATAATGCTGAAGCGTCTTAATGCTCTGAATGAAATTGCGCTGAGCAGAGGACAGAAGCTGTCGCAGATGGCGCTTTCGTGGGTACTTCATAATAAGGCGGTAGCAACCGTCCTTATCGGCGCAAGCCGTCCGTCACAGATAGTCGAAAATGCGGAGTGCATCAATAAGCTCGATTTTACCGATGAGGAAATATCCGCAATCGAAGCCGTTCTTAAATAAAGGAGAAAATTATGCCGTTAAAGATAGTCCGTGCAGATATTACAAAGTTTCCTTGCGATGCGGTAGTCAATGCCGCCAATGAATCATTGCTTGGCGGAGGAGGAGTGGACGGCGCAATACACCGTGCCGCAGGTGAGGAGCTTTATAAAGAGTGCCTCGCACTCGGCGGATGCAGGACGGGCGAAGCCAAAATCACAAGCGGTTACAAAATGCCTTGCAGGTATATAATCCACACAGTAGGCCCTATATGGCGTGGCGGCGATTCCGGCGAAAAGCAACTGCTTGAAAGCTGTTACAGAAATTCCTTGTCGCTCGCTTTGAAAAATGGTTGTGAATCGGTTGCGTTTCCGATGATTTCGGCAGGAGTTTACGGCTATCCGAAAGAACAAGCGTTCCGTGTTGCGTCCGATACGATTCTCGATTTTCTCGCCACTCACGAACAGGCTGACAATATGACGGTCTATATTGTCATTTTTGACAGCGACAGCTTTCTAAGGGCAAACAAGCTGTTTTCGGATATAGAAAGCTATATTGACGATAATTACGCTCAAAGCCATACCGATGAAACGGCTGAAAAAAGCCGCAGATTATTTAGGGGAAAGCTGCCGGACACAGCGACCACACATTGTTTTCCTACGGCTGCAACCGCACACAAAAAAGCGTTTGACGATATGTGCGTTCTCGAAGCCGAAGCGGAAACGCAAGACGGTACGCTTGAGGATGCACTGGGCAGTATAGACGAAAGCTTCTCGCAGATGCTCCTGCGCAAGATAGATGAAAGCGGTATGAAGGATTCGGAGTGCTATAAAAAGGCTAACATTGACCGCAAGCTGTTTTCTAAGATTCGCAGCAACATTGATTATAAGCCGTCAAAGCCTACAGCCGTTGCTTTTGCGATAGCGCTCGGTCTGTCGCTCCCCGAAACCGCCGAGCTGCTGATGAAAGCAGGCTATGCCCTGTCGCACAGCAACAAGTTTGACATTATAATAGAGTATTTTATTAAAAACAACATTTACGACATAATCACAATAAACGAAACGCTGTTCTCTTACGATCAGATGTTGCTCGGCGCATAAACCCATCCTGCGATCCACATACGAATCGCAGGATTTTTCATTTGTCGCTTTTCATGCGACCATTTTTATTCCGCTATATGCTAAAATACAGACAGAAGATAAGAAAACCCAAATCTGTATTAATAAGCGGAGGAAAAACACATGAAAAAGATAAACGTTAAAACAGTAAGAGCAAACAAGATAAACCATTCGACCGAGATGGTATTCATACTCGACAGGAGCGGCTCAATGGCAGGCCTTGAAACCGACACAATCGGCGGCTTCAACGCAATGATAGAAAAGCAGAAAAAACAGCCCGGCAAAGCATACGTTTCAACCGTACTGTTCGACACATCGACAACCGTACTTCACGACAGAGCGGACCTCAACACCGTCAAGCCGATGACGGCTGACGATTACTTCGCAGGCGGATGCACAGCACTGCTTGATGCAATAGGCGGAGCGATAAACCATATAGGGAATATCCACAAGTACGCACGTCCGGAGGATATACCCGCTCACACAATATTCGTGATAACAACCGACGGTCTGGAAAACGCAAGCCGTCATTACAGCAAGAGCGATATAAAACGTATGATAGAGCGACAGAGATCAAAATACGGCTGGGAATTTCTCTTTATCGGAGCAAATATAGACGCAATAGTAACAGCCGAATCTTTCGGCATAGAACAATCAAGAGCCGTTAATTATCACGCAGATAAGAAAGGTACAGAGGTACTCTATGACGCAATTTCCGCTCCGCTCACCGCAATGCGCAGTACGGGCAGGATAGATGATAACTGGAGCGAGGAAATAGAGGAAGATTTCAACAACCGTAAATAAAGTAAATAAAATCATCGGCAGACTGTTCTCAAGGTCTGCCGATGATTTTATTTCGAAAACATAATGTCAACTTTGTCAAGGTCAAGCATATAATATGCGTGTCTTTCCCTTGTGTTTTTGATGAGCAATTCGTCAGGTATATAGCTTAACTTGTTGCGCACAGAAGAATAAGAGACTTTAAAACCAATCTCAAGTTCTTTATGAGATATACCGTTTTCGGAAAATAACGACGCCTGTATCAACACAGAATAAAGTTTTATAATATCTTTATGATTTGCATTTGGTAACTTAGGACATAAATTGCAATAAAAATTGAATTTATCAAGCTTGTTTTTGATTTCATCATATAATTGTTTCATAGAAATGTCTACAAGGTTCAGAAACATCTCCGCAAAAGGTGTAAGGTCGCCTTTGTTCAAAGGATGATTACAGGTATCAAAAGCGTTATAGTACTTATTTATATTTTCTTTTATCGTATAAGAAATGTGGTATCCGATAAGACTGTTAAGCTCTTTTGACAGAAGATAACTGCTGATGAAACGGTCTGTTCTGCCGTTGCCGTCATAAAACGGATGAATATATCCGAACAGATAGTGAAAAACAGCTATCCTTATTAAAATATCACAGTCGGCATTTGCAAGAAAATCCAACGATTTATCCATTGTTGATATTATTTCCGATTCCGGATGAATACCGGAGTGAATGATATTTTGTGTCTCGGAGTATACATCTACACCGCATTTCCTGAAAATATTTCCATCAGGGAGATTGTTCGGGTTGGAAGAACTTATCTCATCGTAAAAAATATCGTCATATATTCTTCTTATATCCCGGCTGGTTTGCAGAGGTATTTCCTCATTCTGTGACAACGTTACATATTTTTTGACAAGTCCGACAAAACGTTTTTTTCTGTCTTTCTTTGAAAGGTCCGCAAGTATCTCGTTAATTTCTTTTCGTGTGCTGTGTACACGCTCTATGTTGTTTGTGAGAATAATCTCATCTGTAAGACAACGGGTACGGTATTGTATAAGTGCTTTTTTCGGAAGCTTGGAGCACATTTTGACAATTTTGGTATTGGTACGCTCAATGGAAATAATACTGCTGAACATTTCTTTCGTCTGACATAAGAAAGCGGCATTGCCCGAAATTTCTATATCAAGATGAACAGTATCATCGTCATTAAAGCGTTTTTCATATTCCGATTTATAATCTTCCCTATCAATATGAAAGAGTTTTTTAAGCGGCATTTTTTTCATAAAGCTACCTCCTTTGTTATTATAGTACGATTGTAACACACTTATTCACAAAAATCAACGATTTTTGCAAATTACACACCGAAAAACGTTCAAACTTCACAAATAAGCCCTGTTTTTATAAAGTTCGTGTGAATAGCAGCATTAAAATTATAAAAGCGAGCAGATTTTATAAATCCGAAAGCTGTCAACAATCTTTGAACTTAATTTACTGCTTCTGACCTATTATGACCTAAAACACATCAAAATCGCTCAGTTTTATTCAAACTGCACAAAAACTCTTGCTATATGTTGTCTAATACAACAAAAATCACGCTTTTTTGAATAAATTTGGACGAAAGTGCTTGATTTTGAACTTTTAACGTGTTATTATAAGCTCAAGGACAGAGAGTAAAGTCCAAAAGAGCTTAAAACAGCTCACCGGATTAATATCATGATATTTTTAAAGAGGTCTTAATATGCTGACAGAAGAACGACATTCAATGATAATAAAAGCGGTGAACGAGCGTGCAAGCGTAACTATCGCAGAGCTTTCGGAGATTCTTAACGTTTCTGCGTCAACCGTAAAACGTGATTTGATTATTCTTGCAAACGAGGGCAAAATAATCAAGGTACGAGGCGGCGCAATGTCAAAGAACGACAGCTTCTCGTCGGTAGAGAAAAACGTTGAGGAAAAATCCGCAATCTGCACCGAAGAAAAAAATTCAATCGCAGGATATGCCGCAAAGCTGATTGAAAAAGGTGACTTTGTTTTTCTTGACGCAGGCACGACAACGGAGAAGATGATAGATCATCTTATCGTCAGAGATGTTACATTCGTCACAAACGGCTTTATCCACGCAAAGAAGCTGGCGGTAAAGGGCTACAAGGTCTTTATCACAGGCGGCGAGATAAAAGCAAGCACAGAGGCGATTGTGGGAGCCGAGTGCGTACTCACGCTAAAAAACTACAATTTCACAAAGTGCTTTATGGGCACAAACGGCATATCACTGACAGCCGGCTTTACGACCCCCGATGTGAACGAGGCAAAGGTAAAGGCCGCCGCTATCGAGAGCAGCCGTGAGGTTTTCGTTTTAGCCGACCATTCAAAGTTTGACGAGGTAAGCTCAGCGACATTCGCAGGACTTGGAAAGGCTGTCATAATCACAGACAGGATTCCCAACAGAAAGTATAAAGAAGCGGCAGACATTACGGAGGTAGGACAATGATATATACGGTAACATTCAACCCGGCGGTTGATTATATCGTGCGTACAAAAGCGCTTACGGCAGGAGCGGTAAACCGCTCGGAAAGCGAGGAGATATATTTCGGCGGAAAGGGCATAAACGTTTCGCTGGTATTATCCGAGCTTGGCGTAAAGTCAAAGGCACTCGGTTTCGTTGCAGGCTTCACAGGCGAGGCAATTGAAAAGGGTATCACAGAAAAGGGCATAGATGCCGACTTTGTTCATCTTGAAAAAGGCTTTTCGAGAATAAACGTCAAGATAAAGTCGGACGAGGAAACCGAGCTTAACGGACAAGGCCCCGAGATAACAGCTAAAGCCATAGACCTGCTTTTCACAAAGCTGGATTCCTTGAAGGCGGGCGACACGCTGGTGCTTGCAGGCAGTATCCCCTCATCGCTTCCCTCGGATATTTACGAGCGTATTATGGCACGTCTTAGCGACAGAGGGATAAGATTTGTGGTAGATGCCACAAAGGATCTTCTTCTTAACGTCCTCAAGTACAAGCCTTTCCTCATAAAGCCAAACAATTTCGAGCTTGGCGAAATGTTCGGAGTAGAACTTAAGACAAACGAGGATATAATAAAGTACGCAGGAAAGCTCAGAGAAAAAGGCGCTGTAAATGTCCTTATTTCTATGGCAGGCGACGGAGCGATACTTCTTGACGAGCACGGCAAGACCCATATCTGCGGAGTATGCAAGGGCAAGGTAAGAAATTCCGTAGGTGCAGGCGATTCAATGGTGGCAGGCTTTATCGCAGGCTGCGAAAACGGTGACTATGAATATGCGCTTAAACTTGGTACAGCGTCCGGCGGAGCAACGGCATTTTCCGACGGACTTGCTGAAAAGAAAACAATAGACGAGCTTATGGAGCAGTTAGCTTAAACCGAAAAAGGAGGAAAAGAGAATGAGAATAGTTGACTTATTAAATAAGGACAGCATTCTTTTAAACGGTGCGCCGAAAAGCAAGACAGAGGCTATTGATATGCTGGTCGATCTTCAGATGAAGAGCGGCAACATATCCGACAGAGAGATATATAAGCAGGGCATTTTAGCCCGTGAGGAAAAAGGCTCGACAGCGGTAGGAGAGGGCATAGCGATCCCACACGCAAAGAGCAGTGCGGTAAAAGCTCCCTCGCTTGCGGCTATGACCGTGCCGGGCGGCGTTGATTACGAAGCGCTTGACGATGAGCCGTCAGACGTGCTGTTTATGATAGCCGCACCCGATACAGAGGCAGACGTTCATCTTGAGGTGCTTTCACGTCTTATGACTCTGCTTATGGACGAGGATTTCAGAGCAAAGCTCCTTTCGGCAAAGGATACAGACGAGTTCTTATCGGTTATCGACACCGCCGAAAAGGCAAAGTATCCCGATGAACCGACAGCTGATGAAACGACAGATAAAGAAGTACCCGAAAACGCCGACAGAATAAAGGTGCTTGCGGTTACCGCCTGTCCCACAGGTATAGCACATACCTATATGGCGGCAGAGGCACTCGAAAAGGCAGGCAAGAAGCTTGGTATTTCTATCAAGGTCGAAACAAACGGCTCAGGCGGAGCAAAGAACATTCTTACCGATAAGGAAATAGCAGAGTGCGACGGTATCATCGTAGCAGCTGACAAGTCGGTCGAGATGGCTCGCTTTAACGGTAAAAAGGTGCTTTCGACAAAGGTTTCCGACGGTATAAAGATTCCTGAGGAGCTTATCGGAAGAATAGAAAAGGGCGATGCTCCCGTTTATCATCACGAGGGTGGAGCGGCAAGCTCATCTTCATCTATGGCAAACGAGAGCTTCGGCAGAAAGATATACAAGCATCTGATGAACGGTGTATCAAATATGCTCCCGTTCACCGTTGCAGGCGGTATCTTCATAGCGCTTGCATTCCTTATAGATACGCTGATGGGCGTACAGCCGGGTGATAATTTCGGTACTGTAACTCCCGTAGCGGCATTCTTCAAGACAATAGGCGGTTACGCCTTCAACTTTATGATACCCGTACTTGCAGGCTATATCGGTAAGAGTATAGCAGACAGACCCGGCTTCCTTGTAGGACTTGTCGGCGGCTATCTTGCAACTACAGGCTCGACCTTCGTCAAGATAGGCGGCGATGTTCCCTCAGGCTTCCTCGGCGCACTCTTTGCAGGCTTTGTCGGCGGATTTATTATGCTCGGACTTGAAAAGCTCTGCGACAAGATGCCGAGAGCCCTTAACGGTATCAAGCCCGTTCTCATTTACCCCCTCGCAGGTCTTGGCATCATAGCTGTAGTAATGTGTGCGATAAATCCCTTTATGGGCATCATCAACACTGCGATAGCCGATTTCCTGAACCATATGGGCGCAGAGAGCAAGATATTCCTCGGCGTTATACTCGGCGCTATGATGTCTATAGATATGGGCGGACCGTTCAATAAGGCGGCTTATGTATTCGGTACTGCGGCAATAGCAACAGGCGGCTACGATATAATGGCGGCAGTTATGATAGGCGGTATGGTTCCTCCTATTGCAATAGCACTTTCAACAACCTTCTTCAAGAGCAGATGGACAGAAGAAGAACGCAAGAACGGCCCTGTAAACTATATTATGGGACTTAGCTTCATTACAGAGGGCGCAATTCCTTATGCGGCGGCAGACCCGCTCAGAGTTATTCCGGCTTGTATGGTAGGCGCAGGCGTTGCAGGCGGTCTTTCAATGGCATTCGGTTGCACGCTTATGGCACCGCACGGCGGCATCTTCGTATTCGCCGTTGTAGGCAACTGGCCTATGTACCTTGTATCCCTTGCAGTAGGCGCTGTAGTATCAATGTTACTGCTGGCACTGCTTAAAAAAAAGAAAACGGTAAAAGAACCCGAAGCAAAGTAAATAAGACTGTAGTTAAAAATATATGTTTTGAAAATGTGGGGTTTGGGGCATAGCCCCAAGGCAGGTCGCAGGGACGCCAGTCCCCGTATTCACCCCCTTTCCGGGGGAAAGGGGGCAGGGGGATAGGGATAATAAATCAGAAGTTTATTTCAAAAACAGACTTTTTCTACAAACTGAACGGAGCATATCTTCCTGATATGCTCCGTTTGCTGTTATTATGCTTTTAGTTTGCGTTTGTCACAGCGGCAAGTCTCGTGTAGTTGCTGTAGATGACCGTGTCGCCTGAGGTCTTGTATGCTCTTATGCGGAATGTGTAGGTCGCACCTGCCTTAAGGTCGCCCGCTATAAAGCCTACTGTATTATTTGTGCAGGTTCTTAATGCTTCCGTCCATTTGCCGCCCCTGTACAGTTCAACGATATATCCTTCTGCGGAGTTGTTCATTGCCCAGCCTATTATAAGCTCGGATGATGTCGCTGAGATTTTTCTGAAGGATGTAACGTTTGAAACGCCTGAGCTTTCCACTGTTTTAGCGGCAAGTCTTACATAGTCGCTGTACTGTACAGCTCCGCCGGATGTCTTGTACGCTCTTATACGGAAGGTATATGTCGAGTTAGCGTTAAGTCCTGTAGCCGTACAACTTGTGGAGTTGCCTTTATATATCTCGTTCCACTTGCCGCCCTTGTATATTTCAACCGAGTAGCCGTCAGCCTTGCTGTTTGTTGCCCAGCCGAGTGTAACAGAATTTGCGGTTGCGGATTTACAGGTGAATGATATAACGGGGTCCAGTACGGATGAATCTGCCGTTTTAGCGGCAAGTCTTGTGTAGTCGCCGTAATACATTGTACCGCCCGAGGTCTTGTATGCTCTTATACGGAATGAGTAGGTCGAGGAAGCGTTAAGTCCTGTTGCGGTGCAGGATGTGTTCGCTCCGCTGTATATCTCGTTCCACTTACCGCCCTTGTAAATTTCGACAGTGTAGCCGTCTGCCTTGCTGTTCTTGTTCCACGCAAGAGTGATCGATGAATCGGTTGCGTTTGTGCTTGTGAAGCCGGTAACACTATCAACCGTAATATCATCTGTGACCGCAGAATTGATAACGGTGAGAGTAAATGTGTCTGTAGTGCTGTCGCTGAAGTGATATACTATTTCGTGCTTGCCGTTGGCAAGAGCCTGCGTGAACGGCGTGTTGAGTGTCACCTGACTTCCGTTCCACGAGTAGTCTGTACTGCTGTCAAGCGTTTTGCCGCCGCAGGTTATCTTTGATATAGCCTGACCGTTCAGCACGAGCTTTGTAAGTACAGTCGCAGGAGCAGAGCCGTCAAATGTGCCTGTCTTGTCGATAAGGTGTGCGCCCTCGGCTTCCTGCTTTTCGCCGTAGAAGTATACATCGTCGATTATGTAAGTGCCTGTGTCGGTGTTACCACCATTGCCTGCATAGAATGAGGCCTGTACAATACTCGTTGTGTCAAGTGTAGCAGAGCCTGACTGCCAGCTTGGAGCGGCAAATTCCTCAAAAGGTATCTCAATTGTTTTTTCGCCGGAGAAGTTGACTGTTATTTCTTTTTCAAAATAGTTGTCGTTTTTATCCTTGAGCTGAAGCGTAAAGCTGTTACCGCTGTTGTCGCCGGTAAGGTTTATGCTGACACCCTTGTACTGTGCAACGTTACGCTGTGACAGCTTGCGGTTTACACCGCAGTATCCGTTGGGCGAGCCTACATTGTACTCAAATTTCATCGCTTTGCCGTTTGCGTTGTCAACAAGCGAAACCGTTACGTTGTTTCCGCTTGTATTCGGCGTGTATGCACTGCTTAGCTGAGAATCGTCTGTGTAGCTTTCAAAAGTATCTATATCCTCAAGTGCCGATGTATCTGTTACGGTAAGCAGGAATTCGCAGTCTGCGCCCTCGTAGAAGTCGAACACGAGCGTTACATTGCCCTCGCCGAGAGATTTTATAAAGCTGTCTGAGAATGTGACTAAGCCGCCGTTATCGGTATAATCCGTACCTGCCGTGAGATATTTGCCGTTTACCGTTATACCTCTGAATTCGCTTGTCTTCTTGTCATAGCCTACATTCACCTTCTTGTAGTGACGCAGGTTCTTGTCAACTGTAGCGATATATTTATCAAGCGTCGGTGCAGGGATCGATACATCGGTTACGTTTACTGTGAACTTCGGGCTGCTGCCTGCCGTACAGTCAAGCGTGAACACATGGTTTTTAAGCTCAAGTGTTTTAAGATAGCTTGCCTTTATAGTTACGGAGTTATTGTTTATCGTGAAGTCCTTGCCTTCTGTAAGCGCATTTCCGTCAAGGGTTATACCGCTTATTTTACCTTCCTTCATAGTTGCTGTTACCGTAAGGTCGGTATTGTCCGCTCTGTCGAAGCTCAGCTTGTCATTGACTATCGTGTTGACGTTATTCTTTGCCGCCATATTTGCGGCGTGCTTTATGATAAGCTGTCTTGTGCTTTCGGTATCTGTTCCCTCCGGACCGTAAACGGTATACTGGTCATAGTCGGGATAAAGTACGCCGTCAATGTATGACGCTATCATCCAGTAGTTTGTGCCTGCATATTCGACCGTATCGTAGACGTTACCCTCAAGCACCTCAAACCACTGCTCGTACTCGCTGTCACGGATAGTCCTGTTTGTAAGACCGAATTCTTCCAGAATGACCGGTTTGTCAAGCTCCGCACAGGCTTCGCCGTGTATCTTAAACCAGAGCAGATCGTCCTGTCCTGTGCCTGTATGCTTCATTCCCCACTGGTCAAGATAAAGATGAGGAGTACCGAAGTCGAGCGTGTCGATTGTCATCAGCTTTTCAAAGTCAACGCCCTCTGCACCGTAGAACGCATAGTTTGAGGTCGTATATTCGTCAAAATATCCGTAAGGTCTGTTGAAGAAGCCCTCGTCGCCGAGCGATACCATGTGATTCGGATCGATGCTCTTTACATATTCGCTCATTTCCTTTGCCCAGTTATAAAGTATATTGTCCTTACACTGAGCGTCGGAATTGCATCTCGGTTCGTTTGCAAGCTCCCACGCAAATACGGAAGGCTCATCCTTCAGCTTTCTGTTTGTATACGGGTTCGTATGGTTCAGCAGACCGTTGATATAATCCTTATACCAGCCCTTGAGCGTTTCGTTTGTGTAGAAGTCGTCTTTTTTAAGTCCGGTTATGCCAAGCTCCTCTGCCCACTTGACGTATTGACCCATACCGCCGAAAGCGTCCCAGTAGTTAGTAAAGGTGATAAGCAGCTTCATACCGTGCTTTTCAGCCTGATATAATGCGTAGTCGAGCTTCTTTATGCCGTCTTCACCGAAGTTTGTTACCGGCTTACCAAGGTCCTTGTCGAAATACTGAAAATAAACTCCGTCCTTTTCGCCCGAACCGTCATTGTTGTTTGTAAATACCGGCTTTCCTTCGCTGTCTGTCGTACCTGTCTTGACACCTACATCAAGGTTGCCCCAGACTCTGATAACTTTCAGCCCCATCGCCTCTGCGTCTTTGAATACGTTGTCTACCGCCTCCTGCGATTTGAACGTAAGGTAGTAGCAGTTTGTGCCTGCATAGTAGAACGGACTTCCGTCAAGCATGAACCTTGTTCCCTGCGCATACGCAAATCCGCTCGGAACACCCTCAGCCGCCGCACCCGTGCTTATGAAGAACACGGATACAGGTAAAGCTGTAAGCGTCATTGCCGTGGCAAGCGCCGAGCTTGCCAGTCTTTTCTTAAAACCTGTCATGATTTCACTCCTTCTGCTATTATTCTGATATAGCCTCTTGGCTTCTTAGCTTAACCTCATAATATCATGTGGCTTTATTTAAAGTCAACACTTTTAACTAAATTTACTTAACAAAGTCGATTTTTTCTGTGAATTTCACAACAGCTCAAAGTGCTTTATGTGCATTTAATACAATTTGAAGTAATATTTACACATAATTTCGCCAAAGCGAAACTAAAACAACGGCTTGAATGTTCAGTTAGCCTGTTTTTTAGTTACTTAATGTAACGTTTCATGAAACTAACGAAATTTACATTTATAGGTTAAGTTAAAAAGAAAGAAACAACTGTGTAACAGACAAAAAACGAGCGGCGGTTAATAAAACCGTCGCTCGCAGTGTCGTAAATCGTGATATTATTTTGTTGTCTGCACCGTTCTTACATTGTCGCTGTATATTGTCGAACCGTTTACGGTAAGATATGCTCTTACACGGAAGGTATATGACGTACCTGCCTTAAGATTCGTTATCTGGCAGGAGGTGACTGTGTTTGAGGTGGTTTTTGTTACAAGATTCCATTTTCCACCCTTATAGATCTCTACGATATATCCTGTTGCACAGCTTTTTCTTGCCCACGAAAAACGGATTGATGAAGCTGTGTTGCTTGTCTGCTCCCCAAGCTTTGCAACGGGGTTAAGACCTGTTGTAGCAGTGCTTTTCAGATATTCGCTGAATACGGTTCTGCCGTTTTTCACCTTGTAGCTTTTTATGCGTACAGAATAGGTCGAGCCTTCCGCAAGACCTGTTATCTTACAGGAAAGCTTTGTGTTCGAGGTTGCACACAGCACCTGTTCCCATTTTCCGCCCCTGTAGATTTCTACTGTATATCCATCGGCTGCAGTGTTCCTGCTCCAGCTGAGAGTTACCTGTGAAGCGGAATCCGCTTTATATGTAAGGCTTGTAACGTTGGGTATACGGGTGTCGGCTGAGAACGTAAGATAATCGCTGAAATATGTGGTTGCGGTTGTCTTTTTGAAGGACTTTATGCGCACTGAATATGTTGCGTTTGCCGAAAGTCCTGTTGCTGTGCAGGTAAGGGTCGTGTTGCTTTTTGCGTTTAAAATCTGCGTCCACTTACCGCCCTTGTAGATCTCAACGATATAGCCTGTAGCGGCGGTATTCTTATTCCACGAGAATGTTATTGATGATGCTGTATTGCCGGATGACTTGAAGCCTGTAACGTTTGCTATCCTTGTGTTCACGTCAGCTTCAAGGTATTCGCTGAATGAGTACGCACCGTTTGTAAGGCGGTAGCATTTGATACGGGCTTTATATGTTGAGCCTGCCGCAAGACCCGTTACCTTGCAGGAAAGAGCAGTGTTGTTCTTTGTGGTAAGGACTGTATTCCACTTTCCACCCTTATAGATCTCAACGACATATCCCGTAGCCGAAGCAACCTTGTTCCACGAAAGTGTAACAGAAGAAACGGTTGATGACTTTGCCGTAAGACCTGAAACACACGCAATTCTTGTAGTTGCCGCAATATTCGTATAATCGCTGCAGACAACAGCACTGCCTGTTTTCTTGTATGACTTTATGCGGAATGAATAGCGTGTTTCGGGAGCGAGTGAGGACGCTGTACACTGTAAGGTCGTGTTGCCTGTTGTCTTTAGAATCTGAGTCCATTTTCCGCCCTTGTACTGCTCAATGATATAGCCTGTCGCATCGGCATTCTTATTCCATTTGAGCGTTATTGTCCTGCTTGTTGCAGCGGGGGCTGTGAATGTGGTTACATTGGGAAGAACAGTGGTCGCAACGGCCCTTGTGTAACCGCCGTACTGAACGGCAGAACCTGACACTTTACGCAGTCTTACACGGAATGTATAGGATGTGCCGGGAGTAAGATTTGTGACGGTGAGAGCGCAATTGGCACTGCTGTCTGTCTTGGAAATCCGTACCCATTTGCCACCCTTGTACTGCTCGACCTCATAGCCGCTGCCATCGGTCGACATTGACCACTCGAGCGTTATGAATTTTGGGTTTTGACGGGTTACTTTGAGGTTCTTGACATAGCCGAGAACGAGAATGTCGGTGTAGTCGGACTTGTAGGAAGAGCCGCAAACCGAGCATTTATGCAGGGTGTAGCCCTTTGCGTCATAGGTCGCATCGACCACGGTATCAACGTATTTATGACCCAACGGATCAAGCTCTCTTGTAAGCACCTTGCCGCAGACCGTGCAGCTGCACCGTTGCTCACCGGGTTTAGTACAGTCTGGATTTTTGGTTGTTTTCCAGGCGGTATAAGTATGGTTTCCTGTGGGGGAAACATATATTACATCTGTCTTTTCATCGCACTTCGTACAGTGGCGTGACTGCGAGCCTTGCTCGGCGCAGGTGGGCGCTTTGTCGAGCGTCCATGTCGATGAAAAGCTGTGTCCTGTGGCATAAGTGGTATCTTCGGTTCTGTGGGAATCGCAGACCGTGCAACGGTAAGTTATACAGCCGTCATTTGTACAGGTTTCCGACTTTATTGCATCGACCTTATAGTCGTGATAAAGATTCGACTTCGGAATGGTATAAGTTTTCGACGAACCTGTTGAAAAATTGACTTTCAGTTCACCGTCACTTTCACAGGTGGGCTTTTTGGTAAACGTTCTGCCGGTCAATGTGCCTGATGTATCAACAAGCAGGTGTTGAATTTCGTCACTGCCTGTAAGCTTCTGTGAAATCTCTCCATCCGGGCAGATCACAAGTATGATTTCAGCCCAGTTGAAAGCATCATAGCTGAAAGAGGTCACAGAAGAGGGAATGTTGAGTGAAATCAGTTTTGTTGTCTGGAAGGCTCTGGATTCGACAGTGGTAAGTCCGTTACCCTCGATTATAACATTGCGTAAATTGTCGCAGGAGGCGAAAGCGGCATAGCTTATCTTCTTGACGGTTGCAGGGATCGTGATATCAACTATATGGTCGTTTCCGCAGAATGCGTCGTCGCCGATAACTTCAACGAAGCTTGGGATTTTTGTCATTGACGAACCTGTGGCGGAAACAAGCGTTTTGCCGTCCTTAGAGTAAAGGTCGCCGTTTATAGCCTGAAAATACTTGTTGTTGCTGTCAACAGTGAATTTAAGACAGTTGTTTCCCGAGAATACATCGGCGGCTATAGTCTTTACCGAGCTTGAAATAGAAATACTCTGTATGCGCTTTGTGTAAACGAAAGCGCCACGCTTGATCTCGGTAACGGTATTGGGTATGGTTACCTTTGAAACACCGATACAGCCTCTGGTAAACTCAGCTGCTATTACCTCTATCTTGTGACCGTCGATATATCCGGGGATATTCATAACGGTCTTGGTAGCCTTGTCATAGCCTTTTACCTCATCGTCAAACTGTATCCACGAATAAACAGCGTATTTGTTTTTTGAGATCTCTTTATAAAGGAATCGTGAATTCAACTTCTGTGAAATGAAAGTTTTCTGACCGAGTACGTCGCCGCCGATATAAAGCAGATAAACCGAGCCGTCACCGAGCCTTACCGCAGTGGTCGCCATAGATGTGGCTGTTTTCATAGGTATCTCTTCATTTTCACTGTACGCATATCTTGTTTTTGCGGTCAGACCTACCTCACCCAGCATATAAACGGCAAGTTTTGCGCTGGCATAATCGCTGCCTGAACCGTTCAGCACCATAAGATACGGATCGGAATTGCTCTTGTCGTAAGTGAACGATGCCACATACGCCGCAACCTTATCCATCTTGGAAACGTCCGCAATGCCGTTGGGTATGTTCTTGGCGATATAGTCGGCGATTATCTGCTGTGCCTGCTCACGCTGTGCTTTTGTTGCGCTGACAGAAGCGATGCTGACATCTTCCGTCATCACGTCGGATACTTCGGGAACATAGCTGTTTGCCGATACAGCAACAGCCGAGAGCGATACAATAACCGCAACAGACGCTATCACCGCCGGTATTTTTTTGAAAATGTTCATTTCTTCTTATCTCCTGATTTTCCTTATTTTATAACGTCAAACGTTATTTATGACTTTTCTTTTTCCCCTGCACCCCCGCACTGCTGAAACCCTTCCCACTCTGAGCCGTTTCGTAAAAATCGGCTATCAGCTTCATCAGCTTGCCGTCAAGCTCGTAGTAGATCTGCTTATCGACCTTTTTGCTGAACAGTTCTCTTCTATTCTTGTTAGTCCTTTGATTTTTCGGATAGGTCGTTTCAAAAAGCTTGTCAAGCTGTGCCTTGTGCTTTATCGCTCTGTCGCTGTCAAGAGAGTTGTGACCCTTGTTCTTTTCGGTTATAAGAGTGATATTATCGTTTTTCTCAACATTGGCAAGCACGCTGTTTTTAAGGCTTATCGTCTTATCGTCCGTGCTGTGCAGTATAAGGAACTTAGTGCCGTTTGCGGTTGCTTTTGCTATTCCTGCGTGGGCTGTGTAGCCTGCCGCCTTGCCGTATTTCATACGCTCGTACAGCTTTATATAGGCTTTAAGGATATATATCCATCTGCCCATCATAGCAGAGCCTTCTTCAAGCACCATTTCGCTTGTCCTGTCAAATCCGCTCTGTACGAATACCGCCTTTATATCATAAAGATGATAGCAATGCACAGCAGATACCGCATATCCTCCCCAGCTGTGACCGAACAGATACAGCGGAAGCGTATTTGTCTTTGTAACATAACTCAACGCCGCATCAAGATCCTCCGCCGACTGAGGAAGCCCACGCAGTGACTTTCCTCCGCTTAAATGACTGCCGCTGTTGTCAAAGGCGAATATCTTGTATCCCCGTCTTGCAAAATACGCTATTTCGGGCAGATAGCTGAGATGTCCGTCAAATATGCCGTGTGAGAAAACTATAAGCCCCCTGAAGCTGTCATAGCTTTCATCGTGGTAGTAAAACCCCGTGTACTTATAGCCACGCTTTGACGGAAATGTGACCGGCTCGTTTACAAGCCCCTTATAATCGCTCAGATCCGGCAGATGTGCAGAATCGTATATCTCGAACCGCTTTCCGAAAACGCTCTCATAAAGTATTGCGGACAGCAGAAGGAATATTATCATTATCAGCAGTACAGCACCGAGAATGATTCCGGCGACCGACAGCACCGAAAGAAAAACGTCCACCTGTTTTCCTCCTTATGCCTTTTTTATACGTTTGCTGTTCTTTTCCCAGTGTTCTATAATTCTTGTCTGACCACGTTCCACCGCAAGAGAATCCGCAGGAACGTTCTTCGTGATAGTCGAGCCTGCCGCAGTAGTCGCATTATCCCCGATAGTAACGGGCGCTATCATATTTGTGTTACAGCCGATAAATGCGTTGTCGCCTATTGTTGTGCGGTACTTCTTTATACCGTCATAGTTTGCCGTTACACAGCCGCAGCCGAAGTTTACACCCTTGCCCACATCGCTGTCACCGATATATGTAAGATGCGCTATGCAGGTGTTTATGCCGATTTCGGAGTTCTTGACCTCTACAAAGTCGCCTATCTTTACGCCGCTGTGCAGATGGGTATTCGGACGCAGATGTACAAACGGACCTGCCTTAGCACAGCTATCTACCTTGCTTTCGTGCGCCTGTACGTTGTTCAGGATAACGTTATCCTCTATAACGCAGTCGGCTATATAGCTGTTAGGACCTATCTCACAGCCGTTGCCGATAACCGTTTTCCCCTTGATTATCGTATTCGGAAGTATTACCGTATCGTGACCGATCTTTACGTCCTTACCGATTATGATTCCGTCCGACAGAGGAATATCCACACCCTCGTCCATAAGCTCAGCGAGCTTTCTCTTTCTTGCAACTTCATTCAGAGCGGCAAGCTGACTGCGGCTGTTTGCACCGAGTACAACGTCCGTGCTGTCCGCCGTGTATACGCCCTTCTTTTCGGCAACGGCAACAGTATCGGTAAGATAATATTCGCCTGCGGCATTGTTGTTGCCAAGCTTATCTAAAAGTCCGGACAGCTTTTCCGCCTTGAACCAGTAGATACCCGAGTTTATCTCTTTTACCTTTGCCTGTTCGCTGTCGCAGTCCTTCTGCTCAACGATAGCCTTGAAAGTATCGTTTTCCTTTATTATTCTGCCGTAGCCTGTGGGGTTATCGACAATTGCGGAAACTACCGTAACATCGTTGCCGCTGTTTTTGTGATACTCATAAGAGCCTGTTATGGTGTCTGCGTCAATGAACGGAGCGTCACCGTACGCTACCAGTATATCCGCATTTTCAGCCTGTGCCTTTTCGATAAAAGATTTTGCCTGCATTACTGCGTGACCCGTACCGAGCCTTTCCTTCTGCTCAAATGCGGGGTATTCGCCGAGCGTATCAAGATAAGCCGTTACCTGCTCCTTGTGAGCGCCGACTATAACTGCGGTATTGTCAACTCCGGCCTGCTTTACAGCATCAAGCACCCAGCGGAGCATAGGCTGAAACAGCACTTCTGCAAGAACCTTAGGCTTGTCGGATTTCATTCTTTTGCCATCACCTGCGGCAAGTATTACTGCGTATTTTTTGTTATCCAAAGTAAGTCATTCCTTTACAGATTTTTAGTAATTTATCGTGTGGCATAAAACCGCCATAGTAATATTATTATCGCACATTTATCCGTATTTTTCAAGTGCTTTTTAAAAATAATTGCTTTTTTCATTTCACTGTGGTAAAATAAACGATATAGACGGCTTTGAAATGCCGTTTAAGATTATAAGAAAGTTTATTTTTTACAAATAGAGCAACTTCTTAATCCCTAACCCCATTAGGACACTTTGATGGCTTCGCCTCCTGCAAAGCCCGGTGTGTCCTTATTTCGGCATCCTTGCCGCCCCCTTTCTCCTGTGGAAGGCTGTGTGGTGGGCTACGACCAAAGCAAGGATGCTTTGATTGCTTGCCAAAAGTTTTGCACGATGCAAAACCAACAGAGCAAGCAAAAACAAACCCCGTTTTGTATAACTATTTATACATTACTATTCTGAAAGGACAGCAAAAATGGCTGAAACTTATATATCCATCGAAAAAATACGCTCACTCGCCGAGGTCGGCGCAATAGACGAACTTAAAGACAGTACGGATATGAATGAGATATTCGCCGCCTGCGCTATCGCAAGCAAGAAATACCTCGGTCTTATCCCTTATGACGAACAGCTTACCGCCGCCGCAGAGCTTACAAAGGGCAGGATTACCGAGATGAAAACGGGCGAGGGCAAGACGCTTTGCGCCGCATTTGCCGCAAGCTATATGGCGAAAAACGGTCACAATGTCAGAATACTCACCTTCAACGATTATCTCGCAAAGCGTGACAGCGAGTGGATGAAGCCGATATATGACGCACTCGGCATAAGTTCGGCTTGTATCCTGCATTCGACAGATATTGCGGATAAAAAAGAGATGTATAAAAATCAGATAGTATATATAACCGCAAGAGAGGCAGGCTTTGACTTTTTGCGTGACTTCGTTGCGAATACGCCTGAGGACTGCGTGCAGACGGATTTCGACTTCTGCATAGCCGATGAAGCGGACAGCATGATGATAGACGAGGCAAGAGTACCGCTTGTAATAGCAGGCGAAACCGCCGTAAAGCCCGATGAAAAGCTGCCCGAGGTATACGAGTTTGTCAAGGATTTTGACAGCAGTATGTATGAGATAAACGAGGAGCTCGGCACTATCTACCTTACCGAAAAGGGCGAGGATAAGTGCGAGGAGCTTATAACGGACGGCTCAGGACTTTATGACGAAGAGAACAACGAGCTTCTGATACGCATTACGGATTGCCTTAAAGCGTGCTTCCTGCTTAAAAAGGACGTTGATTATATCGTCAAGGACGGCAATATAAGAATAATAGACGAGTTCACAGGCAGAGCGGCAGAGAACCGCCGCTATCCCGGCTCGTTACAGCCTGCCGTTGAACTTAAAGAGGGCATCACCTGTACAAGCAGAGGTGTCATAATGGGCGTTGTGCCTATGCAGTTCTATCTGCGCCGTTATCCGCTTCTCAGCGGTATGACCGGTACTGCGAAAAGCTCGGAGGACGAGTTCTGGCAGTTATACGACCTTAAGGTAACCGTTATACCTACCCATACGCCCTGTAGGCGTGTCGATCACCCGTATGAAGTATATCTCACAAAAGCGGCAAAGGACAACGCAATTGTTGACTGCATAAAGACCGCCCACGCAAAGAATCAGCCTGTGCTTGTCGGAACGTCAAGCATTGAACTCAGCGAAGAACTGAGCAGTCGTCTTGCGGCAGAGGGTATCACCGCAAACGTACTGAACGCAAAGAACGATGAGCTTGAAGCCGAGATAATAAAGGAAGCCGGCAGACCCGGCACTGTCACCATATCAGCCAATATGTCGGGCAGAGGTGTTGACATAAAGCTGGGCGGCGCTGACGAATCGCAGAAGGACGAGGCTGTAGCGGCTGGCGGACTGCTGATACTCGGCACATTTATGAGTGAGAGTGAACGAGGCGATATGCAGCTGCGTGGCAGAAGCGGCAGACAGGGCGATGTGGGCGAGAGCCGTTTCATAATCTCACTTGAAGACGAGATTATGACAAAATACGAGATAAAGAAGTTAATACCGAAAAGGCATTATCCCACCGCCGAAACGGGCAGACCGATTGACGATAAGATAGTACTGCGTGAGGTAGACCGCATTCAGCGTATAGCACAGGGCGATACGCTCGAGTTGCGTAAGCGCCTGCTTAAGTTTACTATGATAGGCGAAAAGCACCGTGACGCAGTGTTCGGCAGAAGAAGAGCATTCCTGACAGGCGAGTCTGAGGTCGATATATGGCAGAACGAATTTGCCGTTGATTACAGCACAGCCGCACAGAAGTTCGGCGAGGACAAGGTAAACGCCCTGCAGAAGCGTGTCATATTACAGGTAATAAACGAATACTGGAGCGATTATCTCGATTACACCTCCTATCTGCGTGACGGTATCCATCTCACGAGAATAGGCGGCAAGAATCCTGCCGATGAGTATAACATAACCTGCGAGGAATTTTTCTCAGGTATGGAGGAGCAGGTGATAGATACTATGGGCGAGCGGCTTCAGACGCTTCTCAGCCTTGATAATATAGACGATTTTGTTATAAATACTCCGACAGAGCTGTGGACATATACGCTTAACGAAAGCGGAGAGGAACTGCTCAAAAAGAGCTTTATCGAAACGGCGCTTTCCGAAGAGGAGGAAGAAAGCTATTACGATAACGGCGATGACAGCGACAGCAGGGACGAAGACGAAACGGAAGAACAGACAGACGAAAAGCCGGCAAAAAAGGGCTTTTTCGCAAAATTATTCGGTAAGAAGGATTAAGATATAATGGCAGACTGCATAGCGGCAATATCAACACCTATGGCAAGCGGCGGTGTTTCAATGATAAGAATATCCGGAGCGGACGCACTTGAAGTTGCGGCAAAGGTATTTATACCGAAGTACCCCGTGCGTGATATTGAAAAGATGGACGGCTATACCGCCGCATACGGAGATATTACGGCAGACGGTACAAAACTCGACGACGGAGTGCTTTTAATCTTCCGTGCGCCCCACAGCTATACCGGAGAAAACACAGCCGAGATAACCTGTCACGGCGGCATCCACGTTACAAAAAGGGTACTGCAGGCGGTATTATCCGCAGGCGCAGTAATGGCTCAGGCGGGCGAGTTTACAAAGCAGGCGCTTGTAAACGGCAAGCTGTCGCTGACAGAAGCCGAGGGTGTAATTGACCTTATAAACGCAGGCAACGACCAGCTTCTTTCCTGTGCGAGAGCGCAGACGGACGGCGCATTATACCGCAGGATAGAGGTGCTGTGCGAGGAGATAATAGCTATTACATCGGAGATAGCCGTATGGATAGATTATCCCGACGAGAGCGAGGACGAGGACGAAATAGCAAAGGCGGACTGGCTGAAAAGCGTCACCGCCGTAAAAGAAAATATCGACAGCCTTATAGCAACGTACGACTGCGGAGAGATACTCAGAAACGGTATCGCCACAGCCATAGTCGGAAAGCCCAACGCAGGAAAGTCAACGCTTATGAATCGGCTTACAGGCGTACAGAAGAGCATAGTGACCGATATTGAGGGTACTACCCGTGATATAGTCGAGGATACGGTACAGCTTGGTGATATAATGCTGAAGTTAGCCGATTGCGCAGGCATAAGGGAAACAGAAGATACTGTCGAGAACATCGGCGTACAGCGTATGATAGAACGCATAGGTACGGCACAGCTTATCCTTGCGGTATTTGACGGCTCAAGAGAGCTGTCCGATGACGACAAGCGGCTGACAGAGCTTCTCCACGGCAAGACGGTGATCCCGATAATAAATAAATCCGACCTTGAAGCAAGGGCGGATATGGCATTTATAGAAAACGAACTCGGTAAAGCGGTAATAATCAGTGCAAAGACGGGTGGCGGCGCAGACGAGCTTGAACAGGCGATAAAACAGCGTTGCGGAATAAGCAATCTTGACGCAGGTGCAGGCTTCCTTGCAAACGAGCGTCAGCGGCAGTGCGCCTTATCGGCACAGGCGGCGGTCGACAGAGCATACAATGCACTTCACGGCGGTATGACCGCAGACGTTGCAGGGCTTGAGCTTGAAGCGGCGCTTAGCAGCCTTTATGAGCTTAGCGGAAAGACCGCAAGCGAAGAGGTAATAGACAGAATATTTTCACGCTTCTGCGTGGGAAAATAAGAGTAATAAAGGCGGTACTCATTATACGGGTACCGCCTTTCAGTTTGCCGAAAAAACCATTTTTATTAAAGCTACACAGTGAAATATATCGCCAACACCGCCTAAAACACTTTCAGTGCTGACAGGGCATTAATAATTTCGTGACCTTATCAGTACAACTGCTCTAACATTGACTCTTCAAAAAAACGCCACTAACCTGAGATATA